>Ga0206859_1040_pt1 | contig 30006 bp, 35 predicted proteins | sample Alteio_BWOrgCont_47_FD_152882 | JGI IMG/M metagenome (GOLD analysis project Ga0206859, IMG submission 152882) | Enriched cells from forest soil in Barre Woods Harvard Forest LTER site, Petersham, Massachusetts, United States -... | ecosystem: Environmental > Terrestrial > Soil > Temperate forest >... | reverse complement strand
CTGGAGCGGCAAGCGCCTAATAAAGAGCAGTTTGACCGGTTGTTAGCATCTTCCCAAGTGGAACAGCTAAACCAGATAGCTGAAAAGGTCTCCCCGCCTTCCATCGTCGAAGAAGTTCAGGAGCTCAACCAGCAGATGGGCCGCCTTTCCCACGGAAATCCGGAAGAGCTTATGGCTGCTGCTGATGGTGTAGCACAGCAAATCAACGCCATAAAAGAGCAGCTTCAAGTCGCTGAAGACTCTCCACTCAACAGCTCGACAAAGCGGTTACTTACAAATCGATTAGGTCATATCGACGAAAGTTTAAAAATTGCCTTGGATAAAGTAGGGGTAGAATATGTCCCTCCTCCTGCCGCTTCAGAAACAGTAAACCCTATTGAAAGATTTTTAGGCTTTTTGACACATGGGCAGCATCAATTAGAAACTCTTTCTCAGCACCTGCAACAGATGCAGTCCAACGGCAAAGAGCTAGGGCCTGCGGCGATGATCCTCATCCAAATTAAAGTAGGTACCGTGCAGCAGGAGGTCGAATTTTTCACCAGTATGCTGAATAAGGCTTTAGAGTCGACAAAAACCATTATGAACGTGCAGGTATAAGCCCATTTTTTCACGTACAGCAGAGCATAGGGAGAGGGCATGGAGCAAGAACAGGAGCGAGGGTTAGAACAGCTGCTCGATCAATTGGACGGCATCCAGCTTACAACGATCCATGGCCGCATTACTGAAATCGTCGGTATGCTCATTAAGGCCATCGTCCCTCAGGTGAAAGTGGGCGAGGTCTGTATAATCAAACGCGAAGGGCCTCCTTTGCTTGCGGAGGTCGTAGGCTTTACCCGCGAAGAAGTCCTGCTGTCTCCTTTGGGAGAGATGAAGGGAATCGGCCCTTCGTCAGAGGTCATCCCCACAAGGATGCCTCTGCACATAAAGGTGGGACCACAGATGTTGGGGCGAGTCCTCAATGCCCTTGGCGAACCTTTAGATGTCGACACTAAAGGACCACTACATCTCACCGAAAGCTGTCCAATAATTCGCGATCCCCCAGATCCTCTTCGCAGGAAAAGAATAGATGCACCGATCTCTGTGGGTGTACGTTGCCTCGATGCTATACTTACGACGGGATTGGGACAGCGCGTAGGCATCTTCGCTGCAGCAGGGGGGGGGAAGTCCACCCTGCTGGGTATGATCGCGCGCAATGCCGTTGCTGATGTCAATGTCATCGCTCTGATCGGCGAGCGGGGCAGAGAGCTGCGCGATTTCATTGAAAAAGATCTGGGTCCAGAAGGGCTGAAACGCTCGGTTTTAGTTGTATCCACCTCAGATCAAGCTTCACAGTTACGCCTCAACGCTGCTTATGTGGGTACGGCGATAGCGGAATATTTCCGCGACCAAGGAAAATCTGTCATTCTTATGATGGACTCTGTCACCCGTTTTGCCCGCGCTTTGCGCGAAGTAGGACTGGCGGCAGGAGAGCCACCTGCTCGCGCCGGATATACCCCCTCGGTCTTCTCTACGTTGCCCAAGCTTCTAGAGCGCACAGGCCGCTCAGATAAAGGCTCTATCACAGCCTTTTATACCATATTAGTCGCTGGCGACGATATGAACGAGCCCGTAGCAGATGAGGTGCGTTCTATTCTCGATGGGCACATCATACTCTCTGCTGATTTGGCGCGCCAATATCACTACCCGGCTGTCGATGTTCTCTCCTCGGCAAGTCGCGTCATGCCCTCTATCGTCTCCAAAGAGCATCTGCAGCTCGTCGGCAAGTTGAAAGAGGTATTGGCTAACTACAAAAAAAATGAGCTTCTAATAAAAATTGGCGAATATAAACGGGGTGTCGATAAAGCTGGAGACTTCTCTATCGACTATATCGATAAAGTGAATCGCTTTTTGAAACAAGCGATGGAAGAGAGATGTTCCTGGGAAGAGACTATGCAGCTATTGCGCATGTTATTCAAATAATAAGGGGTTTTGATGGCTATAGTATACCCCTTGCAGCAGGTGGTTGAAGTAAAGCAAAAGCGCGTCGAAGATGCAGAGTTACAGCTCAAGCAAAAACTCATGGCATTAGAAGTGGAAAAGCAAAAGCTCGCAGAGAAAGAAGCGGCGCGCGACAAGGTAAAAGAGCATCTAAGCAATAAAATGGTTCAGCTGCGCCGCATCCTCGATGAGGGAACAACCTGCCCGAAGATCGAACAGGTGAAAATATATGTAAAAGTAGTTAAAGAGCAGCTGGCTGTAGAGGAAAAAAAAGTAAAAGAGCAACAGAATCAAGTGACGATCGCGCAGAATAATGCCGACGCGGCGCGCCAAGAGCTAAATAGGCGGCGCCAAGAGGTAGACAAAATGTACATGCACCGAGAGGATTGGCAAAAGCAGATGCGCAAAGAGCTCGAAGTGATCGAAGCGCGTGAGCAAGATGAGCTGGGCTCTATCGGCCACTTTCTACATAAAAGAATGGGATTTTAGTTATGTTTGCACCAGATAATCAGATGAGGATTCGCCCTGCTAAGATAAAAGATAGCAGAGCAGGTGAGGGGATATTTAAGCCTTCAGGCATTCCTACCAAAGATTTTGAGCAGGTGTTAGAAGGCCAAGAAAGAGGTCCCCACAGGGAAGAGATGTGGACTGCAGCGCAAGGGAAAGCCAAGGTAGGCAAAGCGCCGCCGCAGCCTTTTGGAAAAAGTGGAAAAGTGGTCAGCAGTAATGGCAAAAAGAACTCATCCATATTTGATCTATCGCGCGGGGAATCCCCCACGACAGAGGTCGCTATGCCGGGGGCAGATGCTAAGATATCAGAGGCGGGGGGGTTAGATTTTTCACTACAAAATGAGGCTGTAGCCACTCCTCACGACCCTCAGAAAAAAGGGATTGCTAATGTTCTGCAAAAGAGGGCTAGCATTCCTGCTTTTCAAGGCACCGGGCAGAATGTTTCTGCCTTAGAGAATGATGTGAATGGTAAGCCAGCTGCAGAAGAGGAAGGGCAGCCTATAGCTTTTGCAGCGTCCGACGGGCGGCAAGTCCAGGTTGAGCCTGCACAGCAGCCTATGGGCATAGGGTTATCATTGCCAGAAAAGGCTTCTACTACAGAGGCTGGCTTTTCTGTGGCGGGAGCGACTACTAGCTCTGCAGTGCCGCCACAGTTGCTCCGTTCGCCAGGGCGGGCCTCCCAGCGACCATTTATTCCGGGAAACAGAGCAGCAGCAGCTATCGGCGATACTGGACAGCCATATGAAGGAGGGCAATACCCTGCTCAAGTTGCAGAGCCAATGGAGACAAAAACAGTAGCGGCTCAAAAAAATCTTCCGCACAACATTACAAAGGAGCCCTTGGCATATGAAAAAAGGGAAGAGCCCACCACAGTTGGCGAGATATGGCCCGAGCGACCTTCTGCGCAGAGGTCTTTTGCCTCAGAAGAAAAAGTGGGAACCTCTCAAAAAACAATTGCTGGCGCGAGTATAGGGCATAACCCCCTTTCATACGAATACAAGGACGAACTTATCACAACAAAAGAGAAGTTTGAGCAGCCTTCTGCACAGAAGCCTCTTGTCGCGGCAGAAAGTGGGGGTGCAGCCGCGTGGAGTGAATCGATTCTCCCAGAGGAGAGAGCGAAGAGCATCGGGGCGCCGCTGCGAGGTGAAGGGGGATTATTTGCAGCTGCGGATCAGAAGCGAAGTGGTTCTGTAGATTATCCCAATAGGGAGGGGGCAGGTATTCTGGATAAGAATAGCGTAGCACCTTCCTATGCGTCGAGCTCATCGTCTTTTAGCGGGCAACAAGAAAAAGAAGGGGGCTCCCGAGGGGATGCTAACAGCTCGGTGAGGGCGGCGCCAAAGAGCCTTGGAGGAGCCATTTCTGTCGCTATAGGGGCGGAAAGTAAGCTCCACCCTCCGGGAGAGGCAGCGGTAAAAGCTTCCGTAATAGCCCCACAAACGCCTATTGACACTAAGGAGAAATCGAAAGAGGGAATAGCCGCTTTTCACAAGCCTGTTACTGAGGGTATGCAGCAGCAACGCCAGGGCCAAAACATCGCTTTGGCTCCCGTGGGTGCTCCCAGCTTGTCTGTATCGCCTTCTGCTGTCGCTGATAGCCAGCTTGTAGTCGATAATAGTAATAGTAACAAGAATAAGAAGAGCGTTAAGTCCAAAAAGGCTGTAGCGCCGACAGTCATTACTACGAGCCCTTCTGCCCTGAAGGCAAATCCTCGCAGTGGCATACAGGTGCCTTATACCTCTACCTCCCAACGCACGGCGAGTGCTTTCGATGTGCAAGAGCCCCAACAGGTATCTGAAGGGCAGTATTTTGTCGCTAATGTTGACGAGGGAGCAGAGGCTGTGCCAAATAACATGATGGAATATTCAGGTACAGCCCCAGACATGGCCGTCTTAAAAAATCGAACTATACCCAAAGGGATAGAGAAAATGGTCGGAGGTGGGATCGCCGCTGCGCAAAGTCGCCCACATCGTGGTGATGGGCAGCAGAAACAGCTTACTGCTGCTGTCAATATTCCAGCAGGACAGGGCCATCCGACAGTGCATAGAGAAAACACAGCCTCTGTATCGGCCTCGTCTTTAGGGGCAAATTCTCACGGAAATAGGTTTGCATCGCGACAAGAGACAGGCAAGCCACCCATTGGGGCGAAAAGTAAAATAGTAGAAGAGAAAGGCGCTGCGCCTCAACTGGTCTTACAGGGCACTGCACGCGCTAAAAATACCGCTCCCGATGAAGTTATTACTCAAAGTGAAGAAAGAGGCGATAATCAGCAGCCTATGGCGATCTCCTCTCAGAAAAGAGAAGAAGTGATGCCGCTTCAGCAGCAGATGATTGCCTCCCAGCATCTCCAGGGAGATAAAGGTGAGCCTTATGTACATGGGCTAGCAGTGGCTCAGGCAGCTCACCTGTCGCGTAAAGAAATGGACGCAGAGAAAGGCCTTGATGTAGCATTCGGTACAGCAGGTGTGGTCGAAGTACCGATAAAAAGTAAAAAACTCTCTGGGCAGCAGCGAGAAGATAGTATCACCCAAGAGATGAGCGGGACAGCAAGTGTCATCCAAGTGCCTGTGATGAGCCAGACCTCTCAGGCTGTGCAGCAGCCGCATAGTCGCGCTGTAGAGCTACAAGCTGCTATCGATCACGTGGTAAAAGCGATTTATCAGATGCGGAACGTTGGCGATACCAATACTATGATCGAGTTGAAAGATACCGGTCTTTTCTCAGGAGCACGCATAGTCGTTTCCGAGTCAGATACGTCCAAGGGGCAGCTCAATATTACCATCGATAATTTGACGCAGGCTGCCAAGCAGATGATGGATGAAGCAAATAACCGCAAGGGTCTGTTGAGTGCCCTAGAAGAAAAAGGCTATATTATACAGATGTTGGTGACGACAACGGCATTTCTTCCCACGGCGCCGCTGCTTGCTGAGCTTAGCAGCGATGAGTCAGACTCTCAGCGGCAACGAGAGGGGGGGTCATCATCTTCTGGTGAACAGCAGCAAAGGCATGGCAGCCCTTTCCACGGCGAAGAATAAGGTTTTGTATGATAAACCGTTTAGAAGATTTTGCGCATGATGCAAGAGTTACCATAGGCAAAGGGTTGTCTATTGTAGAGCCGGCAACTGATTGGATTCCCTTTGTCAGCACGGCCATTAATGTCACGGAGTTTGGTGGCAAGAGCTGTTCTGTATAGCGTTGAAAAGCACTGGAGTCCTTCCGAGAAAAGTGCCCCGTTATTGTACCACATAGTGACCAAAGATATCTGGCATCGTTCTTTGCCTGGACTTGTTCCGGTATTCGGAAACTTTTACATTATTTATCAAGATGTTTGCAGCTATCTTGAACAGCGTAAGAACAAATCATTAGCCGTCAAACAATCAATTGTCGATGGAAAAATCACAGGTACTGTTCCTAATTTTTGTGACTATGTGTATCGTACACAAGAGTTGGTAGAGAGAGGCAAATGTGGTGACTATGCAGTTTTTTTAAGGCATGGTGAAGAATTATCTATCTCTGTTCGCTTAGATACAGAAAAGCAGTCTAATTATGTAGATAGTGTTCGCTTTCAATCTGTTTATATTTCCGGAAAAGAATATTTTTTCATTTTCAGTAGAGCAAGTTTTAGTAGTTTTGTTGACGAAGTTTATTCCTGTCCATTATTTCCTAATAAAGATAGAATTGTTTCTCACATAACCGATGAAACCCGCATTAAAATTATGTCTCGGGAAGAACTTCCTTTGTGTAAAACAGGAGATCTTCTTGTATACGATTGGCCAACCCACATAAATCCTGACGGAGTTGTTTATTTAACAACATCGAAAGAGGACGTTGAGCCTATAAAAATTGATAAAGTAAGAAATATGCTACAGAATGGTACGGTGAAAGGACCAGCCGTTGAGAAATTTATAGAAATTTGGCAGAGAAAAATTGGCCTTGTCCATGAGCTTGGAGAAAAAATGGGCCACTAAGTAGTGAATATGGGGCCTTGTTCATTACGTTAGGAGAAAAATGGTAATCGGTCACGGGGGTCTATCCCTCTCAGGATGTGATTTAGAGGCGCATAGACTTCGAAATTATCCTCATTAATAGCCAAAAGGCTATTAATTTCGGCTAATTTCTTGCCTCTACACCATCTAAACACTATCCTGAAGAAGGCTACCCCCCGTGACCGATTACGAAAAATGGGCCAGAACAATCAGGCCTTGTTCACCTTCGCTGAACTGAAAAAATTAATTGTGAAGCACAAAAAATTATCGCTGCTGCACCAGAAGCTGCGACAAAAATTCAACGTGCATATCGGGGACATGTAGCGCGCTGGGCATTACAGAAACTACAAGCTGAAAAACTAAAAGGACAAAAATCCGCTGCTGCGACAAAAATTCAAAATGTCTTCCGAGGATATTTAGCCCGACTTATAGTTAAAAAAGAAAAAAGACATCTTCTTAGTTATTCTCTTTTTGAACGGGCCAAACCTTTTATTGACGAACCTGAGAAACGCAAAGATTTACCTACAGCCGCTGCTGGAAGGACTCGTGTTTATTTACCGGATGGGTTGCCGATTGTACTCAAGCAAAGCGGTTCGCCAGGAAATAAAGAAAGATTCAACAAGATGAGAGAAGGAAGAGAAATATGTGATGAAAGCAATTATTCTCACCTTGTCATTCCAACTGCTCGGATTCATGGAGATTTTATTATCGAAAGTCGTCTGCCTATTATGAAAGATCATGACACGAAAGTCCAAATTGGCTTTTATCTGGATCACGTGGAACAGCTTACAGAAGCGGTGGAAGAATTTACAGGCTTTCTTTGCCAGGGTGAATTATATGATATTACTGGGAGAACAAAGGATGCTTATTCCACCTTATCTAAAGTTCCCATAGGGAGATATGATAACGTGGCAATGTATTTGGAAAAAGGAATAGGAAAACTCGGTTTAGTTGATTTAGAGTTCTTTTATCCTAAATCAAAAAATGAGCAGCGAAAAGTTTTTCTTGCTTGCCAAGAAGCTATTCGATTGTTTCCTCATCATCTTGAAGCAATTGTACATGCCGCTAAGAAATTTGATCCAAGTATAGAAAATCATCGCAAAAAATTAGAAGAAGAAAGAGACTGTGTATTAGAATATTTTAAAAAAGCATATCAAAAACACTTGGATTTCGTTAAACAAAAAAATATTGATCTTACAGATCCCGTTAAATTTGCCGATATTTCACAAAATCGAAGAGACAAGATAAAAGAAGCAATAGAGGTTGTGATTCAAAAAGAACACAAAGATGGTTGGTTTGAAAATTGCCTAGGGGAAACCCCAGATGTAACCATGAAGCTTTTTAATGAAGCAGCTTTCCCAGAAATTCTAGATGCTATCCTAAAATTTATCACTTATCTTTTAGAAGCCCATCTTAAATACCATGGTGGAAGCGTAGCCATTTCCTCTTACTCAAAACTCGTATCGGCGAGAACTTTAAATTTTAGCTATGGCTCACGCGGATATGATGATTTAGGAAAACTGATAACGTCAAAATTAAACATGCTAATATTCAAATATAAGCATAAAAAAATACAATTTGCATCTGAAATAATAGACGCGATTTTAAAAGAGTTGGAAAATGGTAAAGAAATAGCTTATTACAACCCGAGCTTTGGTGTTGGTGGATATGCCACACACTGTATATTTTGTTAACTGGCAAACCGCATATCTAAACGCCCTAAGTGGGGAGAGTATATGCGCATAGAGTACATCAGGCCATTATCCTAAAAACGGCAGTTCAAGTTGGCGAAGTGATGCAAGATTTTGAGTTAGAATTGCATCCGCCAAATGTCGATCATTCCCAAACGGTGAAGGCGACATTTGGCGGATGCAGTTATAGCTCAAAAGGTTGCGTCAATTTGCCGGCTTCAACTGCCGTTTTTAGGATTATGCAGAAATAACGACCTGTTCGTCGATAATGAGCTGGACATCAAGCCATGGTGATTTTTTCTCAATATGAGAATACAAAAAAGGAGCAAGAGATTTGTGCAGCAATAGGAATAGTTTCAATTGCTTTTCATTTTTTGTGGTCATCGTTTTCTGAGTTATCTTGGCCTTGCTTTGTTCTTTGCCCATCATTGTATCGGGCTCCGCTTCCTCGACTGAGCTTTTGCCCGGAGTTTCCAGCAGGGTCGACATCTTTATCAGAGAGGTATAGGTCTCTTTTATAACGCGATCTAATAGATCTTTAGATCTGAATAGCGTGTCCAAATCGTCTTTCCCTTCGTCTTCTTTCTTTTGGAGCTCCGCCCGTTTTTTTTCTAGTGAAGCTATTTTTGCTGTGTAGTGCCGGACACCGCGATAGGCAATAGCTTGCGAACGCAGGGACTCAATTGCAGCCGAAATCTCGAGCATCTCTTTTGCCATCCGCGATTTTTGCTTTCTTTCTGTCCGCGTAATGCATCGTTCCAAAAGTTGCAGAGCGCTTGTTGGTTGAGGAGCTTCGTCTTTGCCTGAACGTTCATAGATGTCGCCGAGTACATTATTTGCCATAAGGGGTTTAGAGGGATGGCTCAGTATGGTATCACTTAAGATTTTTATCGTCTCATCTTCACTCGTATTTTCAATGTCCACTTTCTCAAAGCGAAGAGCAAAGGCCACATTTTTTTCTACATGCTCCTCATATTCTGCTTTCGTGGTAATCCCAATCACTCGGGGGAATGCGCCGCCTTTATCCAAAAACAGCTTGAGCTGATCGGCAATAATACTTTTCTTACTTTTACAAAGCATGTGAGCTTCATCTATAACCAGTATGACCTCGTCGCGATGGCGTCCCATTGCCGCACTGATCTCCTTGAGTATGTTGCTCCCTCCGCCTAGAAAAGAGGGCTTTTGGTCTACGATATCCGCTGCGTTGATGCGAAATACTACCTTTCCTTTGAGCTCAGGGTAATCGCCCTGCTCTATAGCCTGAGCAAAAGCTTTTGCTGTAAGACTTTTTCCCACCCTGGAGGGGCCGACTAACATGGCATGGCGGTGTCTCTTAAAAATGTCGGCAATTTCATCCAAAGACTGTTTTCTGCCTTGAGCGACAAAACCTCCATGTTGAACTTGCTGCGTCCAATTTTGAGCATTGCCGGGAAGGTGGGAAGGCCTGGGCTTGATATAGGGCCAGAGAATGCTAAGGGCTATAATAGTGAGAAAAATGGCGCCGACAATGATTCCACCTGTAGCAATTCCGAGAAGGGGAAGAATCATTGTGGTAATCATACCGAACAGGCTAAGCAACATTATAATTTTTTGAGATTTAAAATCGGCATGCATGCCGCTTTCTGCTGGCTGGAAAAAGTCTCCCATGCCAAACGCCATGATGATGCTTTCTAGCGCCGCGAGGATGCCATCCAATAGCGTTGAAATACGCGCTCGAATCGTCGGAGAGCTATTTCCTTGAGACATCTGAAGAAAGAGTTTTGCTTCTTCAAACATGTTTTTTGCCTCCTCTAAGGCATCCTCGACATGAACAGCTCCTTGGATTTTTTCTAGAGGAAGGACAGCAGCAAGTCGCTCTAAACATTGGACAGGGTCTTTCATGCTATTGAGATGTAACAGTTCCGAAAATAAGCGGTGCAATATTTTCGTCAATTCCTCAGGATCGATTGTTTCTAGCTTATTTAAGGTGGTTGTTTCAGGGCGGAAGAAGCGGTTGACAGCAATCAGTTTCAGCTGGCGTACAATAGCGGAAGAGTCCTCGGGGGAAAGAGGAGTAGTGAGATGTGAGGAAGAGCTGTTTATACTATTAAAAGAATTCATAATTACCTAGTAGGTGTAATAGCTGTTGTTTATTTTTAATCGGTTATCAGGGGATTCTATCATTTTTCTACCCGGAAAGTCAATCTGTCCGATTGGCGATTGGCCGGGGTGCAATTAAAAGTGAGAGATTGAAATGAATAATAGATAGGCGATCTTTACTTTACGATGGCAAAGCCCTCGTCATAGATAGGCCCTTTGGGTCCAATAGGTAGGGTGCCTTCAAAATACTGTCGATAGACCCTGAGCCCTTGCTCGGCAGTTTGGATGCAATAGAGGGTGTTGCTCAGCCACTCCGAGCCCGCTATGGTGCCATTCTCTCTGTTGCATCGAAAGCGCGAGCTAATCTTCTGCTTCCAGTAGTGCTGCTCGCCAAAGAGAATCATCGGCGTTGCCGTGACGGCGCCTACTTTGCGCCGCACCTCTTCCAGCGTTAGCTCAAAGTCTGTCCCCATTCCCCCCATAAGAAAGATGGGAAAGTCGAGGTTAAACTCCGCTTGTCTCTCTACAAGCTTGTCTAGTCGATAGGTCATCTTTGCTTCGACAAAGGGATTCTGCCTTTGCTCATTGATGAGCTGTTCTTTCCGGGTAAAGTCGACGATATTGGCACAAGAGAGAATAGCCAATTCTTTAGCTATCCTATTGCCCACCTCCATCACTCCTGGGCCTCCTCCAGTGACTAGAGCTATTGCCGTTTTGGCGTTGAGCAGGGGGTGGGCCATTTCTGCGCGCATGGTCAATATCCCCTCTAAAAGGATTTGTAGCTGTTGTTCGAAGTTCCCAGTAAGTAGGTTGGAGCCATAGATGCCAAAAAGCGTCGCCTTGAAGAATATGTCGATGGCATGCAGGGGGACGAATAGCCCTGAGTCGCGCTCTGGCTTTTGTACGTATTTTAAAATGGAGCGCGTGGACTCGTCGACCCAGAAGACAGGTACAGCAAATTGGTAGAGGTCGTGGAGCAGGGCGCGATCTTCAGCAGAAAAAAAATCACCGCTCGACAGAGAGGGATATTGAAAATAGATACCTTTTAGGCAGCGCTGAACTTGGTTGCTTAGCAGCATGCGCTTCATGAAAGGAGAGGGAAAATAGCGGGAGAAGAGCACTCCTTGGCTTGTTATTTTTCCATCATCGATAGCCTTTAAAAATGGGTATGAAGGCTGTTGTTCGATATATCTTTCCACCATCAGGGCTTGACGTGGACCTTGGGCCAGTCCTGGCAAATCGTGTTTCAATGGTGTGCGCTTGATCCAATCTTTCTCTGCGAGCTTTTTCAGCTGCTCACCTTTGACAACAAACACAGATGTATGTTCTTCCAGCGGCTGTGGTGCCGTTGAAAATGCGGTAAAGAGAGCTTCGCTGTCTTCCAGACAGCTTAGCAGCTGGTCTCTATCGGAGAAAAAAACATATTCGCGGTAAGGTTCTAAAGTATAAAATTCTAAAGGGATGTCAGTGAGCTCCCTTTGGCTCTGCCCAAATAGCTCATATATGTCTCCTGATGCCGAAGTATCGGGTTGGAGGATGGAAGCGCTCGTATGTTTATAGCCAGAAGAAAGTAACTCGACGACGACGCGGGCAAAGACCGTGCGTATGTGCAAAGGCAGCGTACGTACCAGCAAGATCTCATCTTCATGAATATTGCGGGGAACCATCGCCTGCCATAGCTGGTGTAGACGCAAGGTGTCGCGCATGGGGAGCTGCTTATGCAAGGCCTTGGCAAGCGTAGGCAAAAAACCTTTCATAGCGCCTTCATATGTGAGCTTACCTTGTTGTAGTGTTAGGTATGCGACAGTGCGATTTTCAACGATATCAAGGATGAGATCTTCACTGCCGTGAAGTCCTCCTAGCGATAGCAGGGGCTTGCCCCACCGGTCGGCCCTGCCAAACATACGCGAGAGATAAGAGGGGTGGCGCACGCGCCGCCGCTCGTCGGCGGCAAAAAGCTTGCCGATATAGGCTCCTACGTCGAGATAGCTCAGCAGCAGGCGGCCGAGTTCACCATAGCCTCTTAAGGCTACCTGTACCTCAGCGCAGTGGTGGGCGATGTCGAAATGATAGGCGCTGCCCACGCCATCTAGGCCTATTTGTGCCAGAGTGCTTTTGATATTGAAAAAGACACGGTCGGCGGGAATGCGGAAGCCGACAAAAGCGGAGGAAATATTTTCTATAAAGACAGTGGCGAGAGCTTCTGCATCTGAGATGCGCTGTAAAGAGGTAATGATACCATCGGGAGTGATAAGGTCATAATGGTTAGGAAGTAAGTGCTCTAATTCTAACATTCTAAATATGTATCCTTGACGGCATAGGTTTTATACTGGCATAATAACTTCCGACTCTTTTACTTACCATAACCTCGCAGAGGTTGCCATTAGGAGCGTGCGTGCTATGCGGAGTGAATACTATACCGAGCTTGCCAATTTTGGACATGCCATAGGGCGAGTGGCAGACGGGTTAGGAACGTTGGCCACCAAATCTGCAGCTGTGAAATCCATTACAGAGCTTTTTTTGTCTGTGGCCCAACTTTTGGAGGCGTTGGGGCGCTCTGCCCCCGCTTTAGCGACCACAGCTCACCATTTCAGCGTCTTCTCAGCGATTATTGCCCCCTATACCCTTATACAAGAGGTGGGGAAAATGTTAAAAGGCGAATGGAAAACAGCTCAAGGCGGGTGGGAAACAGCTCTTGTTAGTGCTTCTGGGGTTGTCAATATTATTGGCAGTGTTGCGGATCTCTTGCAGCTGCTCCATATGGGCCAGCTATTGCATCTCGCGACTCGTGTAGGTGGAGTCACGCCCTTTATTCCCCTCTCGTTGGCATGTGGTGTTGTCAGCTCCGGCTTAGATGTTGTGCAAGATGGCCGCGATATTTGGCGGGCATTGCAAGGCGGTAAGAAAGCTGAAGAAAAGAAGAAAAAATGGCAGAATGTGTCATCGAATTTTCAGGAATATCAGCAAAGCAGGCTGACTACGTTATCCGTAGCGAAAACAGAAGCGAAAACAGATCAGAAAAAAGTGGAAGAGATAGAAAAAAAGATAGAGAAATATAAGAAGCTTGATAGCAGCGATGGTAGCTGGCCAGCGTCAATACAGCCGTCGATAAAACGAGTTAAGTGGGAGGGGCGTGCCGAGCAATGCCGGATAAAGCGCAACAAAGCGGTAGTAGACATGATGGCCGATGGCGTCGGGATGTTGTTGTGTGCTATCGCCCTTGCCGCCGTGGCTGCAGCCTGCTTTGGCATAGCTCTCAATCCCTATATTGCTATATCTTTCTCGCTGGCAGCTTTTAGCATCGGTGTGGCTAAGCATCTGCTCGTTGTCTTTTATTTTGACCCTCGAATACAATCTGCGGCTGTATGATGGAAAATTCCTTGTGGAAAAAGAGCGCCCTTGTTACATTCATGCCGTAATTGATTTGCCTTCGTCCAAACGTAGGCAATGCCTTTTGATCGCCGGGCTGGAGCACGTCGCACGTGTACTTAGCCATGCGGTAGCCAATGCAAGCTTGCTGTTTGCATGTGGGCTTCGTAGATGGGCGTATTGCTTGTCGTCGGCGTTCTTTTTGCATGTTTCACATAAATTAGGCGTGGCTAGAGCTAGAGTTTGTGCGGAGTTGGCCGCAGAAAGTTCTCTTTGGCTAGGCTCGGTAGACCTTAAGGATAATTATGGCTCTTTCATTAATGGGCAGAAAACGGGGAATGACGCAACTTTTCGATGCTAAAGGAAATGTTATCGTTGTCACTGTAATCGAAGCACAGCCCAATGTGGTTACCCAGATTAAGACCAGGGATAAAGATGGTTATGAAGCGGTGCAATTGGGGTTTGAGTTAGTAAAAGCTAAAGATCCGCGCCGCCAAGAGCTTCGCACTAAGAAACCTCAGCGTGGTTTTTTTGCTAAAAATGGCATAGCTGCTCGTAAGGCTCTGCGCGAATCTTGTGTCTCCAATATCGAAGCTTTTTCCCTTGGACAAGAGGTCTCTGTTGATATCTTTGCTGAAGGAATCTTTGTCGACGTTACGGCAATTTCTAAAGGAAAAGGTTTTCAAGGGGTGATGAAGCGCCATAATTTTGCAGGAGGGCCAGCCTCTCACGGAGCTTCCCGCTGCCATCGCCTTGCAGGCTCGACAGGGATGCGTTCTACTCCTGGGCGCAATTTGCCAAACGGTAAGAAGGCTGGGCATATGGGTGCTGAGCGCGTTACTGTGCAAAACTTGGAAATTGTTAAGGTTGTCCCTGAGAGCAATCTTCTCGTTGTCAAGGGCGCTATCCCCGGGGCACGCAATGGCCTTGTGCATGTCACTGCTGCCAGGAAAAAAAATGTGGCAAGCAAGCAAACTAGCAAAAGCGGGGGTTGAAAGAAAACGACGTGAACACAATAAAAAAATATAATCTCGCCGGCGAAGAAATAGGCGCAGTAGAGGTCAGCGATGCGCTTTTCGACGCGCAGGCAAATGGGCAGATGATAAAAGACTACATTGTTGCTTTGCGCGCCAATGCTAGGCAGTGGTCTGCCAATACGAAGACCCGCGCCGAAGTAAATCGCTCTAAGAAAAAGCCCCATCCTCAAAAAGGAGGTGGACGGGCGCGTCAAGGGATGCGTTCTGCTCCGCAGTATAAAGGAGGGGGGCGTGTGTTTGGGCCGCGGCCAAAATTTGATCAACACATTCGGATAAATAGAAAAGAACGACGGGCGGCAATACGGTTTTTAATTGGAGAGAAGTTGCGCGAAGGGCGCGTGGTCGTCCTGGATCAAATGTTGATGGAAGCGCCTAGGACAAAGGCTGTCGCCCATTTTCTCCAGCAGTGTCGACTCTTGGGGTCTACCCTCTTTTTGGGGGAAAGTAGCTATGAGAACTTAGAGTATGAGGGTGAATTGTTTAAGCTCACCATTCCTAGTGATAAGCATGCAAATTTTGCCAAAAGCATTCAGAATATTTCTAAAGGCTCTTTTTTATTTGCAACAAATGTAAGTGGTTATGATGTCATAGCAGCTAGAGACTTAGTGATGACTGAGCAGGCGTTGCAAGATCTCGTAGAATGGCTTTGTTAGAAGGTAGGCGACTGATGAAAAACCCTTATCACATCATTAAGCATCGTTATATCACAGAAAAGACGCAGATGCTAGAAAGTCTCAAAACCCTTGAGAGTAATCCCTCCGTGAGGCGCTGTAAGCTTCCCAAGTATGTCTTCATAGTGGGACAGAAGGCGAATAAGCAAGAGATTGCTTGGGCTGTGGAGGAGATTTATAAAACGGATGATATTCACGTTACCGCTGTGAATACAATTACCGTCAAGCCCAAAAAACGGCGCATGCGCCGCCATTTAGGTAAGACATCGGGATGTAAAAAAGCTATCGTCACCTTGTCTCCAGGGGATGAACTGAGCAGCTGATGAAAGTTAGCCGCAACGAATACGTTAGCAATAGAGGAAAAGTCCATGCTCAAAAAATATCGCCCTGTTACTCCTGGCACACGCCAGCTCTTGCTTCCAGACAACAGCGAGTTGACGCGCGTTAGCAAATCAAAGAAAGAAACGGTGGCGCCAACAAAATCTTTACTTCGTCCCAAAAAGCGCGCCAATGGGCGTAATAATTTAGGGCGGATTACCTGTCGTCACCGAGGTGGGGGGCATAAGCGTCACTATAGATTAGTAGATTTTAAGCGCGATAAGGTGGATATTCCCGCCCGGGTTGGCTCCATTGAGTATGATCCCAACCGCTCTTCCTTTATCGCCTTGTTGAACTACGCCGACGGGGAAAAGCGCTATATTATTGCTCCTCGCGGCCTCAAAGCCGGTGATCGTGTGCAAACTAGCGAACAGCCGCCTTATTCTATCGGTTGCTGCATGCGCCTTAAGAATATGCCATTTGGTTCTGTCATCCACAATATCGAAATGTCGCCGGAAAAAGGTGGCAAATTGGTGCGTGCTGCAGGGCAATCCGCCCAGCTTATGGGGCGCAGCGGTGGCCGCGCTACAATACGTCTGCCATCTGGAGAAATGCGTCTTATCCATGAAGAATGTCGCGCTACTTTTGGAGAGGTCTCCAATGCTGCCCACAACTTGCGCGTTGAGGGAAAGGCTGGAAGAAAGCGTTGGCAGGGAATCCGTCCCACTGTGCGGGGAGCGGCAATGAATCCTGTGGATCACCCTCACGGCGGGGGAGAGGGAAAGTCGCGAGGGAATATTCCTCAATCTCCTTGGGCACAATATACTCGAGGTTTGCGCACTCGCTCTCCTCGCAAGTCGATGAAGTTCATAATTAAAGATCGAAGGAAGAAATAATTATGGCTAGATCCCTGAAGAAAGGCCCATTTGTCGATCATCATCTGATAAAGAAGGTGAACGAAGGATCTAAGAAGCCGATCAAAACATGGTCGCGCCGTTCCATGATCGTTCCTGAAATGGTTGGGCAAACTTTTGATGTACATAACGGGCGTAAGTTCCTCACCGTTTTTGTCTCTGAAAATATGGTGGGCCATCGCTTAGGAGAATTTTCCCCTACGCGCCAATTCAAAGGTCATCCGATTAAAAAATAAGGTCAAGAGATGAATACCACTCAAGCAGTTACAAAATATGTGCGAATTAGTCCACGCAAGGCGCGTTTAGCTGCGGATCTGATTCGCGGATTGTCCGTGGCAGAGGCTTCTCTTCAGTTGATGTATTGTAATATGAAGGGAGGGCGTCTACTTAAAAAGACGCTCGATAGTGCCGTTGCCAACGCGGAGACAGAATTAGATCTTCGCCGAGATGCCTTGCATGTGGCAGAAGTGCGTGTCGACGAAGGGCCTCGTTTAAAAAGAGCGAAGCCAAAGAATCGTGGAGGCCGTCATCCGATTCTCAAGCGCATGAGCCATTTCACCGTTGTCGTCAGTGCAGAATAAGGAGAATGTGAATGGGACAGAAGGTTAACCCGATAGGGATGCGTCTAGCGCGCAATCACAAGTGGCGCTCTAGATGGTATGCCAACAAGCAGGAATTTGGTTCCTTGTTGATAGAGGATGTTCGCGTCCGGGGTCATTTGCTTCAGAAGCCTATCTGCATGGGGACGTCACAAATTAAAATACGCCGTATGAGTGGTAAGCTCGAAGTGACTATATGCACGGCTCGCCCTGGCTTAGTTATTGGTAAAAAAGGTGCAGAGATAGATCAGATTAAGGCTGAGCTTGCAAAAATCACAGGAAAAGAGGTTTGGATTGAGGTGGAAGAGATAAAGCGCCCAGATCTCGATGCTAAAATCGTTGCCGATGGCGTTGCTAAGCAGTTAGAAAAACGCATTCCCTTTCGCCGGGCCGTCCGCAAGGCTATGCAGGCATCTATAGATGCCGGTGCTCATGGCATTAAGGTGCAGGTATCTGGGCGCTTGGGTGGCGCTGAGATAGCTCGTACAGAGTGGTATAAGGAAAAAAGCGTACCTCTACATACCATTCGTGCCGATATCGATTATGCCACAGCGCGGGCTCAAACCACCTATGGCACTATCGGAGTAAAGGTCTGGATCTATCGAGGAGACGAAGAGCTCAAAGAGGAGACTGCGTGATATGTCTTTGATGCCAAAACGAACTAAGCATCGCAAGATGCAAAAAGGAAATTTTCGAGGCCTTACCAAGGGGGCCATGTTTGTCCACTTTGGAGAGTTTGGGATACAAGTGTTGGATCGAGGTTGGATAACTGCTGCACAAATCGAAGCGATGCGCGTGGCGATCAATCGTTTTTTTCAGAGGCGTGGTAAGGTTTGGATACGAATTTTCCCCGATAAACCTGTGACGAAAAAACCTGCTGAAGTGCGTATGGGAAAAGGTAAGGGGGGGTTAGATCATTGGGTTGCCGTTGTACGCCCCGGTAGAATTCTTTTCGAAGTCGCTAATGTCCCTAAAGAGATGGCTCAGGAGGCATTGAAGCGCGCAGCAGCGAAGATAGGCCTGCGGACACGTTTTGTCGAACGTATAGAACAAGTGTGAGGAAATAGGCGATGAGTCGGGCAGAACAGTTGCGAGAGATGAGTGCCGATGAGCTAGAGCAGCTATGCACAGATACTTACGCAGAGTTATTTACGTTGAAAAATGCTGTGCAAGCGGCGAAAAAAGATAGCAAGCCGCATCTGATTCGCCAGGCGAAAAAACGGCTCGCACGGGCACTAACGATAATTCATGAAAAGCAGAAAGGGATTCGTTGAGGGACGTATGGAGACAATAAGAGGTAAGCGCAAAGTTCACAAGGGGACTGTGGTTTCCAATAAGATGGACAAAACGGTTGTAGTAAGGGTGGAACAGACGATGGCTCATCCTATATATGGCAAGGTAATTGCTCGAGCAAATAAGCTCTATGCCCACTGTGAGGGGGAAATGCCTGAAATAGGCGCTCTGGTCACCGTGATGGAAACGCGTCCCCTGTCTAAGTTAAAGCGCTGGCGCATCGTTGCAGCATGAATAAGAACTTGTCTTCACACTTGAAAAATGTAGCCATTTGTAGTGTGAAGACAGAAGAAGCAATAAGCTCAGAGGATTCCATGATTCAACAAGAAAGCGAACTTGAAGTGGCTGATAACTCAGGGGCCAAGCGTGTTAAATGCATCAAAGTGCTTGGGGGTACTCGCCGCCGCTATGCAGGTATAGGCGACATCATTGTATGTGCAGTGCAAGAGGCTGAGCCTGGTGCTGCAGTGAAAAAAGGGGATGTGGTCAAAGCAGTTATCGTTCGAACAAAGCGCCGATTGAGTCGCAAAGATGGTTCCAAGATCCTATTCGATACGAATAGCTGTGTTTTGATTGACGAAAAAAATAATCCACGCGGAACCAGGATTTTTGGACCTGTGGCACGTGAGTTGAGGGATAGGAATTTTTTAAAAATTACCTCCTCAGCACCTGAAGTGGTCTAGCACTGTAAAGCAGAGGTAAAAAAGATGCAACAAAATTGTCGCAGCAAAAAAATTCGCAAGGGCGATCATGTCTTTGCTATCACAGGCAATGACAAGGGAAGATACGGATCTGTCTTGTCGTGTAAAGGCGATAAAGTAATTGTACAGGGGTTGAATCTCCGTAAAAAACATGTGAAGCCAGGAGCTGCTGCAGGGCGCATAGGCCTTATAGAGATAGAGGCACCTATCCACATCTCTAATGTACGTCTCTGTACCCCAGCAGGAGAGCCTATTAAGGTAAAAGTGCGCCTTAATAGTGAAGGGCAGCGCGAATTGTATTATTTGCATGACGGCCACGCAGTTACCTACCGCACGATCAAGAAAAATTTGCGTGGTTGAGGAGAGACAAAAATAATGTCTAGAATGAAAAAAAGATATCAAGAGTCTGTCAAAGAGCAGCTACAGAGTAAGTTTGCTTACAAGAACCCGATGATGATTCCTAAACTCAAAAAAATTGTCATCAACATGGGGATTGCTGAGGCATCCAAGGACAAAAATATCATTCAGGCTCATGTGAACGAAATGGCACTGCTATCCGGTCAGCAGCCCGTTATTACTAAAGCCAAGAAGGCTATTTCAAATTTTAAACTGCGCATCGGCCAGCCCATAGGCATTAAGGTAACGCTGCGCGGTAAGCGTATGTATGAATTTCTCGACAGGTTTTGCAATATTGTAGTGCCCCGCATTCGTGACTTTCGCGGTTTTACCCCCAAAGGGGATGGGCGAGGTAGCTTTACTTTAGGTCTCGATGATCAGCAAGTTTTTCCAGAGATAAACCTCGACGAAGTCAAACGCACGCAAGGGATGAATATAACCTTGGTAAGCGATGCCAAAACTGATCAAGAGTGCATTGAATTGTTGAGATTGCTCGGTGTCCCATTTAAAAATTTACCTGTTGCTGTAGCAGCTTAAGGAGGAGGGGAGAACATGGTAGCTAGCGATCCGATTGCCGATTTGCTGACGAGAATACGCAACAGCTTGAAAGCTCAGCACCGCTTCGTCGATGTGAGTTGGAGTAAAATGAAGGAAAGTATTGTAGAGATATTGAAAAAAAATGGGTTCGTTGAAAATTACCTCATTAAAAAAGATGAGAATCAGCGAGGTACAATCCGTGTTTTTTTGAAATACTCTTTGGGGAGAAAGCCTGTTATTCAGGGCCTACGACGCGTCTCCAAGCCGGGATTGCGCCGTTATGTTAAATATGGCGATATTCCCTTCTTTTACGGAGGTCTGGGCTTTTCCATTGTCTCCACTTCTAAAGGAATTATGACAGGGAAAGAGGCAAAAAATCAGCAAATCGGTGGTGAACTGCTTTGCTTGGTATGGTAAGGCGATAGAGGAGAGAGCAAGATGTCGCGGAAAGGAAGAATGCCTGTAGCTGTGCCTGTGGGAGTAACAGTGGCCATTGCGGATGAATCTATTACGGTCAATGGCCCTAAAGGCACGCTATTACAAAAATTGATCCCAAGTATAGCTGTCAAGATGGTGGATCGCAATGTCGTTGTAGAATCTGTTGGCGTTGAGGGGCGGAGAACGAATTTTCTGGGGCTATACCGCAGCTTAATGCATAATATGGTTCATGGCGTTGCTCATGGCTTCGAAAAAAAACTAGAAATGGTTGGTGTTGGCTACCGCGCTGCAGTACAAGCTGCTGATTTGGTAATACAGATAGGTTTTTCCCACCCCGTTCACCTAACGATACCTTCTGACCTTAAGGTGGTGGTGGAGAAGAATACACTTATCACCATCAGCGGAGTGGATAAGCAACGCGTTGGCTGGTTTGCCGCCACTATTCGCGATGTGCGTCCTCCCGAGCCCTATCAAGGCAAAGGAATACGTTATGCAGGTGAGTTTGTGCGCAAAAAAGCAGGAAAAACGGGAAAAACAGGGAAGAAATAAAAACAGCTTCTAAAACCTCTATTATAAACGTTTATCTGGGCATGCAGTCATGAAAGAAGAAGTGAAAAAGATGCAAAATATCAGAAATAAGCGTGCTATGCGCGTGCGCAAACGCTTAAAAGGGTGTAGCATACAGCCTCGCCTGTCTGTCGTTAAGTCAAATAAACATATACAAGCGCAGTTGATCGACGATGAGCAAGGTATTACCCTAGGCTTTGTCGCCTCATATTCTCCTGAGTTTCGCAATACAGAATTTGGCAAAAAAAATAAGGCCGCAGCGCGCAAATTGGGAGAAGCTATAGCAGTTATTGCGCAACAGAAAAACATCAAGCAAGTTGTCTTTGATCGCGGCCCATTCAAGTATCATGGCATCTTGGCAGAATTGGCCAATGCCGCGCGCGCTGGCGGCTTGGAGTTTTAACTCTCTACATTAATGACAGTAGGTAAATTATGGCAAAACAGGGCGAGTTGCAAAAAAAAGAACACACTGTTGGCGCAGGAAAAAGAGAGCGCTTTGGAGAACAGTCCTCTAAGCGTGAGCGCGAGAAAGGGGGGAGTGAACTCAGTGAAAAAGTTCTCTACATAAATCGCTGCTCAAAAGTGGTCAAAGGGGGGCGCAAATTTAGCTTCTCCGCACTGATTTTAGTAGGAGATGGCAAAGGACGTGTGGGTTATGGCTTTGCGAAAGCCAATGAGTTGACCGATGCTATACGCAAAGGGGGAGAGGCGGCTCGCAAGAATATGCGTAGCTATGAGCTGAAAGCGACAACTATTCCCCATGAAGTGTCAGTAAAATGGGATGGAGCACAGCTGCTTTTAAAGCCCGCTCCTTTAGGGGCAGGGGTTATTGCAGGCTCTTTAGTGCGCGCCGTATTAGAAATGGCGGGAATAAAAGATATTATGGCAAAAAGCTTGGGAGCCAATAATCCAATAAACCAAGTGAAGGCCACATTTAAGGCCCTTTCTCAGCTTCATAGCCATACAGAAATTAAACGGATGAGGGGTATCCCATGTTAACGCTATCGCAACTGTGCAATGTATCGCGCCCCGGCAAGGCGTGTAAAAGGGTTGGGCGTGGGCCTGGATCGGGATTGGGAAAAACGTGCGGTCGCGGACATAAAGGCGCGGGCTCACGTTCGGGATATAAGCGTCGAATTACCTATGAGGGCGGACAGTTTAGACTTTTTATGAAACTGCCCTGTAGAGGTTTTACCAATGCTCGTTTCAAAAAACGCTATCATCAAATCAACCTACGCCAGTTGGACGCTATTTTTACCGATGGCGATGTAGTAAATCTCGAGACCTTGGTGCAGAAGGGGTATTTGTGTGGCAAAACATATGGCGTGAAGCTGCTTGGAGATGGCGAATTACATAAACAGGTCAGGATAGAGCTTGATGCCATTTCAGATGCGGCCCGTACCAAATTGCAACATGCAAAAATATCATTCGCCGTTGCTCGCGATTAAGAAAGCGTGCAATAACTTATTGTTGCGCATTTTCTAAAAAATACCTCTGCTGACATCTCATCATCTCGCTCAACAGGAGAAGAAAAATGTTTCAAGGGCTGCGAAAAATTTTTCAAGTACCTGAGCTAAAGGTCAAGGTTCTATTTACCCTTTTTCTTTTGGCGATTTGCCGCGTTGGCTCTTTTATTCCCGTTCCTGGCATCAATGGAGAATTAGCTATATCATTTTTTCGCCAGGCAACAGGAGGGGGGCAAAACCTTTTCCAGTTGGTAGATATATTTTCTGGCGGTGCTTTTTCTCAGATGACGGTGGTGGCTTTGGGCGTCGTGCCTTATATATCTGCTTCTATCATCATGCAGCTTATGGTGGCTTTGTGGCCTACTTTACAGCGCGAAATGAGGGAAAATAGCGAGGTTGGTAAGCGTAAGCTGAATAAATATACGCGTCTTCTTACTCTCCTACTCTCTTTCATACAGTCAGCGTTGTATGCAAAATATGCCTTGCAAATGAACTATACAAATCCTGGCATCGTCGCCTCTGAATTACTCGACATCCAATTATTTCATTTTCCCTGGCTTTTCTATCTAGTTGTTACTTTTACGATGACCACGGGAACTTTGTTGCTCATGTGGATTGGAGAGCAGATAACAGAACGCGGTATTGGCAATGGAATGAGTTTGATCATCACTGTGGGAATCCTATCACAGCTTCCTTCTGCTATTGGCATGATCATCCAGCAGCTTAATTTTGATTCACAAGAGTCTGGCCAGATGAATTTTGCCTCTGTCCTTGTTATTTTAGCGGTTTTTGTTGCAGTAACCATGGGAACGATTTTAATTATACAGGGGCATCGCCGTATCCCTTTGCAGTATGCGCGCCGCGTTGTGGGCACGAGAGAAATGCAAGGAGGTGGCAGCTCTTATATCCCATTGAAGGTCAATTATGCTGGGGTTATTCCCGTTATTTTTGCCTCTTCCCTATTGATGTTTGTCGCTACAGTGGGCAGTTTCGTTGGAGCAGGCAATTGGATGGGAGAAGTAGCTACATGGCTTTCGCCTGGCACGATGTTGTATATGTTTTTATTTATTCTGCTCATAGTCTTTTTTACCTACTTCTGGACTGCTACGCAATTTCGACCCGATCAAATTGCTTCCGATATGAAAAAAAATGGAGCTTTTATCCCAGGAGTACGCCAAGGTAGGCCGACTCAAGAGTACCTAGAAAGTGCCATGAATAGAATCACTTTCATGGGGGCAATATTTTTAGCTCTTATCGCTGTATTGCCTACCTTAATAGGTCGTTTTTTAAACATCCCATCGACAATTAGCTATTTTTTTGGCGGCACGGCATTGCTCATTCTAGTCGGTGTTGTTCTCGATACCATGAAGCAAATAGAGTCACACCTTATTATGAGGCGTTATGATGGCTTCTTAAGCCGTGGGAGAGTACAGGGAAGATGATTTGTCTTGCTTTTCCTTGGGAAAATTGCCGGTATCTGATATACTGAATCGTATTTGAAAGAAAAAAGGAGTAAAAATGCCAAGAGTCATTGGTATCGATATACCTGACAATAAGAGATTGGAGATCAGCTTGACCTATATATATGGGATAGGCCGTTGCCTTTCTAATAAAATCATTCAACGCCTCGGAATGAATCCAGATATGCGTGCTCATAGGCTTACACAAGATGATATTGCCCGTTTAAACAACTTACTTCAAGCAGAATACCTGGTAGAGGGAGATCTGCGCCGTCAAGTAAAGAGCAATATACAGCGCCTTATTAGCATCCATTCCTACCGAGGCTTACGTCACCGCGTTGGTTTGCCCGTACGTGGACAACGGACGCGCACGAACTCGCGTACGCGTAAAGGAAAAAGAAAAACTGTGGCAAATAAGAAGAAATAAGAAGAGGAGTTGTCAGCTTTGTCTAAGCAGGTAATCACTAAACGTACGCCCAAAAGCAAAAAAAGAGCGATCCACTCTACGACTGGAATAGCTCATGTAAAAGCCAGTTTTAATAACACCATTATCGTCATCTCGGATCCTGCGGGGCGTGTGCTTACCTGGTCTTCCGCTGGTAAAGCGCATTTCTCAGGCTCGCGTAAGTCCTCAGCCTTTGCGGCGACGGTAGCGGCGCAAGATGCCGGTAAAGCCGCTTATGCTCTGGGTGTGCGCGAAATAGAGGTGAATCTTAATGGCCCTGGAGCCGGCCGCGAGTCGGCTGTGCGCGGTTTACAAAGCAGTGGTCTTGTTATTACGATGATTCGCGATAAAACCGCTGTGGTACATAATGGCTGTCGTCCTCCCAAACGAAGGCGTGTGTAACGCTTTTCCGCTATTTGTAGTCAAGACGCTTATGCCTTGCAAGGTGAGCCACTCATCGGTGCCACTCGTTGTATAGGTTATCTATATATATTTACGGAGACTGAGAATGTCGTCAATTAAGTACGGCAAATTTGAAATGCCAAAAAAAGTACTCATCGAGGAGGACACCAATCATCCTCATTATGCTCGCTTTATTGCAGAGCCATTTGAAAGAGGCTTTGGTCATACTTTGGGCAATGTCCTGCGCCGCATGATGCTCACATCGCTTGAAGCGCCTGCTATCGTCACGTTGAGTATTGAAGGTATTCTTCATGAATATATGGCTCTGGAAGGCGTTGTGGAGGATATGATGAATATCATCCTCAATTTTAAAGGCGCTCTCTTCCGCAGAAAAACTTCTGATGAGTATCTCACCTCTTACGAACCGCGGATCCTGACTAAAAAGCTGGAGATCACTCAAGATGATCTAGATAAAGCTGGCGGTAAATACCATGTTACCTTGGCAGATCTTGCCCAGGATGGCTTTTTTGAAGTCGTTAACTCTGAACAGCACCTCTTCACCGTAACTAAGCCATTTCATCGGCAGATCGATGTGCGCGTAGCCATGGGACGCGGTTATGTTCCCTCGGAGCGAGTTCAAGTAAGGAATAAAACGGCTAACGAAATTCTTCTCGATGCCTCTTTCTCCCCTGTTCGCCTTGTGAATTACTATGTTGAAAATACGCGTGTAGGCCAAGATACAGATTTTGAACGGCTTATTCTTGAAATAACCACAGATGGCCGTATATCTCCTGTCGAAGCTCTCTCTTTTGCTGCGCAAATAGGCCATAAGCATTACGATCCTTTTACTAAACTTGATGGCAAGTTTTTGTCTTTCGAAGAGGGCACGCGCGACGTTGATAAGGATTATGATGAGATCATCGATAAGCTATGCCTTCGTATCGACGAGATAGAACTATCGGTTCGCTCGGCAAATTGCCTAGCAGGAGCTAATATCGATACTATCGGAGAGCTGGTGTCTATTTCTGAGCGCAAAATGCTCGAGTTTAAAAACTTTGGCAAAAAATCGCTGAATGAAATTAAAGCCAAGCTGGAGGAGATGCATCTTGAACTCGGCATGGAGTTAACTCCCTATGGCATTGATATGAATAATGTTAAAGAAGAAATTCGCCATGTCTCCGCTGAACGCCGTGGTAAGCGCGATGCCTTGCGAGCCTTGCTTGAGGAAGGCGAGGATGAAGAGAATGAGCCAGATGAAGAGGGCGACCAAGAGGATAAAGAGTAGAAAATTTTTTATTAGGTTTAACAGGTAACTATGAGACATCAAAAAAATAGCGTGAAACTTAATAGAACCGCAGGGCATCGCCGCTGTATGTTGGCGAATATGCTTAAGGCTCTTGTTATTCATGGCCGCATAGAAACTACATTGCCTAAGGCAAAGTTCCTCCGCCGTTATGCCGATAAATTAGTTACTTTGGCAAAACAGGGAACGCTCGATGCCCGCCGCAGAGCTGTTGCTGCCATGATGGTTCGCTTTAACCCTTTAACGCCAAAAGAGGCTCGACAAGCTCGTCATGGCGATAAAAGTGCCTATAACGATGATCGCCTTGTCATTGACCAGTTGTTTGCCGTCTTAGGGCCACGGTTTTCTGATAGGCAAGGGGGTTATACGCGGATATTGAAGAGCGAGCGCCGCGTAGGCGATAATGCTAAAAAATGCTTTATCGAATACCTGCCTAGCTAAAGGAGTTTGCATGGCCATTAATATAGCCATCAATGGTTTTGGCAGAATAGGACGCCTCGTCTTCCGCCTTGCTGTCTTACGCCCTGATATAAATATTGTCGCCATTAACGACTTAGTGCCAAGCGATAATCTGGCTTATCTCTGCAAATATGACTCCGTCCACGGCCCATTTAAAGGGCAGGTAGAGTCGGACGAGAAGGCTCTTTGCGTCGAAGGAAAGAGTATCGCTGTCTATAATGAAAAAGACCCAGCGGCACTGCCTTGGCAACGGCTTCATGTCGATTACGTCGTCGAGTCTACGGGTTTATTCACAAAGCGACAAGATGCTGCTAAACATCTTACAGCAGGGGCCAGGCGTGTCATTATTACAGCTCCTGCTTCTGGCGATGTTCCCACCTTCGTCATGGGTGTTAATCAAGAGCAATTTGACCCAAAAAAAGATCTCATTGTCTCCAATGCTTCATGTACAACTAACTGCTTGGCGCCCCTTACAAAAGTGCTCCTCGATAATTTTGGCATAGAAGAAGGGCTGATGACGACGATACATGCTGTCACAGCTTCTCAGCCTACCGTCGATGGTCCTTCCAAAAAAGATTGGCGTGGAGGGCGCTGTGCCTCACAAAATATCATCCCAGCTTCTACTGGGGCTGCAACTGCTGTGGCGAAATGTTTGCCTGCTATCACCGGCAAGCTAACGGGAATGGCTATGCGCGTTCCTATCGCTGATGTCTCCGCCGTAGACCTCACTGTGCGTTTGACTACGTCCACCTCCTATGAGATGGTTTGTCAGGCAATGCGTAGTGCAGCAACAGGGACAATGAAAGGGATATTATCCTCTATCTCTGAGCCGCTTGTCTCTTCAGACTTTATAGGCAGCCCCTATTCCGCAATCGTCGATGAACTGGCTGGGATTGCTCTCAATGCACATTTTTATAAACTCATCGCCTGGTATGACAATGAAATGGGGTATAGTCACCGCGTTGTAGATATGATTGCTTATATGGCTGCTTGTGAATAACTCATCGCCCCACAGTATATATTCAAGGGATGGTATTTCTTGTAACACTTAAATGGAAGAGTCAACAGTGGATTTTACTCGCGAACCTATTATCGAAACAATTATCACTCCTAAAGAGGGGTGCAAGCTCGTCATCCGCAGTAGCAAAAGTGTGGGACAAGAGGAGTTTTTCGTCGATGCAGTAGAGCTGATTTCTTTCGGTAGCTCGCTATTTTTTCGTTCTCAAGAACGTCCTAAACCTTTTCTCGTTCCAGTCGCTGATTATGAAGTGCTTGAGGTACGTGAAGCTCGCATGGTAGTGAAACATGTGGGGAGTGAGCGCTCTATTAAAATAGGCGGAGGAAGAGAGGGCGCGGCGAGATCCTCTAGAGATAGAGAGGAGTCTCCCCGACGCTACCCCAACTATCAGGAAAAGGGGGGAGATGCTCTTCCCCTTAAAGAAAAAGTTGTAGAGTCGCATGCTTTGATAACGCCTACAGAATCGGCAGGGGAGGGCGGGGGAGGGGGAGAAGGGCGAGGGGAAAAAAAACGCGAGCGCCGCCGCCATTATCGCCGCCGTCGTGGCCGCGATGAAGAGACCTCTACACCCGAAGGAGAGGCTGCCTGGCCGCCTACGACATCTGAAGAGGTGAAAATGGAGTTCGATACAGATGAATTTCCCGCACCCGCTCATGTAACAATTCCCTCCCAACCGCCCCTCTCTTCGCTACTGCCGCCGCCGACGACACTTATCTCTGAGTCGATAGGCGACCGTTATAAGGATCAGCCTTTTTTCCGCCGCTCCTCTCCCGAAAGACAAGAGCCTTCTGCCCTTCCTTCTTGCGAGGAAGATAACTTTCCCTCTTCAGAGCTGCAACGCAGAGACAGAGAAGTCTGCTATGAACCGAAGCCTCCTGCAGAAGGTAATTTCATTCCTCTCGAGTAAACCTGCTCGTTACCCACAAGCTCCGTACCGGGCTCCCAGGAGACATCTACAAATAACTTAGAGCGTTATTTGAAAGTGTGAAAAATATCGTGAACGTTTGCGTTTGCGTTTTCCGAATGCGCGGAAATCTTGGCTATCATCCAAAATCTTGGATTGGCACGCACAGAACAGCAGGGGCGAAACCTGCTTCTCCGAGTGGTCTCAATGCTCTCTGAAATGGTTCAAGTTAGCGCAAATAGATCGGAAAACGCAAACGCAAACGTTCACGAGATATCACACTTGTGGGTAAGGATCAGGCTATATCACAGAGCCTGTTTATAAAATCTTAACAATCATTTGCTATAATCCTAAAAACGGCAGTTCAAGTTGGCGAAGTGATGCAAGATTTTGAGTTAGAATTGCATCCGCCAAATGTCGATCATTCCCAAATGGTGAAGGCGACATTTGGCGGATGCAGTTATAGCTCAAAAGGTTGCGTCAATTTGCCGGCTTCAACTGCCGTTTTTAGGATAATCGTTGGAAAGAAGGCGAGATAAGCTCGTCACATGTAGCTTATCTCAGCTTTGATTTTATAAATAAGGTTATATGAATATAAATTTAGATGATCCGCTTTTTGCGAATTCCTTTGAACAGCTTCAGCAATTACCTTGTTTCTCACCGCAAGAGAATAAGTTACAGAAGTATGAAGAACTGGACAAACAAGAGAATAAGGAGAAATGGGAACTGGCAAAAACGGCTTTTTTGAATCAAATATTTATCAAATTGGAGTCGACTAGCCAGAACATTATGTTATTTAGAAGTGAAGAGAGGATTATAACAATAAACTGGAAAAATAGAATAATCTATTTAATAGAAGCGCTTTTTTTTACTATCATCACATTTAGCATCGGTATTGCTAACCAAAATGTTCAAAATCTTTATAGCAACTTTTGGTATGGAAAAGGGTATCTTGTCATTAGGACCTGTTATTCCCCCTATCCAGTAAGTACACAAACTAATTTAAAAAATATTGTGGATGCTTATATTGAACAAACGCTAACTCATGGCCATTATCGAAAAGTAAGTAATTATTCTCATTTATATTCAAATACTAATCAATTAAATGGTTTAAACGGTTTTGTTGAAAATAGGAATGCCTTGATTTCTTCCATCGAGAAGGGAGAGCCTACGGCGGCATCGTGGAATAACTATAGTGAAAGTGCCTCAACAATTCGTTCGTATACGTTCTCGTCGTCAATTTTATCTCTTCATAGGCCCATTAATAACCAACAGAGCAATGAGAAAAAGGCCCTCTTGAAGTCGATATGCCAAGGTAATAGCGATGATGCCGTGTGGCTGGCCTATGTCAACGGAATGCAACAGCAAGTTCAGAGGCTTCAATAGACTTCGTTTCTCATAGGGCTTGAGGGCTCTATGGTATGACGCGGGCATTGAAATTCAAAAAACCCATGTTCATTTAC
>Ga0206859_1039_pt1 | contig 30265 bp, 24 predicted proteins | sample Alteio_BWOrgCont_47_FD_152882 | JGI IMG/M metagenome (GOLD analysis project Ga0206859, IMG submission 152882) | Enriched cells from forest soil in Barre Woods Harvard Forest LTER site, Petersham, Massachusetts, United States -... | ecosystem: Environmental > Terrestrial > Soil > Temperate forest >... | reverse complement strand
CCGCACGCAGCAACATCGATTTGTTGGAGCGCCAAGCACGCCTATTTTCCCCATCGTTAGTCGTTGTATATGAGCCACAGCAAGCTTTGCTGTTGCAACGGAGGCTACCTCATATCCCCGTCCTGGCAGGGCTAGAGGGGATAGAGGTTGCGGCGTCTCTGCCTGCTGTTCACTGTGTCGTGGCGGCAATGAGCGGTTCTTTGGGGATACGGCCCACTGTCGCCGCTATAGGCGCTGGCAAACGCATCGCCTTGGCAAATAAGGAGCTGCTCGTGTCTGCGGGAGCCTGGATTACTGCTTTGGCAAAAAAGCATAACAGTCCCATTATACCTATCGATAGTGAACATAGCGCCATTTTTCAATGCCTGCAGGGAGAGCGGCTCGCCGCTGTGCATCGCCTGGTGCTCACGGCGTCGGGGGGGCCCTTTCGCACTTATTCCAACGAGCAGCTTGCAGCCATAGCTGTAGAAGACGCTCTGCGCCATCCTACCTGGTGCATGGGGCCAAAAATAACTGTCGATTGCTCGACTTTGATGAATAAAGGGCTTGAAGTGATCGAGGCTCATTGGCTTTTTTCCATGCCCATAGACCAGATTGAAGTAGTAGTGCATCCGCAGAGCATTATTCATAGTATGGTAGAGTTTTGCGATGGCTCTATTATAGCGCAGATGGGAAGGCCTTCGATGGCGCTACCTATTCAATATGCCTTGACCTATCCTGGGCGCCAGCAGGGCTTTCTCCCTCCTTTTGATTTTTCTCAGCCCCAGGAGATGCAATTTTTTCCTGTAGATAAAGAGCGTTTTCGTTGTCTAAGTCTTGCCTATAGCGCCCAGAAAGAGGGAAAGAGCATGCCGGCATATATGAATGCTGCCAATGAGTTGCTCGTGGAGCGCTTTCTTAAGGGGCAAATACGTTGGGTAGATATCGCTGGCAAGTTGGAGCTGGCAATGAGCAAACACATTCCTAAAGAGCTCATGAGCCTCGACGATATCTTCGCTATAGACGCCCTGGCGCGGCGCGAAGTAGCCCAGTTGTAGCGTAAGCGTCAAATCTAGCCATCTTGACAAGCTCGCTCTGAGCTTGTCAAGATGGCTAGATTTGACGCTTGCGTTGTAGCTGTTTCTCCGCTTTTCTAGCAATGAACCCGTCCGGCGAAGCCGGGAAAGCATGTATACTGTGGGGCGATGAAATTTTGCGTTTTGAGCTGCGTGAAAGCTCCCGCGGTTGAGCTCCCGCAAGTGGGTCCGTATTGATTCAATACGGACCCACTTGCGGGAGCTCAACCCCAGGGCTTTGACGCGCTCAAAACGCAAAATTTCATCGCCCCACAGTATAGCCACACGCGTGAGCGTTGTGGGTTAATGGTGGGTTGTGATGGCGATGGATTTAGGTTCCAGCAGGGAAGCCTCTTTTACGGCGAGGTCAAAGGCTCCTATACTGATCACTTCGCCAAGCTCCGGAGTATGTCCAAGCTGTTCTTTCATTAACTCGGTCAATGTGAGATGGCCGCGCTTATCGAGAATAATGCCCAGTTGAGCGTTGACTGCTGATACTGTGTTCGTCGCTGGAAAGGTGCGATCGACAATTATTCTATGAAGGCTTTCTTGTTCTAATATCTCTCTTTTGCCAAAGATCTCTTCCATCACATCGCTGAGGGTGATAATTCCTGAGGCATGCCCTGTGGCATTGAGAATCACTGCCACGCCCTCTCCATTGCTGCGAAACTGCTTGAGAATTTGCATGAGCGCACTATTTTCCGTCACAAACCAAGGAGAGCGGACTACTTCGCGCAGGCGCTGCGTCTCTTGGCAATACAGTAGATCGCGAGGAAATGCGATGCCGATTACATTATGGGTAGTGCGATGGTAAATAGGGGCAAAGCAGATACCAGAGCGTTGTACGGCGCTGCGCAGCTGAGCAACAGTAGCTGTTGAGGGGAGCATTGGTACATCTTTTAACGGAGTCATCACTTGTTGAGCATTCTTTGCGCGTAAGAGGAAGATATTTGCAGCGATAGCATTTAAACCATCGCCATCGCTAGGATGGGGGCGCTCCCCATCTTGCTCTTCTAGCACTCTTTGTAAAATTTTTTGAATCTCCTCTACACTTAAAAATATGTCACCGCTATCTTCTTTTCCTCCGAAGAGGCGATGGCCGAGGAATGAAATAGCCTTGATTATTTTCAAAAAAGGGTGCAACAGCCATGTGGAGGCGTATAAAAGGGGCATTCCTCCCATAGCAACAGACTCAGCATAGCGGCGCGCAGCAAACATCGGAGCCAGCTCTCCAAAAATTACTACTAAAGCTACTTGGGTGAGAGGGGCCAGATCTGGATTCCACCCCAAAGCGGTATAACATTGCCTCGCCATTTCTGAGCCTAAGATTAACGCTATGTTCACCATAATAAGCGTAGTGCCAAAAAGAGAAGTAGGATGGCGTAGCAGCTCCTGAAGCCAAATTGCTCGTTTACTTCCCTTGGCTACATAATATTGTAGGCGCACTTTATTGAATGAGACGCATGCCATCTCCATCATAGAAAAGAAAGCCAACAAGACGATTGAAGCACCATTGAGAAGAAGCCACTCCAAAGCGGTGCTATTCATGATTCTCTTCCTTTCGAATATAAAGGCGTCTTACCCTATTGGGGGCGGCAGCCAAAACCTGAAAGAAAAGGCCCTGAGAGGAAAAAGTAGTGCCTACTTTAGGGATATCTCCCAATTGTTCTGTGAGCCACCCTCCTACCGTCATCATATTGCTATTACTGATAAGTTCGATGTTGAACAGCTCATTGAGCTCTTGTAGCTCAAGGCGCCCGCTGGCGATTAGCTCATTATTAGCATGGGTATAGCGCTTGCGACGATCGCGTGCATCAGTAATTTGACCTACGATAACTTCGAGGATATCTTCGCGCGTGATGACTCCTACAATGCTTCCATACTCATTTAGCGCCAGGGCTAACTGCTGGCCTTCCACTTCGAAGCGGCGCAGCAGCACACGTGCTGCTGTCGTTTCGGGGATGTAAAGTGGTTTAGTAAGGTATTGTAGAATGTCTTGAGGCTCTTTGATTTCACTGCGATGCAAAAAGAAGCTGGTGGCATGCATGATACCGAGCATATTATCTAAGCCACGGCCACAAATGGGAATGCGCGAGCAGCGCCTATCGACGTGAAGGTGAATAAGTTTTGTCAGGGGTTCTGTGATGTCATAAAAGAGAATGTCATCGCGCGGATGCATGAGTTCGCGCACTTGTGAGTCAATGAGGTCAAGGTAGCCCCAGATAAGCTCGGCCTCGTCCTTATTCAATACCCCATGTTCTTCAGAGTGTTTGAGGACATGTTTAAGCTCTTCTTTGGAGATATTGGGCTCTTCTTTGAGAAAGAAGAAAAATAAGCGAGAGACAGGCATCGTAATGGCGACGATGGTGCGGCGCAGCGGAGCAAGTAGCAAATGCAAGGAGGTCAATTGTGGGGCGAAGGCATAGCTAAGCTTTTCATTGTTGCGCATACCGATGTATTTAGGGATGATTTCGCCAAAAAAAAAAGTCAGCACAAAGGGAATTCCTACTATAAGATGCCAACCGGCATGGGCGCCGAAGAGGTGAGAGGCTGTATTTTGAATCAGAATATTGGCGAAAGTGTTGAGTAAAAAAATCGTAACGAGGAAATCGCGTGGTTGTAGGATCAAAGAGGCGATGAGTCGTTTGCGTAAATCGGGGGAGTCGCGGAAGGTTCTGACTTTTAACGTAGGGAGGGAGAACAGAGCCGCTTCACTTGAAGAGCAGTAGCCTGAAGCGAGGGTGAGTAGCAACAAAAAAAGCAGCGGGAGGATAGTTTCCATAAAGCATTAGGTCGAGCTAAGGGACTGCACAGTCCCTAAAGTACACTTTAGTCTGTTTTTCAGAAACGACACCTAGTTTGCGCATGAGAACCATTTCCATCCAAGCAGAGTCGTTATAGCTATGTAGTTGTTGTTGTAGGGCTGTTTGCAGGTCTAAAGCGGTTTCTTTTTCTCGTTGTAAAAAAAGCAGCTGATCGTTGAGGCGATGATAGGCCTTGGCATATTCTTCATTGCCGTGTTCATACCACGCTAGAGCCAATACTACAAAGAACAAGACCCACCACCAGTGCAGAGCGCTAGATTCGAGGAAGAACGATGCCCACTTGGCCCATATACTTGCCTGCACGTTCCGCATAAGATACTTCGCACTCCTGTTCTGCCTCGAAAAAGATCACTTGGGCGATGCCTTCTCCGGAATAGATTTTTGCTGGCAATGGAGTTGTATTGGAAATTTCTATCGTCGCGAATCCCTCCCACTCCGGCTCAAAAGGGGTAACATTGACAATGATGCCGCAGCGTGCGTAGGTCGATTTTCCCAGACAGAGGGTGAGGGCGCTGCGGGGAATGCGGAAATATTCGATGCTGCGAGCTAAAGCGAAGGAGTTAGGGGGGATAATACATACGTCAGTATGAATATCTACAAAAGCGTCGTTAGAAAACTTTTTAGGATCTACAACTGTATGGTAGACATTGGTGAATACTTTGAATTCATCGGATACGCGTATGTCATAGCCATAGCTAGAAAGGCCATAGCTCACAATATGTTGGCCGTTGGCATGGCGCACTTGCTTATCTACAAAAGGTGCGATCATGCCGTGTTCTAGTGCCATGCGGCGTATCCAATGGTCAGGCTTGATAGCCATAAGGCATTCTCTCATAGTAAATTGGTAGAAAAATTCTTGCTCATTGTGGCATTTACGGGGTCATTTTGCAATAGTTGCGCAATATTTCTCCGATGCGGTAAAAACTAATCTTGATTCGGTCTCTTGACTTTTGCTCAGCTGAAAAAATCAAAAACTTAGGTTGTCACGTCAATTTGGAGGTTGTTAGTAATGAAAGGAAAAAATGTTCTCATCGCCTGTGCTCTTCTGCTCGCATCGCACTGTCCCATAGAGGCCCATTGCCAAATGCCTTGTGGCATATACCACGACGATATCGTCTTTGACTTGATCGACCAATATATCGAAACGATGTACAAAGGCATCACAGTCATAAATGGGAACAAATGGGCAACCGTTCGCGATAAAAATGAAGCTATCCGTTGGATATGCACTAAGGAGAAGAGTTCTGATGAGATAGCAGAACTTATTTTGACCTATTTTTTGCAGCAAAAGATCAAGCCAGGGGAGGAGAAAACAGCTAAGAGCTTGGAAAGTGCTCATAAGTTGCTATTTCTACTGGTACAGATGAAACAAAATGTCGACCTCGATATCCTCCATGAGTTTTCTCATGAATGGGACAGCTTCAAAGTGATGTTCCATCGCGAGGGGTATGAGTGCGAGATGGAGAAAATCAAGCAAAAGCAATGGGATGAAGCTCGTCTTAAGGCGCAGGGCAAGTCGAAGAGCGATGACAAGAGCTAGACGCTATGTTAAGTTGGGGCTCCCCTGGCAGGTACATACACATCGTGAATGAGGAATTGGTTAAAGGAAGGGCATTGTAGCCAATAGCCGAAGCTACTAGAGCATGCTGTCATAGGCCCTGATCCTTACACACAAGTCATAAAATTCCGGGACTGCGGCACGCTAATCTGCTTCACATCCCTCCTCGGCAAGATCGATGGATATTCCCTCATCGCGATGTGAAGCATCTTGGGTACCTCGTCAGCGGACTCTTATGGCTTGTGTGTAAGGATCAGGTTATAGGCCCCTTGAGGATTCATTTCCATAATTTTTTGAGTGTAAATAGCCTGCATAAATCGCTGCGGATCTTTTTCGTATAATGATTTAAAATCGAAAGTGCGCACGGCGGCTTCATTCAACAAGGTTGGGTTTATAACATAAAGCTCAAACAACTCTGTCGCATCTTTTGGAGACATGAAAGCGAGCCATTCAGCCGCTGCCCGTGAAGGTTGAAAATGTTGCCAATCTACTGGGTCATTCCATTTACCTCCCCATACATAGAATCCATTTTGTTGAAAGAGTTCGACCACTCTCACTCCGGTTGATGCATCTAAAATCTGCTCAGCCATACCAGGACGGATATTCGTTCGATTCAAGTATCCTTGATTTAAGTGCATTTGGCAGAGGCTGCACCTCAAAAGAGGCAGCCATTGATGGAATAGCCATAGTGGAAACTAATGCATACACACATAAACTCGTTTTTATTTTATTCTGTAAAAAATTTGAAAACATATTGCCTTTATTGTAAATTGGCGCGGTCAAAACATAGTGGGAGTTTGCCTTTTCTGCAACAGGTCCTTTTCACGTATAGGAGGTACATGACAAGTTGCTCAAAACAATTGAACACATGCTAGACTTTGTGTTCAATACTTGGTACAATATGGATGGGTACAGGTTAGAGCAAACAGAGGAGTATGAGCGCTGGCGACTATTACAGCCTATCAAGACACGGCTGCAAATAGCTAAGAGACTGTTGCTCATTCAACAGGAAGGACACTTTGGTGACCATAAAATCGTGGGTAATGGGGTTTATGAACTACGATGGGAAAACGGTAGACGTGTCTATTATGCTCTTATCCCGCCGATGAATCTGTTGCTTTTGATAGGAGGAAACAAAAATGCGCAAAGCAAAGACATCCAACAAGCGCAGCGGCTATATAGAGAGTGGCTCGGAGCATAGTTCTGTCCAGCTAAAAAAGCCAGCACGCCCATACATTCCAGAAGAGGAGCTGTTAGATGAGACACTTATAGCGCGCGGTGTATGGGAATGTTTATGTGCTAACGATCCCTCAGGCGCTATGGAAATTATAGAAACACATTTGTGGGCAAAGGATATATCCAAAAAGTCCAGAGAGAAGGGCGTAGCTAGAACCACTGTGTACCATGCATTTAAAAGCCGTAACCCCACGCTATCCACTTTAGCCAAGATGTTGCACAATCAATAAGATGGTACCTCTCTTTTGCCTATTCTTAGATTGTAAGCTGTAGTTTGGGGTAGCGCTCTTGTAGCTGTACAATGACAGAGAGAGGAATAGAGCAACGGCGTATAGCGAGCGAGCGCAGCGCTGGGGTATGTTTGACCAGCTCGACAATGCCCTTCTCTGTCACCTTTTCACACTGGGAGAGATCGATATGGCGTAGAGCTCGGCAGTGAAAGGCTATCTCTATCAACGTCTCATCACCTATCTTTGTCTTGGAAATGTCGAGTTGCTGCACTGCCGGGGCATGACGGGCAATTTCTTTCCATCCTTCGTCTGATATGCCTTGGCATTCATGGGTTGAGATCTCTTCTATAGAGCGACAGCTTTGCAGAATAAGCCGCAACGCCTGATCGCCCACTGCATAGCTGTTGGAAATATCGAGTATGCGCAGCTTTTCCCACCAACCCAACGCTGCCCACCCCCCGGTGGAGAGGCCATGGCAGCGGTGGGCGATGAATTGTTCTACGCGGGGATAATGAGCGGCTAGCCAGCGCAAAGTGGCATCTGTAAGCCAGCCACACTCTGATAGGTTAAGGTAGCTTATAGAATCTGACAGATCTTCAAAAAATTCGGGGCAACGTGCTGTGCCGGTGATGTCTAGACCTCGCAAAAGCGGCATATGAGCTATAGCTTCTCTCATAAATGGATGCAAAGCATGCTCACGTTGGCATACCAGATGGGTAATAAAGGGTGCTACTAAAAAAAAACGCTCTTTGGTTCTGTCATTGATTTCATCAAAGGCAAAAAATAGCTCTTCGATCGATGTAGAGGGGAAATGGATTTCCATATCTGCTTGGGATATGAAAGAGACACATCGTTGGTACATTCCCTTCCATCCCTTTGTGTAGGCCTGCAGTAATATACCCAGGACGTTGTCGCTAGTGAAATAGCGTTTATAAATTTCAGCACATAGCTCTTGGAGCTTTTCTAAGCCGAAGCATGCAGCCTGTTCGTGGAGCTGTAAGATAAGCTCTGGAGGCTCGCGCCACAGGAGGGGAATGTCTGCTGTGTGAATGAATTCTAGGAGCAAAGGAAACAGGTCTGAGAGTTTTTCTTCAGCTTCTAAGGCAATTGTCGTTTTCTTGCCTATACGACATTGACGGTGAATGAGTGCTGAAAAAAACTCCGAGCTTGTAGCTAACAATAAAGTATTTGTTAGGAAGTTTGTTTTTCCAATGGAGAGTGTTAGATTGGTGGGGAGCAGCTCTTTTATTTGTTGAGAGTGCTGTTGCATCACTGCAGCAGCTTGTTGAAAATAAGTGAAGGGAAGGGTGGCGGCCAGCTGCTGTTGGGTCAGCCAGAAAAGTAGTAAGGAGAGAAGCTCAGGGTGTTGTTCGCTCCATGTTGCGTCGTTGCAGGCGGCAGTAAAGAACTGGAGTAGGTCATCTGGAGCGAAGGCGAGGGCAGAGGCTAGAGCCTGAGGCGATGGTGCTTTGCTATATTGTATGAAGTGATATGCGAGAAGTGCTGGTAGTAGCATAAAATGGCCTTGTTCACCTTCGCTGAGAGGATTTTCGGTCAGTTAATTATTTCCTCTGTGTACTCTGTGATCTCCGTGGTAAAAATAATAAATTACCACAGAGAGGGGCTCTGGCCGAAAAGGTGACACTGCCCATAAAACATACTCGACATGTTGCTAAGGCGGTTGAGAGATCGTAACACCCTCTAAGGGAGCAATGATTGAAGATATTCCATAGTAAGGCGCACGCCAATTGCTGTAGCGCCTTTGTTGTAGTAGCGCTTTTCTTTAGAGAGAAAGGCTGTTCCCGCAATATCAAAGTGGATCCAAGCTGTTGTGCCGGCAAATTTTTGAAGAAAAAGCGCAGCAGCAATCGACCCAGCGGCCCTACCTCCCACATTCTTGATGTCAGCAATGTCTGATTTAAGGCCATCTTGATATTCTTCATAGAGGGGCAAGCGCCATACTCTCTCATAAGTGAAGAGTCCTGCTTGAGTAAACGCATCGACAAGAGAGTCGTCATTGCTCATTATTCCTGTCGTTTCATCGCCGAGTGTTATTTCCATGGCGCCTGTGAGTGTAGCAAAGTCGATGATTCTTGTAGGTTTATACTGTTTGACACCATAGGCAAGGGCGTCAGCAAGAATAAGGCGTCCTTCTGCATCAGTATTTCCTATCTCTACTGTTATTTGGGCATAGCTGTTGTAGACATCTCCGGGTTTGTAGCTGGAGGCATCGATGCTATTTTCTGTTGCAGGAATGATCGCTATGATATTTATTGGGAGCTGAAGCTTGCCAACAGCAGACATAATGCCGAAGACTGTTGCGGCGCCGCCCATATCACACCGCATGGTTTCCATAGAACCCGTTGGCTTTAAATTAAGCCCCCCGGTGTCATAGGTAACTCCTTTGCCTATTAGCAGTGTTTGCTCTTTATTTTTTTGAGTGCCCTTATACTCTAAAATAATCAGTTGAGGCTCTCGTTCGCTTCCCCTAGCTACCGCTAGCATAAGCCCCATTTTTTCTTCTTCGAGCTGCTTGCGCCCCAGCACCTTTACCTTCATATGAGGTATCTCTCCTGCCAAATTGCGGGCGAGGTGCGAAAGATATTGCGGGGTTATCTCATCAGCGCAACCGTTGACTAGATCTCGCGCCAAATATACCCCATGGAAAGTAGCAAGGAGTTGTGTGAGGAGTGGATCGACGGCATTGCTCACTCCGACGAGATCTACATGGCGTACGGCCGTCTCTGTAGACGCAGTTTTATAGCGAGCAAACATGTAGTTTCCCAGCAGTAGGCCTTCGATAACGCCTCTAGCTAAGCTCTCTTCATCTAAAGGAGATGAGTTGGGGAAAAGGACAGCCATCCTGGTTATTTTTTTCTCCTGCGCTCGTCTTATTGCACAGCCATAAGCCCTCCGCAGCTTTTCCACGGTTATCTCTCCCTTGCTGCCCAAGCCCAGCAGGGCTATGCGCTCGTGCTTATCGCGCTCAGGAGGATATGTGAGAATTAATTCACCCTCTTTGCCGGTAAAATCACCGGTAGCTAGAGCAGGAGTTGCAAATTCCAGAGAGATAGGGAGGTCTTGGGAGGCAGCTATAGCTCCTTTTTTCTCATGCCAGAAGGGAATAATAAGTAAAGGAGCTGGCTTGAGTTTATGAGGCGCTATGCGCGTGAATTCTATCATGGCTAGTACCTCTGCCGAATTATGGGTAACGATCAGGTGATCTCTGTGGTAAAAATAATAAATTACCACAGAGATCATAGAGAGGGACTCTGACCGAAAAGGTAACCGGTCACGGGGGTCTAGCGGCTTAAGGCGCTGCTCTGAGGGCATCTATAAATTCAAAAATGCTCGCAAATAGCTGAAAATTGCTATTTGCTGCGCTTTTTGATTCATATATGCTCCTCAGAATCAGCGACTTAAGCTGCGTCATACCCCCGTGACCGATTACCAGAAAAGGTGAACAGTGCCCTAAAAAGGTGCCTCTTCATTGGCGTCAGCATCGCTATCGCTATGCATGGCAGCGCCGTAGGCGGACGTAAAAGAAGGGCGATTTTGCGTCGACGCAGGTAGAGGAGAGTAGGGGGTCTCTGCAAAAGGTCGTTGCTGTTTCTGTTGATACCCAGCAGCGGAATAATTGTTATTGGCGCTGCCTGGGGCATGGGGAGCGCCTACCTGCTGCTCTGCCTGTGTGCGCTCCGCTCTGCCTGTGGGAAGAAAGTCTATCGACGTCGCTGTAACTGGTAGAGATATGCGCTTATTTCCCTCTTTATCATCGTATAACTCGGGTTTTTTGAGCTTTCCTGTAACAAAGACAGCGCTTCCTTTACGCAAATAAGGCAGTAGATAGTCAAATTGATCGCCCCAAATTGTAATTCGCCACCAAATCGTGACCTCTTCGCCAGCTTCACGATAGTTAGAAGCTGCGGAGAAAGTGGTAATTTTTACCCCCTTAGCTGTCACCCGCGTTACCGGATCGCTACCGAGATGGCCTATGATATGCACACAATTGCTCATTTTCTACCTCATTAACATGATCGGGTTTGCAAATGCCATTTTGATAACCAGATGAAAGCTTACTGCAGGTTATAGCATAGCCGTAGCCTTGCTTGTAAACTACCATTTGGTTCTTTCGTGTCTTTGCCGTACTATACCACAGGGGGGTTAGTGGTTCAAATTTTAATAAAGCCTGGCTGTTGCCCTGGTTTTCCACCTTGTTGTGGAGGCTTGCCTGACTGTTGCCCTGGAGTAGCGCTTTGCGTCAGCTGTTTGCTAGGGGCAGGAGCGCGGCCCTCTGAGGTTTCTTTGCATATCTTACGCCATTTTTCCACCGTCTCGACAAATAAAGGAGCAAAAGCGCGTAAAGCGGAGGAGACAGCATGTTCCATATCGATAGTGCAGTGAATAAGAATCAACTCTTCTTTTACGGCGACGCCAACGCCTCCCCCAGCCATTTGTCCTCCGAGCATGGAACCTTCCAGGAGAGCTTCATATAGCATTAATTTTGTTTGATCATCGCGTGGGAGACCATCGAGCAGGGGGGAGTAGAGATAGAGGCGCTTAGAGTTAGGCTCGTAGGTAATGTGAAGAGAGAATTCGTCATCAATTCCTAAAATGCAGGTATTGTTTTCATCAAACTCTAACCCCTCTAAATTCAATTCCTTGCCAAATTCTTCTAGATTTCTTTTTGCATTTTCTAATGACATAAAAGCTACCTCCTCGGGTGATATAGCAGAAGCTAAAGGTTTCATTTTTTGCAATGTTAGCGACATCTCCAACAATGAGTCATATTTTGTTAAAAGTAAACTCTTTTTGCTGTCAGCCATCTTTTTGGGACTATGGGTGGGGAAATAAATGGTGTATCATTTTTTGACTTAATTACAATAAAAGAGACACACCCCCCCTTACGCATTATATTGACTGTTTAAAATAAAGGCAATCCCTTTTTTGACACTTCGCGCTGCGAAAAGATGACAGAAAGGGGCATTATCCTAAAAACGGCAGTTCAAGTTGGCGAAGTGATGCAAGATTTTGAGTTAGAATTGCATCCGCCAAATGTCGATCATTCCCAAACGGTGAAGGCGACATTTGGCGGATGCAGTTATAGCTCAAAAGGTTGCGTCAATTTGCCGGCTTCAACTGCCGTTTTTAGGATTATGGAGCTGGCCAAGCATAATACCCCTGTCTTAAGAAGACATACGCACAACAACACCCCGTTCTTTTGTAGACTTAATCTCAAGTCTCAGCCACGCGGAAGTCGACTACATCATTCAACATGAGAACCAGGTAATCCCCATTGAAGTAAAGGCAGGTACAACTGGAATCCTCAAATCACTTCATCAGTTTGTAAAGGAGAAAAAGAAAACGATTGCGGTAAGGGTTAATTCAGATCTCCCTCGACGAGACCCTGTAGATGTAAAGGACTCTCTCGGGTCTTCTATTCAGTTCAATTTGCTATCAGTGCCGTTTTACCTGTTAGGACAACTTCACCGACTCATCAAGGACGCTGAGAGTTGCTGACCTTCTAGTGTTATAGTTGCAAGTAACCACATTTATTTGATACAATGACGCTGAGAACGAGGCTAAATTATGAGCATAATAACAGAACAAAGCAAACATTTTTACGAGTTTGATAAAAGCTATTTTGTTTTTGAGCAAGGCGAGAAATTTCATATTTACATGTCTCGCAATTTTGTAACTGCATTAGGCTATTGTTTTAAAAAATTTTTCAGCTCAGAATGGAGTGAATGCCAATTCGATTTATATGGTAAAAACTTCTGCGTGTTAGTAAAAACTGATGAAAAACAATCGATAGAAGCAAAGATTAGTGAGATAGCTCACAAAGCAACTGCTCATAAAGATGAAGTAAATACAGTTGATCGAGGTCAGACAACGCCCAGGCAAGAAGAAACAGAGCAGATAGAGCCAGTTATAACGATAAAAGATTCAGAAGAATCCAAAACGCCTACTTTAAACTTGGCAGCGGTAAAAGAGTGTAACGGTGATGTGAGAAAATTACCGGAAGAACAAAAAAGAGCTTTAGCCAATTTAGTTGCAAAATGGACCTTTCATCTGCAGGAGGGTGAGGGTAGCACGATTGCTGAGTTGGCTGATTTATGGCAAGTGAAAGAGGCAGAGATCGAGGCGCTCTGGCATCTATCGTCATCTGGTTATTCAAACGACTCATATAATCCGAAAATTTTTATAGAGCGCATGCGTTCGAGCTTTGATTCCTCTATTAGTGAGTTACCTTTTTATGTTTTTCCTGACGTAATGCGTCCAGATCCCTTACCTCAACTTGATCTAAGTGAGTATAATGCTTCCGAGGGAGTTGTCTTTGATGCTTTAACGATAGATCAACAATGGGCAGTCAAAGGAGTGGTGGAGAAATGGAACACTTTAGAGTTTCTCAATCAAAAAGGGAAAGATGCACATGTTACATTAAGAGATTTGTCTTTTCTGGCTCCAGAAAAGGCGCTTCGCGATTTATTCTATTGCTATCAAATTTTCCCCAGTGAAAATCACACTTACCCAGTTGATCTAATGGAAAAAGTTTTCGCTGATCTCAATGAGGAAATTGAAAAACCTAGACCCACTCGCTTTGGTATGGGTCACCAACCCGGCGTTCGAACGTTATGGAAACGTGCCCCCACTGTTCCTAGCTGGCAATTAAAAGACCTCAGTATGTATCTTGCAGTTCGCGAATCTGCGCTTGCGTTATTTCTGCGCGGAAAGGAGGTCTATCCTAGTGAACAAGGAGATTTTTCGCATATGGAGATTCAAAAGGCTATCACCTCCGCAACAAATAGGGAGTTTAACAGTTGTCTTGAAGCAAATCGCACTCAAGACCGCTCACGCCGTTGGTTCATAACGTAGGCCTTGTTTGGAATAGAATCGGTTGGATAGTGAGTCCTACAAAACAGAAGGAGTTGGATAATCATGCCTATACCGCCGCCTCATTTTGATCTCTCTGTAGGTTCGCCTCTGCCCTTTGGAGCCCACTGGCAGAATGGCTACTATAATTTCTCCCTATACTGCAACCATGCTGCTTCTATAGTCCTGCTTTTTTATGAACGCCATAGCAAGTGCCTCGTAGCCGAGCTGCCCTTGCACTGCACAGGGAAAGTTTGGCACATTGCCCTCAAGGGAGTCGATCCCTCCTGGTATTACGTTTATCGCATCGTCAATTTTCCTGAGGAATTTCCCTCTGAACGTTTGATTCTCGACCCTTATGCCAAAGCTGTGGCGGGGCGTTCCACATGGGCTAATAAAGAGCCTTACCTTCCCTATGGTGAACTTCCCCAGCCCTGCGCCTTTAATTGGGGGAAAGAGCCTCAAAAAGCTGTTGCTCCCAGTGATTTGATCATCTATGAGATGCATGTGCGCGGCTTTACACAACACCAATCTAGCAATGTCGATCATCCAGGCAGTTTCCTCGCTGTCATAGAAAAAATTCCTTACCTACTCTCTTTGGGCGTTACTGCTATAGAGCTATTGCCGTGTCAAGAATTTGATGAGTGTGAAAATATACGGTGCAATCCCTTCTCCGGGGAGCGTCTCTACAATTTTTGGGGTTATTCTACTATCGCCTATTTTGCACCCATGGGACGTTATGCCGTTGGCAATGAGCCTAATGCTGCTATCATCCAATTTAAAGAGATGGTTAAGCAGCTACATAACCATGGCATTGCGGTTATTCTCGATATTGTTTTCAACCATACAGCTGAAAATGGAGCTTTAGGCTCTATTTTTTCATTTAAGGCTCTCGATCCCTACCGCTATTATATGCGCGATAGCAATACAGGTCGCTATCTCGACTATACGGGGTGTGGCAATACCTTTAATTGCAATCATCCCATTGGAATGCAATTTATTTTGGATTGTTTGCGTTATTGGGTTGTTGATATGCATGTCGATGGTTTTCGCTTTGATCTAGCAGCTATATTTTGTCGAGGAATTCATGGCGATGTGCTCGAATGGTCCCCACTCATTGAAGCTATTTCTACAGACCCCCTTCTCTCATCTGTTCGATTGATTGCTGAGCCATGGGATGCTGTCGGCCTATATCAGGTAGGATCTTTTCCTGGAGAGGCTCCCTGGATGGAGTGGAATGGGCGCTACCGCGATGCTGTGCGCAATTTTATCAAAGGCACAGGAGGTAAAGGAGAGTTTGCTACGCGTCTTTGTGGTTCGCAAGACATGTATGCTACCTATTCTCCTCTGCGCAGCATCAATTTTTTGACCGCTCACGATGGCTTCACGTTGGCTGATCTAGTAAGCTATAATGACAAGCACAATCTTAGCAATAGCGAGGAAAATAGGGATGGAACGAATAACAATGATAGTTGGAATTGTGGCGTGGAGGGCAAGGCAGAAGATAAAGAAATTCTCGCTCTAAGGCTTAGGCAGAGGAAAAATTTTATCCTAGCTCTTGCTGTGTCCCAGGGAATTCCCATGCTCTTGATGGGCGATGAATATGGCCATACCAAAGAGGGCAACAACAATACGTGGTGCCATGATGATGAATCTAATTGGTTTTTATGGGATGCTTTAGAGAGAGAAAGCGACTTTTTTCGGTTTTATAGCTCCCTACTTGCCTTTCGACGGCGCCACCCTATTTTTTCGCGAGATAGATTTCTTCTAGAACAAGACATTTGGTGGCATGGAATCATTCCCTATAAGCCAAGGTGGGAAGAGTCCAGAGGATTCCTCGCTTTTACGGTATCTGATAGGGAGAAGCAAGAGGAGATTTATATAGCCTTTAACTCCCAAGATAAAGAAGTTAAAATTATTTTTCCTCGTTGTAAGCGCGGCAGATGGCATTGGATCAGCAACACATCCAATAGTACGCCTGAGGACTTTTATAATGAGGAAAGCGCCCCTGTTGTGGCGGAAAATAGATATACAATGGTTGGCTATTCTGCCCTTGTCATCAAGGCGGTGTAACCGTTCAGCCCCCCTTACATCGTGCCCGTGCCCGAATTGGTCGATGCTTGAGCCATCTTGGTTAACATAGAAACTATACGTAGCAACAATTGTCGCCCATTTGAATATCGCTCTTCTTCAATTTACTGAGATAGGTTCATTGTTACAGCCTCTAGCTCTTCGGCAAGCACTTTTTGATATGCTGTCTCAAGAACAGCCTCAATTTCTCGGGCGCTTCCCAGCGTCAATACATAATCAGTGAGTTGGGTAGCCGCTACAATTCCTGCACGGCGAATTGCTTTCTTTACTGCAGGCAGGTGTCGGGGAGCTACAGAAAACTCCTGAATACCCAAGCCGAGCAAAAGGGGGGTGAAACGTGGATCAGCAGCGACTTCACCGCATATCGCTACGGGGATATCATGCTGGTGTGCTTCTAGGGCTACCTGTTTGATGAGGCGCAGCACTCCTGGATCCGCTGGAGAGTACAATTCGCGCAGCAGGTAATTTTCCCTATCGACAGCGAGCGCATATTGCACTAAGTCATTGGTGCCTATGGATAAAAAATCGCATTCCTTGGCAAGTAGGTCTGCAATAATCGCTGCCGTGGGCACTTCGATCATACAACCAATGCGGGGAGAGATGAAAGGTTGTTCCTCTTGAATCAACTCTTTTTCAACCTCTTTTACTAGCTCCTTAGCTTGCTGTAGCTCAGTAAGAGTGGATATCATGGGGAACAGTACAGAGACGTTGCCGAGGATATTAGCTCGAATGATAGCGCGCAGCTGCGTTTTAAATAGCTCGCGCTGCTGGAGAAGCAAGCGTATAGCTCTGCAGCCTAAAAAAGGGTTGCGTTCTTCTTTGCCCTGGTAGAAAAGGGGCAGCTTATCGCCGCCAATATCAAAAGTGCGGATTACAATGGGCCATTGGCTCATCTGCTCTGCCGCATGGTAGTAGATTTTGTGCTGCTCTGCCTCACTGGGGCATTCTATCTCGGAAAGAAAGAGGTATTCCGTACGGAAGAGCCCTATACCAGAGCAGCCATATTGTCGAGCTGTCTGAACCTCACTGATCATGTCTATATTGGCAGAAAGATGGACGTGGTAGCCATCAAAAGTTTGTGCAGGCCAAAGAGTCTCCTCGGCCAACTCATCAAAGTGACGTTGCATTTGCCCTGCAAGGGCAGTATAGTGGCGCAATGCTGTAGAAGTGGGGTTGACAAATACCTCCCCCCTGCTGCCATCTACCACTGCCAAAGCATTGCCTAAACCTAATAAAGCATTGATATCTGCTTGAGATACATAAGGAATACCCTTAGCTTTGGCAATAATAGCTGCATGGGAGGCGCTGGCCCCCTGAGCTGTAATAAAAGCCGAAGCGCCACGCTGTGCTGCTTCTATAGCCTGAGCAGCCGCAAGGGCTGTTGTAATGACCACAGCTTGCGCAGGCATTATGGCAAAGGGACTGGCTGTGGTCCCTTGTAATTGAGCTATTAGTCTGCATGCAATATCTTTCATATCTTGAAATCTCTCTGTAAAAAAGGGATCTCCAATAGATAAAAAGTTTTTTTGATACTCGGCAACGACATTGCGCAGCGCCATCTGTGCAGTACACTGCTGCTGCTCTACAGCTTCTTCCACGTCAGCAATGAGTACAGGGTCGCGCAGTAGCTGCAACTGGGAACCAAGCAGCATAATACTCTCTTGACTGTCGTTCTGCTCATTTTTTTGTTGCTCTTGCAGCTGTTTAATTTCGTTTGTCACCAGCTCAATGGCATAATGAAAACGCTGTAGCTCTTCGGAGACTTCGCAAATGATATCGGTCGCCCGTGCAAAAGGTTCTGCCTCTAGGGAGAGAAAAAAAAGAGGACCTATTCCTATTCCAGCTGCTAGAGCGATTCCCTGAAGATGTAGCGGTTTGGAAATAGCGACCATAATACAGTTACTCTCCAAATCGATTTTCAAAGGCTAGCGACAGCTGGGTCATCGTCTTCTCAGCATCTTCTCCCTCTACAATAACAGTGATGCGGGCATTTTGCTTTGCTGCCAGCATCAGCAGGCTGAGGATGCTTTTAGCATTTACGGTCTCTTCACCAAGTTGAAAGGTGACATCGCTTTTCACTTTTTGCAATAGTTTAACGATGGTGGTAGCAGGGCGAGTGTGTAGTCCCATTTCATTTTTCACTGTCAGTTTCTTGGTCATTTTCTGCACGATTTCTCCTCACCTTGCGCTGGTTAGCCATAAGGATTTGATTGAGTTTAAGGTTGAATTCCTGTGCGGAGTTATACCCCATAGCTTTTAGACGCTGATTTAACGCTATGGTCTCTAAAAGAAGTACGACATCGCGCCCGGGTTTAACAGGCAGGACGTGAAAAGGTACTTTAATTCCAAGAATATCGCAATAGCGCTCTTCTAAGCCCACGCGGTCATAGAAAGCATCTTCATCCCAAGTCTCTAGCTTGACGACAATATCGATACTTTTGCTGTCGCGCACACACACAGCCCCATATAGGTTGGCCACATTGATGATGCCTATGCCTCGAATCTCCATATGGTGGCGGGTGAGCTCGGCCCCAGAGCCTTCGAGGTACGAAGCCTCTCGCTTGCGCACTTTGACAATATCGTCAGAAATAAGACGATGGCCTCGTTCCACAAGGCCGAGGGCTGCTTCACTTTTTCCTACAGAAGAGTCTCCTTGGATAAGGACGCCGATGCCAAAGACCTCTACAAGGGTACCATGGCTATTAATAGTGGGAGCAAATTCTTCGGTGAGTAGCAAGGTGAGCTTGCTGAGAAGATTCATAGTGGACATATGGGCGCGCAAAAGAGGTAGCGATTGCACTTCACAAAGAGAGAGTAGCTCTTTAGGGGGGCGATAGCGCCTAGTAACAATAACGGCAGGGGTAAGGGGAGCTAGTATTGCTTTGAGACGCTTGACGCGCACCGAGGGATCGAGATCGCGCAAATATTCAATTTCGACGCGGCCGAAGATTAAAATGCGCTTATCGGCTTGAGCTTTCAGATAGCCAGATAGGCTCAGACCTGGGCGATGGGCCTCGGGGACGCGTATCTGGCGCTGCATGCCGCTATGCCCGGCAACAATCTCTAGACCAAGGCGCTCGCCGTGGCGCTGATAAAGGGTTTCTACGAGGTATGCACGCCGTCTTTTCACTATTCCCTCATCTAAGGAAGTGTGAGAACCTGTCTTCGCACTTCAACAGGTTCTGCAATAACTTATTATTGCACACTTCCTAATACTTGCCGCTACTCACAACTCAGCTTGCGCAAAATCTGAAAAATTTTGCGCAAGCTGAGTTGCTCACAAGTTGAAAAACCTCGGCACTGTGGTGTCGTAGCGATTTTTTCTGGCTTGTGGGTAATGACAAGCATCTAACGTCGAAGAAGGTAGCAGGGGAAAGGGGATTCCGTCAATAGACTTTTTTCAAAGATTCAGGAGAACTCTTTCGGGACAAGGGCTTCTCGTATGGTGGAGCAGAAAAGCTGCTGCTCTGCTGGTAACTCACTTTGGAGTAGGCAACTGCAGTAAAGAATATTGTGAATGGTAAGATAGCTTATATTCCATTGGCCCCATTTACAGCTGTTTTGCAGATAGTGCATGATGCGATTACAACTGAGGCTATCTACATTATAAATCACCGCATGAGTGGCGCCTTCTTCTTGGCGAAAGAAGGCGTGGGAATGGTGTAAAGACAAGCTTGTAGCTTGCTTATGTGTATCGAGGAGCAAAAGAAAAAGGTGTTTGAGATATACAGCATCGAAGGTGCTGCGCCGCGATGCAGGGTAGAGAGAGTTAAAGAAATTTTCCAATAAAAGGCCACTGTATTTACTGCACCCTTGTAGCAGCTGGCGCAGCTGTGCTAATATCTGTGACTCTTGTGAGATCATCCCTCCATTGAAATCGCGAAAAAGGCCCAAAATTCTCTCCAACTCTTCTGATACCTTCTGTCGTGCCTTAACAAGGTTAATAGAGAAATCTCGTCGAAGAAAGGGCTCCTTGGGCAATTTAACGCGAAATACCGTTGCCTCCTTCATACTATTATTTCCTAAAGAACCCACCTCTCTACAGCGATCTGGTATATATTCTAAAGGGCTGTTGTGAGTAGAAAAAAGCTGCTCGATAGACAATGTTGAGGAGGAATGTTTCGCTCGCAAAACGATAAGAGTAAAAAGCAAGTCACTGGGGGTCTGTTCATCAAAGGAAATGAACACTTGAGGCAGATGGCGCGGTGAGGTAAATTCATTGCTCAGCTGAACGATATTGCGCAAGATTTCTTCTTCGTTGCGCAGCGTGAAAATAGGTTGCATGGGTTGTTCAATATGGTCTTGTAAGTCATTGGGAAGCTCGCGTCGCAAAAGCCGCATCTCTTCAAAAGTAAACTCCTCGCCATCTGTTTTACACACTTCTAAGTAGATGGTGGCGATTAGCTCGTGGCGATGACGATTGGCGAAAAAAGAACCCTCCACAGCTTCAGTATTGGGGATAAAATGCTGGATAGCGCACAAGACATGGCGTTGATTAAAAACTTCCTTATCTTTTAGAAAATTTACCCCGAGGATGATGCCTAACACGGGTTTTTTTCCTCCCTGTTCGCCTATACGTGCTTTAAAAAGCTTGAGATGGAATAAACGACGTTTAGGTGCCTCATTAAGGGCAGTAAGGAGCGCTTTGCGAAAGAGGTAGTGGATAGAAATAATACGGTTGAGGTGGCGCGTGGTCCGGGCAGCTTTAAACTTGTCGGAACAAATGACAAGCAGGTGTTGCATTTCGACAAGCAGGTCTGAGTCAAAATCTCTGGGACGTCGGCGAATGAGGTCTACAGCATGCTCATGGAGGATTGCAGTTTTTTGATCTGCTGAGAGTCCTTTGATTTCCAAAATTTTATTGCCATAATAGGCCGAGCTCATTCCGAGGCGCAGCTCTGCTTCGATAATGGGAAGATTGTGGTGGACAGCAGCCAGTTCGTGACCATCTTGCAGAGAAAGCATAATTTCGCAGAGGGTATATATTTCATTGCACAGCTGGGGCAGTTGAAAATCGACGGCGTAGAGCATGAGAACGGGCAGCCGCTTACCGGGGACAAGCCAACTGCTGATCATGTTAAAAAAAAATTTAAACACATTGGGGCGGTAGTGAGAGAGAGCAAAGAAACTGACTTCGGTAGGGGTGGTTGGCTTGGCAAAGCATGAGTTAAGCAGAGGTAGCGAAGAGTGAAGAATCGTTTTCTTCTCTCTCAGTCCTTCTCGCGTGCATTGATCTAAATTTAACAAAGAAGGAGGAATAATTTTGCGTAGGCTATTTTGAATAATAGAAGTATAGAGGATATTATTATCTCCCGAACAAAATAGGGGTGCTACGAGGGGAAAAGTGCTCTCAGGGGTGGGAAGGAGTAGTTCAGTCAAATTCATAGTGAGGACTGCTGTTGCCGAGAGTGTGAAAAGAGGTAGAGCGGCCATCGATGCCATAATCATTGATAACGGTACCACAGGGGGCATTTGGATCAGTTGTATAAGAGCGCACCTCAAGAGGTATCTTATTGCGTGCTGCTAACGAGATGCTGCGAGCATGCAGCACTTTGGCTCCTCTAGAGGCAATAGCTAAGGCTTCGGCATAGTCTAGGTGGGGATAGGGAGCTTGAGAGCGTATTTTTTTAGGGTCTTCGAGATAAATGCCATCGACATCTTTGAAAAATTCTACTTTCTCCGCACGGAGAGCTATTCCCAAGGCAACAGCTGTGGTATCAGAGCCTCCCCGCCCCAAAGTGGTAATCTCTCCCTCGCGGCTCATTCCTTGGAAGCCGGCAACGATAGCGATTTTCCCAGAAGAAAATGCTTGTAAAATTCTATGAGGACGCACGTCAGCAATACGGGCATCGCTATGGCGCGAGCAGGTGATAATCCCCGACTGGCTACCAGTGAAGCTTATTCCTTGAATATTTTCTATCGCCAATGCCATAGCCAAAAGAGCGATGCTGATGCGTTCGCCAACGGAGACGAGCATATCGTATTCTCTCTCAGGGGGGGTGGGATGCACTCTTTTAGCTAATTGAATAAGCTGGTCTGTAGTATCCCCCATAGCACTAATCACCACGGCAATATTACTGTAGCGGGCTAGGCGGCAGCTTATAATTTGGGCGATAATGGGAAAGTGCTCAGGGGTGGCGACGGAAGCACCGCCGAATTTCATTACAATTGTTTTCATCATTTGGCTGTTTTCAGTGAGGGACGGTGAGTAAGGAGCTGCTGCATATCTCGCAAAGCTATCCAGTTGCAGATGAATAAATACTAGCAGTTATAATTTCTGGCAAATGATTCTTGTCCTCGACTTTGCAATTTTTCTGAGCTCACCTTCCGAAAGAAGCTTCTTCCAGCTAGATGAATTTCTCAGGTTTAGGATAATTTACTCGGCTCGGGGAGCCTGTTGCGCAAGAAATTGGAAAGGCGTGTGGCGGCCTCTGCAATAGCACCTTGTTCACCAAAGGCACTGAGACGGATGAATCCCTCGCCGGTGGGTCCAAAGCCACTACCTGGGGTAACGAGTAGATGCGCTTCTTCCAAAAGGCGCGTAAATATCTCCCAGGAACGCAGTCCAGCAAATGGCACCCATAGATAAGGAATGTTCTCACCTCCATATCCGCTATGTCCTGTTGAGGCAATCGCTTGTCGCAGTACAGCAGCATTGGCGAGGTAGTGCTCTGTCAACAGATGAATATCGCGCCACCCCTCTTCAGTGAGCAGGGCCAGTCCGGCGCATTGTGCAAGGATCGAGGCACCATTGAATAGTGTCGCAAGGAGGCGCTGCCAATCGTGTTGTAGGGGAGTCCCATCGCTATAACAGAGCTCTTCAGGGACGACGGACCAGCCGAGGCGCACGCCTGTAAAGCCTCCCCACTTGGAAAAAGAGCCAATTTCAATTGCCACCTCACGGGCTCCTTCGATCTCATAAATTGAACGAGGAAGCGAGGGATCACGGATAAAAGGGGCGTAGGCAGCATCGAAGACAATGATAGATCCTTTTGATCGGGCAAAGGCAACGAGCTGCTCAAGCTGATAGCTGGTAGCAACCATTCCCGTAGGGTTATTAGGAGAGCAGATATAAAGAAGGTCGATGTTATATCCAGCGAGCTGGTGGAGATCGGGGAAGAAGTTGTTCTCAGGAGTACAGGGGAGATAGACAATTTTTCTGTAGCCTCTTTGCTGCTCGTCCCATGCTCCTCCTTGGCCTATTGCTACTGCTGAGTCAACATAGACGGGGTAAGCGGGGTCTTGTACGGCGGCTACGGCTTCGGGGCCAAAAAGCAGTTGAAGACGCCCAATATCACATTTGGCTCCGTCAGAGATAAAGAGCTCATCGGGAGAGATGGCATTGCCATAGAAGCGCTGAGAAATGGCATGGCGCAGGGCTGTCAACCCCTGCGTAGGACCATAGCCACTATATCCCAGACATGTGGCCATAGCCTTGCCTTTTTCTTCTATGGCTCTTGCTGCTGTATAAGACAGGGGCTCTGTAGTATCTCCGATACCCAAACTGATCAGTTTGGCGTGAGGGGTATGCTGGAGGAAATCCTTCCGCCTCTTTTCTATCTCAGGAAAGAGGTAATTGCCATGCAATGAGGCGATATGAGGATTGCGTTGAACCATGAGAAACCCTCTTAGGAGGAAGAAGTTGGGGGTGACTGCTCTATTTTCCTTTCCTTATTCAGCTCTTGTTGGACTGTAGACTGAATGGTCTTAGTAATGCTGCGCAGCATCACAGCGTTGCGCGTATATTCACTGAGTGGCATGGCATTTCTCCCTGCATACTTTCCTGGCGTCTCAATAGACTTAGATACCCCTGCTTGTGCCGCTATCATCGTTCCTGAGACGATCTTCACATGGCCTGTAACACCCACTTGCCCACCCATAACCACATGGCTACCAGTTTCTGATGAGCCTGCAATAGCAGTATGGGCGGCGAGCAGATTATGTTCTCCAATGGTCACCCCATGGGCTATCTGTACACCATTATCGATTTTGCTGCCTCTACAAATTTTTGTGAGGCCAAAGCGCGCCCGATCAATGGTAGCATTGGCCCCTATTTCCACATCATCTTCGATATGCACAGTGCCCAGTTGACTTAGCTTTGTATGGCGACCTTGCCTATCTGTTGTATAGCCAAAGCCGCACGAGCCGATAATGGCACCAGGTTGGACAATGACACGGTCGCCCAGCCGACATTGCTCTCTAACCACTACTCGAGCATAAAGGAGACACTCGGAACCTATGATGGTTCCTGCGCCAATATAGCAGTGAGGGCCTATCTGTGTGGCTTCGCCGATGGAGGCATCGCGGTCAATGACCGCATAAGGAGCGATAGAGACATTACGGCCTATAGTGGCGGTAGGGTGGATGATAGCAGTAGGATGGATGTCATTAAACGCTGAAGAGCGCTCTTCAGCGGGGTGAAAAGCCTCTACTATTTGTTGAAAAGAGCGAGAAGGGTCAGCATGGAGAAGATAATGACGACCAGGAGCTCTGTCTTTATTGGGGGCGATGACAATAGCTCCCGCATGCGAGCGAGCCATAGCTTGATCAAAGCGGACAGGAAGATAGTCCGTATGAGCGAGAAAGGAGATGTCGCCAGGGGATGCTGTGGCGAGATCTGCCACTCCTGCGACAATAAAGGAGGGGTCACCTATAAGCTCTGCATCAATGAGTGCCGCAAGTTCTTGTAAGGAAAAACTCTTTTTCATCATAAGTCTCGACTTTGCAACTTTTTACAGTCATTCCCGCTGGAAATTTGTACCTTGTTCACCTTCGCTGAGGGGATTTTCGGTCAGTTAATTATTTCCTCTGTGTCTTCTAAATAACATGGTTCATGTTATTTAGAAGATCACAGAGTACACAGAGAGGGGCTCTGACCGAAAAGGTGAACAGTGCCAGAAATTGGCGGCCCACTTTACGAACAAGGCCGGCGCGATTTATAATCACCTTTACGTCTTTGCGTTTGATAATCCACAACAGTTTCAGAGACCCATTTTGACTCCGGTGCGAACTACTTTCGCTTAGCGGAAGGTCTGGTCACCTTTTTTGTTTTCTTTATCAAAGGCCAAATCCATGGCGGTAATCACCTCTTTAGACACTTCCAAATGGGGACTATTAAAAAAACAGAGCTCCTCATTTATAACCATATCATATTTATGCTCTTTAGCAACCTGTTCAGCGGCAGCTTCAACAGCATCCGCTATCTTTTGCATAACGCGCATATTCGTTTGATTTAATGTCTGCATATAAAAATTTTGATGCTGAGCAACCTCTTGAGTCAAGGTACGCAGCTTATGCTTCAGCTCATTTTCCGCCTCTGTAGATAAACTATCGAGATAATCTGGATCATTGAATTTTGCCGATACTTCCTGTAGCTCCCGCTCTTTTTGCTCAAGGATTGTCTCCATCTGCTTTTTTAGCCCTTCAAAGTTGGCCTGTTCTTGCTTTCCCAATTTGGAATGCTCGATACATGCCTTGAAGTTGACAACACGCATCCGTAATGCGCCTTGTTCAGATGCTTCTTCGCTTCCTATCACTTCAACCATAACTCCCATAGGAGCGATGAAGAGCAGAGAGGCGCTGGCCATCTTTGCAATCTGTCTGATCATGTAATCTGCCATAGTAGTGACCTCGTATTTGAGTTAAAAACAGCCTTCGATATTGATAAAAAAGCGTTTGATCTGGTCTCTCTGTTTTGCATTGAGGGGAAAACCTATGCCAAAGGTCAAGGGGGCTTCCCCGAAAATGTTCCAGCGAAAGCCCACACCCGCTGAAGTGTATATACGTCCCACATGCAGTCTCTTGTCGGTGAGCGCTCCTGCATCAAAGAAAACAAAGCCCCTAAACGTTTTAGCAAAGCGGCGGACATACTCAACAGAAGCGAGCTGCAGAGATATCCCGCCCCTGGGATCATAAGTATGGCCATATAGAGGGCCTAGCCGGTAAGGTCTATAGCCACGCACAAAGTTCTCGCCGCCCATAAATAGCCGCTCATCCAAGGGAAGGGTATGGGGCGTTGTGTTTCCAAAAGGAAGAATATAATGCAAATCCGCCCGCACCTTGAGAACATCTCGCTCATTGACTTCCACATAGTAGCTATTGACATATCCCAAGTTCACAAAGTCATAGTGGCCGCCTAGGCCCGCTACTTCAGAACTAATGGTAGATTTAAACCCTTTAGTTGGCTGGCGCGGATGATTTGTCGAATCGTAGATATAGGAAACACCTACCGCAGAGACAACGCTATCGCGCCCAGCCTCTTCCCTTAAGCTCTTATTTTCCACAGAAGCATCGACAGAGACTTCGCTATCGCGCAAGCGGTAATGGTAAACTACTTTCCAAAATTGATTCAAGGCGCGCGTAGCGTGGAGAGAAAAGCTCCAGGCATTGATTTGATAGGCATTAGAAGTATAGCGATTATTAGTGCGCTCAATATCAAAGCCTACAGCCCAAGGAGTATCCATGAAATAGGGCTTAGTCCAGGAAAGAAAGTAACGGCGGCTGCGCTGCCCTATACTGCCATTGAGGTTGAGATATTCTCCACCGCCGCGTACAGCATTATAGCCCTTGCTCCAGAGGTTTTTAATTCCTTCGTGGTCAAAGTTATTTTCACTGAAGTTAAGTCCGCCAAAGAGCTTATCTCCTGTGCTATAGCCGACGAAAGCCCCTAGCCGCCCTGTATTTGTCTCCTCTACTTCGATGTGGACGTCGCGGTAGTTACCACACTCTTTTAGCAGCCCATCCGCTTCTACAGCGTAGACATTGACGCTGCTGAAAAAGCCGATATTTTCTAACCGTTCTTCTGTTCTGCGCATCTTTTCTATATTGAAGATCTCTCCAGGTACTAGTAGGGTCTCATGCAAGATAGCTTTCGTCTGCGTAGAGCAGTTGCCAAATACTTTGATCATGCCCACGCAATATTGCTCTCCCTCTTCGATGACAAGATGAAGCGAGTAGGCGGCTTTATTGGGTTCCAGGTGGGGAGTATAGTTGACATAGGCCTCGATATAGCCATATTTGCCGTAAAGGGTGCTGATATTATGCACGGTTTCACGGATTTTTTCGGGGGAATAGATTCCTCCTTCACATATTGTGAACTGTTTGCGAATCGTCTCTTCAGAAAAGAGGGTATTGCCGCTTACGGTCAACTTATCGATGGTGTACAGCTCTGCGCGTGTGGCTATAATTTTTATTATAATAGCGTCGGAATTAGCTGGTTGGAAAATGTCTATAGCTACAGTGGCATCGGCATAACCATGGTTGTGCAAGTAATTGAGAACGGCAAACTTATCTTGCTGGGTGGCCTCTTCGTGGTAGGTGCCTTCGTCGGTTATCCAGCTAGTAAATAAGTTATATTTCTTGGTGTACATAAGCTCTTCGAGCTCTTCACGCTCTTTAGCAGTGAAGTTGACAAAAATAAGCTCCTTGATCTTTCCGGCACGCCCCTCTTCGATATCGATGGAGATATCTACCTCGTTGGAATGGGGCACAGGAATTAAGGCATAGTTTAGCTCAGCTTCATAGAAGCCCTTTTTCACATAGTAGCTGCGCAGCTTTTGAAAGGCCTTGTGGAAGGCTATTCTGTCAAAAACCGTGCAGCTGCTAATCCCCAGCTCCTCAGCGAGAGTTTTCTTATCCATCTTCTTATTGCCATTCCAGCTGATGGTGCGTATGAGTGGCTTAGGCCATACTTTGATGGTGATGTAGATATGCCCTTCAACAGATTCAACGGTAGGCTCTATCTGGTCAAATTCTTGCGAGAGGGCCTTGAGGTCTCCGTCAAATTCATGCTGAGAGAACAGCTCTCCCGGGTGCATCTTAATGCGGGAAAGAACGGCCTTATTAATTGCTGGCGCAGGAACCCCGACAACTTCTATATCTACCTTGTCAATCAGCTGGTTTTCATAGCTGAGAATATCTCCATAGGAAAAAGCCGGGAGAGAAGTTGCTAGCGATAGACAAAGCAGGGAAATTCGTATCGTCTGTTTCATAGAGAGTCCTTGAGGTATACGTATTATTTAAGAGAAAAAGAAACGCGATGGGCAGGTTGTTTTTATGCCTTATCCTAGAACACAGTGAGACGGGCACCCTGGGAACAAGTTGCCATCCATAATGCACTCCCGAATGGGCGTGTATGAACTTCGTTACACATCCTAAGACACCTCGTAGCTTGCCTTATCCACAATTCACCCGTCGCGCAAAAGAATGCACGGGTGAGTGGGAATAGGGAAAGGCGATGATACTCGCCATAGCCAATAATTGCAAAGACGAATGCAGTCATGTTGGCCCAAAATAGAAATGCGAGCTAATCTACTCTCCTACTATCTACGGTTTTATGGATGTGGGGTAATTGCCAAGATTGTGATTTCTGCCTTACTCGGCCCGTAAGCCCAAAATATTCTGTATGCTCCTGGGCTTTTATTTTGAGCATAAGACTCAAAAACATCGCCACCGAAGGGGGATTCCATCTCACCAAATTTATGTGTATTTATAGTCTTTCTTGGAAGTCTCTGGAATCGCCTTTAACTGTCTCACAGGCAATTTTTTCGCTTTATTTCTCGGGAATAGCAGGAAGTATGCCCTTCGAAATAAATCGAAAAACTTGCTCTGTGATACATTCAAATGCGATTCCAGAGACTTCCAAGAAAGACTATAAAGAGGGGTGCCTTAAATTGGCATTCATATAGGCTAAAGCCTTCCCAACTGCTTTAAATTGCGCTTTCTTGTCCTTTGATTGTTGCAAATGTAGAAACTGGCCCTCAGCTGGCTAAATCTATTTGGGGCCTACACGCGAGAGCTTTCGCGTTGCCCAAATTCACATTTTGAGCTACAGTGAACGTACCTGTGGTGCCGAAAGCTTGGAATCAATTTTATCTCTTTTTTACAAGACAGGGTGCGTGGACAATATATGATTCCTCGACTGGCAATCATCATTCGCGAACGAGCATTGGCAGCTGCCGCAGATCCCCCTACATTTTTCCATTGCCTTTATTCAATCTTAATGAAGCTATATTATAACCTGGTTATCGGCGACTCGCTGGGTGACGATTGCGTTACCTCAGCTTTATGAACAGCTGCATGAACCAGCGGGAATTACTGAGGTGTTTATATGTTTTGTTATTCAGCCATGCATTTTAGTCGCAGAGAAGCATATGTGATGCGTACTACACAACATGATGTATTGCCAAATGTAGTCCCTCCACCGAGTTATCAAGGAAACTCGGAATTCCAACCCCTCGTTTATATTGTCCACCCGCCTCGCGATGTGCAGCCCGCAGAACCCTTGGTCATGGATTCAATTGACGATGATAGAGAGGAGCCCTATTGGACGCCGGAAAAGCAGCAGCGCGCCCTCTACATTGTCGGTTTAGTGATATCTTTGCTGGCTTCCCCCCTGCTTGTGCCCCTTATCCCCGCTTACTATTTAGGACGTCGATTAAACAAGTCCCTTAAAAGGGGAGATCTCGACTGCCGAGAAGATCGTGAAATGATACGCACGGCTATAGTGGATATAAAACAGTGGTTGCCCCTTGCTACGATTGCGCGGCGCTATGATTTCGATACGGTAAAAAAATACGATTTGTTAAAGAAATTTTGCCCAGAAAATTGCTCAGACGCCATTAAGCAGCAAGCATACATAGGCTTTCAACAGCTGCAGCAGAGCTACAAAGAAATTAAGCATAGAAGCAAAAATTTTGATATAACCAATGTCGAGAGGCGTTTTAGAGAGGCGACAGAAGATGCCATCAGCAGCTATAAATGGCAGAAAGCCCATATCATCGTTTATCACGTTTTGACGGTTTTAGAAGGCGTTCTTTTATTCATGGCCACGGTGCAGGCTGCCAGGGAAAATCGCCCCGTAGCTGCTGCGGTGTATGGTGGTATAGCAGCTCACCATGCTGCCAGTCATACAGTCGATGTGGCTGAGGATTCCACTACATGGGATAAGCTTGATGAAGAATATGCGCGCAAAATAGAGCCCTGGAATATCTGGAGAAGCCAACGCCTCCGGCATATTTCGGAAGCTTACGAAGGAGCAAAAAACAACTTACACCAATATTTTTTAGACCATAAAATACATATCGCAAATGCGTGCAATTCTAATTCTCCCAATGTGCTTTCTATGGGGTCTGAGAAACTCATTTCTCCTCGTCCTCTATTTTTTACCATAGAACAAGAGGGGGATGATGAGCAGTTCCCTATTTGTAATATCTCCTTTGACAGGCTTACCACTACAGATGCATGCTCCTTGCCTTGTGGCCACACTTTTAATCGCGAGCCCATTGAAGAGTGGCTAACTCGAGCCCACAACTGTCCTGTATGTAGAAAGGATTCTGCTGCAGAGCAGCTGAGCAATATCTTAGAGAGCGATTTGCATGCTACAGTTCCTCAGCAATT
>Ga0206859_1038_pt1 | contig 30286 bp, 25 predicted proteins | sample Alteio_BWOrgCont_47_FD_152882 | JGI IMG/M metagenome (GOLD analysis project Ga0206859, IMG submission 152882) | Enriched cells from forest soil in Barre Woods Harvard Forest LTER site, Petersham, Massachusetts, United States -... | ecosystem: Environmental > Terrestrial > Soil > Temperate forest >... | reverse complement strand
TAGGCCTTTCAGGGCTTGGAGGCGGGCGTCGAGTTCGGCGGCAGTGAGGCGGCCTTTGCGGTAGAGGAGGCGCAGAAAGTCCGCAGCGGAACGGTCGCATTTGCCTGTATTACATTCGATACAGCAGGAAACCAGGTTCCGGTAGGAATTGCGCCCGTAACGGACCCGTGGCACAACGTGGTCGAGGCACCGCACATTAGAGAGAGTCCGCCGGAGGCAGTAGAAGCAACTGCCGCGTTCGCGATCGTGAATGGCTTTGCGGAGCACCCAGGTTTTCCAGAAGTCCCCGGTCTCAATATTCGCGACGGCCCCGGCATGTTGCTGATAAAGGAGTCCCCGCCCGACAGAGGACGCGCCATTCCCACGCGATCGGATCGCAAGGACATTCTCGGGCAGCCGCATCTCCGCGAGATGCCCGGTCTTGCCGCGTTCCAGCACGTGTAAAGCCCCCAACTCATCCAGTCGGCGTACCGACTCGCGCGTCCGCCCGGCGGAGACACCCAGAGCCCGCGCCAACGCAGTAACCGCAAAGTGCAGCCGCGGCGTGCCCACGACAAGCGTATGCCGCAACAAATAAGAATAGACAGCGCGGTCCAGGATCGTCAGTCCCAGACCCGGCGCAAGCACATCTTCAAATAGCACCCAGAGTAGCTTCGGGTTGAGCTTTTTGTTAGCCATAGTTGCGTCCTGGAAAGGTAGTGGCCCGGGCCTGTGTAGGGCCGACCTTCAGGTCGGTCATCTTAGTCTCGGTGGTTACGACTAGGGGCCTGTGTAGCGCCGGCCTTCAGGCCGGCAGTCCAAGCCCTGCCGCTTAAATCGCCGTCTGTAGGCGCCGACCTTCAGGTCAGCCATCTAAGCCTCGGTCGTTACGAGTAGGGGCGTGTATAGGCGCCGGGCTTCAGCCCGGCCGTCTAAGCTCCGTTTTTTACCTGTCGAAAAGCAGAAGAGTGCAAGAATCCGTCGACAACAGAAAGAGAGAAGCAGGATTTAACGCCTAGCGAATCTTGGGAGGAAGTGCACAAAAACGCCAGGCTGAAGCCTGGCACCTACAAAAGCGTAGAGCGAGCCGGAGCGCCCTAAAAACAAAAACGCCCCGACCAGAGTCGGGGCGTAAATTTCTACCAGCACAGTGTACTAGAACAGCAGTCCTTTGTCAAGTAAAACCCGCACAAAAAATAAAATCGGCGCAAGCCGCTGAATTGCTGGGAGATAACCGAGGTGATTCTGGACTTCCCGTTTTCGAAAGCGAGAGTCTAGACCCAAAACCCGCCCTCAAAACCGAGAACGGGGCACCCACGACCCTACTCTACTCCTTATGAACTTCCAGAGGTGGTATCCTCTCGCAGGGCTTGCACGTACCATTCAGGGTCCGGGCCACCCACCGCTGGATACGGAACATAGGACAAATATGAGAAAGGAAGATTTAGAGGCTGCCATATTCAACGGTTCGGAATCGGACCGCGTCGAATTCAAAGCGTCATTTGACGCTACCTCTGCGGCCGATTGGATCGAGGTCATCAAGGACATTGTAGCCATCGCGAATTCTGGAGGTGGTGCTATCATTTTTGGAATTGCCGACAACGGCCGCAGCAGTGAATTTGATTGTGCTTCGCTGTCATCGCTCGATCCGGCGGAGATTACCGACAAAATCCATAAATACACAGCCCGTCAATTTCATGATTTTGAGATCATCAGAAATGTCGGCAGGCACTTGGCGGTCCTTATACGTGGAGTTGCTGTTCCCCTTGTGTTCTCAAAGCCTGGAACCTATGACATCGGCGGAGGCAAGCAAAAGACGGGTTTCTCCATGGGGACTGTGTATTTCCGTCATGGTGCCAAAAGCGAGCCAGGGAATTCCGACGATCTTCGATGGTTTTTGGAGCAGCGCATTGAAGAGATTCGCAAAACTTGGTTTGAAGGAATCGTAAAAGTGGTTGAGGCCCCACCGGGATCCCGGGTCGAGGTATTGCCGACAACTACCTCTGATGCTCCGACTTCGATCCGTTTGGTAAACGATCCCGCGGCTCCAGCCTATTCTCAGCTCTCGATTGACGATACGCATGAATTCCGCCAGAAGGAAGTGGTAGCCGAAATTAATAAAGCGTTGAAAGGGCGGAAGGTCATCAGAGATTTGAGATTCAGTGCGTTAGAAAAGTCTACAAAATTGACGAGGAACCGACATTTTGTTATCGGCAAGAATTTGCTTCTAATCAGTTCAGTCACGCTTTCGTAGATTGGGTGCTCTCGCAGTACGAAGCCGACCCGGACTTCTTTGAGAACGCGAAGCGCGCTTCGGCTGGGAGCAGGGGCAAAGAGGTTTCTGCCAATTAAATATATCGCGCGCCACGCAATGACCTCCTGACGCGCACGAGGGGCTCTATGGAATGGTTATGGACATGGGGAGGAAAAAGTTTTGGCTACCGAGAAGGAGATTATCTCTGGACGCATGATGGTCGCCATATTGGGCATTTTTACGGCGAAGAAATATACGGTGCCGATGGAGTCTACCTAGGCGAGTTGAGAAACAAGAATCGCCTTATCACGAACATCGGAAAGAAAGGTAAGAGAACTTCTGGCTTTCTGCCTTACGCGCCGCGCGTCGGGTATGTCCCATATGTCGATTACGTTGGATATGTGATGTATCTGGGGTACGAAGACTTCCCGAAACCTGAAGATTTGTGATTTCTGGGGCGGGTGTCCCGAACTCTTAGTTTGATAGGACAGAGCCGGAGAAGAGTGACCCACCGTTTGCGAGAGACAAGGGCGCAAACGGTAGGCCACCCAGGAATAAAGGCGCTGCCACCTGCCGTTTCAGTCCAGCCGGCATGGATTTCTCGTTTCGAAAGAAAAAAGCTAACCCATGCGCAACCGAGCGCCGATACAACTAAACCGAAACCCCCGGCCCCGTGGGAGCCGTCCAAGTACAATCTGCGGTAATGAGATGTTTGCCGGAAGCCTGTTGGGCCGGGGCGAGAGGCTTCGAGCGGCTACATTACGGCGCGCCGGGGGGACCTATGAGTTCGCTAAGCGACCTGAGCTTGCGGGTGGGACTTGTGCTGCTGGCGCTCCTGGGAGCGCCGCTGACGATCCGGGCGCAGACCGACGAGATTCAAGTGTACGATGCGGAGATTGCCGCGCCGGGCATTTTCAACCTAATGATCCATACGAATTTCACTCCGGTTGGGCGGAAGATGCCGGATTTTCCGGGAGCGATTATCGCTAACGATTCGGTGAATGGGGCCGCGGAATGGGCTTATGGCGTGACGCCGTGGTTCGAACAAGGTTTGTACATGCCGCTGTACAGCTTCTATTCAACGAACCAGGGCGCGACGATCAATGGGTTCAAGATTCGCGAATTGTTCGTGCGGCCGCACGCGCACCAGCACAAATTCTTCTATGGGCTCAATTTTGAGTTCAGTGTCAATGCGTTGTACTGGGAAAACCGGCGGATTACTTCGGAGATTCGGCCGATTGTGGGAGTGCATTTGGGACGTTGGGATTTGATTTACAACCCGATCGTGGATACAGATTACACGGGTGGATTCAAAGGCTTGCAATACAATCCCTCGGGACGTGTCGCGTATAATTTCAACAACAAATGGGCCCTGGCGCTTGAGGAATATGACGGATTCGGACCACTGCGTGGGTTTTTGCCGCATGATCAGCAATTTCATGAAACTTGGGCGGTCGTGGACCTGAACGGCGGATTTCTGAACGTGGAGACCGGAGTGGGTGTGGGCTGGAGCGGGGGGGCGGACCGGCTGACGCTTAAGTTGATGCTTTCGCGCGATTTGAATTCGCATGCGCATTGAGAGGGGACGGGTGGCCCGGACTCTTAGTTATGCTGAGGGTGCCCCGTCCTCGGGTTTTGAGGGCGGGTCTTGGTTTTGGGTTCTCTCTAGTCGAACAGCAAATTCATTGGAAGCAAGTGAGTAGTGAATAGTGAGTAGTGGGCGGTGAGTAGATAGGACAGAACTCACAGAAGATATCCTGATTAAGCCGATTGAGATTCCCGCCCGGTCACACGCCCAGCCAAGATGCGGTCGATCTGCCGAAGATGGTTCAAGTCGTGTGCCGCTTCGAAGCGGACGAACTCCTCGACCGTTTGCCGTCCGCGTACCTCGTGGACCCCAAAGCACTCCACCCACCGTGCGCGCGGGACCGACAGCAACAGTCGCAGGTTGCTCTCGCGCAGCGCCCGAAAGCCCCCCGCCGATAGGCTCACCTCTTGCTGCGCGTAACCCAAGCGCTCTGCCCATACGGCCTGATCCCACCACGTTAAGGCCACGCCCGGATTCGCCAGCATGTTTCGCAATCGCCACCCCATCGCCAGCTCCGCGTCCGCCAAGTGCGCTACGATCTCAGCGATGGACCACTTTTCAGGTGCGGGACGCCGGATCAACTCCTCGGGCGCGACATCGCGCAGTCGACGCTCGAGCTGGGATGGAGTGGCTTGTTGGACACCGATGGGCTCCTGATCGCCAAGATAGCTCAGGACTCGGTTTCGGTATGCTTCGAACGTCTCTGCCATTGGTCCTCCCGGTAGACTGTGTGTGCCGCCGAACTAGTGTTGGAGTAGACCGCTCTCGCTGCTTCGCAGCTAACGGAATTCGGAAGAATTTTTATGTAACCATAGCGATGTTCCGTGAGTCCCATGAATAGACGATTCGCCCCCGAAAGGGGGCAAAGAGGGAGGCGTACAAAGACCTGGACGCCTCCCGTCCAATACTCCCTGCCTTCGAAAGGGAATATGAATCGCGAGTGCGAAGCTTTTGAAGTCCTGCCAGTATCGCTCGCTGCTTTGCGTTCTCTTTAGTCGATCAGCAAATCCTTCGGGACATGGGGGCAGACCAAGGACGCGCGTCTAGCCGCGCCCCGGACGACTACGGACTCCACTTTCTTTACTTCCTTTACTTCCTTTATTTCCTTTACGCCGTCTACATCTTTTTTTGCTGGCACTCTTCGCAGTACCCGCCGACTTCGGTGCGTGACACGGTGACCTTCATCTTGAAGTCTCGCGCAATCTGCTGCTTGAGCTGCTCGTAAAGCCGGCTCTCAAATTCGCGTACCTTGCCGCAGCTCAGACACGCCACATGAATGTGGTCACGCGGGCCGTGGCTCTCGTAATAGTGGCGGTCGCCGCGCAGGTGCAGCAGATCTAGTTCGTCGATAAGCCCTTGTTTTTTAAGAAGATCGATGGTGCGGTAGACAGTGACAAGATGCACGCCGGAATCGATTTTGCGCGCGCGCTCCAAAATTTGATCCACGTCCAGGTGCTGCTCGGCGGCGTCCATCACTTCAAGGATGACGCGCCTCTGCCGCGTGAGCCGAATCCCGCGCTCCCGTATAGCCTGCTGCAGCTTTCCTGTTGTCTCGGAAGTATTTAAGCGCTCGCCCGTCGAAACCCGGTGGCCCGGCGATACAGACATGTGTCGCCCTCCTGGCGTGCGGCGCGCGCGCTATTGGGAGTGGAACGGGAGCAGGCGCGCCACGTCATTGTACATAACGAATGCGAACAGCACCAAAAGGAACACCAATCCCACCTGCACGAAACGCTCTTTGAACGCCATGCTGAAATCCCGCCGGCGAATTCCTTCGAGCGCGAGCAGCAGGATATTTCCTCCGTCGAGAATTGGAATCGGCAGCAGGTTCAAAATTCCCAGATTCAAACTGATCATGGCCATCAGCGTAATCGTATCTACTGGGCCTTCTTGCACCGCCTGCCCGGCTTGCACCGCAATGCCCACAAAACTTTGCAACTGCCTTACGGAAAGCTTGCCGGTGATCAGCCGGCCGACGATGCTCAGTAGCTTGCCGGTGGCGCCGACCGTCTCCACAGTCGCTTCTTTCACCGAAGCGGTAAAGGTCATCTCCCGGAATTCCCACTCCCCTTCCGGCCCCACTCCAATCACCCATATCGGCTTGCCTTGCTCATCTTTCTCCGGAGAAGGATGAACAATGAACTCCATTTGCTTCCCGTCACGTTGCACGACGGTGTGCAGCTCGTGTCCGTCGCCGTGCCTGATAAGTTCCACGTATTGCTGCCAGGTTTTCACGGGCGTGTTGTTTACGGACAGAATCAAATCGCCGCGCTTCATGCCGGCGCGCTTCGCCGGCTTCATCCACGTTACTTGCCCCACGATGGGCGGCACGAACACCGTCCCGAGAGCTTGGTCGGAATCTTTCAGGTCGGCCGCTTTCACTTCCACAATTTGTTGTGTACCCGCGTGATCGACGCTGAAACGCAGAGTGCTATCCGGCACAACTTGCGACAGGAACTGGTCGACCTTGGCCCACGACGGCGTCGGAACGTTATTGATGGCCACGACCGTGTCACCGTCAGTCACTCCGGCCTTCGCCAGCGGACTTGTCTTCGGAAGATTGGTGACTACCATTGGCTTGTCGAGATACGCAGGGTAAGGCAGTCCCTTAATGACATAAAACCCCGCCAAAAGCGCGATGGGCAGAAGTAGATTTACCATCGGGCCCGCTGCCGAAATCAACGCTCGCTGCCAGCGCGGCTTGCTCATTAATTCGTCAGGGGCGCCGGTAGGGGGAGCCGCTCCGGCATCCACCTCGGACATGTCTTGGCCCGCCATTCGAACGTATCCGCCGAGCGGAATCGCGCTGATGCGATAATCCGTCGCGCCACGTTTGAAACCGAATAGGCGCGGCCCAAACCCGATGGAAAACACATCGACGCGGACCTTGAACAGCCTTGCAACCACGAAGTGTCCCCATTCGTGGACCAGAATCATGACTCCCAGCACCAGAAAAACCCCGATCAATGTGCTCATGTATCCGCGATACCCCTCTTTTTCTGTTACGAAACCGCTGTTGCGACTACCGCCAGTCGGTTTACTTCTTCTTTCGCCGTGCGGCGCGCTTCTGCGTCGGCGGCCAGCACGTCGTCCATCTTTTCGAAGCGCACCCGCGGCGTGCGTGCTAGAACGCGCTCGATCACTTCCGCAATTCCCAGGAACGGCAGCCGCCGCTCAAGAAATGCCGCCACGGCAACTTCGTCGGCTGCATTCAAGGCGCACGGCAGTGCCCCGCCCTTCTTCAACGCTTCGCGTGCCAGACGAAGGCAGGGGAAACGCCGCGTGGAAACTTTTGCGAAATCCAACCGCCGCAACTTGCGCCAATCCAAGGCTACTTGGTTAGACGCTACTCTCTCCGGATAGGTTAACGCATATTGGATAGGCATTCGCATGTCTGTTGGCCCGAGTTGCGCCAGAATCGAGCCATCCACGTACTCGACCATCGAGTGAATGGTGGACTGCGGGTGAATCACGACATCGATCTGGTCCGGCCGCACGCCAAAAAGCCAGCGCGCCTCGATGACCTCGAAACCCTTGTTCATCATGGTCGCGGAATCGATAGTAATTCGATTCCCCATCTTCCAATTTGGATGCGCCAGGGCTTGCTCTGGCGACACGTTTTCAAGCTCGGCTAGAGGAGTCTTGCGAAAAGGGCCGCCGCTCGCCGTCAGTACCAGCCGGCGAACTTCGCCATGGTTGCCCCCGCGCAAGCACTGGTGGACGGCGTTGTGTTCACTGTCCACGGGCAGCAATTCGCGTCCGGCTTTTTTTGCGGCGGCCATCACCAATTCGCCAGCGGCAACCAACACTTCTTTGTTCGAAAGCGCGACGGTTTTTCCGAGCTTCACCGCTTCGTAAGTGGCTTCGAGACCGACAACGCCGACGGCGGCAGAAACCACGATGTCTGCTTTGGAGTGCGTTCCGACGGCCAGCATCCCTTCGCGTCCGTGGTGAATGGCAGGCAGCGGAGAAATTCCCCTGACACGAAGCATGGAAGCCAGCTCATCGGCTCTAGCTTCGTCACCTACAGAAACCAGTTCTGGTTTATGGCGCGCAATCTGGCTGCTTAATTCTTCCAGATTGCCGCCAGCAGCCAGTGCAACGACACCAAATCGATCGGGCAGCGCTTCCACAACGGAAAGGCACTGCCGCCCAATCGAACCTGTTGAACCCAAAATGGATAGCTGCTTCAAGGACGAATCTTTTCTCCGCTAAGTGCCGACTTGGTGGGATAGACTTTCAGTCTGTCTCCCGCCCCGTGAAAGGAAGGACCTGTGGACCTACCTGCTGGGCAAGTAAATCCAAATCCAATAGTACCAGACAACCGGGATTGCCAATATCAACGCATCGATCCGGTCAAGTACGCCGCCATGCCCCGGCAGCAGCGAACCTGAATCCTTGACTCCAGCGCTGCGCTTGTAGGCAGATTCGAGGAGATCACCGGCTTGGCCTGCGATATTGCCAACGATAGCCATTCCCAGTAGATGTGGAAGCGGGAAGATAATCCACCTCGCAAAAACAACGGCGACGATCACTGCTCCGAAGATACTGGCAATGCTTCCCTCCCAGGATTTATTTGGACTCAAGACCGGAGCCAGCTTGTGCTTACCAATGGCTCTGCCAACGAAATACGCAGCCGTATCGCCGACCCAGGTGATCACTAGAACGAAAAGCAGAATCGTCGGCCCTTGTTCGGGAATTGCGTGGAGACGAATGGCAAAGGTGAGAGGCAACACGACGAGCAACAGGCCACTGGAACTAATTCCCGCCGCGGGCAAGGCCTCCACCATCGGCCGCTTGGTCCAAAGCGTCAGGGCAGTTATGCCGAGGAGAAATAAGAAGAATACGTCGGTCGTGGACACCTGGAGGCCAAACAAGGCCAAAGCGTGGCGGCCGAACGATGGATATATCGAGATTTCCGCGCGCCCTACACCGAGGTATCCGGAACGGGCCACACTGGCAAAGAACCATTGGAGAAACACCAACAGCAATGCACACGAAGCCGTCCAGAAACGATAGGCGCGGTGGCCAATCGCATCGCCCAAGGCGAAAAATTCAAATAGTGCGAGCAGAACCACAAGAGCTGTCCCGATGGCGACCAACGCGGTCGAGCCCCACAGAACGAGGCCGACCACACATGGGATTAGAACGGCGGCTGTTGCGACGCGCTTCCAGGTCATTGAGAAGGAATCCCCTGACGAATGGCTCGCTCCATCTCATCACATCGAGAGAAATAAATCACGAGGGAGAATTACATGCAGAGGGATCCTGATTCAAAGGAGCTGGTTTCCAGGAATGTGAAACGGCGGCGTTGAAGTTGAAAGGGCACGATATATCGTGCCCCTGCGGCTGCCGCAGCGGCGACCCCGCTCAAAGATTCACTCACCAACGACGCGTGCGGATTTGTGCGTATCGGGCTGGCCTTCGCGGATTCCGCCGTAGCGGCGCTCGCGCTTCTGGAATTCTACGAGTGACTCGAGCAAGCGCGCGCGCGTGAAGTCAGGCCACAGAGTTTCCGTGACGAAAATTTCGGCGTAGGCAATCTGCCAGAGCAGAAAATTGCTTACGCGCATCTCGCCGCTCGTACGGATAAGGAGATCGGGGTCAGGCAATCCGTTCGTGTACATGTGCTGCCCGAGCGATTCTTCTGTAATTGCCACGCGGCCTGCATGCCCGTTCTGCTCGGCCAGGATCGCGTTCATGGCATCAACGATTTCCGCGCGCCCGCCGTAGTTCAGCGCCACGCAGAGAACCATGCCTTTGTTTCCGGCGGTTCGTTCCATGGCGTCGCGCACGTCGTCCTGCACGCCTTTGGGGAGTTCGTCGGTGCGGCCCAAAAACTTCATGCGAATGTCGTTCTTTTGCAACAGTGGCATTTCCCTGCGCAAATATTCGCGCAGCAATTGCATCAGGAAGTCGATCTCCGTTTTTGGACGGCGCCAGTTCTCGACCGAGAACGCGTAAAGCGTGAGCGCTTCGATTTTCAGCCGCGCACAAGTCTCGATCGTCGAACGCGCCGTTTTTGTGCCGGAGCGGTGGCCGGCCACACGCGGCAAATGCCGCTGCTGCGCCCATCGGCCGTTGCCGTCCATGATGACGGCCACATGCCGCGGCAGACGGCCCAAATCCAGCTTTTCGAAGAGGACCGCTTCCTCGGGCGTCAACGGACCTAGCGCGCCGGAGGCGGAAACTTGCAGCGTCGTGTGTGATTTAAGGTGAGGCACGGGTTTTCTGTAGTTTGTTCTTTACGCCGCAAAGTTAACATACGATTTGGCACTGGCGCAATGCCGGGGTGACGTGTCGTGCATCCCCCTTTTTGAACACCGACCTCCCGAGCGTCAACCCGTCGGCGGCGGCGTTTGGAAGAGCGAGGTGTAGACCAGCACGAGCGTCAAGATGATCATGGCGATCGCCGTGGTCCACGCAACGATATTAAATGTGAGCGTATTCACGTGCTCCCCCATCAGATCCCGCCGGTTTACGAGGAGGAGGATGAAAATGATAACGATGGGCAGCCAGACGCCGTTGCCTACTTGCGAGAAAATGAAGATCTTCCAGATGGGAACGTGCGGGAGAAGGATGATCCCCGCGCCCACGACAATCAAAACGGTATAAAGACTGTAGAAGATTCTTGCATCTTTGAACTTATGGTCGATGCCGGCTTCAAATCCCAGTCCTTCGCAGATCACATGCGCCGTCGAGAGAGGCAAAATCGATGCGGCGAAAAGCGAGGCGTTCAACAAACCGAAGGCAAACGTAAATCCAGCCCATTTCCCCGCCAATGGGATCAAAGCCTTGGCCGCCTGCACCGCGTCGGTGATGTCGCGCTGGCCGGAAACCCACAAGGTCGCAGCCGTGGCCACGATGATGAAAAACACGATGACCATGCAACTGATGCTGCCGATTAGCACATCGGCGCGCGCTTGCGGATAGTTGCGAGGGCCGACCTTCTTCTCGACGAACCCGGCCTGGAGGTAGAAAAACTGCCACGGCGCAATAGTGGTGCCTACAAGCGCGGTCAAAGTAACCAAGTACCCGGAATTAAAAGCCAGGTTGGGAATGACAACGTGCTTGGCGGCCTCCAACCAATCCGGTTTAGCCAAGACCGCGGAAATGATGTACGTGACGTAGAATCCACACGCAATCAGAAAGATGACTTCGACCTGGCGATATGTACCTCGAAGCACCAGAATCCAAACCAGTAGTGCGGCGATGGGAACAGAGATGTACCTGCTGACGTGAAACATTTCCATCGACGCGGCCACACCTGCAAATTCCGCAACGACGTTTGCGAGGTCCACGAAGAAACCGGTGACCATCACAAAAAACGTGGAACGAAAACCAAACTCTTCGCGAATGAGGTCGGACAAGCCCTTGCCAGTCATGACGCCCATGCGCGCGCACATTTCTTCCGTAACGTAGAGCGCGATGGTCATGGGGATGAGCGCCCAGAGCATGGCGTAGCCATACTGCGCGCCCGCTTGCGAATACGTCGCGATACCGCCGGCGTCGTTGTCGACGTTCGAGGTAATCAACCCCGGCCCCACAACGGCAAGCAGCAAGGTCAGACGGCGCCGCAAGCCGCGAATCTTTTGTTGCAGATTCGTGCCGCGCGTCTGCATGCTCTCAAAGCTCGATTTGAGGCTTTCCCAGTTCATTCGCTGCTTTCGCCAAACTCCTTGTTATTTCTTCACCAGCCGCGAAACCACATCGTCCACGGTGACGGTGCCGATGGGGCGCTTCTCCTCATCGATCACCGTGAGCATTCGCAGGTTGTATTTGTCGAACAGCTCAAAAACGTCTTTCTCATCGGCATCTCCAGCAATGCTGAGCAGCGGCTCGCTGCGCAGCTCGGACATCGTCTGTTCCGGAGCAGCAAGAAGCAGGCGGGCAATGGACACCGTGCCGGAATACTCCGCCTTCGCGTCGAGCAGCACGATGGTGTCAAGCTGGTCGAGGTTCAGTTCCTGGCTGCGGACCCATGCCAACACCTCTTCCCTACGGGACCCTTCGCCAACAAACACAAACTCCGTGTTCATCATTCCGCCGGCTGTTGAAGGGTCGAACGAGAGCAGTTCGCGCACTTCATCAGCTTCCTGCCCAGGCATTTCTTCCAGCAATTCTTCCGAAGTCTCCTTTGGAAGGTCGGCCAAAAGATCGGCGGCGGCATCGGGCGCCATCTCTTCGAGAATGTCGGCGGCCTTCTCAGGGTCCAGCTTCTCGACGATCTGCGTGGTCAGTCGCTCATCGAGCTCTGCCAGGACGGCGGCGGCGGTCTCTTCATCGAGCGAAGCGATAATTCCCTGCCGCTCGGCGGCCGAGAGGTCTTCCATGATTTCGGCCAGGTCCGCCGGGTGCAAGTCTTCGAGCTTTTCGTGCGTGATGCGCAGCTTTACGCGCCGCAGCGGGTCGGATTCGATCAAGTTCACGAATTCCCAGCGAATCGCGCTTTGCGGCAGCTTGCTCTGTAGTTTACGGATCACTCCGGGCGAAACTACTCCCTGCAGCAGCCTGCGCACCGCTCCGGGTAGCCCTACATCGACTTGCGTGACACGCAACTCCACATTCCCGTTGGTCTTCAACTCCGTCAGATCCACGTCGTTCACCCGGACGACCTTGCGGCCTCGCGTGTCGATAATCTGCTGGTCCATCAAATCCTTTCGCACCGCGAGCAAGGACTCGTTTGGTTCATAAAGCTGCAGAGCGCGCTCGCTGACGTTTAGCCGCATCGTTCCGGGAGCAAATGTGGCAACCTGGTCGTGCCGGGCAATCAGCGGCTGGAAGCGGCCGCGCGAAAGAAGGAAATGAGATAGCCGATTTGTCGCTTGCGCGGGCTCAATAAAAAATTCGCGTACACGCCCGACGAAGTTGCCTTGCACGTCGTAGGCTTGCGCGCCCATCAGTTCTGTAGCGTAAAGTTCCATGATCTTGCCTCTTCACTGCTGCTCGGCATGCGTCCACAAAAAAACCCGCAGACCGGAATAACCTCGGCTGCGGGCAAGTGCCTCATAAAAATGGACTTACCGTTAGCCAGATGTGAACCCTCCCCACCCTACCGCCTGCGGGAGACTTTGCGCCTCGCGCGACGTTGCCCAATCGCCCTTCCCAAGCCTCGCCCCAACACGCCGCGTAGTATGAAAGCGACTAGGGCCAGGTTCGAGTTCGTTGCACGCACTCATCGGAAGAGAATCCACTCCTTCATGACAGCCATCGCGCTGCCACGCGCTTGCGAACTGCGAAGATGGAGCAATTGCATCACCAAATTGCAGTCGCAGGTGCAGTCATAAGCCGGGCTTCTCCCAAAGTCAAGCAGAGAATGAACTTGCGAGCGATTTTTTTTGATTTTTTCTTTTGAGGCAGCTATTTCTTGGGAACGAAGACCATGTCTCGAGGTTCCTGGCCGAACCGGCGGCACTCTTCCACATAAAGAGCGAGGTAGCTCTTTAGGATGTAGTCTCGCCGCGAATGGCCTAGCTCCTGAGCAGCACGATCAATAGCGGTGGAGGGGCCTTCCAGCTCAACGAAGGTCCCAATGGGGGTTTCATCCAGTTCGATCAACAGGCCTTTCGCCCAGCTTTGCGCGGGCGGCAGATGAAACGTCGTGCGGTATTTTTCATACTGGAACCAGCCACGCATCCCCAGGCCTTCAAAGATCTTGGCTAGAGGGCTGGCATCGGCTACTTCCAGCTCGATCTCTTCACGCACTTTGTGATGATGATTTTCTTGCGCTCCGCCGGCTCGTGCCTTTCCACCGACGAGCGGCCTTTTAAACGTGAGCAAAATGCGCTTCGTGGGCGCTTTTTTGCTTTTTTTAGATGTGCCCTCCGTCGTCTCGGTACGAATGCGGAGCAGCTGGCCGTGTTTGGCAAGACCGCCGTCGGGCGTATCGAAAATGACGTTCCATTCGTGCACGCGGCCGGAGCCTTCGCCCAGGGGACGCGCTCCCAAGCGCTTCAACGTGCGCTTGAGAGCTTTGGTATCGGCGACCCTCAGCTTGATTTCGGTTTCCTGCGCCATTTTAATCCTTGTCCCACACTGTGGCGCGGCTTTCCGCCGCCGCAGACTTCCGTTAGTATAACGGACGAACGTATTTCGCCTTTGCTCAGAGCGACCCCGGCTAAATCCGGCGCAAGGCCCGGCGCCCACCCCGCCGAGCGCACCAGATCAAGAGATACATGGACCCAGACGCTAAAGCAGTAGCGCCAGCATTTTCGAACGAGAAGAACGGCGGTACGCCGCCTTCGCCGCCGCTTGCGCGACGCGAGCCGGTGGAGACGATTGTGCACGGCGACCGAAGGGTCGATCATTACGCCTGGCTGCGGCACAAAGAGAACCCAGAGGTCATCGCGTATCTGGAAGCGGAAAACTCCTACACGGACGCTATCCTGCGGCAAACCGAGCCTTTTCAAGAAGAGCTTTACCAGGAAATGCTTGGCCGGATTCTTCAAACGGATTTAAGCGTTCCCTACCGCTTGCGCGGGTATGTCTATTTTACGTGCACGGAGATAGGTAGGCAGTATCCGGTGCACTGCCGCCGCGTCGACGCCGGCGGCTCGCTGGACGAGATGCTTCTCGACCTGAATCGCCTGGCGGAAGGCCATTCTTTTCTGGGGCTCGGCGCATTCGACGTAAGCAATGACAACGCGTTGCTGGCGTATGCGCTGGACACAACTGGGTTCCGGCAATACACGCTGCACATTAAGAATCTGTGGAGCGGCCGCGATTTCCCGGAAGCGATCGAGCGCGTGACCAGTGCGGCTTGGGCCGCTGACAATCGCACGCTTTTCTACACGGTGGAAGACGCGACGACAAAGCGCTCTCACCGGCTCTATCGGCACGTCGTCGGCTCGGCGGAAGAACCTACGCTTATTTATGAGGAGACCGACGAGCGCTTTCGGATCGAGATTGATCGCACTCGAAGCAGCGCGTTTCTCTTGCTCGTGATCGCGAGCCACACCTCCAGTGAAGTGCGCTTTCTGCCCGCAGCGCAGCCGTATGACGAATTTCGCGTGATTGCGGCGCGCGAGGCGGACCATGAGTATTACGTCGACCATCATCCGAATCCTCTGACGCGTGAAAATCGGGGCATGCGCCCCGATGATACGGGCGGGTACTTCTTCATCCGCACTAATTCAGGAGGACGGACGTTTCGTCTTGTGTGCGCGCCCGTCGGCAAACCGCAGCGCGCTTCCTGGCGCGAGATTGTCCCGAATCGTCCGGACGTGATGCTCGGGGGCGTCGATGTCTTTCGTTCTCATATCGTTCTCACGGAGAGAGAAGGCGGGTTGCCGTATCTCCGCATTGTGGATTTGAATGTGGAATCGCCCGATGCTCTCTCGGCGTCTCATCGGATTGAATTCACCGAACCGGCCTACAACGCTTCCCTTGGAAGCAATCCCGAGTTCGATGCATCTTTTGTGCGCTATCAATATGAGTCCTTCGTTACGCCACGGTCTGTGTTCGATTACGAAATGCGGACACGTGAACGCGAGCTTCGCAAAGAGCAGCCTGTGCTTGGCGGATACGACGCGGCCCAATATGTCAGTGAGCGGCTACACGCCACGGCTGAGGACGGCGCGCGCGTGCCCATTTCGCTCGTCTACCGGAGAGACACTCCGCTCGACGGTTCGGCTCCTCTTTTGCTCTACGGCTACGGCAGCTACGGACATTCCATCGCGGTGACTTTCAGCTCGAACCGCGTGAGCCTTCTCGATCGCGGCGTGATCTATGCCGTTGCACATATTCGCGGCGGCGGTGAACTGGGCAAGCCGTGGCATGACGCTGGCCGCTTGCGCCATAAGCGCAATACGTTTACGGATTTCATTGCCGCGGCCGAGCATCTTATCGCCGGGCGCTACACCGCATCGCAAAATCTCATTATGGAAGGCGGCAGTGCGGGCGGCCTCCTGATGGGCGCGGTTGCAAATATGCGGCCGGAGCTTTTTCGCATGGTGATCAACCATGTGCCGTTCGTCGATGTGCTGAATACCATGCTTGACGCTTCGCTGCCGCTTACCGTCGGCGAGTACGAGGAATGGGGCAACCCGCGCATCGCGGAAGATTATTTCTATATGAAGGGCTATTGCCCTTACACGAATCTTGCGGCGAAGGCTTATCCGACGATGCTGGTGAAGACCGGGTTGAATGATAGCCAGGTCATGTATTGGGAGCCAGCGAAATATGTGGCCAAGCTGCGCACGTTGAAGACCGATGCGAACAGGTTGCTGTTTAAAACGAATATGGGCGCGGGACACGGAGGAGCTTCTGGGCGGTACGATTATTTGCGGGAGATCGCGCTGGATTATGCTTTTCTTCTGACGGAATTAGGAATTCGCGCATGAGATCCGCTGCACCTCGAGATTGGCAGCGCTCATGGCAGGACGGGCACGGCGTGCCGTTCCCCTACGAGGGGACCTGGGCGCGTGTTCGTAGTATGTATGGCCGGAAGCGTATTGATTAGGCGATGAGCGAACCTACCTCACCTTTAATGCAGCAGTATCACGCGATCAAGACGCGCTATCCGCACGCGCTGCTGCTTTTCCGTCTAGGCGATTTTTACGAGCTGTTTTACGAGGACGCGATTCTGGCTTCGCGGGAACTTCAAATCACGCTGACATCGCGCAATCGCGAAAAGGGCCAGCCCATCCCGATGTGCGGCGTGCCTTATCATGCAGCGGATAATTACATCGCGCGGCTCATCCGCGGCGGCTTCAAAATCGCGATATGCGATCAGATGGAACTGCCCAGTCCGGGCAAAAAGCTGGTGCGGCGCGAAGTCGTACGCGTCATCACGCCTGGCACGGCCACGGACGTATCTGTTCTCGACGCACGCGAAAATAATTATTTGGCCGCCGTCGCTAAGCATTCCTCCGGTTCTCCTGTAGGCCTGGCGTTCGTGGACCTTTCGACCGGCGAATTTCAGTCCACGGAATTCTCTGGCGCCGACGCCGACGAAGCTCTGCGCGACGAGCTGCAGCTTCTTCACCCGCGCGAAACGCTGCTTCCGCGCCCACAGCAGCTTTTTGAAACCGCGAAAACTTCCCTGCTCGAAGGTGCCGGCGGCGTCGAAAGCCGTTTGGAAGACTGGATTTTTCAGCGCGACTACGCCGAGAGGATTTTGCGCGAACAGTTTGGCGTCGCGGAGCTCACGGGATTTGGCCTCGACGATCATCCGCAAGCGCTCTCGGCTGCCGGCGCCATCGTCCACTATTTGCGCGAGAACGCTGCTCGCGGGCCAGACACGGGCGCCGGCTCGACGAGCACGCAGCCGCCGAGCGTTGAGGCGCTGCAACACTTGGATCGCGTTCGCTATTACGAGCAGCACGAGACGCTTGTTCTCGACCCCGTTTCGGTGCGCAATCTCGAGCTGCTTACGCCAATCTTTACGGAGGAGTCTTCTCGCAGCGGGCCCGTGACTCTGGTCGCGGCGCTCGACGCAACCGTAACGGGCATGGGCGCGCGGCTTTTGCGTTCATGGATTCTCCGCCCGCTGATCGATCGCGACGCCATCGAAGCACGGCTTGAATCCGTTGCGCACCTGGTGCAGCAAACCGTGGTGCGCGGCGAGATTCGCAAAGAGTTGCGCGGTATTCAAGATCTGGAGCGCCTCACCAGCCGCATTACTCTTGGCTTGGCATCGCCGCGAGAGCTTGTTGCGCTCCGCAAATCGCTTGTGCAACTTCCGGTGTTGAAGAATTTTTTGACGCCGCCTCCGGTGGGCGGGAGCGCGTTGCTTCGCCAGCTGCACGGTGAAATTGACGAGCTCACCGACGTGCGCGAGCGACTCGAACGCGCCATTGCCGACGAGCCACCGGCTCTGGCCACCGATCCCGGGATCATTCGAAGCGGCTATGACGGCGAGCTGGACGAGCTTCGCAACCTCAGCCAGCACAGCAAACAGATTATCGCCGCAATGGAGGAGCGTGAGCGCACACGCACCGGCATCGCTTCGCTGAAGATTCGCTTCAATTCGATTTTTGGTTACTACATGGAGATTTCTAAGCCGAATCTTCATCTTGCGCCCGCCGACTACGAACGCAAGCAGACTCTGGTGAACGCTGAGCGTTTTACTTCTCCCGAGCTGAAGGAATACGAGCGGAAGATTCTTGCGGCGGATGAACGCATTCTGGAGATCGAGCGCCAGCTTTTCGTCGAGATTCGCACCAGCGTCGCCGCGCAGGCTGCGCGCCTTCGCCGCACGGCTGGCGCCATCGCGCAGCTGGATGTACTGACCTCGTTCGCAAAGCTGGCGGCGGATCGCGGCTATGCGCGGCCGGAATTCAATTCGACCGGCGAGTTGCTGATTGTTGGCGGACGGCATCCGGTGATCGAAGAGCTTTTGCGGCAGCGTGGCGAACGGTTTGTTCCCAATGATCTTTGCTTCGATCCTGGTCGCCAACAGCTCTTGCTTATTACCGGCCCGAACATGGGCGGCAAATCCACTTATCTTCGGCAAGCGGCGCTGATTGTGTTGATGGCGCAGATGGGCTCGTTCGTTCCGGCGCGACAGGCAAAGCTGCCGATTACGGACCGCATTTTCACGCGCATCGGTGCCAGCGACAATTTGGCGCGCGGGCGATCGACGTTTCTCGTCGAGATGAGCGAAGTGGCCGCCATCCTGCATCACGCCACACCGTCGAGTCTCGTGCTGCTCGACGAAGTTGGCCGGGGTACAGCGACCTTCGACGGCCTGTCTATCGCCTGGGCGGTCGTCGAGCATCTGCAGAAACACACGCGAGCGCGCACGCTCTTCGCCACGCATTATCACGAACTCACTGAGCTTGCCGATTTGCTCACTGGGGTGCAAAACGTTCACGTCTCGGTCAAAGAGACGCCTAACGAAATTATTTTTCTGCGCCGCGTCGAGCCTGGTAGCGCCGATAAAAGCTACGGCATCGAAGTCGCCCGCCTCGCTGGCCTTCCACGCAGTGTGATCGAACGAGCCCGCGAAGTTTTGAAGAGACACGAGCAGAGCGAGCATGTACTCAGCGAAACGCTTTCTCCCGGCGCGCTCGATGATCCAGCCGCAATCTCGGGTGGCGCTTCAGCTGGTTCCGCGGCATCCACATCGCATCGCCGAAATGGCCATCAGGAAGTGCTCTTTACCGCGCTCGACCGCGCCGTCCTTGATAAGCTTCGCGGCGCTGATCTTGATCAACTCAAGCCGCTCGACGCCCTGAACCTCCTTGCCGAATTGAAGAAGCAGATCTCGTAGGCCGTTTGACCTGCGCGGGCGGGGCAAGCCCCGCCCCTACAGAGTTTTGTCGCACGCGCGTTGGCTGCATTCACTCTTTATCCTCACGCTCCGTTGTCCGCTCTGTGCTCTCTGTGCCCTCTGTGTTTAAATCCAATCACAGACGATGGCGCCCAAATCCATGCTCGTCCTCGGCCTCATGTCCGGCACATCCGCCGATGGCATTGACGTTGCGCTCGCGCGCATCTCCGGCTCGCCGCCGCATTTGCACGCAAGACTTCTGGGCCACACTTCGAGCAAGTTTCCATCCGCCTTGCGAAAAGAAATTCTTCGCGTCGCCGAGCAGCATCCCATCACCGCCGGCGAACTTAGCCAGTTGAATTTTCGTGTAGGAGAAGTTTTTGCGGAAGCCGCGCTCGCCGCCTGCCGCAAGTTTCGCGTTTCACCAAAGCGTGTCGCGCTGATCGGCAGCCACGGCCAAACCATCTTTCATCAGGGCGCGCCTGTGTCTTATTTTGGCCGCGCCACCGCCTCGACTCTGCAAATCGGCGAACCCTCGGTCATCGCTGCCCGCACAGGGATCACCACCGTAGGCGATTTTCGCCCCGCCGACGTCGCTCTTGGTGGTCAAGGCGCTCCGCTCGTACCGTACGCTGACTATCTTCTCTATCGCCACGAAAAAGTCGGTCGCGTTTCGCTCAATCTCGGCGGCATAGCCAACGTCACCGTTATTCCCGCGTCCGCAAAGCCAGAACAAATGTTCGCCTTCGACACAGGTCCGGCCAACATGCTCATTGACGCGCTCGTTTCGCACTTCAGCCACGGCCGTCAGCACTTCGATAAAAACGCGGGCATCGCTCAAACCGGCCGTTTCATCCCCGCGCTGCTCGACGAGCTGATGCGCGATCCCTATCTGAAGCTCGCTCCGCCAAAATCCACGGGGCGCGAATACTACGGACACGCTTACCTAAAGAAAGTTCTCGCACTCGGCAAAAAACATCGCGCCAAGCCCGCCGATCTCATTCGCGCAGCCACAATTTTTACGGCGCTCTCCGTCGTCGATGCCTTGAACCGTTTCGTTTTGCTCAAAACAAAAATCCATCAGCTCATCGTCTCCGGAGGCGGAGCGCAAAACTCGCTCATTCTCGCGCAACTCAGCGCCGCTCTCGGCTCCATCGAACTTGCTCCCTCTTCGCGCCTTGGCGTCCCCGAAGACGCCAAAGAAGCTTTCGCCTTCGCCCTGATGGCATACGAAACTTTCCATCAGCGCCCGAGCAATCTCCCCAGCGCCACCGGCGCGCACGGGCCAGCCATTCTCGGTAAAATCTCCTATGCCACGCTGCAATCAATGACACGCTAAAAACGATTTTTGGGCCGACCTATAAGCCGGAAACTTGGGAAGATAGCACTACGAATTCGGAGAGGCCTTCTGTCGATTCGATCCCGTCGGGCTTGACGGTGCTAACGCGAACCAATTCTCTTGCCCGTGCGTCCTTCCAACGGGCCAATGTCTCGCAGCGAACAACGCCGATTTGTGGATACACGCTGGTCGCGTCTAGCATCAGGCTGGTAAAGATAGGGACCTTGTCGATCAGCGTGTGAAGACGGCCATCCGCGTCCTCGAACTCGCACGCCACAAAGCCTGGCTGAGCATCATCAACAAACCGCACGATTCGAACTGCGAGTTGAGCCAACTCGTCCACTCCGCAGAATTCCAGGTTGTAGCCAAACAGGAAGAACTCTTGTTGACTACTTCAACGCCTTCTCAATCTCCGCTACGGGAATCGCGCCTTCGCGAATAATCTTCCAAGCGCCTCCATGAACATGGACGATGGTCGATCCCAGCAACGCACCGGTTTCGCCGCCGTCCAGAATCAGCGGCAGCCGCCCACCGAGCTGTTTCACCAACTGGTCCGCGTTCGAACACGACGGAAATCCAGAAATGTTCGCGCTGGTTCCGGTGATCGGCCCGTCAAACTCTTCGATAAGCCTGCGCGCCACGTCGCTCTTTGGCCACCGCAGCGCCACTTTTCCCGTGTTGGCGGTAACTTTCAGTGGCAATCGGTTCGCCGCATCCACGACCAGCGTCAACGCCCCAGGCCAAAATTCCTGCGCAAGCTTCAAAAAATTCTGCGGCACCTCGCGCGCCAGTTGCATGGCCTGCTCCAGCGAACCCACCAAAATTGGCAGCGCGCGCGTTTCCGGCCGTCCCTTCACACGATAAATTTCATCCACGGCGGCGAGATTGAACGGGTCGGCAGCCAGTCCGTAAAACGTGTCGGTGGGAATAGCGACAACACTTCCCCGGCTCAGAAAGCTGGCCGCGTAGCGCAGCACTTCTGCTTCCGGGTTTTGCGCGTTCACGCGCAACAGTTCTGCCGACAATTTTTTGGCCTTTGGCGAAGCCGCGTACGCACCCCTTGGCGCTTCGCTCGTGATTTCCGTCAATCCGGCGACGCTACCATAGGCATCCACCGCATGCAATAAGAGCCTGCGGCAGGACCGCATCGTCCGCGCGGTGCGGACTCAAGTTACCGCTAACATTAGCGTTCGTAACGCCGCTACAATGCGCCGCATCCAAATACCCGTGGTTCCCTTCTCTATTCTTGATCTTTCGCCGATTCCTCAAGGCGCAACCGCCGCGGACGCTCTGCGTAATTCTCTCGACCTCGCGCAACGCGCGGAAGCCTGGGGCTACAACCGCTTCTGGCTCGCGGAGCACCACAACATGCCCGGCATCGCCAGCGCCGCCACATCGGTCGTCATTGGTCACATCGCCGGAGGCACCAAGACCATCCGCGTCGGCTCCGGCGGCATCATGCTGCCAAATCATTCGCCACTCGTCATCGCGGAGCAATTCGGCACGCTCGAATCGCTGTTTCCCGGTCGCATCGATCTCGGACTCGGCCGCGCTCCCGGCACCGATCAACCCACCATGCGCGCGCTACGGCGCAACATTGCGGCTACTTCCGATTATTTCCCGAAAGACGTCGAGGAGCTGCAATCCTATTTCGAACCAGCAACTCCCACGCAGCGAATCCGCGCTGTGCCCGGCGCCGGGCTTCGCATACCGATCTGGCTCCTGGGCTCCAGCCTCTTCAGCGCGGAGCTTGCTGCCGATCTTGGACTGCCCTTCGCTTTCGCGTCGCATTTCGCGCCTGCTGACATCATGGAAGCCCTGCATATCTATCGCAGGCACTTCAAGCCGTCGCGGCAACTCGCCCGTCCCTATGCCATGCTTGGCCTCAACGCCATCGTCGCCGAAACAGACGCCCAGGCGCGCTATCTCTTCACTTCGGTACAGCAAGCCTTCACCAATCTTCGGCGCGGCACTCCCGGCCAAATTCCGCCGCCTATTGACGACATCGATGCCTACTGGTCGCCGCAGGAAAAAGCCTCCGCCAGCCAAACGCTGCTCTGTTCGGTCGTCGGCTCGCCCGAAACCGTCGAGCGCGGTCTGCTCAAATTCATCGAAGTCACGCAGCCCGACGAAATTATTACCACCGCGCACATTTACGATCACCAGGCGCGCCTCCACTCGTTCGAACTGTTGGCAGGAATTCGCGCACGCCTCGCGTCCTCTGAAGCGCTAAATGCTGTGCCCCTGGCGACGTCCGCAAAACCGGCGTAGGCACCGCCTTCTTAGGCTGACCGGGCCGAATGGCGAGAGCGGGCCGCGGCTGCGCGCCACGGTTAGCCTCTCGCCCCCAAAATTTGCTACGCTCGCTGCAATGGCTTCCCCCGGCAAATCCGCCCGCAACGCTGCCAGTGCGCCTGCAGCTGTGCCCGGAGTTCTGACCAGCCGCGACAATCGCTGGCTCAAGGCATTTCGCATGGCTCTCCGAGGCGGCCTGCCAACCGAATCCGGCGCCGTCGGGGTCGAAGGTGTGCGCCTCGTGGAAGAAGCACTTCGCTCCGGCTGCAGCGTCGAAGCAGTCCTCTTCAGCGAATCCGGCGAGCGCCACCACGATCGTCTCGCTCCTCTTATTAGCAGACCGGAAATCGCTTTTCCCACTCTTCGCACCACCGACCGCCTCTTCGAAGGCCTCGCCGACACTGAGCACCCGCAAGGCGTTGCCGCGCTAGTTCAACCGCGCGTAGCCACTCTCGACGATTTACTCCGCACGCCTGCGTCCGCGTGCTCGCCGCTTCTCGTGGTTCTTGCTGGCGTGCAAGACCCCGGCAATGTCGGAACGATCCTGCGCACGGCAGCTGCCTTCGGCGCCACAGGCGCGGTCACCGCTGCCTCCGGCCAATCCGGCACCGCCAGCCCCTTTTCGCCAAAGGCCCTTCGCGCGTCCGCCGGCGCGACGCTTCACCTCCCAATTCTTCCCGGTATGTCGCTCGCGATTCTTCTCACTCAACTCAAAATTGCAAACGTTCGCACGCTAGCCACGTCCGTCCACGAACCGCCAGTCTCGTCCGTTGTAGGGGCGCAGCATGCTGCGCCCCACCCCGGCACGATCGCTCCGCCACTCTCCCCCTGGGAAGTCGACTGGTGCGAACCCGTCGCGCTCCTCGTCGGCAACGAAGGCGCAGGCCTCCCCGAAGAAGTCGAACGCAGCGCAGACGCCCGCATCCGCATCCCCATGTCCAGCGGCATCGAATCCCTCAACGCCGCAGCTGCCGCCGCCGTCCTCTTCTACGAAGCGGCCCGCCAGCGCAACGCATTGTTGGAAAAAACCGGGGCGAAACCATGAGCCTCTTTTCCAAGCTCCCCCAACCCGCCATCGAAGACTCCGCCCACCAACCCCTCGCCGAACGCATGCGTCCCCGCACGCTCGATGAATTCATCGGCCAGGAAAAACTCCTCGGCCCCGGCAAACCCCTCCGCCAGCAAATCGAAAACGACCAGATCTCCTCCATGCTCCTTTGGGGTCCGCCAGGCTGCGGCAAAACCACGCTTGCTCGAATGATCGCTCGCCTAACGCGCTCCGAATTTGTCGCCTTTAGCGCGGTCCTTGCCGGCATCAAGGAAATCAAGGAAGTTATGGCGGCCTCCGAACGCAAATCGCATGGCGGCCAGCGCACCATCGTGTTCGTCGACGAAGTTCACCGCTTCAACAAAGCCCAGCAAGACGCTTTTCTTCCTTATGTCGAAGCCGGTCACATTACCTTCATCGGCGCGACCACTGAAAATCCTTCCTTCGAAGTCATCTCGCCGCTTCTCTCGCGCACCAAAGTTTACGTTCTCGATCCACTCACTACGCCGCAAATTGTCGATCTCCTCAAGCGCGCCATCGCCGACAAAGAGCGCGGCTTGGGCAACGAAAACGTCGAAGCCACCGACGACGTTCTCTTCCGCATCGCTTCCTACGCCAACGGAGACGCCCGCTCCGCCTACAACACGCTCGATCTCGCCGTTCGCAGCGCGGGCGCCCCACCCTTGGTTTCTGAGGGTGGGTCTTCGAAACAAATCACGCGCGAACTCCTCGAAGACATCCTCCAACGTAAGCTCCTCCGCTACGACAAAGCCGGCGAGGAACACTTCAATCTAATCTCCGCGCTCCACAAATCCGTGCGCAATTCCGACCCCGACGCCGCTCTCTACTGGCTCGCTCGCATGCTCGAATCCGGCGAAGATCCGCTCTATCTCGCCCGCCGACTGGTCCGTATGGCCAGCGAGGACATCGGCCTCGCCGAACCCGGCGCGCTCGCCGTCACTCTCGCCGCCAAGGACGCGTTCGATTTTCTCGGCGTACCAGAAGGAAATCTCGCCCTTGCCCAAGCCGCCGTCTATCTAGCGCTCGCGCCAAAATCCAATGCCGTTTACACTGCCTACGGCGAAGTCCTCGACGACGTGCACAAAACCGAAGCCGATCCCGTACCGCTGCATCTTCGCAATGCCGTCACCGGCCTCATGAAAAACGTCGGCTATGGCGAAGGCTACAAATACGCTCACAATTTCGATGAAAAAGTCACCGACATGACCTGCCTCCCCGACAATCTCGCCAGCCGCACCTACTACAAGCCCACCGACCAGGGCTTCGAACAGCGCCTTCGCACTCGCCTGGATGAGATTCGCAAGGTAAAATCCCGCCCTACTTCGGCATTCGAGGACAACGAATGAGCTACCGCCGTCTGCTCATTCTGTTTCTCTTCTTTGCTGCCAGCGGCTTGGCAAAAGAACCGCCGCAGCGCCCGCCCGTCTACGGCATCGCACACGTTCGCTTTCGCGTCACAAACCGCGACGCATCCTTGGCGTTCTTCGCCAGAGGATTAGGGTTCTCACCGAAACAGTGCCAAGACGGGAAGTCAGACTGCCTCGCGGTTGGGGGACCGCAGTTCATCGAGATCGAGCCAGCTCGAGGATTCTCAGGCGACTTCCTGGTAGAGGTGGGCCTTTTGACTTCGGACGTCTCCGCGATGCGGAAGTTCTTACTCGACCAGGGCATGCACCCCGGGAAAATCGAAACTCATGGGTATTCGTCCGACTCGGTGAAGGTCAACACCTCTACGGGCCCCCAAACGCAGGTCAGAAGTTCATACCCCTCTGTCTCGGTTACAGACCCCGAGGGCAACCGCATAACTTTTGTCCAGCAGCATGGTGAGACTTACTTCCTCGACTACGATCCGCGGGTCGGCAAGCATATCATTCACGCCGGCTTCATCGTCCGCGACCGCGCAGCCACCGAACATTTCTACAAAGACATCCTCGGCTTCCGCCCCTACTGGCACGGCGGCATGAAAGACGACGAGACCGACTGGGTCTCAATGCAAGTCCCTGACGGCACCGACTGGCTCGAATTCATGGTCAACGTCTCGCCCGACGCCGATCAGCGCCTCCGCGGCATCATGAACCACATCGCCATCGGTGTGCCCGACATCCACGAAACCGAGAAGCTTCTCAGGGCCGCTGGAGCGCCCGTAAACGAGGAACCAGAAATCGGCCGCGATGGAAAATGGCAATTGAATGTCTATGATCCCGATCTCACGCGCATCGAATTCATGGAATTCAAGCCCGTCCAAAAACCCTGCTGCTCCGAGTTCACGGCCGCCCACCCGGGACCGGAGCAGTGAACCATTTCCCAAACAATCCCGCCTCGTGTCAAAATCCATTGGGAATCACCAACACCAATTCGCTGTTGCGTCCCTGAGGTCATCGATGAAAAGAGTCGCCCTGCTATTCGCGTGTTTGCTCCTCTGCCTCACCGCCGTGGCGAAGAAAAAACCGCCCAAGCGCCCGCACATTCTCGGCATTGCCGGCGTCACCATTCTTGTTTCGGATGTAACCGAAGCGCGCAAGTTCTATCTAAAACTCATCGATCCCGATCACTCTTGCGATTATTGCCAGGCGGCGCCTCCCCCATTTTTGTTCCTCCCCTCAGGGCAGCGCATCCGCTTCGAAAAAATACCGTCACCTGCTCCCGCGAGCCTTCTCGCCCAAGTTTCCTTTCTCACGGAAGACCTCGAGGGATTCAAAAGGTATTTCAACTTCAACAAAGTTGACTTTAACGAGGTAAGGAAGAAGCACGGCGGGGAGCTCCTCCGTCTCGAGCTAACGGATGTCGAGGGGCATCACGTCTCGATTACGGACTCCTATCATTTGGCCAACGCGGAAGACGTGAATGCCGGCTTACCTCCCTCAAATCCCACGAATCCGGTTCGCATCATTCATGCAGGCTTCGTCGTGAAGAACCGAGAGTCAGTCGATCGCTTGTTCGTGAATGAATTCGTCTTCCGCCCCTACTGGCACGGCGGCATGACCGAAGAGAGAGACGACTGGGTGGCCATGCAGGTCCCCGAAGGCACCGATTGGGTCGAGTACATGGTTAATATTTCGCCCACCGCCGACAAGCACACTCTCGGCGTCATGAACCACATCTCGCTCGGCGTTCCGGATATTCACGCCATAGCAGACGCGGTAACGAAAGCCGGCATCAAACTATCGGAACAACCGAAAATTGGCCGCGACGGCAAATGGCAGCTCAACATCTACGACGCCGACCAAACCCGGGTCGAATTCATGGAATTTACACCAGTACAGAAACCGTGCTGCTCCGAATTCACCGGCCCACACCCCGGCCCAAAGCAGTGACGCATTTCCCAAAGAATCCCGCTCATGTCAAAATTTAGGGTTATGCGGACGAACCAAATCGCCCTCGCTCTGGCTGCTTGCCTGACCGGCCTCTCTCTCGTTCCGCGCGCCCGCGCCCAAGACATTGACAAGCCGGTCCAAAATATCGACGAGGAAGTCACCTCCTTCAGCTTTGCTTCCGATGGCCGCATCGCCTACTCCGTCCGGCACAACATTAAAACCAAAAAATACGACCTGCAGCACGACGACATCTGGATTCAGGACACCAACGGCAAGCGCCGGCGCATCCTCCAGGGCGACAAATTCACCCGCGGCGACCAGCCATTCTCCTACTCCGTCGATTCCTTCCACTGGTCCCCCAATGGCCGCCTGCTCCTCGCGCAACTTTTCACCGCCAGCGTCGACGAAGGCGGCCGCACCGAAGACTCCTTCACCGCCCTCGGATTCGAAGACAACGGTAGGGAAATCCACTTCGGCAAAGGCGAAAATCAGATCAAGGACTGCTTCAACCCCACCTGGCTCCAGGACAATTCCACCATCATCTATCTGACCGAAGAGATTAAGCCGCGCATGCTCTTTTCCTTCCACTACTCGAACATCACCTCCGGCCCCGCAGGGCCAGCCTTCGAGGGCCGCACGTTTATCGACTCCAACCGCATCCCGCGCACCAACGCTGCCATCGCGGTCGAACAGGACCGCGCGCAATCCGGCCCGCCGCGCCTCCAGCGCCTCGAACTTCTCGCACAGGACGACAAGGAGATCGCCACGCTCGACGGCTACGCCGGCGGCCTCTCCGTTTCGCCGAGCGGCGAAAAAGTGGCTTACTTCATCGACCGCGAAGTTCTCGAGGTCCGCAATCTCGCTTTGCCCAATTACTTCGTCCGCCTCCGCGTCGGCCTCGGCGTTTTTCATTGGTCGCCCGACGAAAACCGCATCATGTTGAAGCGCGCCGTCGAACGCAAATCCGGCGACCTCGTCTGGATCAACATTCCCGCACTTACCGCTCAAAAATCCGGCGCAGATGTTCCGATTCTCACGCCCACGCCACAGCCCATCTTCCACGGCCTCTCGTTCCGCGAATTCGCCATCTCCCCCGACGGCCGCTTCCTCGCCGTCGTCCTACCTGGCAAGCGCAATCTCGAAATCTTTCCTCTTCCCAACTGAACCGCGTCCCACAAACAATAATCCCGCGCTATGAATCCGCGCGGGCCGCCTACTGTTGCCAAGATTTTCAGCTCACGCCAATAGCTTCACCCTCCTCCGATGTTCCACCAAAATGCATGCATCCTCCACCACGATCAACCCCGCCGCCCGACCCCGCTCCGCCGCCTCCGCATTTTCAATCCCCAACTGCATCCATAAAACTTTTGCGCCAATCTTTATCGCACTCTCCACGACCGGCGGCACATCCTCCGCCCGCCGAAACACATCCACAATCTCAATCTTCCCCGGCACATCTTCCAGCCGCGCGTAACTCTTCTCTCCCAGCACTTCCGCCTCGTTCGGATTCACCGGAATGATTCTGTACCCCGCGCTCTGCATGTATTCCGTCACGCCATAACTGGGCCGCGCCGGATTCGAAGACAGTCCCACCACTGCCATCGTCTTATATGTCTTCAGAATTTCTAGAATTGGATCAACCGAAGCACTGACGCCATTCGGCAACAACACTCTCATCGCGCCGCCAACTCACCTTTGCCCGCACGCTTCGCCAAAATCTCCGCCATCGCCGCCAGGCACTTCGCGTTTTCTTCCGTTGTCCCCACCGAAATGCGAATCGCCTCCGGAAATCCCATCCATCCCAGCGGCCGCACGATCACGCCCAAATGCAACAATTCGTCGCAAATTTCTTTGGCTTCCGGCCCCACTTCCATAAAAATAAAATTCGTTTCGCTAGGCACCGGCCGCAGGCCGAGTAAACTCAACCCATCGCTCAGTCTTGCGCGCTCAAACGCATTCGTAGCAATGCAGCGCTCGACATGCTCCCGATCATCAATCGCCGCCAACGCCGCAGCTTGAGCCACTCCGGAAGTATTAAACGGCGTCTTGAGCTTATTCATCGCCGCCAGCACTTCCGGACGCCCAATCGCAAACCCGATCCGCATCCCCGCCAACCCATACACTTTCGAAAACGTCCGCAAAATCAGCAAATTAGCGCGTCTGCGAAAAATCTCTTCCGTCTTCCGCCGGTTCAAGCTCGGCGCATAATGAATGTATGCCTCATCCAGCACCACCAACACGCTCTCCGGCACGCGCCCAAGAAAATCCTCAAACTCCGACAATGTAAACGCAGTCCCCGTCGGATTATTCGGATTTGCCAGATAGATCACGCGGGTCTTCGGCGTGATCGCCGCAGCCATCGCGTCTAAATCAAACGCAAAAAGTTTCTGCGGCACCAACACCAGCTCCGCTCCGCTCGCGCGAATCGCCACAGAAAACGGCGCGTAACTCCCCTGCGAAGTCATCCCCTGCAATCCAGCCCGCAGCATCACTCGCGAAGCCAAATCGATAATCTCGCTCGACCCCAGCCCCACAAAAATCTCTTCCGCCGCAAGCCCCGTCCGCGCCGCGAGCGTCTCGCGCAACAAATGCGACCCGCCATCCGGATACCGGTTAGCGTTCGCCAGCGCCAGCTTTGCCGCTTCCACTGCCTTCGGCGACGGCCCCAGGGGATTCTCGTTCGACGCCAGCTTCACCGCCTGAATCTTCAGCTCGCGTTCCACTTCCTCAATCGGCCGTCCCGGCACGTACACCGGTAACCCTCGAATGTAATCCGGTATCAACTCTTCAATCGTCCGCGTCATTGAATCCTGTCCGCCCCCAGGGTGCCCAAGCTTCTAAACTTGCTCCGATCTATTCTCGCATCTTCGATCCGCTCTTCTCTGCGCCCTCTGCAATCTCCGTGCTCTCTGTGTAAATTCTGTCTCCTTGTTTTATTTCCCGCCAGCCGCTTTCTTCAACTGCTCAATCTCTTTCGTCGTCAAAGGCCGAAATCTTCCCGGCTCCAAATCCAAAACTAAAGGCCCCATCCGCACCCGCCGAATCTTCTCCACCAAATGCCCCACTTTCTCGAACATTCGCCGTATCTGTCTATTCCGCCCCTCAATCAAAACCACCTCATACCACGGATTTTCCCCATCCTCGAACAAACGTATCTTGGCTGGCGAAGTTTTCACCTTCCGCCCATCCTCCAACTCAATCACAATCCCCGCTCGCAATTTTTCTATCCTCTTC
>Ga0206859_1036_pt1 | contig 30624 bp, 21 predicted proteins | sample Alteio_BWOrgCont_47_FD_152882 | JGI IMG/M metagenome (GOLD analysis project Ga0206859, IMG submission 152882) | Enriched cells from forest soil in Barre Woods Harvard Forest LTER site, Petersham, Massachusetts, United States -... | ecosystem: Environmental > Terrestrial > Soil > Temperate forest >... | reverse complement strand
ACCGCCACTCTCCCCCCCTTTTCGCCGCCTACGGCGCAATCGCAAAAGCAGCGCCTTGCGCGCCCTTACACAGGAGAGCTTCCTACTGCCTACCCACCTGGTTGCCCCCTTATTCGTTATCGAAGAAAAAGAGAACCAGCCTATCGCTGCCATGCCAGGGATATGGCGCCATACTATTGCTAGCGCTATCAAAGAGGTAGAGCAGCTGTATCGCTTGGGAGTTCAGTGCATCGCCATTTTTCCCGTAATCTCGCCAGAAAAAAAAGATAGCAACGGCAGCGAGGCTTTGCGCAGCGACAATTTAGCTATAGCCAGCCTGCGCGCCATCAAAGAGGCTATTCCTGAAGTATGCGTAATGGTGGATATTGCCCTAGACCCCTATACCAGCCATGGACATGATGGCCTGGTAGATAGCTCTGGAGCTATCCTCAATGACCCTACTATTGCTGTCCTGGGAGAAATGGCTCTACTGCTCGCCGACGCTGGCGCCGATATCGTAGCCCCCAGCGATATGATGGATGGCCGCATACAGCATATCCGCCGGTGCCTCGATGGGCAGGGGTTTGAACAGGTGGGCATATTAGCTTATGCTGCTAAGTACGCCTCTTGTTTCTACGCCCCTTTTCGCAGTGCTGTGGGCTCTAAGTTACTTTTTGGCGACAAAAAATCCTATCAGCTCAATCCTGCCAATGTACGCGAGGCTCTGCTAGAAAGCCTCACCGACGAGGCTGAAGGCGCCGACATGCTCTTAGTCAAGCCTGCCCTTGCCTACCTCGACGTCATTGCCAAACTGCGCGCTAGCAGCCTGCTGCCGCTCGGCGCCTACCATGTCAGCGGAGAATATGCTATGGTTATGGCCGCAGCAGCACAGGGGTGGCTAGATGCCGATGCAGCGTTTGAAGAGATGCTCCTCAGCATGCGACGAGCTGGTGCCGACTTCATTATCACCTATGCAGCGCACCGCATAGCACATAGAGGGAGTTGCAAAACTTGCTTTGGAGGCAAAATTTGATGATTGTGCCCTTGGTTCGATCTCATTGCAAATTGACATATCCGGCTGAGGATAGGCAATTTGCGATGAGTGCGAACCAAGGGCACAAGTGCGAATTTTGTCCCAAATTGGAGTTTTGCAACTCCCTCCATAATCTAGGGCAAAGGAAAAGGGGAGATGAGTGACACCATTTCGTCCATTAGAACAATGGCGTTACTCATCTCTTCCCCCCACCGTATTTATCGATAAACGATACGGAGAGATAATCGCTCAAAACATATCAAAAATGGCTGCAGCAAACTATTCCCCATAATCCCTTAGCGGACCTTCGGTTAACGCGAGCTTGATGACAGCTGCCTTTCTGGTTCTTTAATATGGCGAGCGACCTTGCGGGCCATCTCAAACATATCAATAGCTTCCGACGAGCCAAAAAGCTTGCCGAGTTTATCGTCGGGCCGAATCTTGCGCTTGTTGTTGGCATCTTGCAGACGATGCTTTTTAATATATTCCCACAGACGCTTGGTGATCTCTGTGCGCGCAATTGGCCCAGGACCCACTATTGCTGCAAGCTCACTGCTCACCTGCACTGGTTTCATAAATGCTGAAGTTTTCTTTTCTCCCTTCTGTTCTTTGTGCATTGTCAAGCTCCTTGTAATGACAGTTTGATAAATATCGCTGTCGTGTGCCATTGTTGAGAGTTCACAGGGGCCGTAGCCCTGTAAGAGGAGACAGCATAAAATGCCTTCCTCAGCGGGAACAGGGCCTGAAAATAAGGTTATGGTTTCTCACCTGTAAGGCTTGCTACCATCCACCTGTTCTCCCGTCATATCCCTGTCCTTGTCCGATACTTGTACATCTGTATTGATTTAGAGTCAAAAGGATCAACAATAGAGGGAGTTGCAAAACTCGCTTTGGAGGCAAAATTTGATGATTGTGCCCTTGGTTTGATCTCATTGCAAATTGACATATCCGGCTGAGGATAGGCAATTTGCGATGAGCGCGAACCAAGGGCACAAGCGCGAATTTTGTCCCAAATTGGAGTTTTGCAACTCCCTCAATAAATCAGCGGCTTGCGCTAAGGAAGTGCAATTGGGCTACGCTCAGTCGCTGTACACTTCCTACAGGAACGCCAAAGAGCAGAGAGCAAGAAAATGACCCTCTTTTTTTGTAATCATTTTAATGTGGAATTGCTAACCGAATTGCAACAGCTACTGGACGACTTGCGCCAAAAAACAAGCGAAAAAGAAAAGCTTGCCCTCTTGCGGCAGACAGAAGCATTTCAGACATTTTCCCTAAACCATTACCCCCATTTTTCCGCCCTCTTCTCCACCCTTTCTGAGCGAGAAAAAGTCGCCGTAGCAGCAACAATTGCCATCAAGCAGGGAGACAGGCTTTTTGCTGATGCCATGGATAAGCCAGCCCCTCCCAAGGTCTGGCGCCCTCTCATTACATTTTTATCAACCCTAGACCATTTTTACGCCCCCATAGGCGGCATCATAGGCTATCAGCGCCTCTTCCTACAACTGCTCCACAATTTCCATTTTCCACAGCAGATGACACTGCCCCCTAACATACACTGGCTCTGCCCCCCTCATTGGGATCTCACAAAAGAAGATGTCTCCACACAGGCAGTACAATGGGGTATCAACAACTTGCCGCAAAGCGCTGAACTATATCCCATAGGGGGCGCCGGCGACCGCTTGCAGCTAGTCGACGAGTCTACAGGTGCATTACTTCCCGCAGCTACCTTGCCCTTTGTAGGGCGTTCTTTACTCGAAGGCCTTATCAGGGATCTTCAGGGGCGAGAGTTTCTCCATTACCAGCTCCTCGGTCGACAAATTATCACCCCTATAGTCTTGATGACCTCACAAGAAAAGGATAACGATAATTACATCCGCAACCTGTGTGCCTCTTGCAACTGGTTTGGACGTCCGCCGGAATCCATTCGCCTCTGCTGCCAACCCCTTGTTCCAATAATCACAGAAGAGGGCAATTGGGCTCTATCCGAGCCACTATGCCCGCGCGCTAAGCCTGGCGGCCACGGCGTTATATGGAAGCTGGCACAAGAAGAAGGCATTTTCCTCTGGCTGCAAAAATTAAACCGCCGCAAAATTATCGTACGCCAAATCAATAACCCCATTGCTGGCGTGGATGGCGGCCTACTAGCCCTCGGCGGTATCGGCTGCCACGAAGACAAAGCCTTTGGCACCGCCACATGCCAACGCTTTGCTCATCTGGCAGAAGGGATGGTAGTACTAGTAGAAAGCTATGATAAGCAGGGATTCTCTTATCATCTGCAAAATATCGAATATACTAGCTGGAAGCAAGCCGCCGACTCTCACTCTCCGTTGCTCACCGCTAGCGATACTTTCCCTGCCAACAGCAATATTCTCTTTGCCGACATAGTGGCTATAGAAGAAGCACTGAAAAAAAATAGCCTCCCAGGTCTATTAATCAATATGAAGAGCGGTGGCGACGACCCCATCTCCACCACAGCAACAGGGCCTTTGCGCATGGGACGGCTAGAATCTACGATGCAGAACATCGGCGAAGAGATCGTCGATATTTCTTTACACTCCCTTAGCGAGCAAGAACTACTAGGGCTGAAGAGCTTTACTACTTGGAATAAGCGCGAGAAAACGATCTCTGTGGCGAAGAATGGCTATAAACCGGGGGAACAGCTATTGGAGACGCCGCAAAGAGCCTTTTATGACTTATTACAGCAGCGCTATGATCTTCTGAAAAATTACTGCCAATTCGCCGTACCCACGCTACCTGAAGAAACTGACTACCTCAATGAAGGCCCCCCTTTTCTTTTCGACTACCATCCTGCCTTAGGGCCTCTATACAGCATTATCGGGCAAAAAATTCGCGGCGGGAAGATACGAGCTGGCAGCGAGCTGCAGCTAGAGATTAGCGCCCTTCTCATTGAACGCCTTATCTTAGAGGGTTGCCTTCTCATCATAGCAGAAAACCCACTGGGCAGCGCTGATGAAAAGGGTCTGATTCAGTATGGAGTCAAACAAGGGCGCTGTATCTTGCGCGACGTCACCGTGCGCAATGAAGGATTCGATACCAGATGCCACCAAGGGCTTTGGAAAGCAGTGGTGATGCGAAAAGAGCCCCTCCGCATCGATATTCATGGCAATGGGGAGTTTATTGCTGAAGGAGTTGTTTTTGATGGCGGCAGGCAGATCGATGTGGCTGATGGCTGCCGCGTGAGGGCTTACATGGATAAAGGTGTAGTCAAACTATGTAGCGAACCTATACAATTCTGCTCGTGGCGCTGGCACTACCGCTTTAACGACTCCGGTGCTGTTGACCTTATATTCCGCGATCATGTTTAGTGACCAAATGGAATTTCGAAAGAAGTATAAACTGCCCATTTCTGTCACCATCCTGACAAAAAATAGCGCCAAATACCTTCAAGAGGTTCTCCAGGCTTTGGAGCTGTTCGATGAGGTGCTCATTTATGACAATGGATCGGAAGATGCTACCTTAGCAATAGCCCAGCAGTTTTCTAACATCTCTACGCACCTCGGCCCCTTTTATGGGTTTGGCCCTACTCACAATGGGGCCTCTAATCTGGCAAAAAATGGCTGGATTCTTTCCATAGATAGCGATGAAGTCGTTACGCCAGCGCTTGCAGAGGAGATAGCAGCTATAGCACTACAGCGCCACAGCGTCTACTCTATTGCTCGTAATAACTACTATAATGGCAAATGGATACGCTGGTGCGGTTGGTATCCCGACAGGCAGGTGCGCCTATATCACCGCGCTGATAGCTGCTTCAGCAGCGATCAGGTGCACGAGGGCGTAGTCACCCAAGGCCTCACAGTTATCCCTCTCTCTTCACCTATTAGACACTATTCATATGCGTGTACAGCCGATTTTCTGGCGAAAATGCAACACTACTCCAGCTTGTTTGCCGAGCAAAATAGCGGCAAGAAAAGGGCAACGGTATTTTCTGCTATAGGCCACGCTCTCTTTGCTTTTTTTAAGAGCTATTTTCTCAAAAGAGGACTACTGGGCGGCTATGAGGGCTTTGTTATCTCCATATACAATAGCAATACAGCTTTATACAAATACCTCAAGCTACGCGAATACAATAAAAAAAATCTGAATAATTACAAGAAAGGCGGTATATCATGATTCCATTGATTTTAGGGTCACAATCCCCAAGGCGCCGCGAAATCCTCAGCTTTTTTTCCTATCCTTTCTCTATAGCTCACCCTCCTTTCGACGAAGAAGCTGTTCCCTTTGCTGGCGACCCTATCGAGCACGCCTCTATCTTGGCCTGTGGGAAAGCGACAACCCTCTTGCCATTCTATCCCCAAGCAGCCATATTGGCAGCAGATACCCTTGTCTTCCACGAGGGCAAGCTCTATGGCAAACCTACGAGCGAATTAGAAGCGGGTCGTTTCTTGCAGGAACTTTCAGGGCGATGGCATAGCGTCTTTACTGCTGTAGCTGTTCACTATCGATCTTCCATGTACCAACTGGTCGAGGAGACAAAAGTGCTGTTTAACTCCCTCACTGAAGAACAGATCGCGCATTATCGCCATACAGTCACCTGGCATGATAAGGCGGGTGGCTGTTGCATTCAAAATAGTGGCGCTTTGCTCGTGCGCAAGATCGAGGGCTGCTTCTACAATGTCTTGGGTCTGCCGATTAACGCTGTTGCCACACTGCTTCGCACTATCGGCATAGATCTATGGCATCACTTATCCTAAGAAGTTGGACAATAGTTGGGGCAATAGCGGCAGTTGCTGCCTTGCAGGCAGCCGAAACTATGCCCGAGGTTTCAAATAGACTTCTTTCGAAATTCGCTTTGGTTGAGAAAATTGATGAGGCTGTCGCTGGCCATATACTCTTTTTGGCCCATAAAACAGACATCTGCTCCGCTTTACAGCTATATCAAAAACAACGAGAAAGCAAAGGACAGCATGATTTTAGCTTGCTGCGCAACATCGCTCTTATCGTTATTGAACGCAATTGGCACTCTAATAGCCCTGAAATGCAGCTTATGGCCTTGTTCGGGGCTGCCATCGCCATGGACGATGCCACGCGCTATGTGCTAGACGCAGGGCTTTGCTCCAGCTACCCCCAACTACAATTTATCGCCCTTCACCTGTTAGCCCAATATCCCGATGAAGAAGCAGAGAAAGCTCTTTTTTCTGCTCTCCACGCAGAAAATTTACTCCTACGCTGTGAAGCTATCGTCTGCTTAGCGCGCAAGCAACATGCGCGCGCCACCTCTCAAATTGACTCTCTATATCGGCGCATGCCAGCGCAACTGCATCCGATGTTCCCCTCTTTGTATGCTATGAGTGGCGACAGAGCAGCGCTGGCAGCCCTACGTCGACTGCTCGCGCACCCTTGCTCTGCAGTGCGCGTAGAAGCTATCCGTTCCCTAGCGGAGATGGGCCGTGACGACCTCTTAGCAGATATTCGTCAACTGCTCACTCAACACGATATAGCCCAACAAGAGGCCTGCTGCTTTGCCTTAGGCATTCTTAAGGACAGCCTTTCTTTGCCCAAGCTGCGCCTTCTATGCAACTCACAAGAGCCGTCGATAGCACTAGCGGCTCTGCTTGCATGCTATCGCTTGGGCGATAGCTGCGCTGCAAAGGCCCTTGCTGCTAGAGCCAATCGGGCAGATTTATTTGCTATCAACGCTTTGCAAAATATTCCAGAATCCAATGAACTGCTAGCATCTCTACTCACGCATGAACAACAACAGGTACGCATCAACGCAGCAATCGCACTGCTAGCACAGCAAGATAAGCGCTGCATAGAGGCGTTAAAACCGCTCTTTTTCTGCAACGCTAGCGATCAAGGCATTAGCTCATGGACAACTCCTGGGAAAACCCTTAAGGCGTGGAAAATAGCTCCTTCTACGAGCGCCAATTGGAAACAAAACCCTCTGGCACAAGAAACATCTCTGGCACTGCGCGAACAGCTGCTCATCCAGACAGCGCTGCTTCCCCAAGAAAGTTTTCTCCTGCTTGCAAATGAGCTACTCATCTCTCAACAGGGAGATCTGATTCCCACCCTAGCTTATCTTCTGCAAGAAAATAGCTCTCCAGAGGCGCTTTCTCTATTGCGCCACTATCAGAGCTTCCCTGGGGCGCCTCTTTTGCGCGCCTGGTCCACTCTGATGCTATATCGCACAGGCAAAGACCCTGCAACTATCGCCACCCTGGGCGAATGGATAAAGCAGCACTGCTCTGAAGAGATGATCCGCTTTCGCACCTTTATTCCCTCCACTATGAGAGAAAGTACCCGATCGACAGCAACTCCCTTCCAACTGACATTAGAAGAGCGCTCTCGCCTGCTGATTGAAATATTAGAGGCCTTTGCTCAAGCGCGCGACGAAGCGGGAGTCGACCTATTACTGTACGCTATTGCTCATGGCCACCCACACAATCGCGCCGCCCTAGCGGGGCTGCTGCTGCGCGCGACACAGTAGACTTCTTGCGTATACTTGCTTTGGTTGGAAAAAATGAGGATTTTTGAGCAGATTTATCGTCAAATTTTGAGAGCATATGCAACCATATGGTCGAAAAATTTGACGATAAACCTAAAAACGGCAGTTGAAGCCGGCAAATTGACGCAACCTTTTGAGCTATAACTGCATCCGCCAAATGTCGCCTTCACCGTTTGGGAATGATCGACATTTGGCGGATGCAATTCTAACTCAAAATCTTGCATCACTTCGCCAACTTGAACTGCCGTTTTTAGGATAAAAATGCCAAAAATGGCAATTTTAACAACCGAATGAAGTTGCGCAAGAAGTCTATAGATCTTTGCAGATGAATTGATTGTGAAAAACAGCGCCAAAGCCCCGGGATTGAATCAATCGCGGGAGCTTTCGCGCTGTTTTTCACGATCAATTCATCTGCAAAGACCTATAGTAGACTGTGAGGAACTTGAGAGGGTGTATGCTAGCCTACTTAGTACGACGGCTACTCTTATTGCCGGTTACGCTGTTTTGTATCTTACTGATAAATTTTGCCTTGATTAATCTAGCACCTGGCGACCCTGTCACTATTTCAGAAATTTCGCCCGAAGGGGCCAAGCGGGAGGATCGCTCCTTTGCCTTTGGTAGTGATGAGCGCTGGCTGCAGTTTCGCGAACGCTATGGCCTTACCCTACCTATCTTCTTTAACGACTGGCCAAATCTTACCATGAGCTACGTACAACTCACTATAAAACAGCTCACCAATAGGCTACATAGGGATAAAGCCCAGATGAGCGTCAAAGAATATGACGCCCTTCGCATGCTCTTTGGGGATCAATCTCGCTATCTTATGCCAAAGCTGTTAGCTATTGTCTCTGATGAGAAGAGTCCTACTTCTGAAAGACGTATGGCGCTGCGTTTTTTTGTGAGAGGTGGCTCACTCCCAGCCCATATCGGAGGAACAGTGAGCGAGCAAGAGAGGAAAATCAACCAAGCGATAGCCAAAGACAATGCTTTTCTCCATCAGATGCTATTTGCCCCACAACAGAGTCAAGCAGAACTGAAAGAGATTGCCATTGCGGTGGAAAAATGGTACAGCCAAGTGGAGGCCAGCAGCCATTTTGCTCCGACAGCATTGCAAAAAATATCTATCTTTTTTACACAGACGAGACTATGCCGCTACCTCTCCCGCATTCTCACCTTGGATTTTGGCACAATGCGCAACGACGACAACAAACTTGTCATCCATGAAGTGACCAAACGGCTGAAATACTCCCTTACCCTATCTCTCACGCCATTAATAGTCACCTTTGCCTTCTGTTTACTATGTGGCTTAACGATGGCCTGGTGGCATAATAGCTGGCTTGATCATAGCCTTAACCTACTGCTACTTATCCTCTATGCCCTACCCATCTTTGTCGTCGCCCCCTGGCTTATCGAAACAGTCGCCCTGCGCCACTATATTCCCTTCACGCACACCCTCTTTCCCCTGAGCGGCTTTACAAGTTCAGATGCCGTTTATGAACAGATGACCTCTCTGCAGCGCCTTGCCGATGTCTTAGCACATATAGCTTTGCCCTTACTTGCAATCATGTATGGCAGCCTGGCAGCCAATACGCGTCTAGCGCGCACAGCGGCATTGGAGGTGGCAAGGCAAGATTATGTGCGCACGGCGAAAGCAAAAGGTATCGCCCCCTTCTCTATTCTCTTAAGCCATATAGGGCGCAATGCATCGATTACTATTGTGACCTCTCTTGCTAGCTCCCTAGGGGTAATCTTAGGGGGTTCCCTCATTGTCGAGACCCTCTTTGAAATAGATGGCTTTGGCAAATTTTTCTATGACGCCATTGTCAACCGCGATTATAACGTAATCCTCTTTTCCGCTTTGGCGGGGTCAGCTTTATCGCTTATCGGCTACCTACTTGCTGACCTAGCCTATACTTGGCTTGATCCTCGTCTTAGCTTGGAAGATGCAATATGATCTCGTCGCCACTGCCAGAGACATGGCACCAAGCCATCTGGCGCCGCTTTAAAGGCTATCCTACAGGGATGCTTGGCCTTTTTACCGTCTTTCTCTTCGCAGCAGTAGGCATCTATGCCCCCCTTCTTGCCAGCAGCAACCCCATCGCTATCCTCTACGATGGAACATGGTATTTTCCCCTATTTCGCTACCTCTTCTATGGAGAATTTTATACCAAAAATATCGACCTTTTCTTCAACATATTGATGTTCACAACCCCTATAGCTCTACTGGCAACCCTATTGCAGCGAAAGCATCCCTTTTGCGCCCTTTGCCTTGCCATAATAGCAGCCGTAGCTCAGCTCATTTTCTTTGCCTTTGTGCTAGCCTTCCCCCTCAAGAGCCCTGCTTTCAATATAAAAAACACTCCACACACCCTCGAACAACGATCTCTCTCTTGGCCTTCTATCCTCCAGCATCTTTCTACTTATGCACACCTTAACCTTATCATCCATGACATCACGAGTGAAAAACAAGACAAGGCCATCAGAAGTGAAATAGGGGCAAGAGCTGATGAGTGGCTGCCGACGCTCTGGCAGCTCAAGCAAGATTATCAAAAGAACTCTCCCCTACTACAGGAGCAGCGCCTCTGGTTAAATGAGGAGAGAAAAAAAATTGGCTTCATCGCTATGCCCCTTTTACGCCCCTTTCATTGGGAAGATGATGCAGCGGGCTCCGAACAGCTCAATCAACGACTTCCCTGGTGGGAGCTTACGCGATCCAACCGTAAAGACTTTGTAGCGGCCCTTTGCTTTGGCGTCAGAATCTCTCTTGTCGTCGGCTTTCTTACAGCTGCCCTTGTCCTGGTATTAGCGATTCCCATCGGTGCCATTGCGGGCTATTTTGGCGGTATGACAGATATTGTGGTATGTCGTTTTATGGAAATCTGGGAAGCAATGCCTGCTTTCTTCATGCTTCTTTTTGTCGTAGCAATAGCGCAAAGTAAATCGATTTTCCTCGTCATTGCAATCATTGGACTTTTTAGCTGGACAGGCTTTGCGCGCTACCTGCGCGGTGAAATGCTCAAGCAGCGCAGCCTTCCCTATGTGGAAGCCTGCCATGCCTTAGGCTTGAACCACAGCCGTATTATTTTCTCCCACCTGCTGCCAAATGCTATCCCTCCGCTCATCTCGCTTATTCCGTTTGCTATCATGGGAGCTATCAGCAGCGAAGCAGGCCTCTCTTTTTTGGGACTAGGAGAAGAGCAGTCCTGTTCCTGGGGCATTTTAATGGATGAAGGGCGCAATTCTTTTCCCTCACAGAGCTATTTGCTATGGCCCGCAGCATCTCTTCTAACAATATTGCTCATTGCCATAGCGCTGATCGGCGATGCTTTGCGCGATGCCATCGATCCACAAAAGTAGGCCTTGTTCACTTCTAATGATCAGGCTAGTGTGCCCGGCGCATGCCAAAATAATTGACAAATTGATATCGCTTTCGATATCATAAAAGTATGGGTAAATTCGAAAAGATTAAACTGAAAATCAAGAACGGTCAGAGCATCTCTTACGAAGAAGCGGAAAACTTCTTACTCACGCTGGGGTTCAAGATGAGGTCGCCGGGGAGCTCTCACTTTATTTTTTGGAAAAAGGGATACGAGAAGAACATATCCCTCAAAAAGCGATCCCAGCTTCTGCCCTATCAAATTCGAATGTTGGAGGAGGTTGTAAAAAATTATGAGCAAGATGAAAAAAACGAAGGACAATAAAGGATTAGATTACTATTTGAATCTTTCTTGGACCTACACTATTGAAACAGAAATCCATGATGGATTGAATTATTACATTATTAGGGTCAATGAGCTACCAGGCATCTGCACAGATGCAGAAAGCCTAGATGAAGGCATGAACGAAATAAAAGGCCTTATTGCATGTGCCATAGAGATTTATCATGAAAAAGGGGAACCTGTGCCTGAACCGGTCGCTCGAGATCGTTTTAAAGGAAAAATCTTATATCGGACAGATAGCGGACGCCATTACCTTATAGCAAAAACAGCTCAAAGGATGCACAAATCGATTAGCAAGACCTTAGATACCCTAATTGATAAAGGATTGGAATATTTAAGAGCTATTTAAAAGCAGTAATTCCCGCTGGTCATATCCAATTAACTACAAGATAGTTAAAATGGATCGATTTGTGGATTCTCAACAAAAGAAGGCAGCCTATAATGCAAAAGCAAAAAGTTGACAATCGAATTTATACAGTCTTAACAGGTAATCGGTCACGGGGGGCAGCCTTCTTCAGGATAGTGTTTAGAGGGTGTAGAGGCAAGAAATTAGCCGAAATTAATAGCCTTTTAGCTATTAATGAGGATAATTTCGAAGTCTATGCGCCTCTAAATCACATCCTGAGAGGGATAGACCCCCGTGACCGATTACCTTAACAGTCGTTTGCTACAATCGTTGTAAAGCAGGCGAGATGGGCCCGCCACATGCAACTTAGGGGCTGGAAAGTAATAAGTTAAATGATTCAACCGCGAGAGCTTTCGCGTTGTCCAATCGTTTAACCTAAAAACGGCAGTTCAAGTTGGCGAAGTGATGCAAGATTTTGAGTTAGAATTGCATCCGCCAAATGTCGATCATTCCCAAACGGTGAAGGCGACATTTGGCGGATGCAGTTATAGCTCAAAAGGTTGCGTCAATTTGCCGGTCAACTGCCGTTTTTAGGTTTAACTTATTGTTTTCCAGTCCCTTAGTAACGCACAGTCAGATCGAGACCGCACAAGACCATTCCTCTGCGTTTTCCCAGATCAAAAGCGCGACGACCCCAGTTTCGATAATAACCGATTTCAGGGCGAATCTGTACTACTGAGTTGAAATTATGAGTGAGCCCAATGGCATGGCTCGTATATGTCCCAGGGAAACCTGCACGCTCTCCATCTGTATCTCGCCAAACTTCATTGCGAACTGTGATGAAGTCTTTATCAGAAAATTTGAACATCGTGTAATTAACGGCGCCGTAGGTCCATGTCGTTCCTGGAATATTAGCGCCGATACCGCCACCACCGCCAAACGATTTAACTGGACCAGCACTGGGAGTTCCGCCGACTACAGCATCGCGCTGCCACATGAAATACCCTTCTGTTTTTGTATGGATCTCATCGCTAAATTTATGTTGCCATGTGCCGACAAGATAATTGAAATTATCGTGGCCAAACGGTTGTCCATACATATGAAACCGACGGAATTTAGCGCTGTTAATAGAATTTAGCACGAGATATAGGGAATCCTTGTTATCACAAGAAACCCAGCGCACGCCAAACATTCCCGTTGCAACAGCCCCCTTATACCAAGGAGCCATATCAGTTCCTGCATGGATTGTCGCTTGAACCGTCCAGTTTTTATTAATCATTATGGTTGCCATAATACCTGTCTGGGTATACGTATCAAAGGTAAAAAGTAATGAATGCGTTCCCATATAATTGTCTGGGGCAAATTGCGTTTCAATATCTGGGCAGGCGATCCATCGCCCTATACGAACAATCATGCCTTGAGCCACCGAAGGGATATAAACCTCTACATATTGTTCTGTAAAATCGTATCCATAGAGCTTATTGTGTTTTAATAATTGACTACTCGTCCATCCCCCAGCGGTCATATAGCGATAATCGATGCCATATAAAAAGCTAGAGCGAAATCCCACATCGATATGATCCGTCTGCACAGAATCAACTTCTCTTTCCACGCGAATTATGAATTGATCCAGCTCAACTTTATTGGGAACTAGCCAGTATGAGTCGGGGCTATTTGAATGTCTGCATGTACTAAGATTGCCAGAACCATTGATCCAACCATAGGCTTTGATCTTACTTTTTTTGACCGCCTCCCCATAGGAAGTATTATAAATAGCTTGCATCAATGGATAAACAGTATCGCTTGGTGGCACCCCGACCAAAGGGCTTCCTTGATATTCTGCCGAGGGAAATGGTGGAGAAACAAACGGTGCAGGCAATGCTCGTCTCGGGGCCTCATCGCCGTCGGAAGAAGAGCTTGCCTCTGGTGAAGAGATGGCGCTGCAGCAACTATTCTCTTCATGAGCCCAAGAAATACCAGATGGCATGAGCATTGCCAAAATAAACAACGCTCTGCTTACAGCGATATAAAGACTATCTCTTTGCATAACTTAGCCTTGCTGAAAAAGGGGTTAAAAGGCATAATGCGTCTGTCCGTGGGGCGTTAGCTCAGCTGGTAGAGTGCAACAATGGCATTGTTGAGGCCAACGGTTCGACTCCGTTACGCTCCATATCATCAACCTATTCTTCCAGGTTGCGGCACTGTTCTTCGAATAGTCGCTGCCACCGACTGTAGTTATCTTCGCTTTCTTTTTCCATACGTTTTCCCTCTTGCTTACCGCACCTACTTTTGGCGGCCATATTCACTTCTTCGGTCAGTTTTTGGTCGGCTGCGAGGCCCCTATCCGATGCATCCGGGCTTGCAAAGACTGTGAGGTAGTAGGTAAAAGCCTCTTCAGATGCTGCAGAAAAAGAGCTGCTGTGAGAAACGCGGGCTAGAGAGCTTATTGCCTTCGTAGGGGTACCCTGCCCTATTTTTTTCTCCCTAGAGCTTTTGGCAGGAATGGCTTTAGATTTCTTTTCCCATCTTTTTTTCAAAAGCGAGAGAAAAGCTGTGATAGACGCTGTTTTCGCCCCCAGCTGGCGCGCGCGCCACGCTAGGCGCTTGTCTGAGGTGACCACAACAACCGTTCGCTCTTCCACTTTCGCACTCAATTCGCTGAGGATAAGGTCATCAGCGGTTTCGCCTTGCGCTGTATAGAGCACTTCTAACGCAGCGAAATGGCTGCGCTCTCTATGGCCTGGAGGGCGGTAAGAGTCAAATACTACGGCAACGTTCAGGCGCAAGGTGGTAGCATAGCTACTTAGCGAGGCAATAAGGGCGTCACGACCTTTTTCAAAGTCACTATCAACGAAACTTTTAGTGTGAAATGCAAGATTATACCCATCGACATAGTAATATATGTCGTTACTCATAGCGATACTGTTTCGAGTACTATAGCGAGTTTTTCAAAGGCTTTTCTTCTGTGAGAGATGCGATTTTTTGTGGCCTCATCTAGCTCAGCGAAGGTCTTCTCATAGTCGTGTTTGACAAAGATAGGGTCATAGCCAAAGCCATGGCGGCCGCGCGGCCCCGCGAGCAGTATGCCCTCACAATGGCCAGTAAAAACCTTACAATATCCTTCAGCAGAGGCTATAGCCAAGGCACATACAAAATAGGCGTGGCGCTGCTCTTCAGCCATCTCTGCCATAGCAGCTAAAAGCTTGTTTAGATTATCTCCATCGCTGGCACCAGTGGCAGCGGCATACCGTCGAGAATAAATCCCAGGCGCGCCTCCCAAAGCAGGCACTACTAGGCCGGAGTCATCGGCAATCACCCATTGCTTGAGGGCTATAGCGGCATGTTTTGCCTTGTTTTCTGCTATCTGTTCAAAAGTGTCGCCCTCTTCCTCCAGAGGTATATAATCGGGAAAGTTGATCAGCGAAAGCAAGTCCACCTTTTGAGACAAAGAGCGAAACATCTCGCGAAATTCGCGTATTTTGCCCAAATTGGAGCTTGCAATGACGATCTGCATGTACCATTACCCCCCTATAGAGGGCTTGCGATCGAAGATAGTACTCAACGCGAGTACCTTATATTCATCAGCACGGAAAGAAAAGCTTTCGCCCTCTTTGAGCCCGATCATCGCTTGGGCAAACTTGGACTGAAAAGAAAGAATATTGTTATCGGGGTCAGCATCCCATGTGCCCAAAATCGTATACTTATGCTGCTTACCGCTCTGGTCCTCTAAATATACAACACTACCTACATCGACTTCATCGGAAGAGGTATCCCCTTTTGTAATAATGCGAGAGCGTTTGAGCTGGTCGGAAAGCCTTTTTAATTCCCCCTGCAAACGTGCGCGTCTCTCCAAAGCAAACTTATACTCGGAATTTTCCCTCAAATCGCCATGCTCGCGGGCCGTTTCGATTTCACGAGCATTCTCAATGATCTCGATGGTAGCTATCTGCTTAGCGCGCTCCTGATTGATGCGCAGGCCCTCTTGAGTTGTCCATAAAATATGCCCATCTAGGTGGGACTCTCTTTTATGCTTCTTGCGCGCTAGAGAGGGATGAACAACCTCGCTGAGCGAACGCATGATTTTCAAATCGTGATCGCTCAATGTCTGGCATTTGGCAACTAGGAGGAGAAACTCTTTGATAAACTCTACAGTTGTTCCCTCGATCACTTCGCGTACTACAGCATATCTCTTTCCAGATAGCATGGAGTACATTCTTTTAAGGAGATCGCGCGAGCCGAGGCTCTGTTCCAAGTGGCTAAAGAGAATAAGAAAAGCCTCAAAGAAAAGGCATTGTCCTTCTTTATTGCTAAAGGGCAGATCGCTATTTTTATGAGCGATAATTTTCTGAAAAAACCAGACGAGCAGGTCGGGATAAGCGGTGGGATGGGCCACCAAATCGCGCAGCTTTTCTTCTAGAAGAGGTTTTGTATCGCCTTGATTGAGTTCTTTAAGGAGATAATCGCGCAGCATCCCTTGTTGAATAGAGATCAACAGGGTAAGAAATAATGGAGGCCAGTCATGGCGCAGCTGTCTAACCAAGGCACAAGCCCGTTTTTTCAATGCGATGATTTGCATCGCCACAATTGTAGCAGCAATATCCGGAGCATCTTTGACAAGCTGCTCGCTGCTTACTGGAGGGGAAACATCAAATATGGTCTCCAAAAGAAGCGTGGCCTCTAGTCTCTCTGCTTCGATGATCTCTTGACGGGTTAGTATCTGCTCCAACGATTGTCGTAGAGAGTCTACAACGAGTTGATTGTCGGGACCGCTATTGAGGTCTCGCATCATGTTGTACGTGGAGCGCAGGATGGAGGCAATATCGCGGTGCTGCACCGCCTGGGCTTTTTGCAAATGTTCTTTAACGGTGATTGCCTCTTGACGCAAACGAAAGGGCTCGCGAACAGAAGCGGGAGTCTCTACATAGAGATCTTTTTTTAGCTTCGCCCGAGCATTTTGCCACCAGCGAACCCAAGCGGCTGCGGGGATAACAAGCTCATAGAGATGCTCTTTAATCTCAACGGCAGTCTGGGGGCCTAAGTCGCGCAATAATAGCTTAATGAGCATAACAGGATCATGCATCGCCTCTTGCTCCAACTGGTCGGCAAAAGCAAAGCGACGTACGAGGAAATGACTCTCCTCGATGGGCTCTAACACTTTAAAAGCATTTGAAAAGGTGAGATGTTTCTTACCCATCACATTTTCAAACTCTACTGTCACTTGCTCGCGGATTGTAGAGACCTCAATAATCTCTCCCACACCCCATCCTCCGCCGTGGTAGACAAAATGGCCTGTGGACATATGGTCTAACAAATCGCAAGCGCTGAGCGCCCCTTGGAAGCTTACTCGCTGTGCCAAGCCTACTAGTCGAAGCCAATCGCCCCACCCGCTACGAGAGGAATATTTCTCTTTAAGGGCGCGTATAGCAATATCTGCGAGAGTAGGAGTGTTTGTCACCTGCAAATCGATCATGTGGCCGAGCACCTGATAGGATAGCTCCTTATCGCTGATTTTTTCCCATAAGGGAAGGGCTGCCTCGACATACCGCCCTAGAGATTTAGCCATGTCAGATGTTTTCATGGCTTTGAGCAGCTGAATAAATTCTACGGGATCAACAGTGTCGTCTGCGCAATACTCCTCCCAAAGCTGTAGCACCTTGTTGATATTGCGCGATTTGATTTGCGTTTGAATTTCTTCCAGATAGCTCATCGATGCATCCTTAAGGTATCTAAATTTATGCATGCTGATTCATGCAGTAGCCCATTTAGCCAAAATGCACCCCTGAATGGGTATGCATGAACTTTTTGACACATCCTAAGATACCTCGCGACTTGTTGCAGAGAGGCTCATTTGAAAATGTCTTGGTCTTTCAGAAGCGACTAAATTAGGATATGGCATAAAAATATCTATAATAAAACTTTTGATACTAGGTACTACTCGAGTTTGCAAATTTTTTTGGTGCGGATTCCAGAGAGCGCCAATCTCTAGCGCAATCAATTCCCCGGAAGGGGTTTTCTACTCCTTCCGGGGAGTTAATTTAGCGAGAGGAAGGCTCCTCTCGGAAGATCTGTTCAAAAAATTTGCAAACTCGAGTACTAGACATGCGCCATGTCAATGAGTATACACGGGCTACTGTCAAAGTTTTTCCTAGGGGAATATTAACACCCCAGATCTTTAACATCTAGAGGGAACCCGTATTTGAGCGAGCTGATTCCCCCTGTTATATACCACCGTCCGTCTCAAATTTGAAATTGAGCCGGGATGAACTACTGTTCACGGGGGGGGGTACAGCCTTCTGACAACATCTTCCTGATAGCATCTCTTAAGTTCTTGGTAAAATCGATTGATGCTTCAGCCACTGATTTCCTTCCCTTTTGAATGTCGTTATGCAAAGTGAATGTGTCGGTTAATACTTGCACAAAATCTGTTCGTGTCTTGTCTTCTGTCTTCCCATTTATTTGAAAAGGTCTACCGAGATCACGACTTACACCATATTCCATATTGCCACATTCCCAATCTAGAGGGACACGTGAAATATGATAAATCATCGGCACTTGCTTTTTGATCATTTCATTAACCGTGCTCCCACCTGGTTTGGAGATTACTGTACAAAGTTCTGGTAAAGATACTAACTCAGCAATGCGAGGTGTGCCAGGACAAGCGTGGATAATGACACGCTCATTACGCTTATTCTTTGACTCATTAAGAGAATTCAATTGGATCATTAGAAAATGGTTCATCTTTTGGGTCACATCACCACACAGACAAATCATACGGATCTTATTTTTTTTATTATTTTGCCCTACAATCCTTTCGATTTCGTCCTCCTTCATACTGAGGAGAAGTTTGGCATAGGTCATTGCTGCTTGAGCAGTATTCCCACCCATCATCACCAGAACAATATTTTCATCTCGATGGATTTGATACTCTTTCCTCAGTTGATCGAGAACAGACTCTTCAAAGATCTCTGAAAATGCATGGCGAGTTGGATATCCGAAGCAATATTGCAACGAAAACTTAACACTATTGGGAAGGTATTCAGCAAACCCAGGATCCCAAATTTTCTTAGAAAAAGGGACCGTGATTCGAAAGCGTCTCCAATCATTTAGCCACTCATCGTCCTTAAAACCATAGCAAAAGGCTGAGATGTCAATATCGGTCGTGACCACAAGAAAGGGAATATCAAATTTTTTAGCTCCTGTAAGTAACATTGAATTGACCAGGGGAACACAAGAAATAATCATATCGGGTTTATTTTTGGCGATGTAATCGATCAGCAGCTTTTCAATTTTATGTCTCTGTAGAGCGAGGACTTTTGGAGCTACCTTGCCTGCAAAATTTAACAATCGATTATGTTCTTTCTTTGCCATGTTGTTATATAGCCCTTCATTGCTCCACTTTGGGCTAATTTCCCTCATAGGATCCAAAGATCTCAAAGGTTCATCATAGATATCAACTATACGAATTCTGCATTCTGGCAAGCTTTCCACAATCCCTTGTGTTGCCATTTTGTGACCAGCCCCATAATTACAATTAAAAAGCAGGATATTAGGGGCGCGATCTGTCGCATCCAGTTTTAGGTAAATTTTTTCATCTTTTGAAACGAAAAATTTTTCAGCCTTATCACTTGAGTTAGCAGAAAGGAAGTTGGCGATAGACAATGATGAAGCAAGAATCAAATATATTTTAAATTTTATTGTACTCAGCACAAACAATTCCAGTAATTTACGACGGCTGATTGTACCCTATTTGTTACATTTTTCACAGTTCGTATGATTTAAACAGTAGAGGGAGTTGCAAAACTCGCTTTGGAGGCAAAATTTGATGATTGTGCCCTTGGTTTGATCTCATTGCAAATTGACATATCCGGCTGAGGATAGGCAATTTGCGATAAGCGCGAACCAAGGGCACAAGCGCGAATTTTGTCCCAAATTGGAGTTTTGCAACTCCCTCAGTATTTAGTTACTTGTTGCTAAAAAGTAGATCAATTTTTTCAAGGGTCTCGCCGTCGAACGAGCCTGCCCACCCTTCAATGAATTCTTTAAAACTATTCATCATTTGCTTATACTCTTCTCGCTGCTTGACATAGCCGTCATGTTGTGTCAGAGCCTCATAAAATTTTCCACAGTCCGCAAAAGAAATATCGCTATATAGTTTTGGTTTGTTGTAAGGGAGTTTTGGTTTGTTTCCTTCCCATGAGAGCGCGGCGTCGAAGAAGGCCTCTCTGCTACTGAGTAAGGCCTTTTTAGAAATACAGTATCCCTTGCTGAGTTTAATCGCTGAGTTCTTCGAATGTATTACGCACGCGACATCTCTCCCGTTGAAGAAATACTCTGCAATATATTCTAGTCTTTGTCCCCATTTATAATATATTCGCGATTCTATTTCTATCTCTATCTTTTCTATAAAAAGACTCTCTTTTGCATTCGTTATTACTTTGCAATATCCGCTCCCTTGATTGCGAATAGTTACTATTTCCTGCTGTACATCGCTCTCGTTTTCTGCTAAGACTTTCACCTCTTCTGCCGTCAAGCTGGGATGAGAGAGGGTAAAGAAAAAGCAGCCTTGTTGCCATTCTATAGAGGGGTGAAAAGCTGGTTGTCCCCCCCCACAATGGCGGAGCCAGAGCTGTTTCATCATCTCCTCATAGCTTTTATAGCCGTAGACTGCGGCAATATCTATTTGCCAATAGTTTAACCGAGGAACCTGAGATATTTTTTTCTCAAATGATTGAACAATAGACAAAAAGGTCTGCTCCATCCCTTTTATAATTTCTTCCTTTTTTGAGAGCTCTTCTCTCTCTGCGGATAAAATGATGTACTGGATATTCAATCGCCTCAATTGATTATCTTTATCCACTAATTCTGGCACCATTGTCAATGGTGTAATTTCTTTGCTTGTTATCTCTAAAATAGTTTTTTGACATTCTATGATTTTTTCCCGATTTTTCTCTTTATATTCTTCTATTTGCTCAATCTCTTGGCTCTGATAGGATGCGATGCCGAGATGATCTGTCGTGCTATCTCCGAAAAGGTAGTTTATTCGAGGAGCTAGACAAGGTTTTATCTCTTTAGCATAAGTATTGGATTTCGCTACTATTTCTTCTTTAACATAATTACAATATGCATTTGTCAATACCATCAGCGCTGCTATTTTTTCTTTTGCTGATTTATTTTCTGGCCGTCCAGCTTTACTAGCAAAGCGGAAGTATATAACCCGAGATTCAGGCGTAATACCTTGATCAATTCTGCGATACATGGTCGTCAAAGCAGAAAAATAATAATTAACTGCAGCGTCACTATAGGGCTGTTTCTGTATGAGGAGTAGCTCCTCTTCTGAGTGGGTTAACAGCTCTTTTTGTCGCTCTGTTGCTAATGGCCGCTCCAGATCTATTTTCAGAAGGCGGACCTTTTCTTGAAGCTGCTCTTTGTGGGTACGACAAAGGTTCTCCACAAATACAACCATCTCTGGAGAGAATTCCGGTGGAAGAACAGTGGTAGGTGGAGTAACGGACAGCTTTTCTTCAACGCCTGATTTTATCTCTGAAAAAGAGTTCTGCAGATCTTGAAGACTACTCGGTGGTATAGGTGGACTAAGCCTCGGATTGAGGAATCGATGTATCTGATTGTATTTATCACGAACATCAGCAGTATACTGTCTGTATTCTTCACTAAAAATACATTTGATAGCACGCCATACCGTTTCAAGCCAAGGTGGATTAGACCAGCTGTTGTAAATATGGGTAGCTGCAAGGTCTATCTCTCTTAATTGACTCTCAGATAATGGTGGCATATTTCCATTGTCTGTTCCTGTAATGTAATCTTTTATTTTCTCCAAAGTATGCCGAGCTGTAAATTTTCTACTATCTACATATGTTATATTATGGCTGTTCGTATCATTTTCTACTAAAAAATTGACATACTTACCGACAGCTTTCATACAATTTCCCTTTGGCCTTCATATATATTTAAAAACAACGGTGCCGTCGGCATCAAATTTGACGATGTCATTGAGAACTCATATTAATTCTCGCAGGTTCTTCAAGGATTGTCAATATTTCTATAGCGCAATAAATTTTGTCACGTTTCCCACTATTGGTTTTTTTAATAATTTTCGCTTCCTCAAGCTTTTGTATCCCCCGTTGAGCTGTACTATAAGCAATTTGAAGCTCTTCTGCTACTTTGTTCGTGGTAAGATAAGGGTTCATTGCAAAGTGCTCTACAATCAGCACAGGAACATTAGATGTACTGCTTGCAACCCGCAACTTCCATTTATTCAATAATTCATTGATTCTCTCCGTCCGTGACAATACATCTTCGGTTTGTACTGAAATACCATTCAAAAAATAAACTAGCCATTCATGCCACGTACCCCGAGCACTCACATTATAAAGCTGCCTATAATATTCATCGCGTGTTGCTTCAAAAAAGGCACTTAAATACAAGATTGGAGTTGGCAACATTTTTTGTTCGATCAACAATAATATAATTAGTAGCCTGCCAATGCGTCCGTTTCCATCCAAAAATGGATGAATCGCTTCAAACTGATAATGACAAAGTGCAGTATGGATTAAAGGGGGAAGCTGTCTATCATGCAGAAATTTTTCCAATTCACCTAAACAATCCATTAAATGATCTGGCGATGGAGGGACAAATTTGGCTGTATTAAGCGTGCAACCTGGCGTTCCGATCCAGTTTTGACTGCGCCTAAATTCTCCAGGCGTTGCGTGTGACCCTCTAACACCTTGCATTAAGTGATGATGGATTTCTTTAATGAGCCTCAATGACAATGGGAGATTATCTAATCGCCTTATTCCGTAATCGAGAGCTGCAATATAATTTTGTACTTCTTGAAGGTCTTCAGGATTTCGTTTTACACTGACTCCAGCGTTAGCTGCTAATATTTCTCCAATTGTTGCTTGGGTACCTTCAATTTTGCTCGACAGAACAGCTTCGCGAGTAATAAAGGGCCTCATTAATAGATGAGGATTGGGCAATTTGCCTCCTTCTCGAGCTAATTTACCTAATAAAAAATCCGCTCGTGATAAAGCGCCTACTATTTGATTATTCCACTGGAATGTGGGTGGCAAAGGATTTGGCACAAATGCTCTATACCCACTAGGAAATTTTATGATTTGTCCAGTAGGAGATTGTATGATGTCCATATTCATTCTCTTTGGCTATGTTCGCATCCTAGCAGTTATTATCGAAAATGTCAATATTCGATAATAAAGAGGGTTTCCGTCATCTCCCATGAGAATAAAGTCGACTGTTATTCTCGAATTCTTTCCATATCGATAATAACGTCGATTCTTATCATCGCTCATACAAATAACAGCAATTCCCGCTGGAAAAATGACATGCTTCAGACAGGCTCTTAAATGGAAAAAAAGAAAAGAACAGGATGGGCATGATGTGCAGGATGGGGAGAGATTATTTGTTTTTTACTGAAAATCGCATAAATTTTATCTCTATTATCCTGCCTATCCTGCTCATCCCGTTTTATTTATGATCCAGCGGGGATTGCTGTACAACCCACATTCCGCAGGTTGCCTGCGGCTCCGAGGATTTTCTTTAGCAGTCAACAAATAAAAAAACATTTTTTGGTTCATCCGGTTTTGTAGGACTTGACTGATAGCTGGTCATCCAACAAGGTATACCTCCTGCTATCCGACTCTAAGAGCTTGTTTGGAAAGTCTCAAACTACCTTCTCGGCAGGTTTTTAGCTTTTATTAATGCTTTCAAGCCTTCTAGACATTACTGAAAACATAGGTAAGTATATCCAAGCCTCTGTTTTGTGAGGTAAGGTTTCACTTTGATAAATGGTTCAAGATGTAGCGTAGGCTTTAGCCTGCGCTACATAAACAACTGGCCTACAAAACCGGATGAACCACAAATTTCGAAAGAAGTCTATTTGAAACTCGGGTTTGAATTAAAATGCGCAGTTGATAAGGTTCGATTTACAGAACAAGGAGGAGGTTGTGAAAAATTTATCCCACATCATAGTAAGTATCTGGTTATTCTTTCCCTGTTCCCCCCTTTCAGCCCTTTTACCTCCTCTTTGGCAAGGTATTGCCGAGATACAAGCGATCATTGAGGATAAAAGGCTGGGAGAGCACTTGCATGCGGGGGAGAGCCTTTTGGAGATCAAAAAAGTAGAGGGCGGCTATCTACTGATTACTAACCAGCAGCTGCTTTTTGCAGAAATTATTGTAGAACCATCTACAATAGCTGGTCCGAAAAAGTTTACAGTCGTTTTCATACCACAATCGGCATCAAATTTGCAATTTGAGCCATACCAAAGCAGCAATTCTCGCTAACAAGGAGAAGAGCTGCTCAGCGACTTGCTGCGGTCGATTGAAGATTGTGACCAAACGCACTAGTGCTTTTCACCCGGTATATGTTATATTCAGCCTCGTTTTATACCTGGACTTTAGCCATTATGGCCAAAGTCCAGGTATAATTGAAATGCGGTGTTATTATGACAGAATCCCCCCCCCCATTCAAACTCTCCCCCATGATGACACAATGGCATACGTGCAAAGAAGCGGCCAAAGAAGCCATTCTACTCTTTCGCATGGGCGATTTTTACGAGGCCTTTCACGAAGATGCCGTCCTCATTGCCCGTGAGCTCGACCTCACCCTGACAAAGCGCCAAGAGATTCCCATGAGTGGGATTCCTCATTATACGGTCGAAGCATATATCGATAAACTCGTAGCCAAAGGGTATCGCGTAGCCCTTGCAGAGCAGACAAGCGACCCCAAAGCAGCTAAGGGGCTGGTCAAACGCGAAGTGGTGCGGGTGGTGACGCCAGGAACTTTGATGAGCTCTTCTCTTCTCTCCGATGCGACAAATAATTTTTTTGCCTCCCTAGCGCGGGTAGGCTCTATCTTTGGCTTAGCTTTTGTCGATATAAGTACAGGCCAGTTTCTCACGGCAGAATTTGAGAGCGAAACGGCACTTGTGAGTGAACTATGGCGCATTAAACCTGCGGAGCTGCTCGTCGGCAGCCGTTTTATCGAAAAACAAGCCGCGCTGCTCAATCTGTTGCGCGCTCAGAGCGACTTTCTCCTTACAAGCCACGATGACTGGCATTTTGATCACCAAGTGGCATACAGCGCATTAAAAAGCCATTTTAATGTACACACCCTCGATGGCTTCGGCCTCAAAGGGATGACAGTAGCCATCAATGCGGCAGGCGCTCTCATTCACTATCTAAAAGAGATACTCTGTTTGCCCACATGCCACCTCATAGAACTCACTTGCTATTCCACAACGCACCTGCTGATGCTAGACAGGGCAACGCAGCGCAACCTTGAGCTGACGGAAACGCTAACAGCCGGTACGCACAAAAATACCCTTCTCGCTGTTTTGAATCAGACATGTACACCGATGGGAGGACGGCTATTGCGGCAATGGATTAAACAACCTCTAATCGACAGGGAGCAAATTTCCCATAGACAGGATGTTGTAGAGCTTTTCCTTACCGATGGGCCTCTGCTTGCCGCCCTTTCCACCCATTTAGAGCTGGTGCGCGACTTAGAGAGACTGATGATGCGTATATCTACAGGTTATGCTACAGCGCGCGACCTAGTATGCTTGCGCTTCTCGCTTGCCCCTATCCAGCAGATCAAAAGCCTCCTACATGCCCTTACGACAATGCCTTCTCTTTTGCAGCAACAGCAAGAGCGTCTCGATCCCTTGCCCCATCTTGTCAAACTGATAGCAGAAGCACTCGTCGATGAGCCGTCAGCGCGCCTTAGCGATGGCAATACATTCCGCCCTGGGTATAGCCGTGAGCTAGACGAGCTGCGCGAGCTCAGCCACGACAGCCAAGCATGGCTGGTGCGCTATCAGAGCAGCTTGCGCGAGACTATGGCGATTAAAAGCCTAAAAGTTAGCTATAACAAGATGTTTGGCTACTACATCGAAGTGAGCCGTGGGCAGGCAGAGAGAATGCCAGAATCTTTCTCGCGCAGACAAACCCTCGTCAATGCAGAGCGCTTTATCTCGCCAGAGTTAAAAGATTTTGAAAATAAGGTGCTCCATGCCGAGGAGCGCATCGCTGCCATTGAAAGTGACCTATTTGCACAACTGCGCCAACAGGTCGCAATATATGCCCCCCAAGTCCTCGCTACAGCCCAAGCTATTGCCTGCCTCGATACGCTGCTCAGCTTTGCCAAGGTGGCGCGCCAATATGACTATGTGAGGCCCAAGGTGGACGATGGCACCTGCCTACATATTGTCGAGGGACGCCACCCCGTTATTGAGGCATTTCAAGGCCTCGAACGATTTATTTCCAACGACGCTCTGCTCGACGATAACCACCATCGGTTGTTGCTCATTACAGGGCCCAATATGGCGGGAAAATCGACATTTATCCGCCAGGTAGCCCTCATCGTCATTATGGCACAGATGGGCTCTTTTGTGCCGGCGCGCCAAGCCCATATCGGCATTGTCGACAAAGTTTTTACACGCGTAGGCGCCAGCGATGACTTATCGCGGGGACAGTCAACTTTTATGGTAGAGATGACGGAAACAGCCACCATTCTTCACAATGCCACTGCGCGCTCTTTAGTAGTTTTGGACGAGATAGGAAGGGGCACTAGTACCTACGATGGCATTTCCATAGCCTGGTCCGTAGCAGAATACTTACTTGCTGTGGAGGGAAAGCAGGCAAAAACGCTGTTTGCCACCCATTACTACGAATTGACACACTTAGAGCAGAAAGTTCCAGGAGCCATCAATTACAGCGTAGCAGTGCAAGAAAGCGGCGAGCAGATTACTTTTTTGCGCAAAATTGTGCGAGGCGCTGCAGATAAAAGCTACGGCATTCATGTGGCACAATTGGCAGGCCTTCCCCAAGAAGTAGTTCTGCGTGCTAAAGAGATCTTAGCACAACTGGAACAGCATGCTGGCCGTGAGAAAGCTTTTGACCCCTTCGCAATTGCCAAGCGCAAAGCTACTTCTAGGAAAAATAGCGAAACGACCCAGCTGCAGCTCTCCTTCTTTGGCTCCCAAGGAGTTGTGCAATAGACTTCTTTCGAAATTCCATTTGGTTATTAAAATGGCCCTTTTTGGGATCTTTTCCGTTAAACCTAGAAACGGCGATTAAAAGGGGCAAAAAAAGCCCACCTCGTACCCTGGAGCCATATTATGCGTGGGGGCGCCTACACCGAGTGGGTATGTTCGCCCCCGCGCATAAATGGCTCGAAGGTACGATATGGGCCTTTTTCGCCCTTTTTAATCGCCGTTTCTAGGTTAAATTTTTCGACCATATGTACGCATATGCTCTCAAAATTTCTCGAAAAAGCTGCCCAAAAATTGCTCATTTTTCTAATCAAAGCAAATTTCGAAAGAAGTCTAATAACTTACTCACCTTACGCAAAAACGACCCATAATCCTAAAAACGGCAGTTCAAGTTGGCGAAGTGATGCAATTCTAACTCAAAATCTTGCATCACTTCGCCAACTTGAACTGCCGTTTTTAGGATTATGCTGTCTTCCCTGTCACCATCGGCAAGGTGGCAGATTTTTTTGCCGGTATAACAAGAGGGATGAGGAATAACAGGGTAGCAGCGCAGCATAGAGCCATTACCAATAAAAAGCCCTCCCAACCCCATTCTTGAGCTATTTTTCCCAAAGGATACCCAGCAGCAGCCGCTCCTAGATAGGCAAACAGACCAACAAAGCCATTAGCCGTCGCTGCTGCGCCTTTCGGCACCATCTCTGATGCCGCCATGCCGATCATCATTTGAGGCCCGAAAATGCAAAAACCAATGAGAAACATGGAGGCTGTTTCCACCCACGCATAACTATCTGCAAATTCTTGCCTCGAAGAAACGAGCCAAAAGACAGAGAAGGCTGCTATAAGCCCGATACTATACAATACATTGACAGGATTGCGCTGCCCAGAGAAAAGGCGATCTGACACCCATCCCGCTATCAAACAACCGGCAAATCCCCCCGCCTCAAATAGCGATACGTAACTATTTGCCACCAGGGCCCGATACCCTTTCGTCTCTTGAAGAAAAAGCGCTGTCCAGTCATTGATTCCTATGCGCACGACATGGACAAAGAAGTAGGCCGCAGCGAGTAGCCACATGCTTTTGTTCGTTAAAATTGAGTTCATAAGGGCATCTTTGACCTTAAGAACCCCTTGTCCTTTGCCCTGTTCTATCTCAGAGAAATCTTGGCGGTAGACCTCAACAAGGGGCAGTCCCAACGACTGAGGAGTATCGCGCAGTCGATTGATCAAAAAGAATCCCACGCCGATACAGACGACGCCAGGGATATAGAGGGCATAGCGCCACCCCAGATATAGGGTGCAGAGGCCCGCGAGCAGGGGGATGAGGAAACTGCCGACATTGTGGGATACATTCCAACAGGCCCACCAGCGCCCTCTCTCTTTGCGCGCATACCAATGGGTCAGAAGTCGCATGACAGGAGGAGCGCCAAAACCCTGAAACCAGCCGTTTAATCCCCAAAAGAGCGCGAAGGAAGCTAATGTAGAAGAAAAGCCGAAAAAGATATTGCAAACACCTGTCACTATCAGCCCTGTGGACATGAGATAACGGGCGTTAGAGCGGTCGGCAATTATTCCACTTAAGAATTTACTGAGGCCATATGTGACGGCCATAATAGTGCTTAAAATGCCAAGCTGGCTTTTGTCCAAGCCCAAGTCTTGAATCATTCCCGGCATGGCGAAGGTAAAGCTCTTGCGGGTGAAGTAATAGAAGGCGTATCCAATAAACATAGAATAAAAGATCCGCAAACGCCAATAGCTATACTCTTGCTTGATACGCGCGGGATCAGTAATTTCTTCCGCACAAGTCGGCACTCGAAATAAGCTGAGTATTCCCCTCACTGTAAACTCCTTTAACCGGTGTAGCAATTGTTTAGACCGAAGGGCCTCACAATGGGACTTTGGCCACTAGGGCCAAAATCGAGTCACAAAAAAGCCCTTAAAAAATGACTATTGTGCCGCATATTCCCTTTTTTCTCCAGAGCAACCAGAAAAATTGTACTGAGGCTACCGAACAGAGGCTCCTAAAGCCGCATATCCAGAATTTGCATCCAGCATAAACAAATATTTTTTTCTTGGGAACAAAATATTATTAAAACATTTGCGTTGTTAGTGAAAATTTTATTGTATTTTCAATCCCTGAATAATTGTATTCATTAGTAATAAAATAAAATGATAGAATGATGGTTGGGCGTATAGCGCTGATTCGAATGAGCTGCATTGTATTTTTAAATAATTAACTTATGTTTAATATGAATATTTTTAATTTAACAAATTTTTCACATAAACAAAATGTTAATACCGACTCCTCAGAATTAACCGCCGCTAAACACAAGTCAAAAATAGATGAGATCGACGTAACATTTGCTAACAATGTACAGTATTGCCTCAGTATCTCTCAACTTCATACCTATCGCACTCTTCTCCAACCTCTCATTAAAGCATTCAAAACAGAGCAAATAGACCCCATTAGGGCTCTGGCTGCCACCAGCCTGAGTTATACTGCTTCTCACACAGGCTATGATGGCTGGAATACGCTGCATGCAATAAAATTTTACATGCTCATTCTTTCCATTATGGAAAAAACAGCTCTCTTTGCTACACAACCTGTCCCACCTTCTGTGAAAGCTGCCCTTGAACAGCTGCAAGAAATAGAAAATAAGCCGATATTTGCAGATAAAGTTGCTTATGCCACGGGGCGTATTCAAAACCTCGCCCCTGGCGAAAGCTATACTATGCCGGGAGGATATGCCGGCACCCCTGGCCACGCAATGCTTTATCGCTTTAAACGCACTAGCGATAATACCTTTAATATCTACATCTACAACAGTCAGTCAGGTTCACAGGGACTACAAGGGGGAGAGGAAAAGTACCAAGGAGAAGAGGGGCAAGAGAAGAGAACGCGCGCCATCCCCTTGATCATGCTAAAGGATGTCACCTGGAGCGAGCTATTTTTTTCCTCTGGTCCTCCGCCTTCCGTGAATGATTCGCCTATCCTACTGCAAAGCCTACTTTCTTTGCAGGATCCAAACCAAGTTCCCCCCGAATGTGGTACAAACAATGTTCGCTCCTGTTTTGCTCACCTAGATCACCGCCGCGTAGAGAGCGATAAACTTCCCCGTCTATTCATTTCCATGCAGCGCTCAGGCGATTGCACAGCAAAGTCGATGAAATGTCTGTTCTTAGAGCTCATCAATAATTCTATCGACTACAAAATGTTTTCTCTGGATCTGCGCTTATTCGTCCCGATTGCTTTCTACCACTACTACATAGAAAACAGAGAGAAATGCACGTTGAGCACTGTATATCTACATCTGTTAAAAGAATCCACGAGCAATTTCTTGCGACTGCTCCACGCGAATTGCAACAGAAAAAACCTTTGCATAGATAAAAATAGCTACGAAATCGCATGCGCTACAATATATCACATTACACAAGAGCTACAGCTAATAGAAAGCCCCACAGCGTCGATACCAGCGTCCCCATCCCCACTAAATGCTGGGGAAGATAAAAGAGCAGCTCCGGGCGGAGCAGAGGGAGAAATATGCTATTTCCTCCTTATCGCGATTGCTTCAGCCCACCTTTTCTTCTGTGGTAAGAACAGAAATCCCTTTAAATCCTACTTTGGGGGCGAAGGCCTCATGGCAAAGCCTTGACTCCATATTGACTACTTTGGCCGAGCTGACGACAGCTCTCGCAACAGAAACGAGGAATCAAGAGCTCCTTTTCCAAGTAGCGGTAGCTCTGCGCCACCTCTCCTCTCTCAGAGATACGTCTAATACACTAGACCGAAAGACAGCCCTCGCTTGTCAGAAAAGATTATTTGCTATTCAGCAGCAGTACCACAAAGCCCTCGCTTCTATGGATCAGCAGTCTTTCCCTGCACTTCAGAATACTTCTCTGGAGTTTCTGGCTTTGGGATATCTTCTTGCCGTAGCCGCCGATGAGCAGTATAAAATTTTATGCAACTATGGAGTGTATGCCGAGTATTTTTTTAATCTAGCTCGCAAAGATCGCCTATTTACTATTCAAGACCCCGTTATTTTACAGCAGCGC
>Ga0206859_1032_pt1 | contig 30668 bp, 28 predicted proteins | sample Alteio_BWOrgCont_47_FD_152882 | JGI IMG/M metagenome (GOLD analysis project Ga0206859, IMG submission 152882) | Enriched cells from forest soil in Barre Woods Harvard Forest LTER site, Petersham, Massachusetts, United States -... | ecosystem: Environmental > Terrestrial > Soil > Temperate forest >... | reverse complement strand
TTTTCATAATCGACTTGCTGATGTTTTGCAAAAAAACGACCGATTCTTTTATTGAAATAGCAGAAAAATTAGGCTCGAAAAAGGAGCATGAGATTACCTCTTTTTAAAGAGATCGGAAAAAGCTCTATTTTACTTTCATGGAACTTACTGATACACTACTTTTTGTTAAAAAAGTGAGTAGTCCATGGGGTTGCTAGCTCAACGGTAGAGCAACAGACTCTTAATCTGCAGGTTCTTGGTTCGATTCCAAGGCAGCCCACCATGAACAGGCAAGAGTGGCGAAATGGCAGACGCGCTGGATTTAGGTTCCAGTGCCCGAAAGGGCGTGGGGGTTCAAGTCCCTTCTCTTGCACCAGATAAAAAAGGGGGAGCACGTTGTGATATCATCCGATATTTCTCATCAAAGCCTTCTGTTTTCTTTAGAAAAAACGCGTCCAGCGCTTTGCAAAGTGGTCATAACCATACCAAAGGCTATCGTCAGCCTTATTTATGAACAGGCAATGCTGGCACAGTGTCACCATATACAAGCACCGGGATTTCAAAAAGGCTCTATTCCTATCAGTTATGTAGAACATTATTTTGGTAACACCTTAATCGAACATCTGAAAGAATTCTTATTCAACTATTTTGCACTCAGTTTTTTATTCGACCAGCTTGCATCCCATAAATTACCCGTTGCCGGTGATCCACGATTATTATCTATGGATGTCAAACCAAGCGAAGATGCTCAATTCAGTTTCGAATTAACGATGTTTCCCGAGCTTGAACTGCAAGAATGGCGTTACTTTCCTTTTAAAGCACCAAAGCGTAAAAAATATAAAGATCTTGACAGGCAAGTCGAAAATTTTGTGTCAGAAGAGAAAGAAAATCTTAAAGCGTTGCCGACCAAATCGATTGCGGTCAATGACTGGATTAACTTTGAGATGCACCTGATAAATCCGCAAGGTGCACCTTTATTGCATGCCTATGAAAAAAGTTTATGGCTGAAAGTTGGGGATGAAGAGGCTGACACGCCCTTACGAGAGATTTTTTTGGGCAAAAATTTAGGAGATACTTTTTGTACTACCAGCACTGCATTGCAAGAATATTTTAGTTATCGCATGAATGCTCGTTATACATTTTGCATTACTATAAAAAGTATTTTGCCTCATAAATATTTTTCATTCGACGATTTTAAGCGCCATTTTAAGCTTAAAACCAATAAAGATATGATGTCCAAGCTGATTGAAGTATTCTCCTATCGCAACGATATTTCTCAACGCCGTGCTATGGCACAAGATTCATTAGCTTTATTGCTCTCTCGTCATTCATTCATCATTCCTAATCATCTTATTTTACGGCAACAAAAAGCGGTCTTGAATCGTATTAAAACAAACGCAGATTACCATGTTTATCGTATGCAAAGAGACTTCAAAGAACGAGTGCTCCAGCTTGCACAAAAACAGGCAAAGGAGACTATTCTGATCGATCAGATAGCATATGCTGAAAATTTACAAGTAACTCGCCAAGATATTGAGTGTTATCTCAATCTTACCAAACGTTCACGCATGAAAGAGTTCATCTATTTTGATCCACCGATTAGTAAAGTTGATGGTAAAGAGATGCCGCTGACCGAAGAAGAGATGAAGCATGCATGTTTACGTGAAAAGACACTCAATCATATAATTTATCATCTTACCCAAGAATAAGTATGAATAACAAAGTAGATGATCTTATTATAATCGGATCAGGACCGGCAGGGCTCACTGCTGGCATATATGCTGGACGAGCAAATTTACAACCGATTATCATTGACGGACCAACCCCCGGTGGACAACTTATCAGCACCAGTTATGTTGAAAATTGGCCCGGTGAAATACGTATTTTAGGACCTGATCTTATGAAGCGCATGCGTGATCATGCGCAACACTACGGATGCACCTTTATTGATGGCGCTCTTACGAGCATCGATCTTAGTCAGCAGCCATTTAAGCTCACACTCAATCAAGAACAGATTATGCAAGCAAGAGCGGTTATTATTGCCTCCGGCGCACGTCCAAAGCGGCTTGGTGTTGTCGGTGAAGATCACTATTGGGGTAAAGGAGTCTCTACCTGTGCAGTTTGTGATGGTGCATTCTATAAAAATAGACGGGTGATCGTTGTTGGTGGTGGTGACACTGCCATGGAGGATGCTTCATTTATGACCAGATTCACCGATGATATAACCATCATTCATATTCTGGAAAAACTGACTGCCAGCCAAGCGATGCAACAGCGCGTTCTTGATAATCCAAAGATTAAAATAATCTATACCAGTAGCGTGACCGAAATTCGGGGCAACAAAGAGCATGTCACCGAAATTGTGGTCACCGACACTCAAAACAAACAGACCAAAACGCTCCCTGCCGATGCGGTCTTTATTGCCATTGGTCTTGACCCGAATACAAAGCCGTTTGAAAACCAGCTTGAACTGTTAAAAAATGGGTATATCAAAGTTATCAATGGCACACATACGTCAGTGCCGGGCGTGTTTGTTGCTGGTGATGTGGCCGACTTTCATTATCGCCAAGCTATCACCGCCGCCGGCTCTGGCTGCATGGCTGCGCTTGATGTTGAGCGTTATTTGGCTGGCTTGCACTAATATTCAAATCGAGTCATTAAACCTCGGGACTTAGCAACGATGAGCTGTATTAGCTGATCTAAACATACCCATGAAAGATGTCAAAGCAACCCCTGCAAAACAGAATTTGCTTATATCAATTGGAAAATAGGAGCTTTCTTTCACTGCTGCAACTACATCTTGCTTGCAAAAATTGGCAGCATGTTCTTGACGAGCTATTTCATTCTGATACGACTGAATAGCTCGAAAATATTCAACATCCCCCATTTCTTTTCTCATGCATTCTCTTGAATTTAAAAATTGCCGATATCTTGCATGAGCATCTAGCGCGTTCTGCTTTGCTCCCCTGTTAGATCGAACTTCGCCCGCAGTTGCTCCAGTTACCACTGCAATCGTTGCAGCTAGCGGCATCCCCAGCAGATATGTCATCACTAATTTGAGGCCTTGAGGGTTTTCCGACGATTCGCATGCACGCGCTGGTGCGGCCAATGAACAAGCAATGGCGGCAAGTAAGAAATAGGTGGTGAGTTTATTGTGCATAAAGGTGACCTTTGTTAACGTTATTCAATATTTTAATGAGATGACTCTGGCTTATATGTAAGCCGCAATGTTTCTTTAGGTGAATCATCACCATCTTTCATAAGAAACGCGTAAGCTGCTTCTAATTCTTGCATTTTTTCTGTAGCAATATGATCATCGTTATTGTGATCTGGATGCAGTTGAAGACTTAATTTCTTAAACTGTTGTCTTATTTCAGTATTATTTGCCATTTTTCCTAATCCCAAAATTTTGAGCGGTCCAGAACGACGAAGATGATACAAATGTTCAAAAAACTCAGAATGCTTCTTTCTAATTTCTTTTTTTTCCCAGTTCGTACGAATAGCTTCCCATTTAATTACTCCAAGCGTAAGACCACCAATCCCTACCCCAATTGCTCCGCCTACTAAAGCTCCTTTTAAAAGTCGCGTTTTCTCATCAGAGGCTAATGTTGCATTGAATGCCTTTAGATCTGCTTTGGCATTATCAAATTTGTGACGAGTCTTTGCAATCTTATTATCTGTTTCTATTAATAGCTCATCATGATCTTTAATAGTCTGGTCAAGAAACTCTCTATCAGCAGGATCTAAATCTTGTCCAGTTTTTGCTAATGCAAAGATTCTATTCAAGCGATTCAAATTTTCTACTAATTCTTCATTATCTTTAATAGCCTGATCATATGTCTTAATATCATGATTAAGTAAACCTATCTGACCACGTCTTACATTATTTTGCTTTTTTGCTAATTCACACGCTTTCTTGTGAGAACGAAGCTGCTTTGCTGCAAATTCTATATCAGCAATGGCTTGCATATTGTCCGCATAAGATTGATCTAAAAAGAGCATTTTATAAGGACTTGAGTCTTCTTTATTTTTGATAGATTCAAAACTGGCTTTCGATCGCGCGCAGTCTTGTTTTAAAGAGGTTAGATGCAAAAAACTTTTTTGATAGTTTTCTCGAGCTTGCTCTTTTTCGTCTCGCTCTGCTTCGATCGATCTCTTAACATGATCATGTCCCATCCATGCCCCTATTGCCGCCGGCACCGCCACACAGGCTACATCACCAAAGGTAATTTCAGGCCTCACCGATGTTGGGATGAACATGAGGATTACTTGGAATAAATGACTTAAGTGTTTATTTTTCATATTAGTTACTACCCGGTATTCCTCTAATCGCTTCCAAGAGACATAGCATAGCAACTATGGCCCCGCCTCTACATGCCCAACTTTTTTTCAATTTTTGTTGCGCTTGAGAGGTTAATGAAAGATCACATTTCTCTATATTTTTCTGGCATTCAGCAATGCCGGTATCGCAATGCGCAATGTTTGTATCACATAAAATAAGACCTTCATTACAATTCTTTGTCTCTTCAGCGCTCATTTGACGTTCACTTTTTGCAATTTGCAACATTTCTTTCAAACTCACCGTTATACTTCTTTCTCTTTCAAGAAACTGTTTGGTATCAACATGTAATTCTCTGTCAATTTTTTTAAAATTTATTTTATATTCAGCTGCTTTAAAACCTATACCGGTCCCTATAAGAATCGCCACACCTGCTGCAGCAGTATCTTGTTGAATCGAATCTACAATTTGACAGGCTCTTTGTACGGCAATCCTTGCAATAATAGACTCAGCATCCTGCTTTGAAATAGCTTGTACGTCTACTATGTCACTCAGGAGTAGGACTAAAATGAGAAGAGTTATATATTTTTTCATACGCTTGATCGTTGTTGTGGTACAAAAATGAAAACAGGGCGAACTTTGCCTTGATAGCTTTCATTTTAATGAGAATATAAGCAAACAACAAGAAATAATGGCTAAAATTGCTTTATTAGAAAGCTTTTTATTGAAAAGATGAGGACATAGGTCATCGTCTTTTTAGCGATGCCTCGTGCACAATCTTGGCAAGTGTTTTTAAGGTAGGATTACCATTTTTTGAAAAAGCTAATTGAATTGTTGACCGCGGCATATTTGCTGTTTTTGCCACCTAAAGCCGATTAACGCGAAGATACGAATCAAGAATCTCTATATAACCTTGCGTATCATTATTGATAAGACATTCTAGTAAGGCTGATCCCACTTTTTGAAAGTCCATAAAACTGTCTTCTGGTGTCCAGGGAGTTATAGCTTCTGTGCTATTTACTTCAGCTTCGAGCATATTTTTTAGCGAGAAGTCTCGCTCTTTCGATGTCCTTTTTTTGAGCATTCTTACGATCTCCTAAGCCCAGCCGGGGTGTCCATTATATCAGGCATTTGTAATTGAGGTCAACAGTATAGAATATTTTGCCATTTTCTCATCTATAAGCTATTATTTCCTATATTAGCTATGTAATAATAACCTTATTTCACCTTCGGGATACCTCTATGCCAGTACCAAAACGTAAGCGCTCGCGACGCCGCAGAGATAAAAGATTCGCCAATAAGCACGTGGTTGTTATAGAAGCAGCAACCTGCCCCACCTGCAAAGAACCGCGCAGTTCACATCAAGTCTGTGCCAACTGTGGCCACTATAAAGGTGTCAAAGTCATGGTTACCAAAGCTGAGCGCATGGTTAAACGGGGCGCCTCTCGTAAAGCACAGGAAGCGCGAAAAGCTACCTACAGTTCAGGCCAATCAGCCAGCAACGCTGAATAATAGGACAACATCCTTATGATAGCCCTCGATGCAATGGGTGGTGATCGTGCCCCCAATATTACTGTTCGTGGTGCGCTATCGGCTGCTCGACGTGGCATTGTTATTGGACTATTTGGTGATAAGGATATTTTAGAAGCAGAGCTCTTCAAAGCAGATCCTGCATGGGAAAAACTGCCGCTGTCTATAATTCCTTGCCTACAAACTATCGGCATGGATGAAGAGCCTTCGCGTATGGTCATGCGCAAAAAGGATTCGTCGCTCGTAAGAGCGGTGCAAGCCGTTGCCGATGGCCAAGCAACTGCCATTGTTTCGGCAGGCAATTCCGGCGCAGCACTTGTAGCAGGCACGCTGCTACTTGGGCGAGTCGATGGTATTGAGCGGCCCGCTCTGGGCATGATGTTACCGGTGCGCCAAGGTCACCTTTTTTGCGCCGATTTAGGTGCCACTACCGACTGTAAGCCTGAATACCTTGAGCAATTTGCGCTCATGGGGCATGTCTATTTGAAACAGCGGCTTGGCTACAAACAACCACGCATCGCATTGCTCGCCAATGGGCACGAGGCATATAAAGGTTCAATCCTCGTAAAAAAGAGCTACGAACTGCTTGAAAAACGATCCGACATTACCTTTGTTGGTAATCTTGAAGCGCGGGATATTTTTCAAGGAAAGGCCGATGTTCTGGTCTGTGATGGTTTTGCGGGCAATATTATGCTCAAAACGGCACAAGGCACCATGCAAGAAATGTTCATTCGCATCAAACAGGAGATTGATGCCTCGCTCTGGTATAAGATCATTTTTTTCTGTGGTCGCGGTATATTTGACCGCTTTAAAACCGATTATAATTATCGGGATCAAGGATTTGCGCCAATGCTTGGCTTGCGTCATCTTTTGTTGGTTGCTCATGGTTGCTCATCAGAGCATGCCATTACCAATGCACTCATCTGCGCTGATCAATTGGTCAAGGAGCAGTTTTTAGCCAAATATAACCGTGAGCTGGCATCATATATTAATCAACCTATGCCGTTATCTCAAACAGGCTACTCTGACAACCTGAGATTTAGTTGATCATTGCTTTTTGGTAAGTAATTTCATAACCTCACCAATGATTAACTGCTCATCAATCGTTTACTAAAAAAAGGAGTTTTTATGAAAAAAGTGGCAATCGGTCTACTTACCTGCGCACAGCTACTTGTTGCGCAAACCGACCCTCAATACGCTGAGCATACCTTTTATACGCATTACCAGGATATTCGTTTAGAACCAACAAGTTTGAGTGGTTGCTGTTATAAGAAAACAGCTCCCGACGATTATGATGGTAGGGTATCTGCGTGGTGTTCCAAGAATCATGCTCTCTTGTCATCCTTGGCAAATCAATCGCTCAATGAACAGGCAACCACCTATTATGAACAGATAAAGCCCGGCAATGAGCTTTTACAAGATGCCGGTTATACCAATAACAGTAGGCACAACTTTGTTTTCCCTGTAGATATTGAAGGTCAAAAATATTGGGTTAAAATTGCCGGTCCGAATCGCTTTGAACAGCTTAATGCACTGCTGTTAAGAAGTTGGGGAACGCCATTTACCCAAGAAGATTTTTCAGCTTTAACTGCGGCAGACAAAACAAAAACTTACCAATCGGCAAGTCGTATGGCTCGCTATTTGCTCTATAAAAAATGGAAAGAGATGAATCAACATATTCCTATTGAAGTGCCAAAGAGCTTTTTGGTCTCGCTCTCAGATCAACAATTGGTAGATGATGCACATGCAGTGATAGTAGAAGAGCATGTTGATTCTCTTGGTACACCTAACGAATACCCAGAACAGTTTTTGGCAAACAAAGATGCCGTACGTAATTTTATTATACAGATGAGTTTATGGAATATTAATGCGTCACAGTTTTTAGTAAAAGCTGATGGTACGCTTGTTTTTGTCGATCTAGAAGATCCGGACAACAGTAATCCTGAAGCTTTTTTTAATGGTGATTATGCAAAAGTTAAAAGCAACATACGCTGTGGATTAATTGAACTAGAGAATATGTGCAATAAGCTTGAGCAGGCGAAAGAGATCGCTGCTGAATAAAAAAAGATCACTCGAGAATCGCTTATCTATCAAGGCTGCAGAAAATCGATACTGCAGCCCTCTTTTTTACCTCAATCAGATTCTGTACTTCAGCAAAGGATCTGATACACTTGCACGCGGCAGAATAGTATAGGTATGGTTTAATTATAGCGTGCGAGGTGCGTGATGCATAACGTAATAGTGTATCTGTTGTTAACTTTCAGCGGCACTCTTTTATTAGCTAGTGACAAAAGGGATTTATCGCCATCACGTCAACCAGTTCTTTCCGACGATGAAGCAGCCCCTAAATATTACTTTTCAGGATCAGATGAGGGCACGCCTCGCCTGCATAAACGGGATCCTAAATCGTTTACATTCCATCGGATGGATCCTCACTTATATGACTCCTCTCCGGAATTACGTGTGCGAAGTATAAGCAAAGATCCTCAACCAGCAAAGCCTGCTCTTGTAACAGATACTCAAAATCCTGGATCGAATAACAAACCAGAAGATCTTCGTAGAGAGGTTATAGATCCAGCAACGATATTATGGCAGATGGCCCACCGTAAGCAGACAACTGATCCATCAACCATGAGCCAAAATGGTACCTGGTGTGAGCACCATACCCGTGATACAACGTGCCATTGGTGCAGTCCTTCTACCTGCGATGCTAGCCAAGCCTTCTTAGATGTTCCCGAGTTTCGCTAAACGTTTGGCGCTATTTATCTTTTTGCCTACCTGTGGTACTTTTCTACTGATGATCTACTATATATTTGCAAAACGCTTCCCGACTACCTTTTATTATTTTGATGGAGTTGCTATATGACGCCCGATCTCATGATATATAAACTGAATATTCGTTATGTTTGTCTGGCGGTAGCCGGTATAGTTCTGCTTGCAGCAGGGATAGGCGGCTATCGCTGGCATCGCCTTAACAAGCAAGAAAAGGCACAAGAGGCATTTGCAAGCTGTATGCGCGAATATGAACGAGCAGAACGGGACGCCACCTTGTGGCCAAACGCGCAACTGGTCTTCAGACTCGCTCTTGAAAAAAACCAGAATACGAATTTAACGCCAACGCTGTTGGCATATCAAGCAGAGACATTATTGCATATGAATAAGCCAGAAGAAGCGCTGGCCTCTATGACCAAAGCGGTCGAGCAACTACCCGCATCGTCAGATCTTTATCATCTTTATGCAACAAAACAAGCGCTCATGATGATCGATTCAGCCGATCAAACAGTCAAAGAAAAGGGGTTTGCTTTATTAACTAAGGTTGCCCATGATACAACCAATATGACGCGAGATATGGCATTATATTATGTTGGCCTGTATTATTGGACACAGGATGAGCTAGAGAAAGCAGGCACTGTTTGGTCTGAACTGTTGGCATTGACTGAAAAGGCTCCTGCATCACCATGGGCAGAGCGTGCTCGCCAAAAAATCGAACAGCTATAGGTATGAGTATAAAAACTAACTCTCAAGTTCGTGTCAGATTTGCGCCATCGCCAACAGGCCATTTGCATATCGGTGGCTTGCGCGCTGCACTATTTAATTGGCTTTTTGCACGCCATCACCAGGGCATCTTCTGTGTACGCATTGAAGACACAGATGTTGCTCGTTCGTTACCTGAATATACAGAATCGATTTTAGATTCGTTGCGCTGGTGTGCTTTGCAACCTGATGAACCGTTGCTCATTCAATCTTCTCGTTTTCCTGAACATAAACAGGCCCTTGATCAGTTACTAGTGCAAGGCAAAGCCTATCGTTGTTATTGTACGGCAGAAGAGATTGCAGCTCGTCAAGGGAACATATCAGATACCATATCAGCATTTGCCGGTTATGACCGATTTTGTCGTACACGTACTGACAAACCAAGCGGCGATTTTGGTATACGTTTTGCTATTCCCATCGACAGAAAATCGATCATTTTCGACGATCTCATTCGCGGCAGGGTAGAATTTAGCACTGATCAGCTTGATGATTTTATTATTGCTCGTTCAGATGGTTACCCACTCTATAATTTCGTTGTGGTGCAAGATGATGCTTATATGCAGATTACGCATATAATACGTGGCGAAGAGCATCTGTCTAATACACCAAGACAGATTCTTTTATATGAAGCTTTTAATTATGAGATTCCTATTTTTGCTCATGTCCCATTGATTTTAGGGCCTGATGGCAATAAATTAAGCAAACGAGATGCTGCCACTGCTGTGCTTGATTATAAACGAGCCGGTTACTTACCTGATGCATTGATCAATTATCTTGTGCGGCTTGGCTGGTCGCATGGGGATCAAGAAATCTTTACCAAACAAGAGCTTATAGCCTATTTTGATTTAGATCATGTGGGCAAAAAAGGGGCTATTTTTGATAAAGAGAAGCTTGATTGGGTTAATAGCATCTATATCCGTGCTTTGGCACCTGAAGCCTTGTATGATTATATTATTGCTCATCTAGAACCAAAACTAGCAGACTTGCTCGCTCCTTGGGATAAAGAAAAAATTATTGCATCTATCGCACTTTATCAAGATCGTATAAAAACCATTGGCGAACTACTCTCTATTTTATATAGACTACGGATAGTTCCGCATGTATATGATGAACATGATGTTGCTACTTGGATAACACCACAGGCTCTTGAACATCTTGAGCTTCTTATGACAAGACTTGAAACGCTGGATCAGTATGATGCTGATCAGATAAACATGGTTTTAAAACAGATGTGTAAAGAGTTTAACATCAAATTAGTTGCTTTAGCACAACCTGTTCGTCTAGCACTGGTTGGAACGACGGCCAGTCCCAGTATTTTTGCGCTTATGGCTTTACTTGGTAAACAGGAAAGTTTACAACGACTAAGCTTGTTAGTGGACTTAGTCACAAGGAGTAAGGCCAATTAAAAACAAAGGATTCCTATGAAAATTGGTATTCTGTTTCCCGGCTATGGAAGTCAATATATTGGTATGGCGAAAGAGCTTTATGATGACTCAAGAATTATCCAAGAATATTTTGAAGAAGCTTCCCAATGTCTTGATACCAATTTCGTAAAACTCTGTTTTGCTTCTTCCGATACTGAACTATCCAGAATTGATAATGCCTACACCTCAGTTTTTTTAGTTAGCAGTGCATTGTATGCTTTATTGAAACAGCATGGAATAACTCCTTGGCGTGTTTCAGGATATAATCAAGGTGAATTTTCTGCGATCTATGCAGCGGGAGGTCTTACCTTTCCCGACGGTCTTTATCTTTTATCAAAATATGCGCTACTGTATGGTCAATTATTAAGTACGACCGATCTCAATGGCATCCGTATTTCTGGAATACCATTTGATTCTCTCAATATGCTGTGTCAAAAAATGAGCAAGCCTGATCGGGAAGTTCATATTGCTATACAAAATCTCCCTCAAGAGCATATCGTCATGGGGCATCCAGCAGCAATTGAATTAGTGCGTGAACATGCCATGGAACATCCGGAAGTAGAAATTTATGATGCGGAGGTAGAATTAGGCCTTCATGCTGCTTGTATGGAATCGGTAGTTTCCTCATTAAGGACCTATTCTGAAAAGGTTGATTTTAAAGGTTTGAGCTACCCACTCGTAACTAATACACAAGCATCTTTAGTAACAGAAGGCAGCGAAGTTAAAGCAGCCGCACTTAAGCAACTTGAGACGATGGTACGATGGTCAGATTGTATGGAACAGTATGCCGAATCTGATCTTATTATCGAAGTTGGACCGGGATCAACATTGACAACCTTGGCAAAAAAAATATATCCCGATAAACTTTGTATATCACTTAATACTAAAGAAGATTTTAAAGAATTAGAGCGCTTATTAAAACCGCTTGAAACCCAACAGGAACTATAAATGGCAGCATTTACCAGAAAAGACACGCTTGACCGCATTGTGGCCCTTATTGCACAGGAACTTAAGGTTGATCCTGAACGAGTGAATGAAGAGGTTACTTTTCAAGAGCTTGGCGCGGATTCTCTGGATATGGTGCAGATCATTATGAAGCTTGAAGAGCTGTTTGGCGTTGAAATTAATGATCAAGATGCTGAAAAAATGGCTACGCTGCATGATGTTGTCGATTATGTGCATGAACGGCGAACGCTCTAATTAAGCGCTAGTATGATTGCCCATTATATATCAACCCATGGTTGTCGGGCTGAGCAAATCAACAGGATCAAGAAAGTACTAAAACTGTTTCATTGATCTGTTGCGCACACATCTTTTCTTTTTTTGCCTTTAGTGCCTAGGCCGTGTGAACGAAATTTATCCAGGTTATAAATCTATAACAAATCACTTTAAGTTGTTATATACCTAAAAAACCCCTCGGGTCATCCCTGCGCAGGCAGGGATCCATGCTGTTGTATTCTTCCTTATTAAGTTCTTCTCTCTAAAGCTTTTTCACAAGATTTTTGAACGCAATAAAAATTAGAGCTCTTCCGAAACCAGGTACCATCACTGCAAAGTGCGCTATCGGCGAACCTAGGTTGGCTCAGTATCGCAAGAGATCCATTATGTTTTTGCAATAATTTGGTATTAAGCTCAATTAAGCATGGATCCCCGCCTGCGCGGGGATGACCCGAGAAGAGACTTTGATAAGAAGAACAAACCTACTCTATAACTCAATAAAATTTCGTTCACACGCCCTAGCAATCACAAAACATTTTTATCCCGCTGACCAATTATTATTCGTTTTTGAGCATTCTTTAATTTAATTTATACATACCTAATGCAGGAAATATTGCTATGATATCATTGCTAACTATCGTTTTGCTATTGCCAAACCCGAGTATGTCAATCAAAAGAATGGTGTTGAATAACTTCAGATCATCGGCTCCCACTCGATTATTGTCTACAAAAATACCGGACATAAACCCTTATCCATGGGGTTACACAGTAAATAAAAAGACTACTTATATAATACATGACTCAGAACAAGCAGGACCTGCACTCCATAAGGCTTTGGTTAGAAAATCCTATTATAAGAGGTTGGCAAATGAGGCTCCAAATCAGAATCAAGCTCTGATTCTGCGGGCGCTTGCAGATATAGCCGAACGGGATGCATTGCATGAGGCAACTAAACGAGAAGAATAATTGAAATAGGCTCGTCCTTGGTCATACCTGTGTAGGGTGACTAGGGGCTTGGTTTCACGAATAACTTACCCCGCCCTTAAGCCATATACCCCATTGAGAAAGGCTGCTTCTATTGGTCTGCACACAATTAGGCAGCTGCCCTTCAAATTCAACAAAAGCACCCATGCCAAGATTAGCCTGCACAGGGCACTCTTGATACCAGTTTTTATAGATATGGCAGAATATTTTATGCGAATACGCAAGTGGTGCTTCTGCCGAATAGACATTCAGATCTCGTTGCCGTATAAAAACGGGTGATGGCATATCAACCACTAATGCTTGCTCACTCAACAGGTTGCCATTTATGGTAGCTTTACTTTGTGTCGTGTTGATAAGTTCACCAAATCCGGTGACATTTTGTATGCCCTTTAATGCATAGGTCTTTTCCGGAAACGGTGGGCAGCTAATATGTTCTTTGCTACGAATCCAGCCATCGTAACCAAGATCAATACCAAGCTCTTTATAGGTGTAAGCAAGCATAATTACCATATCAACTTGTATGGTAATCCGTATATCAACCGGTACGGTGGTAACATTAATCAGCGGCAACGTAACGCCACTATAGTTGCCATCGGCATTAAATTTTTTTGCTAAAATATAACGGCTACCCCAATTACCAACTCGTTGCCACGTACCCGTGCCGATCAGATCAAATGATCTTTTTTGATGTGTCTTAAAAAAATGCATGACATTGGCATCAATAAGGGCATCCAAACGTTGTTCTCCATCCTGCTCCCACAAAAGCGAACCACCCGTTATACCAAAACCAAGCTCTACATGCTTACCATTACCAACAATAGGTTCAAATAAAAAACTGCTGGTAGGACGATTCCCGGTAGGCACCACAAGACGTGCCATAATACCAAAGCGTCCACGCTCATTGGTAATTGCATAGCTTCCCACATTTATATGAAGATCGGCACATCCCCATTTGGCAGCAGGAGCTCCAATTTTACCCGACATTAATCGTTCGACTTGACCATATGATCTGGTACCTTTAACTGCAGCAGAAAAGCAGGTATATGGTGCAACAACTGATTGAAAATCCATGTAATCTGCTGGAAATGGGGTTGAACAGGCGCGATCAAAGGGATTTTCTTCCAAATCAACAACTGCCTTCGTCCAAGTAATTGGCGCATGCACAGAAATAAAGAAGTTCTTATAACCGCTGTACCAAGCCATATCGGCAATAATATTCTGCATTTGCGGTTTTATGGTCACAACACTTTGAAATTTTGGTGATAATCCAAAATAATCTGCCAACAGATCGGTATCTTTTCGGGTGGCAACCTCACTACCACTAATGCCTAACAGGCGTGTACCACAAAAATATTCTGCTATTTGATTAAGTCGAAATGAGCGTTCATAGACCGGTGTTATGGCACCGGCATGATACCACCCTTGCTTGTCGACAGGATTGATTGCTTCGTGCCAACCAACAATATCTCGTGCAGCATCGGTACCCTGCGAACGAGGACTAAAAAATGTTTGCCCTTGCAATGCTACAAATACTGCATTGATCTGAAAGCCTATGGTAAAACCACATGCTGCAAGCACTATATACTTTTTTTTCATGATAGGACCTCCTGCAAAGATGACAAGCTCACGGTACTACATGATCAATCAATCTGACAATGGTTTTAATCAAATTGCATACTACCTTTAATCCAAATACCCCATTGATTAAGAGCACAAAATTCACATGAACCCGGTTTAGCACAACCATTGCAGACTTTTTGACAGCCACTATTACAATCATCTTGACAGGCATCTTGATTGGTAAATTCGATTTCACCGCCAACACCAAGATGAGCGGCTAGCCTATCAGACCAGTCCCATCCATAATCGATATGAAAAAATAGTTTATTACTCGATCCCTGCGTGCCGGAAAAATTAATATCATTGTAAGCCAATAGTATCGGAGGGTTTGAGCTTTTCGTTTCAGTGGTGCTACTTGGTTCATCCACAACAATATCCGTTTCTGTCATAGCAGCACAAGGATTGTCAATACCATTATTAGGTCTAAAGGTATCATTTGAAAATTGGTTAGTACCGGTCGTTATAGTAGCATTAGACTCGGTGGCCGCAAGAGATACCGGGCTGCTGCTCATTTCTTCAAAGCCGATCATCTGCGCATCTCCTTTTAATGCCCATCGCTCCGTTTCTAAGCGTAAAGGATGACATCTGTTTTTCTGATAGATACGATCGCACGTTCTGGCCCAATAGTTGTATCCTAAGGTGAAATTTGATGCTTTATGTCGATATACAAAGGTAGCTACAAAATCACCCTCTACAGCAACACTGATATTAACTACGGTACTGGTCAAATAAGCAACCGGTGCATACTCATTTTCAAATGCTATACCGGTAGCACATGGTGCTACCAATGAAGGACCGGTAAATGCCGAACCCAAACGAGTAGCCAGCATATAACGGCTATTTTGTTTACCACATATATCAAAACACCGCTTTTGTGCGGCATTAAAAATATGTTGTCCATAGCCATCAATATAAAAGCCTAGTTCTGCCGTTTCCTGTTCATTTTTCCAGAATGCCAGATGCATATGAACACCAGCACCAAGCTTCCAATGGCCTCCAGAACCAATAACAGGAGTAAAAAGAAAGGCAGGATCAGGCTTATTGCCGGTGGGAGCAAAGATATGGGCACTTATTCCTAGATGATAATCGGACGCGCACACAAAATTCCATCCTATGGTAGCCTGCAGATCAGCAACTCCTATTCTTTTACGATGCGCATTTGAAAGCCTGCTACAACATAAAGGGTGCATAAGAATAGCAGGACCAAGATCGGGAACCTGCTTGCGACCAAGAAAAGCAAGAGCTTCCGACAGCAGCTGCCCATTGGTAGCGCCACTATCATTAAAATATCCTGCCGGATAGCCATTATTGCCTGAGATACTCTGTTCACAAAGACCCAAATCCCATTGCGTAACAACCAATGGTGCATGAGCAGTTACGTAAAGACCCTGTAATAGCTCATCAAGTCTTAGATAACCATTAAGGTCAACAAGAAATGTCTTAATATGTGGATTAACATACAAAGAGCCTTTAAAATCGGTAGGCAAACCAAAATAATCGGCAAGCCAAGCCTGTGAATCTCGAGGTTCTACTAGGCTTCCTTGTATATGAATCACCGATGGTGTGCAATCAGTATTAACAGTGTTGCCAAATAAACATGCTGCTAGTTTGTCCGCTCGAAAAGATTGTGTGTATTCGGGAGTGAGCGCTAAAAAGCCACCTAACGATGATTGATCACCACAAGCACCCATAAAGGTTTGCAATCCTGCCACATCACGCGCAAGATTAACACTTTGAGATCTAAAATCATAGAATGGGTTACCATACAAACAACAAGTACTGATTGATGCTACACAAAAAATTATCAAGCTTTTATCTGCTGGGTACATCATGGTGACCACCTTTGCTTCATTAAATTAACCGTGTCCCACCAACCTTACTCATTGTTATAGCATTACGTGCTTGTTAATTAAATGATATACCACCTTTTAGCCAAATACCCCATTGACTTGGGACACAACAGAAACAATCGTCACCACACGAGTTGCATGAATTTTTATTCTTATGACAACCCGTATGACATGAACGACAACCGGAAAATTCTACTTCAGTTCCAATACCAAGATAAGGAGTCAAAGGAGAGCATCTATCATGCCACGTATACTGTAAATGACTAAAGATTTTATGCGTAATGGCACGTGTACCAGCAAAGTTAACATCCTGAAGCTGTAATCCAACAATAGGATTTGAACTACGTTGAGGCAATATCGCACTGACGGCATCAAAGGCATTCGTACTGTCTTGTGGATTATCAATATTGAGTGTGTTTTGTCTGGTTATTATATTGGAACTAAAATTGTTCACACCACTATGAATCGTTGCCTTGCTTTGCGTTGCAGCCAATGCTATCGGATTACCAACAAGCCCGTTAAAGCCAAACACTTCACTGTCACCTTTTAATGCCCAGCTTGTACCATTTAAAGCATCAGTTTTACAGCTTCTTTTAAAACAGATCTTTTCACAACTACGACCATAAAAATTGTATCCTAGATCCCATTGAATATTGTTGTTTGTATAGCAGCATAAAGCAGCTATATCGGCTTCAACGGCAATTTTTACAGCAACCATGCTCGTGGTAAGATTTGCAACCGGTGCAAATTCACTGGCAAATTGGACATTGTTGCTGTTTGCCGGCTCAAGTGGATAGGGATTGTCTGCCGGTACCGGCTCTAGACGCTGTGCAAGCATGTAACGACTATTTTGCCCGCTTGCTGCTGTTCCGCTTCTACATAAATCGAAACAGCGTTTTTGATTCGTGGTAAAAAGATGTTGTATATTAGCATCAAGATAGAAGCCCAGGCTTTGATCTTCGCATTCATTTTCCCAAACAATCAGATGCGTAGTCAGGCCGATGCCTAACTTCCAGAAACCACCCGAACCTACCATCGGTTCAAACAAGTAACAACTATCCGGCTTGCCTCCGGTAGGTGCAGAAAATCGTAAGGAACTACCCAAGAGCCATCGCTCATTGCAGACAAAATTCCAACCAACGGCAGTTTCAATATCAGAAAGTTTCGTTTTGGTTGATGAATGGCTATCACAATCGGTAGCCCATCTACTACATGCTAATTTTTCAAAAGTGACTTGACTAGGCAGTGATGGATTACCCGTTGTACTACTGGTGTCATTTAATAAGTTGACCGGCACCGATTTGCCACTAAAAAAATCGAGCGCTTGACTTACTAAATTGGCATTTGGCACCACCGATGATTGATCAATGCCACTGGCGAGCATACCAGTAAAATAACCTGCCGGATAACCACGGACTCCTTTATCACTCGTTTCACATGCATGTAAACGCCACCGCGTATGTACTAAAGGAGCATGAATACGAATATAAAGACCTTGGATCCAAGAATCAAGACCAACATACCAATTAAAGTCTACTAAAAAATTACTAATACGTGGGTTAAATCGTATACTGCCATTAAAATCTTCTGGTAATCCAAAATAATCGGCAAGCCATGCTTGAGCCTGACGGTTCGGAAAAAGGCTTCCTTGAATCCTGAGCATTGATGTGCCATCGGCAGATCGGCACAAGTCAGGTGCAAATAAACAGTTGGTGATTCGGCCCGGAGCAAAGGTTTGTGTGTATTCAGGAGTTATATTCAAACTACTATAAAAATCATCTTCACAACAACGATTAATCTCCTGTTCCCAACCTACCATTTCTCGCGCAGCATTAACAGATTGAGAACGCATCGTATAAAAGGGAACTGTGTGCACATATATCACACTTAACAAACCAACAGTTGCACTTATTATTGAATGTCTTGCAAATACAAGCTCTCTTTTTCCTCTTTGTCTCATTACAATCCCTAATTAAAAAAAGGGCCCTCGTCTTACGACTGAGCCCTTTAGTACTAGTTTTGGTTTGTCACTATAGATACCTATAGAATCGACAAATCATTAATTAAACGACACGCCGCCTTTAACCCAAACACCCCATTGATTTGGTATGCAACGTGTGCAGCTTCCGCTACGGGAACCGCAAGAGCTAGCACAGCTGCTAGCGCATGTTGAACCACACGTGCTGCCACAGCTGTTGCCACATGAAGTGCCACAACTGTTACCGCATGAGCCGCATGAGCTACCACATGATCCACAAGCGGCAAATTCAACTTCGCCACCAATACCTAGATATGGTACCCAGTCTTCACAATCGCGCCATGAATAATTGAAATGAGCAAAGAGCTTGTTGCTGATTGCGCGTGTACCTTCGAAATTAACATTGTCGATAGTCAAGCCAACTGGTGTTGATGATGAGTCTTGCGCTACCGCATTGCCCGCTCCAGTAGGAGCTACAAAAGCGTTCGTGCTTGGAACTGGGGTATCAATACCTGTGTTTAATCTGGTTGCTGTAGCAGAAGCAAAATTGTTCAAACCACTATATATGGTTGCACAGCTTTGTGTTGCAGCAAGTGCCACTGGTACGCCTGTTGTAGCGGTGAAGCCAAACACTTGTGAGTCACCTTTGAGCGCCCATGTTTTGCCATCTAACTGATTAGCAGGACAGGTATTTGTTTTAGAGCAGAACTTTTCACAGCTACGGCCATAAAATTCATAACCTAAATCAAAACCGAAACAGCCATTGGTGTAGGCAAATTTAGCAGCAATATCAGCTTCTACTGAAACCTTCACGTCAACATTGAACGTGGTAAGGTTTGCAACTGGTGCAAATTCGCTCGCAAATTCTACGCCCAATGTGTTTACTGGTGCAAGAGGATCTATTGCAGTCGTAGGAACCGGTTGTAGACGTTGTGCTAACATGTAGCGACTATTTTGTCCCGGTTTGCAGGTACCACTTGAACAAAGATCAAAGCAGCGTTTTTGGCAGGTATCGAACAAGTGTTGAATATTAGCATCTAAGTAGAAACCAAAGCTGCTTGATTCACACTCGCTTCTCCAGAATATGGCATGGAAATCAAGACCACCACCAAGTTTCCAGAAACCACCGGAACCAATAATTGGTTCAAGTAGATAACAGCTGCTTGGCTTGTTGCCTGTAGGAGCCGATGCACGTATTTGAAGACCTACTAAGTAATCTTCATTGCACCAGAAGTTCCAACCAAGAGCAAACTCAACGTCCGAAAGACGTGTTTTGCTGCTTGAGCTACAATCACCACAGCCATTTGCCCATCTGCTGCATGACAACTGGTTAAAGATAACCGTTGCTGGCAATGATGAGTTACCTGACGCTGATGTAGTGCTATTGTTAGTAGTTAATGTAGGAGCATTTGAGCCTCCTGCGTTACCACTGAAAAAATCGAGCGCGCTCGTCGACAATGCACTGACTGCTACCGGATTTCCTGAGAAATATCCTGCTTGATAGCCCACAGTACCTGCTGCATTGACTGTTTCACAAGGATTTAATTTCCAACGTGTATAGACAACAGGAGCGTGTACACGGAAATATAATCCGGAAGCAAGCTCATCTAACCCCATGTAGAAGTTAAGATCTACTAAGAAGTTTCTGATACGAGGTTTGAAAGTAACCGTGCTGTCAAAATCTTCCGGCAATCCAAAATAATCGGCAAGCCATGCTTTTGGATCACGTCCGGACACAAGGCTACCTTGTATTCTAAGTGCTGATCCACAATCATCTGAACATGACAAGTCGCTACCAAAGATGCAGCTTGCTATACGGTTTGATCTAAATGTTTGTGTGTATTCCGGTGTTATACTAAAGCTACCATAAATATGGTCTTCATTGCATCGGTTGATATCTTCTTGCCAACCAACCATTTCACGCGCCGCGTTTACGCTCTGTGAGCGTGCGGTATAATAGGGAACTGCTTGTATATACATAGCACTACAAAGTGCTACACATAAACTCATTACTTTTATAGATTGTTTCATAATAACTCCTTGAAAAATCCTTTTCAATTCACTTGGGTGAGCGCATCGAAGATTATCGATGCAAAAGATTGCTTTTAATCGATACGCAACTCCTTTCTTACGTAACAATACAATTGAAACTTTGGATGACCTCATTACCTAATAGGGCGAGCCTTAGCTTAGATCAAAGATTGAGAGATTTCAATAGCATCTGTCAACCTTGATATAATATGTTCCGACTTCACTCTACAAAGTCGCGCACAGTATACTATGATGAAATTTTTGTTGTAAAGAAAAATTATGTATGAAATCCTGTATAGGTCGATGATTTAAAAGGGAGAATTTTTCATGAAGCAATCTTATTACGTACGGAACAAGCATAAAAAGGCTTGGTATTTGCATGATATAGTTGGCATCCTGCTGGCAATGACAGCATTTTTTATGTTGCTGTGTTTGCTATCATATAACCCTTATGACCATACCTGGTTCTATGCAACGACTGCTCCTCATCTAACGACCAACTGGTGTGGCACTATCGGTGCTCATGTAGCAGTGCTCCTCATATATTTTTTTGGATCATCATCATTGTATGGAATAATGGGCTTAGGATGGTGTGCCTATGCCTGTATTGTGACCAAATCATATGCTCATCACGCTGATCGCGTAGGTGCTTTATTCATACTTATGTGTACCAGTGCTGCCTGGTGCTGCGCTTATCAAATCGATTTTTTGGGCACCAGTTTTTTTGGTGGTTTAGTAGGAAATTTTATATATAGAATGCTTTACCAACATCTTGACTCAGTTGGTACCCTCATATGCATTCATACGCTGTTTCTTATCTGTTTGATACTTATTACACGTTTATCATTAATACATTCCATCGCTTATCTCTTACGGTTGCTTAAATCTAGTATCGCTTATATGATACAGACCCAACCCTCTATAAGCCGTTTTTTTTCAAGCATAAGAATCGCATGCGGACATATGCATAACTGGTGGATAACCTATACCAAGAAAATAAGAGCTATGCTGTGGCCGGACAACAATGTATCGATGTATGAATATACCGCTTATACTAATGAAGGCTTCGATGATGCATTATATGACACAACGGTCTGGAACTTTGAACGTGAAAAAACTATAGATAGTATGCTGACAGAAGAAGTAGTAGAGAGCAAGATGCAATCTCCTGTTTTACAAGAAACAACCTCTACCCCTGTTTGTCTCTATCAGGTGCCCGACCGTGATATGTTCAAAAAAAGAGTAGCGGATAAGGCAGATGCCCAACAGACCCGCCATTTGAAACTTCAAGCAGATCTGTTAGAAGAAAAACTGGCGCGATTTGGCATTGGCGGTACCGTTACTTCAATTAAGCAAGGGCCGGTAGTCACCTTATTTGAATATCAACCCACTATCGATTCTAAAATTAGTAAAATAACCGCACTGGAGCATGATTTAGCTTTGGCATTGCAAGCGATTAGCATACGTATTATTGCTCCAATTCCCGGCACATGCGTTGTTGGCTTTGAAGTACCAAATAAACATACAAAAGAGGTACTATTCTCTACGGTCATTCATTGCCCCACCTATACTCAATCGGCACTATTACCATTGATTTTAGGACAGGATACTATAGGTCGCAATGTGATTGTTGATTTAGCGGCAATGCCTCACTTGTTGGTTGCTGGTTCAACAGGTTCGGGTAAATCGGTCGCCTTAAATAGCATGCTTATGAGTCTTTTATGTGCATGTACGCCGGAAGAACTACAACTTATTTTAATCGATCCAAAACGTCTTGAATTTGCTCTTTATGCAGATATTGCACATCTTGTTTTTCCTATTATTACAGAACCGCACAAGGCATGTCTTGCGCTAACGTGGGTCGTCAAAGAAATGGAAACACGCTATACCATTATGGCCGGTATAGGTGCAAAAAACTGCCAAGAATATAATAAAGATGCTACACGTCCAAAAATGGCTTATATTGTTGTTATCATAGATGAGCTTGCAGATCTTATGATAACAGCAGGTAAAGATGTTGAAATGCTTATTACACGCATAGCGCAAATGGCGCGAGCAGCGGGCATTCATATCATTGTTGCCACGCAGCGGCCATCGGTCGATGTCATTACCGGTTTAATCAAGGCTAATTTTCCGAGCAGGATCTCATTTCGCGTAGCCTCAAAAATCGATTCACGCACTATACTTGATGTTAATGGGGCCGATACATTACTTGGACGAGGTGACATGTTATTTCTTGATTCTCGCTCATCATCATTACGTCGCATACATGGTGCTTATGTATCTGATCAAGAAATAGAAAATGTAGTGACCTATATTCGCTCTCAAAAAAATGTTATATATCGTGATCTTATGGAAGAAGTATTGTCACAAGAATCACTCTATGAACAAAAAGATGAATTATACGATGAAGTTTTACTATTTCTCAAAGGAGTTAATGAAATTTCTATATCATTACTTCAGCGCAAGTTTAGAATTGGTTATAATAGATCAGCACGAATTATAGATATGCTTGAATCGGCGGGCATAATAATGCCGGCCGAGCATGGTAAAATACGAAAAGTTATTAAGCAATAGAGGCAACTTTATGATGATTATGGAGACTTTTGATGTTTTTTGATGAACATTTTTTACAAAAAGAGTCTGTGCCGTGTACAGTCATACAAGGACATTTTCCCCAGGAAACCGCTTTTTCAATTGATACACGCAGCTTGCAGCCAGGAGATATATTTGTTGCTTTGCAAGGGGTCAATGTGGATGGGCATGAATTTCTTGCCGATGCATTGAAGAAAAAAGCCGCAGGACTTATTGTTTCAACATCAAAAATGAAGAGTATCCAGACGCTGGGACCACTACCCTCAGATATATTACTGGTAGCGGTCAACGATCCTCTGACTTTTTTAATGCAAGCAGCGGCAGCATGGCGGCGCCAATTTTCATATCCCGTCATTGCCATAACCGGATCCGTTGGCAAAACATCAACAAAACAGTTACTGAGCACTATTTTAAATACATATAAAATGTGTCACTTAGTATCGCATGGCAATCAAAATACGAGACTTGGATTAGCACTCAATATTTTATTAATGAGAGAAAACCATCAGGTGGCCATTTTTGAGGTTGGTATTAGCAAACGGGGTGAAATGGCTGAGCTTGCACATTTATTGCAACCCACTACCGGTATCATTACTGGTATAGGCCATTGCCACATGGAAGGGCTAGGCACGCTGGTCGATATTGCTCTTGAAAAGCGAGATTTATTTAAATATTTCACCGAAGACAGTATAGGAATTATCAACGGAGATCAACCACTATTAGCACAAGTTTCCTATGCTCATCCGGTGATTAAATTTGGTAAGAAAACGGTTAACCAGGTCCAAGCACGCAAAATAAGCATAGGCAAAGATAGTACCACTTGTGTATTTAAAATATATAAAGAAAAATATACTATCACTATTAACCATATTCATGAAGCTGTTGTATTTAATGCATTAGCTGCTATGGCTGCTGCTCATCTCTTGCAAGTGCCACATGACATAATTTTACAAGGAATTAAAAATTTCAAGGTAGTTCCTGACAGATTTGAGCCTAAAGCCCTCAAGTACGGTAAAGGAATTGTTATTAACGATTGTTATAATGCTAATCCTGAAAGCATGAAGGCCGCTCTCCTTGCTTTCCAGCGTATCGAAACACCTGCAAAAAAGATTGCCGTTCTGGGTGATATGCTTGAGCTTGGACTAACAAGCCCCTTTTGGCATAGACAATTAGGTAGATTTTTACGTAAGGCTCCTTCATTGCGTCATGTTATTTTAGTGGGAGAAATGGTAGAATGGACACGTAAAATGATTCCCGTTGGTGTCAGCGTGGTCTGTGTTGCCACATGGCAAGATGCTGTGGAAAATCTCAATAAACATCTTGATGAAAACTCTTTGGTATTGGTTAAGGGATCTCATGGTGTCGGTCTGCGCAATCTTGTACAGATGATAAGCGAGCCTCAAGAAACGGTTATAACTTCCCAGGCCATACATTATCAAGCGAATAATCAATTGTGATCGATACTACTGCCCACAAATCGGTTCTGATCGAGCAAGTAGTAACCTATCTTGCTCCAAAACCGGGTAACACCTACTTAGACGTAACGTTTGGCGCAGGCGGTCATACGCGCGCCTTGCTAGAAGCCGAACCTCGTTGCACCGTTATTGGTATGGATTGGGATACCATCTCTCTTGAGAATTATGGCGTCCCAATGGCTGAAGAGTTTCCAGGACGGTTACGTCTTATTTGGGGTAACTTTGCACTGTTATACCGTGTCTTAAAGCGAGAAAATATAAAAAAAGTGGATGGCATTCTTGCCGATTTTGGCACCTCTCAGATGCAGATTATGGAAAGACCCGGCTTCTCGTTTAATCGTGATACACCCTTAGATATGCGAATGTCCCCTTCGCACCAGAAAATCACTGCTGCCGACATTATTGCATCAGCAACAGAGGAGGAATTAAGTACCATTTTTTTCAGGTACGGCGAAGAACGGTATTCACGTAAAATAGCCCATTTAATTGCACAAGAACGGCAGGTAAAACCTATCACAACAACTAAACAGTTGGCTTGTTTGGTTTCTCATGTTATTGCCTCAAAACGTGGAACTGCCCATCCGGCAACCCGTATATTTCAAGCCTTGCGTATTGCAGTAAATAAAGAGCTTGATAATATCAGTTCATTTTTAAGCGAAGCTGTTCGCGTTCTAAACCCTGAAGGGAGACTGGTATGCATCAGTTTTCATTCTCTGGAAGATCGCTTGGTCAAACAATTCTTTAAAAATAAAGAACAGGAAGGAGTTTTAGAAATTTTAACCCCAAAAGTCGTTACCGCATCTGCGCAAGAAATCGATCGCAATCCGTCCTCTCGTTCTGCCTGTTTGCGCGCAGCACAACTTATTGTTTGACAAAAGGACGTAAATTTATACACTTATCCTATCGATTGGGTACTGTAGCAATTCGAAAAAAATGAGATAGTAATTAAGATTCTTCGAGGATACCGAATATGAAAATAACAGAAGTAAAAGTGTATCCAGCTCGGAAAAATGGTAGATTGAAAGCATATGCAACGATTGTCTTTGACAATAGCTTTATTATTCGAGACCTTAAGGTGATCGAAGGAGATAAAGGGTTATTTGTTTCAATGCCATCCCGTCGCAGAAAAGATGGTACATTTAGAGATATTGTACATCCTTTAAACGTTGAAACGCGCAAGCTGATCGAAGATACAATTATTGCCGAGTACATGAATGTACGCGACGTCGAAGTCGATCCAGCGGCAGAAGAAGAGTTCGATTGATAGCGCACATCTGATAGATTCTATTCTTTTTGGGGCGTGGCCAAGTGGTAAGGCACCAGGTTTTGGTCCTGGCATTCGGAGGTTCGAATCCTTCCGCCCCAGCCAGTCTTCGCCCATGCTACGCAGGGCTTCGCCTGGCACGGCCAGTTATTACGGATGAACTAAAAAACTATTGAATGTTTTGTTGCGAAGACTGTCTCGGCGTAGCTAGCTCTACGAGCGCAGCGAGAAGAACCTAGCGTAGACGGACAGCCTGTATCATGTATTATATCTATATAATCAAATCTCAAAAAATTCCCGATAAATTCTATGTCGGATATACCAATAATATAGAGTCCAGATTAAAGGTTCACAACAATGGTGGATCGGTTTATACTGCTGACTATACGCCTTGGGAACTAATTTGGTATTGTCGTTTTCCTGACAAATTAAAAGCACTAAAATTCGAAACATATTTGAAATCCCATTCTGGCAGAGCATTTATGCTAAAAAGATTAACGTAAGCTTATGTATGTTGGCAGAACCAACTCTCTCGATCATCGATTCCTGAAACATAACGCAGGCTGTGTCCGGCGAAGCTAAAAAGCGAAGCCTGGGTGAGTCTGTTCATACGAACAAGTATAAACCCTGGAAATTAATGACCTATGTTTGTTTTGACAACCAAGACAAGGCTATTGCATTCGAGCGCTATTTAAAGTCTGGTTCTGGAAGATCGTTTGCAAAACGGCATTTGTAGGTAAAACAGACTCAATTTTTCTCGACGATTATGCACATCTGTAGTAGATTCATGCCACTTTTATCAGTCCTTTTGATCTCAAGCATGGTGCATCAATGATATTCAAACACAAATCTCGAGTGGCAAAAATAATACTCTTATGCTTAAGTCTATCTGTTGTTGAAAAAGGCTGGGTTACCAAAACACATCCTTTTGAACTGGGCGCCGCTATTGTTACGCAAGAGATGCTCTATGCGTTGACTCTTGCAGGCTCAATGCTCTGGCGTGCATGTACCAATTCTAATGACTCCGCAGTGGATCGCGTTTTACAGCAGGAAATCGGTAAATTCACCAGTCGTACTACTACACAAGAAACTCATCCAACAGTTTCGTTACCTACCATTTCTCAAGAATCATCTCGCAGTCATACGGAACATATAAAGCCAATCTCTATTGTAAAGCACATATCATCTGCCACAGTTAAAAAGATCGATAATTGCGAGAAATCACGCGCTACTGTGTCGCATGTTACTCAAGAATGGGTAACACAAATCACGTATGCCGCTATTCCAGAGAAAGAAAAAGCAGCGTCACAAGAATTGGTTCGTCAGATCACACTTGATTGGCATATACACAATTGCCAAGAGACTATACGTTCAGCACGAGCTAGCGCACAGAAACATCTTTTTGAACAGATACAAGCACTGAATCCTGGGGTAACGACCGAACACAATGCCAATGGAGGCACAACCTATTACGCACCAAACAAACAGTTTTATGCATATGCAGGTCCATCAAGGCAGAACAATAGTCATCCTGTTGTTGATCGTATGATACGGCAACAATATGAATTGATGCGGATTCATAATAATCCTGAACTGTATAGTCAGGTTTGTGGCGTTGTAGATGGTTTTACCCAGACGTGCAAACAACTGGTTTATGGAACATTGATTGAACGTGTTACCGCATTATTGCATCTGAATGATTTCTACATCAGTGGTGATACGTATGGACGAGAGCTAGAAGAAACCCAAACTGCTCTATATGCAGCACACTACCATAAAGATGGCAGCATCTGCATGAAGGCCCTTGCAGATATGAATAAGGCCAGGGATATTATGCTCAAATATCATGGCCTGAATCATAGCCATCGATCAGAGTTTTTTCGATCTACAACGCATTGCCCCGATAAAACAGCATGTACACGTCTTTTTAAAAAATCACGCAAAGTGGATTTCGTAAAGATAAGCAACAACAGCACCAACCAATGTTGCAAACAGATGCTGCTTGCCTTTGCATCAGGCGACATGGCGACAGGACTCAAGATCAAAGATCACAACAGACATCTTGAAGATCTGACGGTGTTATATAATGCACTACAAGCTGAGCATGGCAAAGCTATTGCACAACAAGAAGCGCTACTAAAAGATCAACACGGCATCCTTCACTTTAATCTTCCTCTTGCACAGCGAGATCCTTTATTTACGGCATTGTCAACCCATGATCGGACACAGCTTCAAAATAATCCTCAAGCACTCGCCAGTTTTAATGATGCACTGCTCATGCGCAATCGCTACAAACAGACCTTGCATAAGGCGTGGAATATTTCCCAAAATACAGATCCCGTCGTGCATGAGACATTGTATGCATTGATAGACAGCGGCACTATACCAGATCGCATCGACAAAATTCATGAAGTCTCGACAAACCCAAATATCACCGCTTGCAAGCGCAAGAAAATAGTGCAAGTGTTCTTTCTTACTAACGGCATTATCAAGGATTTTGCTGAATATGATCGTGCACAATCTCTCAAGATGCCAGCGGCAATTTTGGAAGAAAAACATGCACACACGCGGCAGCTTCTGAATCACCTGGTATACGCCGAACACATATCCGAAGATGAGCATCTCCAAGATGAATGCGAACAAGCAATAGAATATCTCCAAAAAGCCTTTGCTACAGATAATAAAGAAAGTTCCGCTTACTATCTCCAACAAGCACAATCTCTGTATGACCGCATAAATAATCCAATAGATAATGAAAAAATACAGGGGACATGCGGCACAGGGAAACTAAAAGACATATCACTGCCAGGCAGCGAGTGCTTACCAGGAACGGGCCACATACAACCGAGCGTACCTTATTGTCCGGGTGATCAATATCAAGACCGTATTGAAAAAGAGAGAATGCGTCGCTTAAACCATAATCCTGAAACAATACCAGATCCACCACCATGCGGGTTTGCAGGACAAACATTACCGAGTTTTGACTCTGATACGGGCCCAGCTGCTGAAGTCGATGATATTTCTGAAGGAGCAAGTGAGGGTACAGAAAAAATAGAGAGTGAGGGAGAAGAGGTTGCAGTGGGCGAGGATGATTCTTTTTTCGAGGAGATTCATGTATCTCCACCTGTTGATGGCGACATTGAGAACATCGACGATCTTATGAGTAAAGAAAATCAAAAAGAAGATGCCGTTATCGTAGTAAATGAGTTCACGACCTTGAGTAATGCTCTAGTGAAAGTAGCAGGACGAGGACACAGCAAAGGTAGAACAGAACCAAATAATTACGAAGAAAAACTCGCCATGGATGAGGTAATGTCTAACCCGGATGGTACAAAACTTGAAAAACTTATTATGACGGACTCCAGATGGCCTTCTGAAGAAGGATGGAGTAAGTATGCTCAGAATGTCGATGACAAAAATGGTCATAGGATAGAAATACATTATGTATACAGTGAAAAACTGAATCAGTACGATGATTTTAAATTTAAAGATTGAAAGCAGAAATGAAAATTACATGTATTAATTCATCTGTAAAACAATATGGTAATTATCTTGAAATGGGATCGGAACATATAGTTTATGGCATTGAATTGTATAATGGCGCGTTACGCTATTTGATTACTGATGGAGGGAAAAGACCCTTTTGGTATCCTTCAGAGTTGTTTCGTATTACAGATCCATTGGTATATGCTGAATGGTATGTTTCTGCCGGCGAATACCAAGGGAAACTCAATGTTATCTGGGGTTATAAAGAGTTATTGGGCCCCGCTCATTACCAAAATTTGCTTGAGCGAGAACCAGAAGATATGCGTATATTTGAAAAACGCAAACAAGAGATTGATGAATACGAAGCTCTTGGATCAAGAAGATTAGAGTGCTTGCAAAATCTCGCGCCTTTTACCAGAGAACACTAAATACTAATGAGATTGCAAGCTGGATAAGCCACCTGGGAAAACTTATGCATTGGAAGCAACAAGTACAGTTATTGGAGCAGGAGGCAAATTTTGATATTGCAATTTTTTTACTGGAAAAAGTGGTAAAAAATAATCCCGATGATGTGGATGCATATATCTTTTTGCTTTTTCGTCTGAGAGAAATGTGGCTTGAGGGTGGTGTGTACTGGTGTAATGTCGCAAAAGACCCATTAAGAGATATTAAAAAAGAGTATTATGACTCAAAATTTGAGAGTTATATGGCAGCTGCGCAGAAATATTTTGCCGAATCATATGCTCTTTTTTCTAAGAATCCAGAATATTTATATTATGCTGCGCACATATTAGGTCACATTGCTTGGTACTTTGGAACATCTGATGAGCGTCAAGCAGATCTCGAACATCAAGCTATACGTATGCGCTATAATGCCGTTCTAAATATGATGGACTATTATAAAGAGCTATATGATAAAGAACCAAATAATGTTGATGTCATTAAATATGCAACCGATATAATAAATGCCCCATCCATTCAGGAGCAATTAGCCACCAAAGGTGCTGCCGGAGAATATGTGGTAGGAAGATATGTAACCTGGGCTAAAGAAGTCTTGAAAAAAGCAGGCAGCAATGGCACTTCTAGCAGCTAACAGCCTCTATCTTACCACTGAATATTTTGAGGATACGAGCTGCGCTATTCCAGTTAAAAGTTCGAAATGTACACAGCGTCTGCAGCCAGTCTTCGCCCATGCTACGCAGGGCTTCGCCTGGCACGGCCAGTTATTAAGGAAAAGAGCCAAAGAAGGACGACCCAGATCCTCCATCTGGTGCCGTTGCAGCAGCTGCTCTTTTGCAGGCTATTGATGAAAGCAAAGAAAAAGCCATAGAAGTTTTTAATAAAACATGTGAATGGATTACGACGGATCCTAATGGATTGCAGGCAATTAGACATGCCTTTGTAAATAAACCAGGACACAA
>Ga0206859_1035_pt1 | contig 31277 bp, 35 predicted proteins | sample Alteio_BWOrgCont_47_FD_152882 | JGI IMG/M metagenome (GOLD analysis project Ga0206859, IMG submission 152882) | Enriched cells from forest soil in Barre Woods Harvard Forest LTER site, Petersham, Massachusetts, United States -... | ecosystem: Environmental > Terrestrial > Soil > Temperate forest >... | reverse complement strand
TTGTGCCCTGGTTTATTTACAAAGGCATGTCTAATTGCCTGCAATCCATTAGGGTCAGTCGTAATCCATTCACATGTTCTGTTAAAAACTTCTATGGCTTTTTCTTTGCTTTCATCAATAGCCTGCAAAAGAGCAGCTGCTGCAAGAGCACCAGATGAAGGATCCTGATCTTCCTTTTTTGGTTCTTTTCCTTCTGGAGATTGATTTTGTTGTGGAGGTTTATCAGAATTGTCTGTCGGCTGTTCTTCTGAGTTAAGCAGTATCAGATCAGACTCTATTTGTTCAAACATGCTTTGTGCATAAAATAGATAACGCTCAGCACTTCCTTTATCGATGGTTGCAAGTGACTTTTGAATACATTCTACAGCTGCGGCACATTCGCTTGTAATCTGCTCATCATTGCATACACGTTCTGTGTAGACTAGACGATTAAGAAGCAGGCGAGTCTGTGCACATTCTTCTCCTAAAATTGTCGTTGGCATCGTGAGCGATCGAGCACGGGCATAGTGAGAGAAATCCTTTATAATGCCGTTTGGTAAAAATAGTGCATGTACTATCTTTTTTCGATCAGAGAGACTGATATTCGGATTGGTCGAAACTTCATGAATTTTGTCGATGCGCTCTGGTATGGTGCCACTATCGATCAACGCATATAGCGCCTGATGTACGACCGGATCGGCTTCTTGAGAAATATTCCATGCTTTGTGCAAATATTTTTTGTAGGTATTACGTAGCCGTAATGCGTCATTAAAACTTGCCAGTGCCGATGGATTGCTTTGTAATCGAGCATGATCTTCATCGGCCAAAGTGGTATATAAAGGATCTTGTAATGCAACTGGCAGATGGAAATGTAGAATGTCATACGAATCTTTTGATAGAGCTTCTTGTTGTTCAACAAGTGTATTGTATTTAGCTCGTATCTGCTCATAGAGCGTCTGAATACCACGTGCGTTACTGTTGCTGTTTTTTATCCGCTCTACTTCTTGCATATCACCTGATGCAAAAGCAGTCAGCATATTCCTATAGCATTGGTTGGTGCGATTATTGCGTATTGAGTTCAAATCAACGTTGTTCTTTTTGATAAGCTGATCATTACATGAAGATCGTGCATGTACGCACGGTTGTTCAAAAAAGGGCACGACTTTTTTGTGGCTGGCTACATATTTTTTAACAATAGCGTGGGCAGCAGTCATATCAGAGAGCCTGTCGATACATATGCTTCCATCAGTATGCACATAATGTGCATATATCTGCTTTTGTGCATTGCATAGTTCTTGGCCAAATGTTCTGGTCTCAATATGAAAATCAGCAACATAAACTAATGCTGCAATGCGCTCAAGCAAAGTACCATACAACAGGTAGCGGGCATTGTTGAGAAAACCACAGAGTTCCTGCTCTATGGCTGCTCGGATATAGGGATCATACTTGATTTGTATCTGTTCATTCAGTCGCTGCTCTGCAATATAATCAGCCAGCGCATGTGTATGCCGTTGTCTTGATGGACCCAGATAGCAATAAAATTGAGTGTTTGGTGCTCGATAGGTAACGCCACCATTTGGATGTATCTCTGAAGTATATCCTGGATTCAATGCTCGTAATTCTGTAAACAGATGGTTGTATGCATGTGCTTGCGCAGATCGTATTTCTTCAGCGCTTCTCTGTTCCAGTTGCTTATGCCAATCGACGGCAACATGATGCACTAATTCTTGTGACGCTGCTTTTTCTGCTTCAGGAATCGCCGCATAGGTAACTTGTGTTATCTGTTCTTGTGTAACATGAGACACAATGACGCGTGATTTTTCGGTACTGTCGATTTTTTTGACTGCGGTAGGAGATATGCGTTGCGCAATAGGCACAGGCTTTATGTGCTCTATATGCACAGGAGATGAAGTCTGTTGGGGAACTGTTGGAAGAGTTGCAGTTGTAGCGTTCTGTTTCGCAGTCTGTTGTATCTCTTGCCTGTCCTTCGAAGCCTCGGCGCAGTAGGACTGGAATATACGATCAGCTACAGAGTCGTTGGCATTGTTGTAAGCTCGCCATAGACATGAACAAGCAAGTGTTGCCACATACAGAAGTTCTTGGCTGATTATTGCTGCGCCTATATCCAAAGAATGCGTCTTTGTAACCCAGCCCTTGTCAACAACAGAAAGTGTCAGACATAACAGGAATATTTTTGCGACTCGAGATTTCTTGATGTAAAACATAGATGCTCCCAAAGTGATAGCTCTTGGGATTGCAGTCTACGTAATTTTTAATCGGGGTGCAAATTTGCCACAAGATGTTGCGCTTCCTGAAATGGATTATTTGTACTGTTTAAAGAATACACGAACTTTTTGAACAATGTCTAACCGCTCTCTATTCCATGCATGAGTCATTTCTTTCTGAGATGCATGAGGAGACCGTTGCGTATAATTCTGAATAAACCGAATATATGCCCACTCTTGTTTGGGCGGACGCTTTTGTTCTTTATTGCGTTCATATTCGGCTTGCCATTCCTGAGCAAATTCAGCATACGTAGGAGGCTTTCCTGCAAGCCATCGCCCGCGCAACCAGTCAATCCCTTGGGCGGTAAAATGAAAATGTGTGCCTATTAAATGTTTAAAAAACTCACGCGTCGCACGATCATTTTTGTAAGCACCGTACAGCATAGGTGTGTGTGCAGCAAGAGCATACGTTGTATTGCGTGATGCTTTGGAAATTGCAGGGATTTTGCCAGGGGCTAATTCTTTACCAGTTATTGCATAATGAAGCAGTCGCTCTATCAGCTCGTTCTTGTTAAATCCTTGTAATGACAATCCTAACTCTTCTAATTGTGACTTGAGTTCGTCAATATGTAGATAAGATAGGTTTTCTCTAAGCTCAACCTGATCTTTTTGTGACAGATACTGCATGTTACTGTATCCCGATGTGTATCTCTACTTGAGCATTTGCTGGGTCAAGGCTTCGTTCATCGTATACTTCATAATCAGTGGTATAACTGTGGTTGAGCTTTCCCGCATCTTCCAAGGCCCATATCTTCTTCCAAAGGTCAAACACTATAGTACCTCTTGGCCCTTTTTCAGACATGAAGATGCTTCTTTTTTGAGCTGGAATATGCAATGCGGTTAACCACGCTGGAACAGTATCTAAAGAAGATACTCGTGCTCCGATTAGTATGTTATATGCACCACTTTTGTCATTTTCAAAGTCATAGTAAACAGCAATAATTGCGTTATCAATCTTGTTGGGGATTTGAGTAAGAATATCTTTGACAAAAAATTGTTCCCAGAGTTTGCCGATAGTTCCTTCAGCAACTGCTGCTTTAGTTGTTGTCCGTAAGCTGATACCAATGACGTCAAATGCTTTTTCTGCTTGTATATGACCAATGTTCATAATCTACCTTGAAGCTTGCTTCGTAAATCCGAAGATAAACTAACTATACTTTTCATACCAGTGGCGTATTGTTGCATGATGCTCTTTCCAAGCATCCCATGCCGCCCGAGCCCAATTATCTGCTAGTTTTGTATATTCATCAAGGGTACATTCTTTAACAAAGAACTCTTTTTGTATATCACCTACTTTAATGGAACCAAGCTCAGTAGGCGATTTTAGCTCATTAAATTGAATATCGTGCTTACTCATGTTGGTCAAAATAGTATCCATAACCTTTGCAATTAAACGCAAATCCATCTGCTTTTCTATTGCACAGTAGAGCGCAATCAAATGCACAGGAACAGATTGTATGGAAGCACGCACAAGCCGAGGCTCAATATTGAATTTTTTCTGCCATTCTTCAATACGAGGATGCTGTACTGAATAAGCATCTACTATCAGGCGGTGGGCCGGTGGATAGCCATATAATTCATTTTCTTTAGCAAGAATATCAAAATAAGCAGCTAAGCATTCTGGACTCGCAATTCCATATTTGCCTATACCAGCAAATTGGTAGTGTTCCAATGATTGTTGCAAAGGGAAATACGACTTGCAACCATGGCATTGCCGTACCGATTCATTTAACATAGTTATTTATCCTGGAGTAATCTCAAGCAAAATTTAAATTTAATGACAAGCGATTGTCCTAACGCAACATAATGAAACCAGCCTAGCGGAATCAGATGAGGTTGCCAAAAAATAGTGCCCTATTTAGCTCTCTAATGGATTGTATCCAAGCATCTGCCTGGCAATAATCTCAAAGGATACTTGGTCTATTTCTAACAAGCCATACCGAAAAATATATCCCCATGAGCTTTTATTCTTGATAAAAGGCAACTTGTCTACTAAGGGTCTTATCGGAACATGCTGTGCATTAAGATACTGTACATTTCGCCTAAATGGCTTGAAGCCCTCACCCATATCAACTTGGTAAGGAGCATCATCTTGTACAATGCCAATAGCAGTAAATTGTTGATACGATTCAGTGCCATGCATACTATTTTTTGGGGAGTAATAGATAACAAAATCACCTTTATGAAGACGCTTGGCTGGGGCTGATTTTCCGTGACAAAATTGGCAAATACCAAGCTTTACACCATTGGCAACATGGTCTTTCGATGCAACGCCTACCCAAAATTTTCTGGTCCTATTGCTCATGAGTATCTATCGCGAGTTTATTCAAAATGTTAATGAGAGATTGCTCTTCTTGTTTTGGCACTTTCCCAAAAAATTCTGCGTCGATCGATTCAACAATTGGAATAAGCTTTCCAATTAACTTTCGACCTTTATCAGTAAGCGTAACCATCTTGGCACGTGTATCTATCTTGTGTTCTGCCCGCTGTACCAATCCCTGAGCAGCCAGTTTTTTAAGCGATTGGGAAACCGTCATCTTGTCTAATTTAGACCAATTCACGATTGAAACCTGCATGGTATCATGCTCATGTTCCTCAAACCACATAAGAATCGCCATGATAACAAACTGAGGGTGAGATATATCAAAAGGCTCAAGTGCATTTTTGATAAGTCGTTGCCATGTTATAGTCGTTTGCCATAATAAAAAACCTGGGCTATCCTCCGGTCTTTCAAAACCAAAGGGTGATCTGTCTTTTAATTTATTCATGTGATTTCTTTGCAAGGTTTACCAAGGCATCCATTTCATCGGGAACAGTGTCTGCAACATTTTGCGCTACCAATTTTATCCACAGCCACTGTAAGGGGCCCGTCACCACAAGTTTGTTACTGAGCAACAACCCCTCAGGTGTTTCTTCCATTGCATGAGTATCATACATCTTAGCCCCGAAGAAGGTGGTACAATCGGTAAAGCTTTTGCCTTCATGTATTTCAGTCAACACAATCTTGACTGGACTGACGCCTTTAGGTTTTAGCATGAAGTGACTGCCGACCTTAAACTCACCTTCAAGCTTGCAGTAATCCAGGTCACCATGCCATTGAGTCCAGTTATTTATATCGGTCCATAGGTGCCAGATATCTTCTTTTTTGACCCCAGGATACAGTTTACTGTATGTCCTAATCCACATATTAACTCCTTATGGTAATTCTACATATAGTATATAAATTTACTAAAACTAGTCAAACACAAGAGAACAGATGGCGGAGGAGTCGCTTGAGATATGTATCATTCTGATATATAATATATCGTATTGATATATATATTAAGGAGTCATTCGATGCCAAAACAAGGAAGAAGCCAGTTTGCCATCCTCGGGATGCTGGCCTTATTGAAAAAAAGCTCAGGTTATGACCTCAAGAAGCATATGGAGTCCAGTACTGAATACTTTTGGAAAGAGGGCTTCAGTTCAATTTACCCCGTACTAGAAGACCTGGAAGAGCAACTATTAATTGTAAAAGTAGATACACCTACAACCAATGATCGTAAGCGTAACGTGTATACCTTAACTCAAGCAGGTCATGATGCCCTTAAGCAATGGTTATTACAAACACCTGAACATTTGCAGCTCAGGAACGAGCAGCTATTAAAACTATTTTTTGGGAATCTGATTCCTGTTGAAGTTACTATTGACCATCTGGAAACCTACAAAAAAGAACTTGAAACTAAGTTGTCTTCATTTCGGGAAATTGAACATGAGTTACGGACAATGGATACAGCAGAATCCTTTTATGGATTGCTTACATTAGATCATGGAATCAGACACATTGTAACCGCTTTGGAATGGTGTGATACGACTATCCAAAAGTTGAAGAAGTATGGTGGAACTCATGGTTAAGAATGTAGTTTGTCCCTTACAATGTGGACTGTCTGTTAACAATGATATCACCAAAATCATTGTTCATGGCGCAAAAGAACATAATCTGAAGAATATCTGTTTTGAGATCCCCAAAGGTAAACTGGTTGCGCTAACAGGGCCATCAGGATCAGGTAAATCTTCTATAGCTACTGATATTTTGCAAAAGGAATGCATCAGACAGTATTTGGAATCATTGGGTATGACAACAGATCATATTGAAAAAGCAAAAGTAGATAGCCTTACAGGATTGTCTCCTTCTATTGGTGTTTCGCAGCGTGTAGCAAACTTCAATCCTCGCTCAACTGTTGGTACAAAAACAGGAATTCTTATCATCTTAAGAAACATGTTTGCTGCAATGGGATCTCAACCTTGTAGCGGTTGTGGACAGCTTGTTAAGCAACCTTTGCAAGATAAGCATAAGCTGACAACTATTGAGGTAGAGGAACAAGTAGGTTCTTCTACAAAGAAACGAAAGCAAAGCTTTTTTGATTGCCCTCATTGTGGACATCAATTAGAAAAACTTCAAATGTCCCACTTTTCAAGCAATACAACACTTGGTGCATGCGAAGCTTGTAAAGGCGCTGGTGAAATCATTAATGTTGATATATCACGCTTGTTGCATGAAGAAAAAACGATAAGAAATGGCGGTGTAGAGTATTGGAATGAAGCATTAGCAAAGTATTATGAGGGTGTCATTCTTGCTGCTAGCAAGCATTACAATTTCACCTTTGATCCTACCATTCCGCTACGAGATTACACACAAGAACAAAGAAACTTTTTACTGTATGGAATCAACTTTCCCGATTTTATCAGGAAATACAAAAATATACCTGCACCTAAAAAAGTCAGCGATGGGAATTTTGAAGGGATTATTCCGACTTTGTTGAACCTCTATAAGAAGAATCCTGTAGGCGCTTTGCATGACGTCAAAAAATATATGGTACATGCAGCATGTATTGAGTGTAGTGGGACAGGATTAACCAGGCTTGGCAGGGAAGTAACTGTTGGTGGTAAGACTATTGTTGATATAACTCATTTCACGTTTAATGAGCTGCTTGCTTGGTTGCAGAATCTGGATAATGTGCTCCATCAAGACGAATTGCAGATTTTTAGGGCATTTTCAGGAGCGTTACAAGAACGAACATCAAATGTAATAGAAGTGGGCTTACACTATGTAACGTTAGATCGTACACTTCCTACACTTTCTGCTGGAGAATCCCAAAGACTCAGATTGGCTGGATTACTTGGTTGTGGACTTACTGGCGTGTTATATGTACTTGATGAACCAACAACAGGATTACATCCTCATGATACTGGAAAATTGTTAACAACGCTCAAGAAAATACAAGAGGCTGGTAATACTGTTTTAATAATTGAGCACGACATGGATGTTGTTGAAAAAGCTGATTATATTCTTGATATAGGGCCTGCTGGGGGTAGCAAGGGCGGTAAGATTGTCGCTTGCGGTACACCAACTGAGGTTATGAATTGCTCAAAATCCAGCACTGGTAATTACTTGGCCAAAAAACATGCACCACAACTTAGAAAGAACACTTTCTTACATGAAGCGACAGCTCTTACTATACGCGGTGCCAGTGAACATAATTTGAAAAATATTGATGTTACTATCCCCACACAACAGCTTGTTGTAATGACAGGCGTATCAGGTTCAGGTAAATCGACGTTTGTATTTGATATACTGGATAAAGTTGCAAGAAACTATCTAAATAATGCAAGTGAAATTCCAGGAAAACATAGTTCTGTTCATGGATTACAGCAATTTAAGCGGATAGTCACCGTTGATCAGGTTGCTATAGGCAACTCAAAATCATCAAGATCAAATGTAGCAACGTATACAAAGTTGTTTGATGCAATTCGAGAACTATTTGCTTGCCTACCAGAAGCAAAAGCCCGTGGATTTACTGCCAATACATTTTCATTCAATACTTCTGATGAGCGCTGCGAAAACTGTAATGGAGCAGGTGTAGTTGAAGTCGACATGACCTTTATGCCCGATATAGAAACAGAATGTCCTGTATGCAATGGTATGCGGTTTAATGAAGGTTTACTAGCAGTAGAATTTCATGGTAAAAACATTGCTCATATTTTAGATATGACCGTCGCTGAAGCTATGGAGCTATTCAGGCAAGAAAAGAAGATTTTTGTGCTGCTGGACCTCATGAAACAAGTTGGCTTGGAATATTTGAAATTGGGACAATCCACCTCGACATTGTCAGGAGGAGAAGCACAGCGGATCAAATTAGCAGCTGAACTTTCCAAACCAGACGCTGGTAATACATTGTATCTGTTAGACGAACCCACCACAGGGTTGCATCCCCAAGAAGTGGAACGACTTATTGGTATCTTGCAAAAACTGGTCTCAAGGGGAAATACTGTAATTGTTATAGAACATAACTTGGATGTTATTTGTAACGCGGATACCATTATTGATTTTGGTCCTGGTGGTGGATCAGCAGGCGGTACTATTGTTGCAACAGGAACACTGCAAGAGATCATAGAGCAACAAGATTCATTAACCGGACAATCCTTGAAACATTATATGGCTACTCATAGAGAGAAGGATTATTATGAAACACTCAAATAAAATAATCATTACCCTTATAGCGATAGTTTCAACCATGACCGTCAATGCAGCCAAACCATTTTCCCTAGAGAAGCTAGAATTTCTTAAAACTTTTGCTGTAAAAAGCCCTGCATATATCAAAGCAAGCGATGAGTGTAATCTGGCCTATTATGCTTTTGTTCCTCAATCGCCTCAAGCGATCGTCATTTTTTATCATGGTGCAGGTTTTTATGGAAGCGCGTTATACCAATATTTTGCCCAACAGCTGGCAGAAAACCACAACATAGGCTGCTACCTGTTTGACATCCGTGGTCACGGTAATTCGAGCGGTAATCGTGGCGATGCGCCAAGTGTTACACAAGTGTGGGATGATACAACAACCGCAGTTACTTATGTAAAGTCGCTTTATCCGAACGTTCCATTGTATGTTGGTGGTCATTCGTCTGGTGCTGGCATGATTTTAAATTACAGTCACTACTACAATAACCCAGCAATACAGGGATATCTGTTGGTAACGCCGTATCTGGGCAGGAATGCTGCTGTGTTTAAAGAACATCCAGATCTCGCAACTTCATTTATAAAATCTGTGCGCTCGTGGGTGTTTATACTGAACGGCATTAGCGGTGGTTACTGCTTTGCGCATACTCCTGCTGTTTTTTTCAACTATCCAAAACATTTGCTTGCAAGTGATCCAAAAATTGTTTCTACCTATACGCCGACTATGACTGCAGCAACTTCTCCAGAAAATCCTCAAGAGCTGTTTAGAAACATAAACAAACCGTTCGGGCTTTTTATAGCAGCTGATGATGAGCAGTTTATTGCTGAAAAAGTTGCTGACTATAAAAAATATGTGCCAGCAAGCATTCTAAAACAATCGATGGTAGAAATAATTGATGGAAGCAAGCACTTGGATATTTTGATTTCGGTGGTAGATCAGTGCGCGATATTTATTAAGAAAAGCCATGCATAGAGTTATTCTAAGTAATACGCACCAAATTGTCAGGATGTTGTATTAAAACTGATAAGCCCTTAAGCTGCTTGATATTCTTGCTCTTGTATAAGCTCGTTAATAATGCGCTTTTGACGCAGAGCCTCTACGCCCATTTTATCTTCTAAAGGGGCAAGAGTTATTAGTGCTTTCCATAAAGCCCAACCGCGTGCACGTGCCCATGTTGGCGAATCTAACTCAACAAGTGACCTAAAGACCGTTCGACTTTCATCATAAAAAAATGTCCATGCTATGACTAAGTCACATGCTGGGTCGCCTACGCCCATGCCACCAAAATCAATCACGGCAGTCAATAGACCATTGTCGATAAGAATATTTCCAGCACTTATATCACCATGGATCCATACTGGTTTTTTGTTCCACTGAGAGCTTATTGCTTTGTTCCAAATGACAGTCGCTGAATCAGTATCAATAACACCTTGTAGTTGAGTAAGAGCATTGCGGGTTTCTGCATCATACACGGTTAGTGAGCCGCCACGATAGAAATTGTGTGGTCCAGCAGCTAGGGGAACATCAGTTGTGTCAATCGCGTGCAGTTCACGTAAAAACTGTGCAAGCCCTTGAGCAATCAGCGGCAAGTTCAATTCATTGTCAGCGAGCAAGTTTGCACTCTTACCTTCTATCCACCTGTATACTGACCAGTTCCATGGATAATCATCTGAGGGTTTGCCCATAGCAACTGGCTGAGGGATAGTAACTGATAGATTATGAGCCAAAAAAGGCAACCACATTTGCTCTATTTCTACTTTGGCAGCATAACACTCTGCGCTGGGCAACCGTATGGTCATAGTCTCTCCCAGATGAAACGTTCTGTTATCCCAGCCACTTACTGCAACAGGCGTAATAGGTAGATGAGTCCATTGTGGAAATTGCTGTTGGATTAACTTTTCTACAAGCGCCTGAGTGATGTGTATTTCATTGTGCTGCATTGTTATTTTCCAATAAGTTTTAAAATCGGCTTGCAATCCTGGAATGATCGTTTGCAATCGCAGAATCGTATTCATTGTTTGATTGACCTGCTGTATGCCTAAAGTTTTTTGCTCAGATTCACCATGGATACAGGAACGCTCTATATTATACACAAGCCAGCCAATCCAACTAAAAGTACCATAAAGAACAGCTGTCACATCCGTGGTATTTATAATGCCACCGGCTTTTTGGTATGCATCTATCATTGCAAAGAATAATGCTTTATTAAACCCAGTCGTAATACCGCTCCAATAAAAAGCTGTATTAATGATATCATAGGTAGGGTTCACTTTGCAGGCAGATTCCCAGTCTATTAAAATTTGCTGATTATTACTGTCCCACAAAACATTTTTTTGGTCTAGATCCCCATGACTAATAACGGTATGTGTCTTGAGCACAGGTATTGCATTTTTATAGGCTTCATTGGCAGACAGTAGAGCATCCTGATTTTTTAACAAAGCGTTCGCAAAGGGACAATTAAACTTCACTGCCTTGGCAATCAGGCTAAAAATAGTTTCTTTTGTATAGGTATAAAATTCCGGTGCGGCAATGTTAGGCTCATCTAAATTGATCGAGTGAATTTCAGCCAAAGTTGTGGCTATTTTTATGGCATGACTTTCTGAGATAGCGTTTGAATCAAGTGCTTTGGCATCAACCCATGGATACACCAGAAACCCAGTACCATCTATTATAACAAGATGCTTGCCATGTTTTTCTAGAGCACTGATAGCTGGAATACCATGGTATATAAAACGTGAAGCAATACGCTCACTAAGTTCATAATTTTTAACAATACGTTCGTTGGTAAGCGCAATATTAGGTGACAACTGCTTCACTGCGTAAGAGGCCTTGTTTGTATTGATACGCCACATTGTGTGCAGTAATCCACCATATACTCTTTGAGGTGTATTGATGGGCGTACCAAGATCGAAACGCGTACAGATTGTTTCTAAGTGGTTATTATTCATAACATTATCGCTTGAGGCTTTTGATGAGCCATAAAACAAGATCATCATCCAGTTGAACCGAACTATAATATTGAACATACGCATAATTGTGCGTAATTCCTTTACCATCGGGAACGTAGCCGCGCTTGACATACAGACGTTGCGCAGCTCCATAGTCTACTGATAAACCAACACCCAAGCCGACGTGCGTGTGCTTTTGTGCTGCTGCACTTTCTGCTACTTCAAGTAACAATGAACCAAATCCTTTTTTTCTAAATTCAGGCAACACGTTTAGATCCATAATTTCGGGAATATGTTGCTCTTTAAAATAGGCGTAATGAGAGCGCCATTTGAGCGTCACATAGCCAGCAAAAGTATCATCGTTGGTAAAAAGCACCCATATACAACGTTCACCGTTTTCCTGCTCTTGTAAATACTCTTGATAGACAGATGATGGTTTATGCCAGCCAAGTTGTGTGAATGCTGCAACAATGACGGGGATGTACTCTTGCTGCAACGGTTGTATAGTGCATTGGCAATTCATAATTTACCTATAATATTAAACAAGTTATTTACAATGAACACCCCGAACTTTGACTTAAAGTCCAGGGTATTCATTGTATCTTATCTTTGTGAACCAGGGAATATCATCTCTGGAGCACAGACATTAGAATGGCAGCTCGTCGTTCAACTTCGCATTAGCTGACGCTTCTGAAAGCTGTACCACGTCAGTCGATGTTGCCGCCTGTTGTTGTGCTGTCTCGGTCTCATGACCAAGAAACACAACATTTTCCGCCATAATTGAAAGCTTACTGCGTGATTGACCGGTATTGTCTGTCCACGAACCCGACTTTAAGCGGCCATCAATCAGGACAGAATCGCCCATTTTCAGGTTCTTATGGCAATCTACGCCACGATCGCCCCATACAGCAACATCAGCATAAGACATTTCTTGTGTGTCTTTGCCAGTAAAATTGTTCTTGAAGGAACGATTTATGACAAGATTAATGTTGCATACTTTCCCAGTGCTCACCGGTTTTAGCTCTGGATTTTTTGTAAGATTTCCTGATATAATAACTCTATTAATATTTGCCATGCGTGGCCTCTTTAATTAAAAAAGATATGGTATTATCAACTATATTGTTACATCCTATATATGCTTTACATAATGTTCCCTTCAATATTTTCTTTGAGACCCTTACGCCATTGCATCATGGCGCAAACTGTCATGTGCTCACGCAGTGCTTCTTGTGTATAACGACCATGCTTCAAATTTGCTTGTCTTGACTTAGCTTTACCTTGTTCACTTCTGGGGCCTGTTGATTTACCTCCATGCAAGCGACAACGACCGTTGGTGAGCATGCCCGGCTGTCTGCACGGTTCATTGTTATTACGACGGGCTCTTGCGCCACATAACACAACTGTCGCATTAATTGGCATGGAGTCCTCCTTTATTTTTTACGGTTATCCCCGGTATGTACTTGGTCAGCAACAATTGCCTGTCCTCCGTTATTCACATTTACATATTGCACAACCACTCGTTGTTCTCCTTTTCTTCGGTATTTGTTTAAAGCGTCTAAAGATTCGTTGTAAACGCGCGTAAGTTTGACTGCTCTGTTGAGGTTCAAATCTCTGCCTTCAACTGTTTGTGTCGGTGATGCGGCGCGAGCCAAGTACTCTAGAATTTGGTTGTTTAGGACCATCAACCGCGCGCACAGATGTCCCTCTGTAATGTCAGCAGGGGCCATAGATAACAGAGCGCCATTGATTGCATTGGCAAAAGCAGATCCATCTTCCGAGCCAAACTGTCCTGCCAGCATTTGGGCAAATAACAGGCGGCCATACTCTGGTGAGGTTGATCCGGTGATTGCGTAGAGCGTTGCAGAGAAAAGCTCTGCCTGCTGTGCTTGGCTAATATTTTTTTTATCAAGATCTGTGTAAAGAGTGATGACTTTTTTGCCTGCATTGTCCTGCGTAGAATGTTCATACAAAAATCCGGGATTATCTTGAGCTTGCTTATCGCGCCATCGGTTTATACGTGCTTGTTCCACTGACTCTTTAGTAGTAATGTGATCGCTCATATCTTGTCTCCTTCAATCAAGCGTTTCATCAACAAAAAACCCTCTTGTAGTTCTCGCGTTTTTGCGCGCGGACTATTAGGGCCCAAAGCAATTTCTTGTTCAAATTTTTTATATGCGTCACGAGTTACGGTCCTACTATTGATATAAGCAAGTACCCAGTTGATCAGCTCTTGATCTTCTTTATTCCATGATTCCTGTGCGATGGGTGTATGTGTCTTTTCCTGTTCGGCAGCTTTAGGAATGATACTGTTTACGATCGTTACCTGTTCCAGTTGTGGAGTAGGAGCAATATGTGTCACCAAGCCATTCTCGCGCATGCCAGAATCCAGTGAGCAGATGTTGGTGTGGCTCGCTATGACCTGAGGAATATCGTTAGATAGGCATTGCGTTTCTTTTACGTCAGAAGCTTTGACTGGCGATTTTCTTAAGAACAAAGACTTGTTAAACGTACTTGTCTTTGTGCTGCTAGTAATCACCATGATACACTCTCCATAAATTGAAATTGTTTGAAACAAGTTGACGCATATATTCATCGATCTCTTTTGCTTACAGCACGCGATTTTGTAGTACAGCTCGACATCAGTTGAAAAAATTGAAAAATCCTGCTCTTCTGCTCCTAGCGAGAGATCTACTTGGTATAGGTCTGATTGCGCTATGGGAAGCAGTCCATGGATGTTCAATTTTTTCAAATTCATACTCAAAGCCTTTCGAAAACGCGATTGGATAGGTATTTCCAAGAATGAAATAACAGTTCAATCAGCTTCAACCATTTTCAACTGCGGGCACTACGGTATAAAGAGATAGATTCTTTGGACTTCTTCCTTCATATGTCAGTTTGCCTTCATCTATGAGTGTATTGAGCACGGAGTCGTATTCCTTGACTCCACCTTTCAACTTCTTGGATGAAATAATCACGCGTCTTTCGACAGCCTTTCCTGTTTCTCTGGTTCTTTTGCATATAAACTCCATGATTACCCTGCATTTGTGCTGAAACTCTGATTCACCCAATTCTCTCTTGAACAAGTACGCCGTAGATTGCATGGCTGCTAGAAGAATACGTGACGCCGATTCAAGAGCCTGGTGGGTTATTTCGGTTGATTTTGAGTCATAGAAAAGTTGCATGATCATCCCAATCTTCAGTAAGTAAGGACTCCAGCGCTTGGTAAATGGTGCCAATATTTCTTGGGCTTTCTCGTCTTGTGATTGCATGAAAATGTGGATTTGTTGATGCAAGCCTTCATTGCCGTCAGCATTTTCAAACATACGCTTGGCTTCTTGTGACAATGTGAACCGACGTCCTTCACCTATATCTGCAAGAATATTGCGTAATACAGCTTCAAACTTTTCTTTGGCTATCTTTCGTGAGATTCCCGTGGGAGCAGGAAGACCTGCTGGAATAGTATCTTTGTGAAGAGGCGTGAAGATTAGAAGTCGAGCGAAAAATCCAATTGCTACGTCATCTTCTTCTAGGGTCTTTTTTAGCCACTCGACTGTGCAACATCCGAAAATTGCTACAAACGGTTTCTCCAAGATGTCGTCACCCTGCGTCTTGGTCAAATTACGCCAGTTGTCAGGTACGTCATAAAGATCGGTAAAAATGCCCTTAAGATCGTTGTTATGTGTTTTAGCAAGATTTTGCAGCCATGCTCCGAATTCACTTGCGAAAATTGCGCCACAGTGACCCTGTGCCATATGCCGAATGAGGCCTTCTGCTGTTGATCTAATAGGTAGTACTACATTCTTTCTGGACTCTTGTAATCGGCGGTCTTTCAGCTCAAGTTTCTGAGTATTATCTGAAGTCAGTTCAATTTCACGATCAAGTTCCTTCATGACACTGAATACGCGTGATTGTTGTTCAAAGGCAAGTTCTGCACCAGCATTTAGTGCTGTAGTCTTGTAATGACCACTTTTGGCAATACATAGCATCCATAAGTTGGCATAGAGATTCTGGTAGTAGTCGTCCTTGGAAATATAAACACTCGTTTTAACGAATGCAGAAACAGAAACAAGGGTAGCCGAGGCAAGCATGATAGGGTGAGCATCGGTGGTTTCAGACAAAGATGAGATGTAGTCTCGCAGCGATGCTGGTAAATCAGCAATATCAAAATCTCCACATGGATCATCTTCGTTTCTTACGTTCTGTAGAACCTCCTGTGGCTTTTCTGTGTTGGTTGTAGTAACCGTTTGTTGAAGTTGAAGAGAGACCTCAGCTACACCCATAACTTGCTGCAGGTCGTTAAAATCTTTGTATGGCTTGCCATTTGCATCAAGTCGTTTATCTTCGGGAAACTGGGGAAGCACTACTTTGCATCCAAATTTTTGGGCAGCTTCGGTAGCCTTTTTAATACCGATGTCATCGCTGTCACCGGCAACAATAATCGTGCTATTGGGGTGCTTGGTTTTTATATGTTCAGTCACACTTTCAATATTGCTAGCATCAAAGGCCACCACTGTTGCAGCACCCGTGGCAGTATGGACACTCACAGCTGTTGCATAGCCTTCTGTTATATAAAGCGGTTCATTATCAACCGCTGAGCCAATAATATGAAAATTGCCTTTTTTCTCTCCTCCAGGTAAAAAACGTTTAGTTCCATCTGGAGCAATAGTTTGCAGAGAGCGCAACTCGCCATTCATATCAAAAATAGGGACAATAATGGATGTGTGTCTTTGACTATCAAACCCAAAACGTACAGTATCTGAGATTTGTATACCTTTATTTTTAGCGTATTGAAGATCGGCTTCTGCCGGAGGTTTTATATAGGCCTGGTCCCAAAGTTGCTTGGCACGGATAGAAGCTTCGTCATGGGATTCTTTGAGTTTTTTTTCAACTGCGCGCATCCTTGACTGCAGGAGACTATTCAATTCTTCGTTCTGAGTTGTACTGTGTGCATCTGAATTATTGGGATATTTAAAGACATGTTTTGAACCAGTTGACCATGACCCATAGACACAAATAAAATATTCAGTCCCCCAAGATGTCATACTTGTTGAAGCAATGTACCATTCATCTTTTTTATGTTGATTGCGGTCGCTTGAATATCTGTTAAACCGTTCATTATTTACAATAAGGGGTGCATTGATGGGCTGATTGTTTGCCGCCATATCCTGAATGCATAATGCTTCTGCTTCACCGTGATTTATGCTAGTATCTCTCATGTGTTCCCTCTTGTCTGATGGCCAATAAGGGGCGAACCTAATTGGCCTTTTTTCTACATTAAAACGCTACTTTTTTGCCGGTACTTCTTTTGAATTACGCGCATCCATCACTTCCCTATTATTTGTACGTATGGCGACTTTAAAAAGAAGTCCAAAAAAGTCTGATACCCGCTTCATTTCTTCCTCGGAAAGAGCTTTTTTCTTCTCTTGCACATCTGGCGATTCTTGCTTTTGTATGCTCATCACGCTCTCCTGAAATCACTGTTCTGCTTGATCTACGGGCGTATCACTTTGCGGTTCGCAGAGTGTTCCTTTCTTCATGCGCTTCTCGAGAAACGCAGCCACACTGTTGCGTGGATACAAGATCTTTCTCTTTAATTTGATAAAGTCTGGCGAGTTGCCGCGTAGCCGCGCTAAATAGACGGCATCAAGAGAGGAATACAAGCCAAGATCGACTAGATGTTGGGAGGATAAGAACTGAGGGAAGCTGTTGAGGCTGTCGTAAACGCGTTCAGACATAGGAACTCCTATTATTGGAGATTCCATAAGGGTTACAGAGTAGACGTATGCATTTATGTACCTTTTGAGCAGGGTATACAAATCCATAGAACATAATAAGATAGAAAATGTATTGAGGATTCGCTTCTCAATTTTTCTTCATGAACCCGAGAAACTCTAACTTCTTGGGTTCACTTTCTTAATATATTTTGTCATTACTAATTCCCCGTTGGAACTCATGTTAAATAATGTACATAGCTCACTTTTTTGACTTTATAGTGTGTTGTTCCTCCTGGTGAAAATTATATCGCTTCGTATTCAAAATCTTATCATCAACCAAATTCTGCTGGTTTAGCATCGTCCATGTAGCTCGCAAGATCTCCGGCGTCACTTTTGCTATGCCAGCTTGTTCACTTGCATGAGAAAAAGCATAGTTCAAGCGTGAACGTGTTAATGGTTTTGCGTTTCTGGTGACGAACACATATCCAGATTCTTTCTTTCTGTCACTGATTGTCTGCAAATATGTCCTTAGCTCTTTCATGAACGATTCAGGATAGACGATTGGTAGCTCCAGACCCTTTTCCCTTCCTCGAGCAAAGCGTATAATGTTTTTATCAAAGTCGATTTGATTGTACTTCAGATTAAGTATTTCGGATGCGCGATGCCCTCCGAATAACAAAGCTCGAGCAATCAAAGAATCACGTAAATTGTCTTCGTAGATGCTTTCTAAAAATCTATGCCATGATTCTAGGCTCAGTGCCTGCTTCATGGTCTTTGGACTCAATCGATAAAATGTCTTATTCGCGTCAGCATTGGCCTTTCGGAACCATCCATCGCTTATTTTGTGCAGATAAGCGGTAAACGATATATAACTCGCAGCTCGTAATTGTCGTGCACCCTCGGACATCTCTGGTATGTTTTTTATGTAGTCGATGACGCCTTGGTGATTAATGTGCCTAAATCCGCCGACAGTAAACACTTTGCCATCGGCGAAGTGCTCATGAATAATTTTTTTATCAAGCATGTCGGTCATGGACTCAGCATATTTTTCGCGGGTGGTCTCTTCCTCAATGTCAGACAACCATAGACACATTGCTGCTGTTAGTGGCACATATTCTAGGTCTTGATTAAAACGATTCTGATGCCCTTGTAGTTCTCTCAAATCATGTTGCAATTTATCGCTATCATCGGTGCTTCTAAGAAGTGGATATTTCTCTATTAATCTTCGTGATGCTTGTGCAATATTGTTCCATTCATCACTTTCGTCGCGAGGAGATTGTTCGCTCAAAGTAGAAGTTGCAGTTCCAAGATCACTCGCTTGTTCTTGCGCAAGTGCATCTTGGGTTGAAGATTTCATGATGTCTTTTTTCTTGAGCATGCTTTAATACCTTTGCTGCATTCATAAGCCACTATTATGATGGACGCACCTAGTAATAACTCATAAAAAATGGGAAATCAAGTTTTTCTTTCGCATCTTTCTTTCATAATAACGATCATTAATGTGTTGCTTTCGTACACAAATGCAATAGACTATAACCATCTCTCGCATGAGTCAACTCTCATACGCCAACGAAAGACACATTGTGTATGCAAATAAACCATCTGTTTAACCCATATCTAGAAAGTCACACATCATGAAAGTCAAGGCTATATTAATCTCACGCGTTAGCACGGAAGAGCAAAGGGACGCAGGAAACTCTTTGCCAGCGCAGACAGCGCGCCTAGAAAATTACTGCAAAAACAAAGGCTTTGAGATTCTGAAAAGATGCAGCTTTGACGAAAGCGCTTATACAGACCAGCGCGATGAATTTGACGCTATTATAGACTTGATACTAAATCAAAAAGAAAAGGTGGCGGTCTGTTGCGACAAAGTGGACCGGCTATCACGGAATGTATTTGATAAACGAGTAGCGCAGTTATACGAGAAAGCACTGCGTGATGAGATAGAATTACACTTCACTTCAGAAGGTCAGGTCATTACGAGTCGTATTTCTGCAACAGAAAAATTTGCATTCACTATGAGCCTTGGATTGGCAAAGTACTATTCAGACGCCATTTCCGACAATGTACGCCGTGCACAAGAAACCAAAGTGCGCAAGGGTGAGTGGTTGTCGAAAGCTCCATTTGGTTACAAAAATATACGACTTGAGAACGACAGTCCCGATATTGTGATCGACGAGCATAATGCACATATTGTTAGAACAGCGTTTGAACTCTATGCAACGGGTGCCTATTCAACTGAGTTGTTGTGCAAAAAAATCAAGCAAGAGTTCAACGTATCATGGCCAAAGGGATATTTGGGCAAGATGCTCAGTAATCCTTTTTTTCATGGCGTTATGATCATAAAAAATAAGATGTATCCGCACCGTTATCCACCTATCATTAGCAAGACATTGTTTGAGCAAGTACAACGGGTCAAAGGTGGGTTCAAGAAAAAATCATTCAAATATGCAGGCCTACCATTTTTTTACCGTGGCATCATCAAGTGTGCTGACTGTGGTTGCTCTGTATCACCAGAACGGCACAAGGGCTTTGTGTACTATAGTTGCACCGAATATAAGGGCAAACATGGCGCCGAATGGATGAGAGAAGACGCCCTGACCGAGCAGTTTGCACAGGTGTTCAAATCACTACAGGTACCTGCTGATATCTATGAGCAAATTGTGCAGTCGTTAGAAAAGGTGCATAAGGACAAGATTGAGTTTCACAACCATCACTTGGAAAAGCTTCTACAAGAACAAAGAACGATTACCAAGATGATGGACAACCTCTACATGGACAAACTCAAGGGTAAGATTAGTGACGAGAAATATGATGAATTTTACGAGAGATTTGTTAACCAAAAGAATGATATAGAGATAAACCTAAGCAATTTGAGTGAAGCAGAAAATAACTATTATATCACTGCAAAGCATGTGCTGGCGCTTTCTAAAGAGGCTTATGATCTATTCTTGAGTTCGGAAGTGGAGGAAAGAAGGCAATTTATTACTTTGGTACTTCCGAACGTTCGCCTGAATGGCGAAAAGCTCGAGTACGACGTACAAAAGCCCTTTGATGTGATGATAAAATCCGCACATAGTAATCTATGGCGGAGCTGACGAGACTCGAACTCGCGACCTTCCGCGTGACAGGCGGACGCTCTAACCAAACTGAGCTACAGCTCCATACTATTTCTATATTTCACGGCACTTTACGCTACTTGAGCAGCTATGAACTGCTGAGGTCCCAGCCAGCCAAGCCGGGAGGCATGGATTGGCCAAGACTGGCTCCTCGGGCAGGACTCGAACCTGCGACCTAACGATTAACAGTCGTTTGCTCTACCAACTGAGCTACCGAGGAATTACCTTGAATGCCAATTGAGCCTTATTGGTGGGCGGTGCAAGACTCGAACCTGCGACCCCCAGTTTGTAAGACTGATGCTCTACCAACTGAGCTAACCGCCCTTCCTGTTTCACTAAGGAACGACAAGATTGTAATGTAAAACAGTAGCAAAGTCAAAACAAAAGCGATAATTATAGTATACAGAATGATAAGTTCTGCTGTTGTAGTAAGATCATGGGGTATTTGGGCAAGAAAAGAGATCGGTTCACACCATCGTATAGGTCAAGAAAATACCACAGGCTGTATATTTGAAGACTTATTCGGGAGATTGTTCTGCTTGCTTGGTATCGGTTATCGCCGCCTCTTTAGAAGTTCGATTTTTTTGTACCGATACGGCTTTATATTTTTTTTCAAGATCGATCTTACATTTCAGGATGTCTTCCTGCATTTCTTTATAGGTATTTTTTAAATTAAGACCTATTTTCTTTAATGCTTCTGTATACTTAATCATCTCTTGTAGTTTGACGCCCATAAATGTACTCAACATTATTTTATCTTTATTGTTCTCACCGTTTATAGTTAAATAAGGCTTGATGGGAGGTATAAGCTCCAGCACCTGCAATAATTGAGTAACGATCATACCATTCAGATCTTTAAAAGCGACTGAAACATTATGCATGGGTCCTGCCATATTTTCGAACATAGTGAGCATGGTGGCCGTTTCATCTTGGATAATCCGAACTTTTTCTTCAGAAGAGGCCTTTTTTAACATTTCTTTGAGTTCCTGTATTTTCTTACTTTCTGCTACAAGTTTGGTATTTACTTGTTTAAACTCTCTACGTATTATTTCAAGCTTTTCTCTAAATTCATGTGTCAGTTCTCCTGACTTTATTTGAAGAGCTAGATCAAAGATGTCGGCACCCGCTATAATAAACTGCTTCAATGCATTTCTTATTTCTGAAGGATTAGACTGTGGGGCGACGGTTTTAATGACCTTATCAGGAATATTCTGAGCCAATTTTGATGCTATTATTTTAAATAAGATCACATCTGATAATTGTGGGAGCGATTCATCGCTCGATGTTGGCGATGAGACAGAAGAACAATAGGCTGCCTGGATGGCGAAAAGAAAAGCGATCGCCACTAAGGCCTTGATTCGCATGCTTTTTCTGATTATAAACATAACAACTCCTATTTTTTCTCAAGAGATATTTGTCTTTTTCAAGGTTCAGCTCAGCAATAAAATTTAAAATCTGTTTAGGCTTTATATTTCTAAGGATAGAGGCCTATTTCTATAATAAAATTTTCAAACTGAAAATGTCTACAGTTTGTTATGAACAAGCAAGCTTTTAGGGGCTCTTCGACTCATACAGAGTTGATCTGAAAGGTGTTTGTGCTATTTTTTGAGCTACAATAAAACTAGTTTTGGTGCTATACTCGAACATAGTTGTTACCGTTATTTTCAGCAGAAGAGAAAAAATCGATGCAAAAACAGGATTATTACACCACTTTAGGGGTACCCCGAACCGCAACATTGGATGCTATTAAGGCAGCCTATAGAGCATTGGCTCTTAAATATCACCCTGACCGTAACCCTGACAATAAAGAAGCAGAGAATAAGTTCAAACAGGCTGCCGAAGCATATGAAGTTCTTTCAGATGAGAAAAAACGACAACTGTATGATCAATTTGGGCATGCCGGCATTGATGGAGCGCAAGCTCATGGCCAGCAAGGTCATGGAATGAATATGGATGATATTTTTTCTAACTTTGGTGATATTTTCAGCGATCTGTTTGGTGGACAGCAGACAGGGCGTCGCGCACGCAAAAAAACGGGTCCTACGCCAGAAAGAGGTCATGATCTTTTCAAAGAGGTGACCATCTCTCTGAAAGATTCCTATCTTGGTTGCAAATATGAGCTCTCTTTTTCACGTTATGTTGCCTGTCCTACCTGTGATCATAAAGGCACACAACCGGGTACCACCTTTCAAACCTGTCAAGAATGTGGGGGTGCTGGTCAAAAGAATTTTGCTCAGGGCTTTTTTATGGTATCACAAACCTGCTCAGCCTGTGGTGGCCATGGATTTATTATTCCATCCCCTTGTAAGAAATGTTCAGGACAATCAAGAGTTCGCGAGTATGATACCTTTTCAGTGAATATACCAAGTGGTATTTATAACGGTGCCGAATTACGTATTAAAGGCAAAGGCGATGCCGGTGTTTTTGGTGGTCCTGTCGGTGATCTATTAATTAAAATAGATGTCACAGCCGACAAACAGTTTCAACGAATAGAGGATAATCTTGTCTGCTCAGTCACCTTAACCTATCCGCAACTTGTTTTTGGCAGCCAAGTAGAGATTACCAGCATCGATGGGACTAAAGAGCTGATTAAGATTCCAAAAGGATGTCAGGTTGGGCATGAGATTATCATTCCTGGAAAAGGATTTAGTAAGATTCGCAGTAATGCCCGAGGAAATCTGGTGGTTAAAACGGTATGTCATATACCAACCAAACTGAACGAGCAGGCAAAAGAGGCTTTAATGGGCTATTCGTCGATTATTGGCACAGAACCCACCAAAACGGACAATAGCATAGTTGGATTCTTCAAAAAGTTTTTAGGTTAAGGTGAACTGCTAAAAGTTCACACACCAATCAATCGTTTTTTCATACTTTTTGGTGAAATTGCTATACGCTTTTTGCGCTGCAACGCATATTTTGTAATGACTTGATAAAAAAAATCCCTATCAGCTCCTTTTATCACGGCTTGTTCATGAGCTTCGGCAAGAATTATCGGGTATCCATGCCCCTTATTGGCTTGATCAACTATAACCTGACTCAAAAAATCACATGCAGTCAGATTATTTGCAATCCAAGCTGGGATCTCTACTCGTCCGATCTCATAGCCGGTATTAATATAAAAAAAGTGGGGGCGTAAGAAATCTGGATAGGACAGTCGCAAAGGACCCGTGTAGCCGAATATGGTTGATCGCTGCCCAGGCGCTAAAAAAAACTGTATGACCGTGCTATCGGTTACGTGCTCAATCGTTTTATAGATATCAGCCTGTGTAGACTCGAAATTACAGAGAGCCAGACGAATCAGATTAGAGACCTCTCGATGGCGTGGCATACTAACATATGCTGCATGGAGCATACGATTATCATATAGTGCCGCTAAGGTATCGGTGTACCGTTTTATGAAAGTATGCTTAAAAGAGGCATCTTTTGATTCTAAATGCCAAAAAATAAGAGAACCATCAAAAAGAATCAATGAACTATCCCTGTTGAGTCCATACTGAAGAGTATAAGCATAACCGGTCTCAAATTCATATGCTTCACGTACTGCATTAACCATATCTGTTGTAGAGACTAAAAAATTTTCGTCATGCTGCCCTGTAAAAACATATGGTTGCGTTATCATCTGCACACAGGAACTGGCTAGACCATACTCTATGGCAATAAGACCAATATTAATCAGATAACAGGAAGTACCTTGATGGCGATCCGGATAGATTTGTGACCCATCGACACCAATTACGGTATAGGGAGCATTCCTGTGTTCAAGCGTAGTGACTGCATCAAGCGGCCCATCCCACGAAGGAATCGGCAATGGCCAGAGCTGGCTAGCACATTTTTCTGCAAATAGTTCATCTTTGGTTATGCAATTCCATATCTGACGAGCATGTTCATATTCATCACTATGTGAAACAAAAAGCTCATCTGAAACACGACTTATCTCTTTAAATAGTTTTGCACGATCAAGCATCTGCGGGCACCTACTTGCATGAAAGCAATCCCTGCCGAAGCGCTTCTACCGGCAGCAGAGCACATTTTAGACGAGTTGGACCAAGCTCTATACCAATCAACCCTATAATAGTAGTTCTGTCAATCTTATTAAGCTCCTCTCCCGTTTTACCCAAACACCAGGCAAATAAGAGCGACGCAGTGGCAATACTTATAACACAACCGGTTCCTTCAAAACCAACTGCTGCTAATCTACCCTGTTCATCGAATTTGCCAGATACGGTAATCAGATCACCACATGATGGATTATGTTCATGCGACAAAAAATCTGCCGGTTCAAGCAGACCATAGTTGTGCGGCGACCGATAATGATCCATAAGCTCTTGTTGATAGATATTCATATCAGCAAGCTTACCGCAAAAAAAAGACGATGCATAATACATCGTCTTTTAAAGTTACTTAAATGAAGCTCAGAAAGCTTATTGCTCATCTATAACGAGAATGTTATCTGCATCATACTCAGCTACTAGCGATTTAGTTTGTTCGCCGCATACTTTGTTGTAGGCATAATATAATGCATAGGCGGTTGCGGCAGTAACAACAACTACTTTTGTACCTTGTACCAAGTAAAATCTTGTGTTGCTCACTTTTGGATCATTAACACCAACCTTGACCAAGTAGTTGAACATAGCTGAAACATTTTTTACAACAACGTTTTTAACATTGCCAGCTGCTATTTTTGCTGAACCTGCTGCGCTAGAGACTGTATTCTTTACTTGAGACACTACAGATGGTTGATTGCCAGTCATTTTCTTTATAGCTGTTGCTGCTGCTTGAGCTTCTCTTACAACTGCTGCTTTTGCTGTTTTTACTTCATTAGCATTTGCTAAATCTTTTGCTAGGGCTGCTGCCTTTTGTTCTGCAACTGTTAGTTGTGCGCGTGTACTTGTTACTAATGTTTGCACTTCTGATGCTGCTTTTGCCCAAATAGTTTTTAGTTGTGCTTGCGCTGCTTCTAATGTTGGTTCTCCAGACTGTGCCTGCATTACTGATACAAACAATCCTGCCACGATTAATGATTTTGCTATTTTGTACATAGAAACATCCTATACGTAATATTATGTATTAAAACAATCTGACAACAAGACCCAGCAAGTATATGTATTTAACCATTACTCGTCAAACTGTTTTTCTTTTCTTTATGTATCAAACGCGCTCTATAATCAGAGCAGGCCATCAGCGTGAGCCTTTTACCGATGATTCTTTTTCCCGCATGCCGCCACTGAAATCGATTGTATACTTGCTACGAATAGCATCAATTTTTTCTTGAAGATAAGAAACAACTTTATAGCCACCATAATAGCCACCATAACACATGATACCGATCATTATGAGTCCCAGTGAGCCATAGCCAATTGTTGCCAATCCGGATAATGGTTCGCCAGAATTAACTGCAGCCCGAGGAGAATCCAAAGATACTGACAAATCTCTAGATCTGCTACATGCAATGAATGACGGTGTACTACTGCATGATGAGTTATTTGAAGGCGACTGTAACGGCTTGCTATCAGCTGGAATACTCTGCGCATAAGGAGTACTGTTGTAATATGACTTGTAATCCAAACTCTGACTTGCCACTGCCAAGACAGTTATTGTCATCAGACTACCTACCAACATAGATCTCTTCATATCAAAAGCTCCCCTTTATTTATTTATAAAAAGTTATTACAGCTCTTAAGACTTAGGACAGGTCATGGCACCGGCAGCATAACAGCAGCACGCTCCTAGCACCAATATGATTGGCACTATAATTTTATTTTGCACTGCAGTTGAATCAACTGATGGCGAAGAAACAGCAATAGAAGCAGAAGATGCAGCTGCTGGCGATTGTGGAGTGTTAATTTCAACAGTATTTAATGAATTAGAGCCCTCTGAACGAGGTGAACCTGGCATTGAATCAACAGAGCGCGGAGAATGAGCATGACTCGGGGAACTAGTATGTTTATAGGCTCCAGATAAGGCTCTTGCCGACTGTGAACGTGTAATGCGCCTAGAGGGGGCTTTTTTAGCAGGTGACCTTGAGGGATCTAATAATGATGCACCATCCATAGCAGCGGTTACCATAGGTAACAAGAGGCCAATCAAGACAAAAATTGATGCTATTCGTATGCTGTTCGCGCTCTTATAAAAATACATAACCCTTAATTCCTTTGCTCTATATAACTGATTAAACCAGTTTTAGTGTATGCTCCTAAAACCGGTTGGTCAACCGATCAATCATGGCCGACAAAAGCCTATAATAGGCCATTTGTACTCATAAAGAATCTGTTTTACACTGATAGTATAAGATCGAAATGGTATATAAAGGAGAGCCCCCCATGCATTTCAAACGATTAGTGCTGATTTTAGTCAGCTTTGCCTGCTGTGCCCAAGAAAGCACAAAAAAGGCTATTATTTTAGATATAGGTAATGTACTGGTTGGCCCGGCAAAAATAGAATCTTTTAAGGCGGCCTTTACGGTTGCTGGGGCTGAGCCTTTTGTCTCTTATTTTGCGAATAACCCTGCCATGATCCATGGATCGACAGAAAAAATGCGCTGCCAGTTAATTTACCCTTTCTTGCGCAACTGTTTACCCTATGATCAAGGATATGCTCTCTATGATGAGCTTGGCCAACGCATGCCCCAAATGATGGTTGCGTGGTTGACTGGGCATATGAATTGCCAACGATTACGCGCAATCTGCCAAGAAAAGGCTGCATTATATTCATCATGGTTTGCCAGCCAATCAGAAAGAGATCTGGTGCGCGCTCTAACAACAGTTATGTTTACCCCTCACTATCTGGTCAGAACGCAAAAACTGCTCCAAAAAAGCGTCGATTTTGTCTATGCCTGTAAAAAGGCGGGCTACCATATGTATATTCTGTCGAACTGGGACGCGGAATCATTTCCCGAATTGATCAAAAAAGATCCATCATTTTTTGCACTTTTTGATGGTATAGTGACCTCTGGCGCCTGTGGATATGCCAAGCCAGACCAAAAGATTTATGAACATATATTGAGGACTTACCAGCTTGAAGCAACAAACTGTTTCTTCATCGATGATCTTATGCAAAATGTTGAAGCGGCACAAGCTGTAGGCATTACAGCTGCACAATGCTTGAGATGCGATATTGAGACGATCAAGCCCGCATTTGAACGATGGGCAAACAGCCTACCAAAATAAAACTTACTTTTTATGATCATGCCCATTTTTAGATAACAACTCTTTTTTCTGGTCATGAGGCGCACTTCTGGTACCAGTATCTCTATAATCTGATGACCCTTTAAGCCGTTGTATAACAATCGGTATAATGGCAAGCAACAACAGTAAAAATAAGGATATTACCACCGGCCAGGAGAGCATGTCTGACAATGAATTAACCTCACTTAATTCATGCCCTGCAAATGTATAAATTAAATAGACAGGAAATGAACCAAGTATGGTTAAACGTACAAAGGTTGCCAGCGACATGCTGGTCAATGCTGCAAAGGTGTTGATAATAAAAAAGGGCACCACGGCCAGATAATGGAGCAGTAAAACATAATTTGCTCCATAGCGGTGGATGCGGGCATTAAACTTTTCAAAGCGGTTGCTATATTTTTTTTTAATATAATTTCCACCCACATAGCGAACGAGTAAAAATGGCACCAATGCACCGATAACGGTAGCAATCACCGAGTAAAAAGCGCCTAAAAAGAGCCCGAACAGATAACCACTAGCTATCACTATGGGAATAACAAGCGGTAATGAAAGAGCAACAATTGCTGCCATTGAAAGAATATAGATCAGTACCGACTGTGGATATGAATAGCCACCGGTTGCTTTGAGCGTAGCATTGTCGGACCAGAAGAGATGATATATTTTTTCGTACAAGCCGGTTGCATACACGATGAGACTGAGACCTATCAGCATTGCTATGATCAGCGCTTTGTATACCCATGTAGAATTTTTCATCTTCATCCTTTGCCTAGTATTAATAGAGCTCTTGGACAAGTAATTAGAGCTATTTTACCATAGCGGTGAGTAAAAAGACCAGCATTGTAGGCGCTTTGCTGTTGATAGCAGCATTAGGATCTTATGTTCAGCGACCGAAACCACTACTCTCCCTTAATCAAACAGAGCCTTTCTGTAAGCTCTTCGATTTACTGAGTCAAAAGTCTCAAACCGAACAGTCCCATGGTTCATACTACCACCGTTTAATAGAACAATAGTTTCTTCATCGTTACCTCGCTGTATACCCATATGAGTTGCTTTATACTTATCCTTAATGAGGAATAAGCCAAAAGCGCCCCGTACTTTCTCTTTTTTGTAATACCGTATGGTCACCACTTTTGAGATATTTTTTTCTTCTTGCGTAGAAGGTTCTGTTTTAAGGACAAGCTGTCCCTTTTCCACTGCTTGAGCGATCACCGAAGCGCACAGCAAAACCAAACTGAATCTATATATTGTTCTGTTCATAAAATCCTGTAGATAAAGATACACAGTAAAAGCTCTATTTGCTTTCGGCAGGTATGCCGTTAAGACACCGTATGAATTTCATCAAAAGATCATAATCATTCTTGCAACCAGTTTTACAGGAAGAGACAGCGCGAGGAAAGCAACATAATCGAGACAACCAGTTTGTTGTTCTACTGTTGTCTGCATTTTCTGAACTCTGCAGAGTTGCCGCTGCACAAAGAAAAGTTAATAGAAGCAGGTAGCCTGTTTTTGTATGCATAGTCTATAATTTCGTTAAAATATGTATCAGGTTTGAGCAGATTCTAAAAGATCTTTTATTTGATCACGCCTTACAGCGTGCCTGTCTACTTTTTATCGTTTAATTTCGGACGTTTTACTTGTGGCTCGTCTTGATCATCAAGGTCTGGTGCAGTTGTAGCTGACGGTGAAGTTGGTGAATTGGTTACATCTAGCAATGAAGATAATAGACAATAAGCACAACGGCACTCTTTTACCCGTTGCAAAGGTAATTGTGTAAAAAGGGCTCCACCATATTCGCGAAATATAGGAACGTTACCTTCTCCTGCTTGTACTTTTCCTGTTACACACAGGAAGGCAAAAACTATTACGCTATATTTATTCATGAGATATCCCTTGATTCATACATAACTAAAGACCTTTATAGCCTATCATTAAAAATTCTCATTGGAAAGATAGCGCAATAGCTATTTTTTTAACGCATTTATGACACAGAATCAATTGATTCTGTTTGAAATCTCTAGAGAGATAAAGAGCAACGGCAGACGTATACATGATAATTGAATCTACATGAAAGGGTTGAAATTAATGAGCATCTTTTTAGAGCACGTTTTGTCAACGTGCTCTCTTTGACGTTATCAGTGCGCCCTACTTTCTATCATCCGCTTTTTTGCTTGGTGCTCTTTTTATTGAGCCAGTACGCTGAGCACCGCGCAAACTTGATGCCCTTAAGCTCTCTGGCACAGTATTTTGAGCAACTGGTGATGGCGCAAAAAAAGATTCAGGAATAGATGGATCAAACTCAACTGGTCGTGGGGTTTGAGCTGATGGCGCGCCCGCATGTCCAAAAGTAAGAAATTCAAACTCTTCTAGATCAACTGGTCTCATGCGATCTGATTCTGATGATGAATCTGGTTGTTCGAGTGATCTATTTTCTTCAGCCGCTGATGAGGCAGCATTTCGTGCAACGGCTGCCCAAGCAGCTGGTCGCCTGCTACCCAATGGTGTATTTGGCCTAAAATTCATCATTTCCAGAATCTTTGCAAGATCTTCATCAGAACCGGTCCATACTACGCAGAATTGGCCACCTGTTCCAGACGACTTACCGTCTTGCCCTGCTTGTACTGCTCCTGTTGCGCATACCAAAGCCAATGCTAACGCGTATAATCTTATTTTCATACAATATAACCTTTTATATAATGTTTTTACCTAATAGTTCTACCTATGTTGTATATGTGTTACCCGCTGCTGCCAAGGTTATAGCGGAATGGTTTTCCTTTCTTTTGTTATGCATAACTGCTTTAGGTTTCCTGATTAGATCTCTTGCGATGCTGAATAGACCGGCCCTCGGGTCATCCCTGCGAAGGCAGGGATCCATGCTTAATTTGTAAATATCGGGAAAGACTAATTTGTTTTGCTATATTATAAAACTAAGATACATCTTCTACGACATAATCAGATGCTGCTATCTTTTGTATAACAGGAGTCGATTCAGATGTTCCTGATGCTTTTTTTGTATTAAAGGGTACATACTGACTTGATGTAGTTATTGATGGTAGCCTCCTCGCAGATAAGCCACTTTGAACCATATGAGTTAATTCGTCTAATTTGTTACCTAAAGAAGCATACCGTTCTGCATTGTTTTCAGCTTCTTGCTCCATCAATGATCTTAGCGTGCCAACTTCCTGCATTGCTATGTTAGCGACTCTGATAGCTTCTTGTTGATTAAGCTCCGCGTTTTTTGCTTTTTCCAATAGTTTTTTCTGTGCTGCAGCTAGACTCGATTGCTGACTTAATATTGTTCGATTTTGCTGCTTAATGGCTCCCAATTGTCTTTTGTTAACAGCAAAGGCATGCCCAAAAAAATCCAAATTGCTGTGCTGATTCTGCGCGAAATCCTGCTACATCATCTTGAATTCTGTTTAACTGATTGCTTTGCGTAGCTTGGGCAGCCTCTATTCTTCCTTGCCCTGCTTGTAACGCATCTATTTTACCACCCTGTTGATCTTGGGCTTCTGCTATTCCAGCTAGTTGACAACTTTGCTTTTTCTGTTCTG
>Ga0206859_1031_pt2 | contig 31642 bp, 33 predicted proteins | sample Alteio_BWOrgCont_47_FD_152882 | JGI IMG/M metagenome (GOLD analysis project Ga0206859, IMG submission 152882) | Enriched cells from forest soil in Barre Woods Harvard Forest LTER site, Petersham, Massachusetts, United States -... | ecosystem: Environmental > Terrestrial > Soil > Temperate forest >... | reverse complement strand
GTTTTTCAAAAAGGTGCGAAATTTCGGGGTGTGCTAATATAGATATTGTATAGAAAATTAAACACTTTTCTATATACAAAAAAATGCCCCCTCATGTTTTACCATGAAGGGGATTTTTTTCAGCAGCAAAGCTGTAAGCCGGGTTCTGTTCTGCGGTTAAGCAGTTTCTATCATTAATCTGGCCCTGTTATTACTAACAGGTTCAAGCAACCTACCCATCCTGACGGCCCGCGATGCGGACACAGAAGCGAGTCACTTCCGGTTCAGGACCTATTTGGTTTTTCAACTCCTGAGGTTTACCGTCATCCATGGTCGCCCATAAATGCCGTGAGCTCTTACCTCACGTTTTCACCCTTGCTGCGATGAATCACAGCGGTTTGTTTTCTGTGGCACTTGCTGTCGCCGGCTGCCGGCGCCTTCCTGTTAGGAAGCAGGATACTCTATGTTGCCCGGACTTTCCTCCGTCCCAACAAGGGTCGGGACAGCGATAGAACGTTTTGCATAGCAAAGATAGGGTTTTTAAATGTGCAAATTTGCGGATATGCAGATGTGCAAATGGTTACATTATCTAAAGTCTCTCCGCTCACCAGCGGAGGAGATTATTCGTAAGCATTAGTTTTTATCGGAACTCATGATTGCTTCGCAGTTTAGAGGGGGCTGTTACACTTCGCCATCTCAACCCCTACATCATCATCCGATACTATCCCCAATTTATTACCAAACGAATTTCCTACATAAGTGATTACCTGTGTAATTTCAATAGGAGTAAGGCCCGAAGCAGGCATGTTGCCGCTAAATACACGTCCCGAAATTTTTATAGGCGACTTTAAGCCATTTTGGATGATGCAGGGCAAGCTGTTTTTGTTGACTTTTAAATAAGTGCTGTCATTAAGTGGGGGTATCAATGCCGCCAACCCTTCGCCGCTGCTGCCGTGGCAGTTCTGGCAATGTTGCTGGTAAACCACAGCGCCCGACGAGTAATAGCGTTTAAACTCAATGGTACTATCACTCTCGCAGCTGTAAATAAGCGCCATCATTAAAAGGCATATGCCGCTTATTATAATGATCTTCATTTGGCTGTGGGTTCTGCTTTCAGCGTTTTTATATCGGCGATGAGCTGGTCTACCTGTTTGGTATCTGTGCCATCATAAGTGCCTCGTATGTGCTTGTTTTTGTCTATCAACACAAAATAACCGTCATGCATATAACCACCGGGAGTAGAACTATCAGCTTTTACACCTACCAAATAGCTGTTGGCCAGTTGATACACAGAATCCCGGTCGCCATTGATCATCCACCAGCTATTACCGCTGATGCCTAAATTATCAGCATACTTTTTCAAAACAGGAGGTGTATCGTGCTTTGGGTCGATGGTAAAGGAAATGATCTTTACATCGGCGGTATCTTTATAAGCTTTATAAACCGCCAGCATATTCCGCTGCATGGTAGGGCAAATCGACGGACAGGTGGTGAAAAAGAAATCGGTTACGTAAATGTCATTCTGTAGGTTTTTACTGCCTACGCTGTCACCATATTGGTTCACGAATTTGAACTCCGGTATAGTTTGGTAAACAGTATCGGTAACCTGTTGACCATTCACTGTTTTGGTTACGGGCTGGCGGTTACCAAGTATAGGCAGCGTTTTTTTATCGCCATTAAACTTGCACGCGCTAAACAATGATAGCAGTAGTAATATTCCTGTTAGCTTCCTCATTTTGTTTTTACTTTCTGAATGAATTTATTGGATGAGCTAACCGCATTATTGATCTGCGAATCCAGTTTTAATACCTGTGCTTTCTGATCGTTTAAATAGGCCATGATCTGTTCATGGGTTTTGCCTGTAAAATCAGGGCTGAACTTATTCATCCAGTTCATCATGGCATCATCGGCATTGCCTAACAATTTATTATAGTAGGTAATTGAATCCTGTATATCCGATGAGGGATTAGCAAAGGCTTTGAGTGACATTTTATTTTTCATAATGGCACCATCGTCGGCCATTAGTTTATCATGGGTTTTGATCACTGTGTCTAACAATAATTTTTCCTGGTCCTTATCGGCGCTGCAACCGGTGGCAATGATAGCCAATGCAACAAAAAACAATATTCTTTTCATAGTGTGGGAATTCGGGTGCAAGTTAAGCAGTATTATTTTCTTACGAATGCAATAAAGTCGGTAAGCGGTAAATTTTCTATCCCTTCAGCCTTCAAACACTGCCCGATCTGCGCCCGGTGATGGGTTCCATGGTTAATTACATGCGTGCAGATATCCATCAGCAAGTTGCTATAACTAACCCCGCTCAAGGTTTTGTAAGCGATAATTCCCTCAAAATCAGCATCATCAAGGCTATTAATATAACTTACCCATGCTTTATGGTTATCCTCTATCCACTGGTCCGATATGTGAATATTTTTATCCTCTGCGATCCATAATGTTCCCGCAACCGGCGGCAGATCCATACATCGGTTAAGCCATATTTGCTGCGCGGTCAATAAATGCGCCATCAGCTGTTTGGTTTTGAACGGACTGCCGGCTTTTACCATAACTTCATAAATTAGGTTATTGGCATACCTGTCGTAATCAAATAGTTTCAGGAAGTGGTTTTTCATGGAGCAAAATTAAGGATATTATCCCAAATCATCCATCCGCGCGTCATTGCGAGGTACGAAGACAACCGACCGCAGGGAGCTTATTAATACCATTGAAAAACAAATAATAATATTAATAATCTCGTAGTTATGTATATTCGATCTTTATTCGAAGAGATTGCCACGCTACCGCTCGCAATGACAAAGTTTTTGTTTGCAGGATGTTTTTTTGTAAATTCGCTTATCATTAAAAATAGCGTTATGGAACTTATAATTGATCTCAATAAAATTAAAGACCCTTCAAAACGTGAATGGTTAATTAATTCGCTAAAGTTAATGCATATCGGGTTTCAGACAACAGAAAAACCACAAACAGCCATTGAATATAACCAGGACCTTGAAAAAGGAAACGCTGAAATTGAAAATGGCGAATTTACAACTGCCGGGGACTTGAAAGCCGAAAGCGATAAATGGTAGTATTATGGAGTAATAGCGCCAAAGCTGAATTAAAAAAGATGTATGAATACATCGCTTTGGATTCCCTTCAAAACGCACAAATGGTTAAAGATGAATTAATTGGTTTAACCATCGATTTGCTAAGGAATCCCGAAAAATATTCCTTAGATAAATTTAAAACTGAGAATGACGGCACATGGCGTGCATTTGAAAAACACCACTACCGCGTCTCATATCGTATCTTAAAAGATCAGATCCGTATTGTTAGGATGCGGCATACTAGTAAATCCCCGCTTGATTATTGATTGATCGCACACATATCTGCCATATATTTCTATTATTTTTTTAATTAACCACTAAATCATAAAGCATTTTCGGGTTCATTTCTGTCTTGTAGTTTTTTACCGTCATAATAAATAGAAATAAGCTTCCCTTTCTATTTAAAAATAAGATTTCTGTAGGAATAGGCAGGCCATAATCTGATAGATAAATGTCTTGCGGCCCATTGTTAGCATATTCTAAAGATAAATCTTCCATTTTGGAATAATAGTAAGCTATCGTATCAGTTTTAATATATAATTGTGTTTGTTCACCTGATATTTTTAAAAATAGTGCTGATGGTTTTATGTTGATTTTAGAATTAAAGTAAAATTCTAATGCCCCAAGATTATTAATTGCAAAACCAATTCCATTTGCTCGGTCTGAAGCAATATATTCTTCTTTAAGATCTTTCTTAAATGATATTTTACTTGCAGTATCAATACTATAAACCGCAATTGCGTATTTATCCTTATATATAGTGAATTTCGAGATTGGTTTCCTATAGTTAAAAATTAAAGTTTCATCATATTTTAAAGCATTGTTATTTTTCTTATTTAAAGTTTCGTAAAAATTGAAAAGATAACCGGGTAGTATATGGGATGGTTTGGCCATAAATTTATCATTAGCATGAATTTCGACATTCGTTCTTGCACTTAATTTATCCATATAATTATTGACGAATGGAAGATGCGCTACATAAACTATTGCTGCAATGATTAATATAATAATAAGAAATTTGCGTGGCCATTTCATGTTTAAATTGATTTAGGCATATAAGTTACGGTCTGCCAAAAGTACAGAGAATAGTTCTCATTTATGTTGAGGATATATAATGTCCACCAACACTTGTTAACAAAAGCATAATACTATCACCACACTAAATACATAACTATGCCCTAACTTTAATTAAAATTTAAAGCTCATGAAACTGTTAAAAAGGATTTCGAGGTTTATAAGCGCTTTGCCCGAATGGATCATGCTAAAAAGCATGCGCTCGTCATTTATGCACTAAGCCATTTTTACTGCAAAACTTTTGTTTTACAATTTTAATGTACAACTTGGGTTTCGCATCGGCTCAATTTAATGGAATCTACATCTAACAACGCAAAATTCAGCAAACAACTTTTTGGCGATGATTTTATTTGGGGAGTGGCAACCGCCGCACTCCAGATCGAAGGCTCATGTGACGCGGACGGCAAGGGCGAATCCATATGGGATGTATTCTCTGCCAAAAAAGGAAATGTCAAAAATGGCGATAAACCCACCCTTGCCTGCGATTTTTATGACCGCTACCGCGATGATATCGACCTTGTAAAACAGCTTCATATTCCCAATTTTAGGTTTTCTATTGCCTGGTCGCGCGTTTTGCCAGATGGCACCGGTGAAATTAACCAGGCAGGGATAGATCATTACAATAAAGTAATCGATTACTGCCTTGAAAAAGGTATTGAACCCTGGATAACGCTATACCACTGGGACTTACCGCAATCACTTGAAGTAAAAGGTGGCTGGACAAACCGTGAGATCATTGATTGGTTCAATGAATTTGTAAAAGTATGTGCGCATAATTTCGGCAACCGTGTAAAGAATTGGATGATCATGAATGAGCCTTCGGTATTCACAGGTGCCGGATATTTCTTTGGCATCCATGCGCCGGGAAGGACGGGCTTGAGTAACTTTCTGCCTGCAGTTCATCACGCCATTTTGTGTATGGCATCAGGAGGAAGGACTTTAAGGGCAATTTTGCCGGATGCACAGATCGGCACTACTTTTTCCTGTTCCCATGTTGAACCGCTAACTAATAAACCCAAGGATGTTAATGCTGCAAAACGTGTAGACACGCTGCTGAACAGGGTATATATAGAGCCGGTTTTGGGACTTGGGTACCCGGTTGATGGCCTGCCTGTTTTAAAGAAAATGGAGAAATACATCCACCCTGGTGATATAGAGGCGATGAAATTCGATTTTGATTTTATCGGCATACAATTATACACCCGTGAGATAGTGGACTATTCATATCTCACACCATACATACACGCCAGCATTGTACAGGCCAAAAACAGGCATGTGGAAATCACGGAAATGTGTTGGGAAGTTTATCCGCCATCTATTTATGAAATATTGAAACAATTCAACCAATACAGCAATATCAAAAAGATATATGTTACCGAAAACGGCGCCGCATTTCCTGATGAAGTAAAAGATGGCAGGGTGGATGATCCCAAACGTGTGGCCTACCTGCAAAACTATCTTGAACAGGTTTTAAAAGCCAAAAACGAAGGCTGCAAGGTAAGCGGCTATTTCGTATGGACACTTACCGATAATTTTGAATGGGCCGAAGGTTTTCATCCCCGCTTCGGTTTAATTCATGTTGATTTTGAAACGCAAAAGCGCATTATAAAATCATCGGGCCAATGGTACGCTGATTTTATAAAATGAAGAAAGAGTCAAGAAACAAGAATTAAGAGTCAAGATAGGATAGGAAATTTTGTCTTGGTTCCTGATTCTTGCATCTCGACTCTATTTAAAAGCCTCTTCGCCTGTAATATCCATACCAGTGATGAGCAGGTGGATATCATGCGTACCTTCATAAGTAACTACCGATTCCAGGTTCATCATGTGCCGCATAATAGGGTATTCGCCGGTGATACCCATACCGCCCAGCATCTGTCGCGCATCACGGGCGATATTTAAAGCGATCTCCACGCTGTTACGCTTAGCCATGGATATTTGGGCGGCAGTAGCACGGTTTTCATTTTTTAATGTACCTAAACGCCAAACCAATAACTGTGCTTTAGTTATTTCCGTGATCATTTCGGCTAATTTCTTTTGCTGTAACTGGAAAGCCGCTATTGGTTTACCGAATTGCACGCGTTGTTTGGAATAGCGTAAAGCAGTATCGTAACAATCCATAGCAGCACCTAATGCGCCCCATGCAATACCGTAACGTGCCTGGTTCAAACAACCCAGCGGCCCTTTTAAGCCCGAAACATTCGGCAGTAAGTTTTCCTTAGGAACTTTCACATTATCAAATACCAGTTCGCCCGTGGCAGAGGCACGTAACGACCATTTGCCATGCGTTTCAGGTGTTGAAAAACCTTCCATACCACGTTCAACAATCAGCCCATGTATTTTTCCTGCTTCATTCTTTGCCCAAACTACGGCAATGTCAGCAAATGGTGAGTTGGATATCCACATTTTGGCACCGTTCAACAAGTAATGGTCGCCCATATCTTTAAAGTTGGTGGTCATGCCACCGGGGTTGGAGCCATGGTCAGGTTCTGTTAAACCAAAACAGCCTATCCATTCGCCGGTAGCTAATTTAGGCAGATATTTTTTGCGCTGTTCTTCTGAACCATAAGCATAAATAGGGTACATCACTAATGAACCCTGTACCGAAGATGTAGACCTGATACCTGAATCGCCACGCTCAATTTCCTGCATAATAATGCCATAGGAAATATAATCCAGCCCGGCACCACCATATTCTACCGGAATTGTAGGCCCAAACGCGCCGATCTCGCCCAAACCGGGGATCAGTTGTTTTGGGAATTCCGCCTTTTGCGCGTAATCCTCTATGATAGGGGTTAATTCCTTCTTCACCCAATCGCGAACGGTTGAGCGTATCAGTTTATGTTCATCGGTAAGCAATTCATCCAGCAGGTAATAATCCGGCGATTCGTACAAATCGGTCTTTGGCATAACGTTTATAATTTGGAGCCGCAAATCTATTAATTTTAGGGGATTTTTAATGGGTGATTTGGTGAATGAGAAGTTTAATGAGTGAATAAGTGAAGGACTGAATGAGCGAATAGGGAAAAGTTTCTTAAAATTCCTAACTTACCCACCAATCAATAATTCACTCAATCACTCATTCCCTAACTCACTCAATAGGCTCATGGTTGAAATAAATTTGAACGACGCGGAGTTTTTCGCTTATCATGGTTTTTATCCCGAAGAACAATTGCTGGGCAGCCGGTTTTTGGTAGATATATCGGTGAGTTTTATACCTGCGGGTAATTTATCCGATGATGAAATAGGCAATACCGTGAATTACGAGCAACTATACAATATTGCTTCGCATGAAATGCAGCATACCCGTAAGCTCATCGAAACCGTTTGCCAAAGTATGGTAGAAAGTATTAAAGCTAAGTTCCCGTTTATTGAAAAATTAAGTGTTTGTATCAAAAAAATGGATCCGCCGCTGAAAGGAAAAGTTGGCCATTCCAACGTGGTGGTTAGCTGGATTAAGGAATAATGTATAATAAGATATCACCGGAAATACTCCGATCAATTAGTTCTATAGTTGGCGAAGATTTTGTTATTACCCAACACGCTGACCTCGAAAAATACAGTCACGATGAAACGGAAGACCTGAGCTATTACCCTGAAGTAGTAGTTAAACCCTGCACAGCTACCGAAATATCTGAACTGCTAAAGCTTTGTAACCAACATTTTATTCCTGTAACGCCGAGAGGTGCAGGGACAGGTTTAGCCGGGGGCGCATTGCCGGTAAACGGTGGTTTGCTCATCTCCATGGAGCGCTTCAACCAAATACTAAATATCGATGAGCAAAACCTGCAGGCTACGGTGGAACCGGGCGTAATTACCGAGGAATTTATGAATGCCGTAGCTGAAAAAGGCTTGTTTTATCCTGTCGATCCTGCCAGCAAAGGCAGTTGTTTTATCGGGGGCAATGTAGCGCATGGTTCCGGCGGCCCGAGAGTGGTGAAGTACGGCACCATACGTGAGTATATTTTAAACCTGGAAGTGGTGCTGCCATCCGGTGAAATTATATGGACGGGTGCCAATACGCTGAAATACGCATCCGGTTATAACCTTACCCAATTGATGATCGGTACCGAAGGTACATTAGGTATCGTAACTAAAATTGTCGCCAAGCTTATCCCGCATCCTACGGAAGATGTGCTGATGCTGGCTTCATTCAGTTCAAATGAGGATGCATGCGCTGCGGTATCGGCTATTTTCAGGGCAGGAGTAATTCCATCGGCGGTGGAGTTTATGGAGCGCAAATGTTTTGAATGGGTAAAGGAATACAGTGGCATAGCATTCGATCTAAATGAAAATGACGGCGCGTTTTTATTAATAGAAGTTGATGGCACTGATAAAGAGGTGATCCTGGCTGAGTGTGAAAAGATAAACGGAGTACTGGAAAACTTTGGTTGTCATGATGTTTTGTTTGCGGACAGTGCAGCGCAGAAAGCTTCATTATGGAAGATTAGGCGAACGATTGGTGAATCGGTCAAACTGCACTCGACCTACAAAAAGGAAGATATGGTAGTACCGCGTGCCGAACTGCCTGCGCTGGTGAAAGGCATAAAGGAAATAGGGACGAAGTACGGCTTTGACTCCGTATGCTTTGGCCACGCGGGCGATGGCAACCTGCACCTGAATATTGTAAAAGGCAATATGAGTGATGCCGACTGGGACAATAAATTAAATGACGGCCTGCACGAAATTTTTGAACTTACTGTATCTTTAGGCGGCACAATTTCGGGTGAGCATGGTATTGGCCTGGTTCAAAAGGAATTTATGCCGATAAAATACACCGATGTGCATTACGAACTTTGGCGCGGTATAAAGCAAGTGTTCGATAAAAATAATATATTGAACCCCGGTAAAATATTTTAAACCCGATGACGATATACGACTTTACTATTCCAACAGAGGACATTATAAAGATTGGCCTTGCAGTTTGCTGCGGCGGGCTGTTGGGTTTTGAGCGCCAATACAAAAACAAAACTGCGGGCTTCCGTACCATTATCCTGATATGCATGGGGTCCACCATATATACCCTTGTGGCGCAACGGGCTGGGGCAGGGGTGAACATCAATATAGTAACCGGCATAGGTTTTATAGGGGCGGGGGTAATATTTAAGGATAATATCTCAGTAAACGGCCTTACCACTGCTGCTGTTATCTGGATGTCGGCAGCCATTGGTATGGCTATCGGCACTAATAATTACCTGCTGGGCATCAGCTCGTCAGTGCTAACTATAGTAGTGTTATGGCTGTTTCAATTCCTCGAATCATATATCGAAAGGATCCATCATGAGAAAATATACAATATGGTATTCGCCACCGCTGATTTTGAGGATGTTGTTTTAGTGGAAGAAATGGTAAAAGAACATAACCTGCATTCCTTTCGTGTGCAGATCAATAAATATAACGATACCCTGCAGTTAGTGATGAAAGTATCCGGCCACAAAAAGCATATCGGCAAACTGGACCGGGAGTTTTTGAAGATGGAGAAGATCAAGTCGTTTTAACCCAATTTGTCATTGCGAGGTACGAAGCAATCTCGTCGAATGCAGGGCGAATAGGCATAGCTACGAGATTGCTTCGTCGTACCTCCCCGCAATGACAAAAAAACTAATTCGTATTCAATATCAACCCCGGCTCATCATATTCTATCATCCTCTGCCTTTGTGCCGATGGGATGGGCACTGATTTATTTGCCCCATAATTATAGCTGATACACACCGTTTTGCCTGTAGTGCAAATCTCTTCACCTGCTTCCGTAATTTTTACCAATACATACATCACATCAAAACTGCTGTTGCCAATGCGTGTGGTACGTACATAGCAAGCGATCTCATCATTTACCCGTATGGGTTTCAAATAATTGATCTCGGAACGGCCCAGTATGATACCCACCTCGTTCCAGTCCCATTTTACAATTTCTTTCCAGTAATTGGAGCGGGCGATTTCAAAGTAAGTAAGATAAATGGCGTTGTTCACATGCCCGAAAGCATCCATATCCGAAAAGCGGATGGGAATGTTAGTCCGGTATTTATATTTTGAAGTATTTTCAGTCATAAAGTGTCAAAAAGTCGGTAGAAAATGAAAGTCAACCGTCATAATGTCGCTTAAAACAGTGTTTTGGTGCGTTGGTATAACTGTTGAACGGTTGTTTGCGAAGTTAACAAAAGAAAAAAACTTAATAGATTATAACAATGACTTTAGTAAAATTTGCAAACGGACAAAAGAATCACGCGGTGAACCCATTTTTTAATGATGTGTTCGATACTATTTTAAACGACCGCTTTTTAGGCGACAGGGTAATAACCAAAGTGCCTGCAGTAAACATTGCAGAAAACGAAAATGGTTTTGACATTGAATTGGCAGTACCCGGCTTAAATAAGGAAGATTTTAAGATCAGCGTTGATAAAAACGTGTTAAGCGTATCGGCTGATAAAAAAACAGAAAACGTTGAAGAAGGTAAAAAATTCAGCAAACGTGAATACAACTACACTTCATTCAGCAGGTCATTCACCTTGCCTGAAAGTGTAGACCACTCAAAAATTGAAGCCGAATATACCGATGGTATATTAAAATTAAGCGTGGCTAAAAGAGAAGAAGCTAAGATCCAAACCAGGGAAATAGCTGTAAAATAATAAAGATTGTTTTCATAGTAAGTGGTTTAGTTTGATAGAAGGGCCGCCCCGCAAGGGGCGGTTCTTTTTTTTATCAGTCAGCCCCCTCTAAATCTCCCCCGGAAGGGGAGACTTAATAAAAAATGTTCTTCAAAGTCCTCCCTACCGGGGAGGATTTAGGAGGGGCTGCTAATTCCGCATATTAATATACTGCAATGGCTGCCCGAAATCCTCACTGCGACAAAGGCTGATCACCGCTTGCAGGTCATCTATTTTTTTAGCCTGCACACGCACCTGGTCGTCCATAATGGAGGCTTGTACTTTAAGGCCGCTGTCCTTTATCTTTTTTACGATCTTTTTAGCCGCTTCTTTATCCAGTCCTTCCTTTATTTTAATCTCCTTGCGTATCATATTGCCCGATGCCGCCTGCTGAACACCTTCCAAATCCAAAGCATTAGGATCAAGGTGCTGCTTCACCATGCGGCTGATAATGGAATCCTGTATGGCTTTTAAGCGCATGTCGTTTTCTGTAACGATAGTAATTATATTCGTTTTTTTATCCAGGTCGATGGTGCTTTTGGAATCATGAAAATCGTACCGGTTCAAAATCTCTTTTTTCGCGGTATTGATGGCGTTATCAAGCGTTTGCGCATCTATTTTACTTACAATATCAAATGTGGGCATAGTTGGTTTGTTTGAGTTTAGCGTGTGCAAAAATAGCGAATGTTATTTATTCAAACATGTATAAACATCATTAAAGAAAACTGTTAATATAGCGATGAGTTAATATTAACTTAACAAATAAATAAGCAGCTTTGTAAATCAGGCTGCAAAGCCGGTATTTATATGGATACGAAACGAATACCTTTAATCAATCGCGAAATAAGCTGGTTATACTTTAACGACAGGGTTTTACAGGAAGCTGCAGATCCAACGGTTCCATTGATCGAGCGTATTAAATTCCTCGCTATATTTTCTTCCAACCTCGACGAGTTTTACCGTGTTCGTGTAGCCACGCTCAGCCGTTTGAGTAATTTGAACGAAAAGGCCAAGGAAATTTTAGGCTACAACCCTAAAAAGGTATTGAACCAGATAAAAACCATTGTGGTAAAGCAGGAACGTAAGTTCAATAACCTGTACGAGAATGTGATCATTAAGCAACTGGCCGAGGAAAAGATATTCATATTGAACGATACCCAGCTTAACGTGGTGCGCGGGGAGTTCGTTAAAAAATATTTCAGGGAGAAATTGTTGCCCATGCTGGTACCCATTATGCTTTATGACGGGATGCCTCTTCCGGAACTGCGCGACAGGGCCATATATTTCTACGTTAAGTTAACGCAAAAGAAAAAAACACGTTACGCCCTGATTGAGGTGCCGGATAACCTGGCCCGCTTTGTCGTTCTTCCCGAAACTAATAACCTGAAGTTTATTATCCTTTTGGATGATATTATACGATATAGCCTGGAAGATATCTTTTTCATCTTCGAACATGATGCTATTGAGGCTTATTCCATACAGCTAACCCGAGATGCCGAACTTGACCTGGATAAAGAAGTAAGCGGAAAATTTATTGACGCGCTTGCTAAAAGCCTGCTTAAAAGAAAAAAAGGCAAACCGATGCGTTTGCTGTATGATACCGATATGCCTTTGGATATGCTGAAAACTCTTGTTACCAAAATGGGGTTGCATGGCGAAAGCCTTATCCCGGGTAACCGTTATCATAAATTCAAGGATTTTATCAAGTTCCCCAACGTTGGCCGTGCCGAGTTGGAATATCCGAAATACCTGCCTTTGCCGTTAAACGGCCTATCATTTGGCAAAAGTTTAATGGGGATGATCGCCACTAAAGATTATCTCATTAGCACACCCTATGAATCATATGATTATGTGATCCACTTTTTACGTGAAGCGGCTATCGACCCTAAAACAGAAGAGATAAGTATCTCAGTTTACCGTTTAGCCGAAAATTCAAGGATCATACACGCATTGATCAATGCCGCCAAGAACGGCAAAAAGGTAAACTGTATTGTTGAATTGCGGGCAAGGTTTGATGAGCAAAATAACATAGGCTGGAGCCGCAGGCTTGAAGAGGAGGGTGTAAATGTGATCTACGGGGTGCCTGATTATAAGGTACATTCAAAAATATGCCTCGTAAAACGTATAGAAAAAGGCAAACCCACTTATTATGCCTGTCTTTCAACCGGTAATTTCAACGAGAAAACTGCGGTAATGTATTCCGACCATACACTACTTACTGCTGATAAGCGGCTTACAGATGATTTAATTAAAGTGTTTAAGGCGCTGTATAAAAGCACCTTAGCAAAAGGGCTAAAACACTTGGTTGTATCGCCGATAGATTCAAGGCCCGCCATTTACGCTTTGATAGATAGCGAGATAAAGAATGCCAAAGCAGGCAAAGAGGCTTACATGATATTGAAGATGAACAGTCTTGCCGACGAGCAGATGATAGCCAAATTATACCAGGCCAGTAACGCAGGCGTAAAAATAAAGATGATCGTTAGGGGTATGTGCTGCCTGGTGCCGGGGGTAAAAGGATATAGCGAGAATATTGAGGTAATAAGCATTGTGGATAAATACCTGGAACACTCGCGTGTGCATATTTACTGCAACGATGGGAATGAACTGGTTTATCTTACCTCAGCCGATTTTATGACCCGCAACATCGATAACCGTGTTGAGGTTGGTTTCCCGATATATGATGATGTACTAAAAAAAGAGATAAAGGAAATCATCAATATACAACTGAGTGATAACACCAAGGCGCGTGAGATCAACATTCAGAATAATAACAAATATCACAAAACCAAAAGCGAGATACCTTGCCGCGCACAAATAGACATTTATAATTACCTGAAAAATAAAACAAATTAATTTTGAGATACGCTGCTATTGATATAGGTTCCAACGCCGTTAGGTTACTTATTGCTGACATTATTGAAAACAACGGCTCGGTTTCGTTTAAGAAAAACACGCTTATCAGGGTTCCGCTGCGTTTGGGCGATGATGCCTTTATTAACCAGTATCTCTCAGAAAAAAAATCGCGCGACCTTATTAAATCCATGCAGGCATTTCGTAACCTGATGGATGTTTATAAGGTGAAGGATTATCTGGCTTATGCCACCTCGGCTATGCGCGAAGCTAAAAACGGCGCTGAAGTGGTAAAACTGGTGAAAGAAGAGGCCGGAATAGATCTGGAGATCATCCAGGGTTCAAAAGAAGCCAGGATCATTTATGCCAGTCATGCTGAGGATAATATCGATAAGAATAAAAATTACCTGTATATTGATGTAGGCGGTGGCAGTACGGAGCTATCTCTGTTTTCCGAAGGCGAATTGTATTCTTCGCGGTCGTTTAATATCGGGACTATACGTATGCTGGATAACCAGGATAAGGAGGAAACCTGGACGGAAATGCATGACTTTATCCGTGAACACACCAAAAACTTTAAGCTGATATCGGGCATTGGTACAGGTGGCAATATTAATAAATTGTACAAATTATCCGAAGAACGCAACGATGCGCCTATGTCATTCAATAAATTGCGATCGTTATACAGCTATCTTAATTCGTTCTCGTTAAAGGACCGTATCAACGTGCTTGGTTTGAACCAGGACAGAGCAGATGTGATTATCCCGGCTGCGGAAATATTTATCACTGTGATGAAATGGGCCAACATAAAAAATATTTATGTGCCTACCGTAGGCATGGTTGATGGTATTATCCAAACCCTCATTGAAAAGAATTTTTCAAGTAACGATTAAATATATTTTATCAAATCGTTAAAGAATTAATAAACTGTTTGTTAATTTTGTGTGTCCATTTTATGGACATGTTTTTCATAGGTAGATGTAGGGTCGGGTACTTGTATTCGACCCTTTTTTTGTCCCTCAATTTTAATCTACCTATCTTGGTACACAATTCCATCATGAAAAAGAAAATTGTAGTCGCTATTACCGGGGCCAGCGGGGCCATTTACGCTAAATTATTGCTGGAGAAATTCCGGGCATTAAATTCGCAAATAGCAGAGGTAGGCATAGTAATGTCCGATAATGCTAAACAGGTGTGGCAGGTGGAATTGGATAATGAAGACTACAAAAATATTCCTTTCCAATTTTACGACAAACACGATTTTACCGCGCCGTTTGCCTCGGGTTCAGCAAAATTTGATACGATGGTTGTCGTGCCGTGTTCCATGGGTACTTTGGGCCGGATAGCAGGTGGCATTTCTGACGACCTGGTTACGCGCGCCGCAGATGTTATCCTGAAAGAACGCCGGAAATTGATATTAGTAGCAAGGGATACGCCATTCAACTTCATCCACATCCGTAATATGCAAACCGTAACGGAAGCAGGGGGCATTATTTGCCCGGCAATACCTTCATTTTACAGCAAACCTCAAACTATTGAAGAACTGGCCATGACGGTAGTTAACCGTGTTATCGATCTCATCGGACTTGAGAGTGAGAGCTACCGCTGGGGCGGGGAATAATGTCAGGGTTTCAAAGCTGAAATTAGGACTTGGTTAGTATGTGTTTTTCTTTCCGAAAAATACTTAAGTTTATCCTAACCAATTACCACATCCGATCATGAATTCAAGAAGAGATTTTTTGCAGAAATCTGCTATTGTCGCAGGCGGTAGCCTGCTGGCCTCAACTTTTCACAACAACGCATTCGCTATTTTTAGAAATTCCCGCATTATGCCAAGCGACCAGCTAAACATTGGTGCAATTGGCATAAACGGCATGGGCTGGGCCGATGCCACCTCGGCACTTAAAGTCCCAGGCGTAAATTTAGTAGCCATTTGCGATGTGGATAAGAATGTGATGAACAACCGCATGAACGATTATGCCAAAATGGGTTACGATGCATCAAAAGTGCGCCGATATGATGATTACCGTGACCTGCTCGACCAAAAAGATATTGACGCGGTTATCATAGGTACACCCGACCATTGGCACGCCCTGATCATGATGCACGCAGTTGCTGCCGGTAAGGATGTATATGTAGAAAAACCGGTAGGCAATTCAATTATGGAATGCGCCGCGATGGTTGCTACCCAGCAAAAATATAACAAAGTGGTGCAGGCCGGGCAATGGCAGCGCAGTAACCAGCATTTTAAGGATGCTGTTGACTTTGTACAGGGCGGCTCTTTAGGAAATATCCGTACAGTAAAAGTCTGGTGCTACCAGGGCTGGATGAAGCCCGGGCCTGTAGTTCCCGATACCGCGCCGCCTGCAGGCGTTAACTATGCGCAATGGCTTGGCCCGGCAAAAACGGTCCCTTTTAATTCAAGCAGGTATCTTTTCAACTTCCGCTGGTTTTGGGATTACGCCGGTGGGCTTATGACCGACTGGGGCGTTCATTTATTAGATTATGGTTTATTGGGGATGAAATCGCCTGTGCCAAAATCCATCTCAGCCTTAGGCGGCAGGTTCGCATACCCCGACCTGTATGAAGAAACCCCGGATACGTTAACCACCATGTATGAATTCGATGGCTTTAACATGATATGGGACTCGGCAATGGGGATTGATAACGGATCATATAACCGAACACACGGTATTGCTTATATTGGTAATAATGGCACACTTATTTTGGATCGACAGGGCTGGGAGGTGATCGAAGAAAAGCAAAGCGGGAATAAGGTGAGTAAACCCTATGTAGCAGCATCAGATAACGGCTTGGATAAGCATTGGGAAAACTTTGTAAGCGTTGTAAAATCGCGCAAGCTTGAAGAGCTGCATTGCCCTATACAAGCTGCTGCACATGTAGCCACTGTGGCCCAGATGGGCAACATCGCCTATCGCAGCGGTAAAAAGCTGGAATGGAATGAAAATGCACACCAGTTTACTGATAGGGCGGTAAACAAACAATACCTGATGAAGGAATATCATAACGGGTATAAACTACCGGTAGTGTAACGTTAAATTATTAGCGCTTTGGCGTTTGACGGGCAGCTGTCTTCTCTTCATCAATCATTCACTAAAAACGCTATCTTTGCAGTTTGGAAATGAACAGGAAGGTGGCTTTTTATACATTGGGATGTAAACTGAATTATTCGGAAACATCATCCATTGGCCGCCTTTTTAATAACGCGGGTTACCATACTGTCGATTTTACCGATACACCCGATGTGTTTGTTATCAATACCTGCTCCGTAACCGAAAATGCCGATAAAAAGTGCAAAAAAGTAGTGAAGGAAGCGCTGAAGATATCGCCCAATGCCTATGTAACTATCGTTGGCTGCTACGCGCAGTTAAAACCAAAAGAAATAGCCGAAATACCGGGTGTAGATATGGTGTTAGGCGCGGCAGAAAAGTTCCGGATCATAGATCACATCACCGATCTTACCAAAAATCCTAAAGCATTAGTATATAACCAACCGGTGAGTGAGGCTAACCAGTTTGTATCTGCATACTCTTTCGGCGACCGCACCCGTACTTTTTTGAAGGTTCAGGATGGGTGTGATTATTCATGTACTTTTTGTACCATACCATTGGCTCGTGGCGCAAGCCGGAGCGATACCATTGAGAACGCGGTAAAGCAAGCCGAAGAAATTGCAGCTTCAGGCGTAAAGGAAATTGTACTTACAGGTGTTAATTTAGGTGATTTTGGCATAAGAAACGGCAAACGCGAAGATAAATTCTTCGACCTGGTTAAAGCATTGGATAGGGTTGAGGGCATTGACCGCATACGCATATCTTCTATTGAACCCAACCTGCTGACCGATGAGATCATTCAATTCGTAGCTTCATCTCAGCGTTTTGTGCCCCATTTTCATATACCCCTGCAATCAGGCTCTGATAAAATATTAGGGTTGATGCGCCGCCGTTACAAGCGTGAAGTATATGCTAATAGGGTGGCGAAAATAAAAGAGCTGATGCCGGATTGCTGTATAGGGGTTGACGTGATCGTTGGTTTCCCCGGTGAAACACGTAATGATTTTATCGACACTTATAATTTTATAAACGGGCTTAACGTTTCTTACTTGCATGTGTTCACATATTCCGAAAGGGAAAATACACCGGCCAAAGAAATGAGCGGGGTGGTGCCGGGTTCAACCAGGGCCGAACGCAGTAAAATGCTGCATATCCTGTCGGACAAAAAGCGCCGCGCCTTTTATGATACACAATTGAACAAAAGTGAAGAAGTGTTGTTCGAAGGTGATATAAAAGATGGTTTTATGCATGGTTTTACCCGCAATTATGTAAAGGTAAGAACAAAGTACGACCCAGTATTGGTTAACGAGTTAAAAACAGTTTACTTAACAAATATATCACCGGATGGTGATGTTGAAATAACAGAACCCGAAGAGGTTTTAGTGCATTAAAAACTATATTCGCTGCAAATTATAATCCATGTTTCCAACCATTACCTCGCTTCTGTACTACCTTTTCGGGATAACCATCCTGCTGCCTGTACAAACATTCGGATTTTTTGTAGCCCTGGCATTTGTTGGTGCTTACTGGGCATTTACACAGGAATTTAAGCGTAAAGAGAAACTGGGCGTTATTCATTCTTTTGAAAAAACAGTAACCATAGGGCAGGCGATTACACCTCTTGAATTAGCCGGAAACGGTGTGTTTGGCTTTGTATTAGGTTATAAATTACTGGATGCGATACTGAATTATCATGCGCTAATTGATGATCCTCAGGATTTTATACTTTCAACACGCGGCAACTTCCTTGGGGGCATAGTACTGGCCGCTGTATTAGTGTATTGGGCCTACGCCGAAAATAAAAAAACGGTATTACCTCAACCTAAAACACAGGTTGTTAAAGTACATCCTTATGAACTAATGGGCACCATATTACTTTGGGCGGCCATTTGCGGTTTTGCAGGAGCAAAAATATTTAACGCGTTAGAAAATTGGGGTGAGTTTTTAAAAGACCCTGTGGGTATGCTCATAGGTTTTAGCGGGCTTACCTTTTACGGCGGCTTAATTTGCGGTGGTGCTGCCGTTTTATACATCGCCTGGAAACATGGTATTAAGCCGCTGACCATGCTGGATATTGGCGGGCCGGGCATGATGTTAGCCTACGGTATGGGCCGTATTGGCTGCCAGATGAGCGGAGACGGTGATTGGGGCAAACCAAATTTAGCGCCAAAACCCGGATGGTTAAACTGGGCGCCGGATTGGATGTGGTCGTTCAATTTCCCGCACAACGTAAATGATGAGGGGGCGGCCATACCCGGTTGTATCGGTAAATTTTGCCATGTACTCCCTCAGCCGGTTTATCCTACCTCTTTTTATGAATGCATCACCTGTATATTGCTATTCTTTTTCTTGTGGAGCATCCGCGACCGTATAAAAACACCCGGTGTTTTTTTCGGAATTTACCTGATATTAAATGCTATCGAGCGTTTTTTAATTGAATTTATAAGGGTGAATACGCGTTATTCTATCGGTAGCTTTTCATTTCCGCAGGCGCAGTTGATAGCTGTGTTGCTGTTCATTTTTGGAATCATATTAATATTGCCCGCTTTCAATAAATCCCCTAATTCACCACCAGAGCATGCCTGAGAAAACTTTACACAAACTTCTTAAAAACCAATTCATAAAGTTTATTTTTTCGGCCGGTGCGGGATTCGTTGTTGATATATCAGCTTTTTCTATTTTCTTCCATAATTTACTTACACAAAAAACCTATCAGGTTTTTAATGCAACGGTTAGCAATTACGCTATTTCCTTTACTATCTCTTTCTTTTTAGGGGTGTTGGTCAATTTCCTGATCACCAAATTTGTAGTTTTTTCTGAGTCTGAGTCAGCGCCGTCGAAACAGTTCTTTCGCTTTTTCGCGGTAGCTATTGTTGGCTATTTTGCTAACTTAGGAATGCTTGAATTTTTTATAAAAGTATTATCAGTTAACCCGCTTATCGCGCGGCCTGCAGCAGCACTGAGCCTGTTTTTTGCCAGTTTTTTTATACACAAGGTATTTTCATTCAGTCTTTCACTACGTCATCATGCAGTTCACTCAAGTCACAAACCAGGTAATTGAGGTATCAAAACAAGCAGGTGCCTTCATCAGGGAACAACGCAGAATTTTTGACCCTGCCAAAATAGAATACAAGGGTTTAAATGATCTCGTATCCTACGTAGATAAAACTGCCGAGGAAATGATCGTATCAGGCCTGAAAGATATTTTACCTGAAGCAGGCTTTATCACCGAAGAAAAAACCATCAATAAAACAGGCGAACGTTTTAACTGGATCATTGACCCGCTGGATGGCACCACTAATTTTATTCATGGTATGCCTATATTTTCAGTAAGCATAGCGCTTAAGGAGTATGATGAATTGGTTGTGGGGGTGGTTTATGAAGTGAATTTCGATGAATGTTTTTACGCCTGGAAAGATTCGCCTGCTTATATGAACGGTAAGGAGATAAAAGTGAGCAATGATGATACCCTGGCAAAAAGCTTACTGGCCACAGGTTTTCCATATTATGATTTTACCAAACAAGCCGCTTATTTGGAGTTATTTGCGGAACTGATGCGGAATACCCACGGGATCCGTCGTTTAGGTTCAGCAGCAGTTGATTTGGCCTATACTGCTTGTGGCAGACTGGAAGGCTTTTATGAATATAACCTTAACGCCTGGGATGTAGCAGCAGGGATATTAATTGTAAAGCAGGCGGGAGGCGAAGTGGTAAACTTTAGTGGGGGAGAAGAATGTATGGAGACAAGGGAACTGGTAGCTACGAATGGTAAAATTACCCAAGAATTGCTAAACCTGATCCAAAAGTACTTTTAGTAACTTGTCATCCTGAACGCAGTGAAGGATCTAGCCGCGTTCTCCAAAACGCTGTGCAGACGTGTCGCTTGTATAATAGATGCTTCGTGCCTCAGGATGACAAAAGAAAGGGATAACAAAAAATTATAAAGCTTCCGATACCACCTCAGTAACTTCGGGCACCATGCGTTTAAGCAGGCTTTCGATACCGGCTTTTAGGGTAACTGTTGATGATGGGCAGCCGCTGCATGAACCTCTCAATTCCACAGTTACTACTCCTTCGTTAAAATCTTTATAGGTAATAGCACCGCCATCTGATTCAACGGCAGGGCGAACATAATCATGTAATATCTGCTGTATCTTAACCTCGATATCCGAGCCTTCAAAGTTACCGGCTTCTTCCTGTTCTTCCAGTTGAACAGCTAATTCCGATTCAACCGCGCCTTTTACGAACTCTTTCAGTATTGGTAAAATATCTTCCCACTCGCTGCCTTCGGTTTTGGTAACCGTTACAAAGTTGCTGGCGAAAAATACGCCGTTCACAAATGAAAACTTATATAATTCCTTAGCGAATGGCGACTGTTCAGCGGCTTCTTTTGTAGCATAATCAACACTGCCGTTGATCAGCAACTTATTTACTATGAACTTCATAGTTGCCGGGTTCGGGGTCGATTCAGTATATACGTTGATATTCATCTTTTCTGCAATTAATATTTCGTTAACAAATTTATACAGGTTTTTGATTGCTTGTATATGCTTTTGTTGTTATGACTGGGTAATGACTTTGTGGATATGCATATTTGCACATCAAATGCCCGTGTAATTTGATGGCGTTATCCGCTTAATCTCATCTTTCACATCCTCATTCACATCCAAAGTATCTACAAATCCCGCGATGGTTTCCGCGTTTACCTGTGTATTGGTACGTGTAAGCTCTTTTAATGCTTCGTATGGGTTTGGATAACCCTCACGGCGTAAAATGGTTTGTATGGCCTCGGCAACAATGGCCCAATTTGCTTCGAGGTGGGCGTTGATGGCTGCTTCGTTCAGCAATAGTTTATTCAAACCCTTAATAGTTGATTTTATGGCGATGAGTGTATGCCCGACCGGTACACCGACGTTGCGCAATACAGTGGAGTCGGTAAGGTCACGTTGTAATCTCGAGATGGGAAGTTTTGCCGCCAAATGCTCGAACAAAGCATTCGCTATGCCTAAGTTACCTTCCGAATTTTCAAAATCGATAGGGTTTACTTTATGCGGCATAGCTGATGAACCTATTTCGCCGGCTTTTATCTTTTGCTTAAAGTAATTCATGGAGATATAGCTCCATAGGTCACGGTCAAGGTCCAGCAGTATGTTGTTGATGCGTTTCAGTCCGTCACATTGCGCGGCAAAATTATCGTAATGTTCTATTTGCGTAGTGTATTGCGAACGGCTTAATCCTAAAATATCATTCACGAAGTGATTGCCGAAGGCCTTCCAGTCAATATTACCATAAGCAATATGATGCGCGTTGTAATTACCCGTTGCCCCGCCAAACTTGGCCGAGTAGGGCACCTGTTTTAATAAAGTCAGCTGGTTTTCCAGGCGTTCCACAAAAACCATGATCTCCTTACCCAAACGTGTAGGCGATGCCGGCTGGCCATGGGTATGCGCCAACATAGGGATTTGCTCCCAATCATTCGCGTAAGTTTTTAAGGTACCAATAAGTATATTCAATGCAGGATAATAAACATCCTGTAATGCCATTTTAAAACTGTAGGGTATAGCCGTATTATTAATATCCTGCGAGGTTAACCCAAAGTGGATAAATTCCTTGTATTGGCTGATCCCCAACTCGTCAAATGCTTTTTTGATAAAATATTCAACTGCTTTAACATCGTGATTGGTGGTTTTTTCAATCTCTTTAATTTCCTGCGCATCGGCTTCGCTAAAATTCCGGTAGATACCGCGTAACTTTTCAGTTAAACCTTTATCAAAATGCTGTAACTGGGGAAGCGGATGTTCGCACAAGGCGATAAAATACTCCACCTCGACAAACACGCGGTATTTGATCAAAGCGTATTCTGAAAAATACCCGGAAAGTTCAGCAGTTGCATTGTGATAGCGGCCATCGATAGGTGATATAGCCGAGAGCGGGGAAAGCGACATCGTTTAATTTTTTTACAAAGATAATAAATGGAGTGAATAGTGAGTGGAGAATGGTGAGTAGTGAAAAGAACCGCGCTGCTCATCACTCACCGGGAAATGTCATTGTAATATAAAAAACATTGGAAACTTTGAATTCTAAAAACGTTTCCATAGTTTTACATCAGAATAAGACAATGATATCAGAAGAAAGAATAATTGAGGGCGGCGAAGAGCTTTTTTTAACAGCGGGCATTAAAAGCGTGACGATGGATGATATTGCCAGGCATTTGGGGATATCGAAAAAAACCATCTATCATTTTTTTAAGGATAAAAACGAACTGGTGGTGGCGCTCACCAAAAAGAAGCTGAAAGAGGATGAGGAGCAGATGGAGGATATCATTAGCCGGTCAACCAATGTTATCGAGGAAATGATCAATATGATGAAATGCTCGGAGGAGATATTTTCGCGCATTAACCCCATCGTGATCCACGATATGCAAAAATATCACCCGGAAGCATGGAAGGAGTTCCAGAATTTTAAATCTGATGTCCTGATCCGCACACTTGAGGAGTTATTGAACAAGGGAATTAAACAAGGCTATATTAGGCCGGAACTTGATGTAAAGATTATAGCGCGTATGCGGGTGAGCCAGGTGGAAATGGGTTTTAACACCACCATGTTCCCGGTTGCTGAATTTAACCCCTGGAAGGTGCAGGTGCAGTTTTTAGATCATTTTAATTATGGCATATGTACGCTTAAAGGATACAAGCTGTTGAACCAGTATAAAAATATAAAAGACGAGTAGTTATTGCTGCTGACATAGGGTTGTCAGCCCTGATAAGATATTTGAACAATTAAAAATGACCCAGTTTTACATATATACAATGAGAAAATTAATTTTTATAGGAGCGTTACTCTGCATTATAGCAAAAAGCCATGCACAGCAGGCGCGTACAGATACCACCTACAACTATACCGTACAGGATTGTATAAATTATGCCTATGCGCACCAGGATTCGGTAGTTAATGCCGGGCTGGATATTAAAAGCGCGGAATACAAAATAAAAGAAACCATAGGCCAGGGATTGCCCCAGGTAAGTGGCGCTATTTCGTTCCAGGATTATATACAACCACCTGCGACAGTAGGTCCATCATTTACAGGCTTGCTTAACGGCCAGATAGATCCAAACGCTCCATTGGTTAAATATCCATTCGGTGCGGTAAAATATACGAATACGTTCGCGGCCAATGCCACCCAGCTTTTATTTAGCGGTACTTATATAGTGGGTTTGCAGGCGGTAAAAACTTTTAAGGAATTATCGCAGCGCAACCTGATACGCACGAGGATTGAGACCAATGTGAATGTTACCAAAGCTTATTACCAGGTATTGGTAAGCAATGAGCAGATTAAGCTTCTGGATGCCAACATATCGCAGCTAAAACAACAGTTAGACCAAACCACGCAGCAAAACAAGCAGGGCTTTGTAGAAAAGATAGATGTCGATCGTTTGGATGTTCAATACAGCAACCTGGTTACCAGCCGCGAAAATACAGTGCGTTCGCTGACATTAAATTACCAGATGCTGAAGTTCCAGATGGGTATGCCGATAAACCAGCAGCTTGTTTTAAAAGATAAACTGGATGATGTGAATATGGATGCGCAGGCTGTAGACAGCACGCTTGACACTGCCGTTTACCGCAACCGTATCGAATATAACTTATTGGAAACCAACATCCACCTTAACCAGCTTAACCTGAAAAGTAAAAAATCAGAGTATTTACCAACCTTCACTGCATCAGGCAGCTATGGTGGTACTTATGAAGAAAACCAATTCAGGTATTTATATGATCATTTGTACCCAAGCAGTTATGTTGGCGTAAACCTGAGCATCCCGATATTTAGCGGGTTCCAGCGCAGTAACCAGGTGAAGGAATTAGAAATAACGGTGTTAAAATCACAAAATGACCTGTATGATGCGAAAAACGCGCTTAGCTTGCAGCTGAGTATGGCCAATATTACTTTTTTCAATAGCCTTAAAAGTTTAAATACGCAAAAACGCAGCCGCGAGCTTGCAGAGGAAGTGCTTCATGTGTCTAAAGTAAAATACCAGCAGGGGGTAGGCTCGAGCCTCGAGGTTACACAGGCTGAAACTGATTATGAAAGTGCGGATAACCAATATATACAGGCATTATATAATGTTTTGATCAGCAAAGTTGATCTTGACAAAGCATACGGACGAATTAAATAAACTCAAACAAATAGACCCATCAATATAACGACATGAAAAAAATATTATACATACCGGCCCTACTGCTTTTGGCAGCATGTTCAAATAAGCCGAAGGACGCTAAAACCGAGTTAGCTGATCTTAAAAAGCAGCAGGCAGATCTCACTTCACAAATTGCTGCGCTACAGGCAAAAGTTGGCACAGGCGATTCAACCAAAGCTGCCGATGTAAGCGCGATAACCCTTAAACCCGGCATGTTTACCAACTATGTACAAATACAGGGCAGGATAGACGCGCAGAATAACGTGACCGCTTACCCGCAGGCCAGCGCTATTATTACAGGTATTTTTGTTAAAGTAGGCGACCATGTAAGCAAAGGCGAAACTTTGGCACAATTGGATAATAGCGTATTGGTACAAAATGTGGCCCAGGCACAAACACAGGTTAGTTTGATGAAAACCCTGTATGACCGTCAAAAAGCTTTATGGGATCAGAAAATCGGTACTGAAGTTCAATATTTACAAGCTCAAACTAATTTACAATCTGCTGAAAAACAAATAGCAAGTTTACGCCAGCAGTCTGATCTGTACCGCATCATTTCGCCAATCAGTGGAACCATTGACCAAATGGACCTTCGCTTAGGGCAGGTAGCTACTCCGGGTGGCCAGGGTTCAGGTATTCGTGTAGTAAATGCTGATGTGCTGAAAGTTAAGGCTGATGTACCTGAATCGTACTCAAGCAGTGTTAACCAGGGCGATAGTGTTAAGATATTATTCCCTGATGTAGAGGATTCACTCATAACCCGTGTAACTTTTGCAAGTAAAGTTATCGACGCTAACTCACGCAGTTTCGGTATCGAGATCAAACTACCACAGAACAAAGAGTTCAGGCCGAATATGACCGCCGTACTGAAAATCGCTGATTACTCAAGGCGCAATGTTATAGTTATACCTGTTAACGCTATCCAAAAATCGGATGAGGGCGATTATGTATATATTAACGTGAATGGCTATGCCAAACGTAAAAATATACAGGAAGGATCAACTTCAGGTGGTTTAACAGAAATAACCTCCGGTTTGTCAAGTGGTGATCAGCTAATAACCGAAGGTGCAAGTGAACTTGGCGATGGTGATAAAGTAAGGGTATTAGCCGCTAATTAATTATATAATCTGATTTCAAAACAATGAAAGACCAGGAAAAAGAATTCGGTCCATCCAGTTGGGCCATCGACAATAAAAGGGCGGTATATGTATTAATATTCTTGATTACATTGCTGGGGTTTTCGGCTTATAATTCCCTGCCGAAAGAGAATTTCCCCGATATCACCATACCCAAAATATACGTAACCACCATCTACCAGGGGCAGTCCCCGGAAAATATCGAAACTTTGGTTACCCGACAGTTAGAGAAGCAGCTTAAGTCGCTAAAAGGGTTGAAAAAGGTTACTTCAAACACCCAGCAAAATGTATCGCTCATCACTGCGGAGTTTAATACAGATGTTAAGATACGTGATGCCAAGCAGGATGTTAAGGATGCTGTTGACAAAGCAAAACAGGACCTGCCGCAAAATGATAATAACCTGAAAGAATCAACTGTTTCGGATATTGACGTTGCCGATCAGCCGATATTATACATTAACCTTTCCGGCGATTATGATCTCAAGAAACTAAAGGAATATGCCGATAACATCAAAGATGATGTTGAAGGCATGAAGGAAATATCGCAGGTGGTTGAGGTTGGTGCGCTGGAGCCAAATATCCAGATCAATGTGGATATTAATAAAATGTCGGCAGCACAGATCAGCTATGGAGATATTACACAAGCTATAGGCAATGAGAATATCCTGTCCACCGCTGGTACTATAACCACTGATGGCGAGCAGCGCACAGTAGATGTTAAGGAAGATTTTAAGAGTGCCGATGAGGTTGCTGCAATGGTGATCAGGAACCCCTCAGGCAAAGCAGTTTACCTGCGTGATATTGCTGAAATAAAGGATGGTTTCCAGGATCAGAAAAGTTACGCGAGGTTAAAAACGCCCGATGACCCCAATTTTAAAAATGTTATTACCCTGAACGTGAGTAAAAGGGCAGGGGAAAACCTGATCGAAGCGTCGAACGAGATATATGATATCATCAAACAAAAGCAAAAAACAATTTTTCCTAAGGGGCTAAATATTACCATCACCGGCGACCAGTCGGATAAGACACGGTCAACCTTAAATGACCTTATAAATACCATTATAATAGGCTTTATACTGGTAACCGTTATCCTGATGTTTTTTATGGGTAGCACCAATGCCATATTTGTGGCGCTGTCGGTTCCGTTATCGTGTTTCATCGCATTCCTGCTGATGCCGGCAATTGGATTTACGCTCAACATGATCGTATTATTCTCCTTCCTGCTTGCCCTGGGTATCGTGGTGGATGATGCCATTGTAGTAATAGAAAATACACACCGTATATTCAACAACGGCGCGGTGCCGATAACAAAAGCTGCAAAAATAGCCGCTGGTGAAGTATTTATGCCGGTATTCTCTGGAACTTTGACCACGCTTTCGCCGTTTATCCCGCTTGCTTTCTGGCACAGTTTGATCGGTAGTTTCATGTTCTTCCTGCCGATAACGCTCATTATTACCTTGCTGGCATCATTGGTTGTGGCCTACATCATGAACCCGGTTTTCGCGGTTGATTTTATGAAACCGCATTACGAAGGTGAGCATGACCATCAAAGATTTGATCGTAAAACTACGCGTACAACACTAATACTTGCAGGGATAACCGCTTTCTTCTATGCTTTGGCTGCGGTGCATGCCGTAAGTGTTGGGATCGGTAATTTTTTAGTGCTGATCATTATTTTATTCCTTTTCAATCATTTTGTATTGCTAAAGGTGATAGACAAATTTCAGAAAAACTTATGGCCAAGGTTCCAGTCCTGGTATGCACGCTGGCTTGAACGTGCCGTACATAACCCATGGTGGGTAATGTTAGGCTTAATAGTTTTGTTCTTTTTCACTATTGCATTTTCTATAGCAAGTAAGCTTGATGTGGAATTGTTCCCGTCAGCCGACCCTAACTTTGTGTATGTATATGTAACCATGCCTATCGGTACCGACCAGGGTTATACCAATGAAATTGTAGGCAAATTGGAGAAAAAGGTAGCACAGGTTGTTGAACCGGATAAAGATATTGTATCATCCATCATTTCCAACGTATCTGTTGGTGTTACCGATCCATCAGACGAGGACCAGGGTACTTACTACAATAAAGGTAAGATCACCGTAGCTTTTGTTGAATATGGCAAAAGGAATGGCAAGGATACCAAAGAGATATTGAAACGTATCCGTAGTTCTGTGCAGGGAATGCCCGGTGCGCAGATATCAGTAGCACAGGAGGCCAGCGGGCCCCCGGTACAAAAGGACATCAGTATTGAATTGGCCGGCGATAACCTGGATACCCTGGTTAAAACCAGCGCAAGGCTCAAAAAATTTATTCAACAGCAGGGTATAGCCGGGGTCGAGGATTTAGAGCCGGATGTGCAAAGTAATAAGCCTGAAATTGTATTTGATGTGGACCGTGAACGTGCTAATCGCGAAGGTATCACCACCTCGCAGATCAATTTGGCTTTGCTTACCTCGATATATGGTTATAAAGCAGGTGATTTCAGGAATACTACGGAAGATAATTACGAAATAGATGTTCGCGCCAATGAGGATCAGCGGAATGATGTAGATGCCTTAAAGAACTTAAAGATCACCTATCGTGATATTGCTACAGGCGGTACTATACGGCAGGTGCCTATATCGGCTTTTACTGATGTAAGGTACACAAATACCTATGCTAATATTAAGCACAAGCAACAACGGCGCGTATTGACCTTAGGCTCGAATGTTATTAAGCCAAATACACCAGCCGATGTAAACGCCCAGATAGCACAGGCGGTAAAAAACTTCAGATTGCCTGAGAATGTGACCATGAAATTTGGGGGATCGCAGGAAGACCAGGCAGAAACCGGCGCTTTCCTGGGTACCGCCTTACTCATTTCATTCGGGATGATATTGGTTATTTTGATGGCCCTGTTTAACTCGATAGGTAAAACGCTGATCATTTTAAGCGAGATATTCTTTAGTATCATCGGGGTGTTCCTGGGATTGAGTTTATTTCACATGACGTTCTCTGTTGTAATGTCGGGTGTGGGTATCATAGCTTTGGCTGGTGTCGTCGTCCGGAATGGTATATTGCTGGTGGAGTTCTCGGATATGTTGCTGGCACAGGGCGCCAGTATCCATGATGCGGTTGTTGAAGCAGCACGTACACGTATGACACCTGTATTGCTTACGGCAAGTGCAGCCATATTAGGCTTGCTGCCATTGGCTGTTGGTTTTAATATTGATTTCGCGGCCTTGTTCAGCGAGTTTAAACCGCACATTTATTTTGGCGGCGATAACGTTGCTTTCTGGGGGCCGTTATCATGGACCATGATATTCGGTTTGGGATTTGCAACCATTATTACCCTGATCATAGTGCCTTGTATGTATTTAATAAGGTATAATATGAAGGAAGGTTTGAGAAAATGGCGTGAGAAAGGCAAAACACCTGCAACAGAAACTGTATAATTTTTTGTAAGCACTGTATGTAAAAGAGCCCATCCTGTTTAAGGACAGGCTCTTTTAATTTAAGCTATTTTCTTCTTTAGTTCTTTGCTTAATTTTTTCAGGCTGCCTAATTTCCCAACCTTTTTAAAGAAACGCTCATGCCCGCTGCGGGTGTCGAGCGCATCATAGGTCAAACCGGCTACGGTGGCATATACCGCATGATGCAAGCCATCGATAACGATAGACTTCGGATCTTCTTCATAAACCGGCGGCGCTACTTTAAAAGCAGGCAGCATGATCATGGAGGTGCCCCATACCGCAACAAAATGGGCCAGTGTTGCAGGAAATCCTTTTAAACCGGTAAGGCTGATGAGGCCACGGGCTATGCCCCAGGTGGTGCCGTATGCAAAATGAACTTCTTCTGTCATTTTTGCCTTTTCACCTGGCGCGGGTTTAGCACCCAATGTTTCTTCCGCAACTTTAACAGGCGCATCGCTGGGTTTACGGCCGTTTATTTTCATTTCTATCATTTGCGATATGGTCATGGCGGCTGTAGCGGCTAAGCCTGCTAACAATCCTTTGCCAATTGCGCTGCCAAGTTCAGCCATCGGATTTTCTTTGAATAAGCTCATAAGTAGATGATTTAGCATACAACTCGCAATATGTGTACCATAGTTTGCGGAATGATTATTGTATTTATAATTAATATTATATCATCTATATTAAATACCTACCTAAAAATATAATTATGAATATTTTACAACTCAACCCTCAAATTGTAGTTTATACCCCGCTTGGGCAGGGGCTGGCTTATTTTATAATGGATTATGGCATGAGTGTAAATTCATGCTGGGTAGTCCGCCTTGCAAAAGGCGAGATAAAGCATTTTGATTCAAATGATGTCCGTGTTGAAGGCAACCCGACTTATGGCTTCGCGTTGAAACCCGAAATTCCTGATTCGTGGATGACCTTTAAAGAAAAGGAAAAATTGGTTAAAGAAAACTAATTAAAATGTCACCAAAAACTATAACTGCAAGATATAGTGTAGTTTATAACAAACATTTACAGTAATATGGTGTTTAGCAAACAAAGCAATATCAATGGCAGCGAACATAAAATTAAAAGAAATAAAACATCCTTTCTGGCAAGTGATCGGCATCGGTACATTGGCAGGCATGCGTACTTCAGCAGCACCGGTAATAACCAGCCAGATACTGAGCCATCATCATTCAAAACGGCTGGAAAAATCACCGCTGAGGTTTATGCAGTCGAAAACAGTGGCAAATGCGCTTACTGTACTTTCGGTTACTGAGGTTGTAATGGATAAATTACCGTCAACCGGAAATCGTACAGCGCCGGGAGGCATCATATTTCGCGGGCTATCGGGCGCGTTGGCCGGGGCAAGCATTTACAAAGCTTCGGGCAATAATGTATGGGTAGGGTCGGTAATAGGTGCTGCATCTGCGGTGGCCTCTACCTATCTCAGTTTTATAGTAAGGAAAACGGTAGGCAAAAAAACAGGGATCATCGACCCTATATTAGGCGGAATTGAAGACGCGCTGGTCATAGGCGCAGGGATAGGGTTAGCGGAGATAGCTTAACCGGCGCGTTACTGGTCGTCTGACTTAGTGAGCCTTATCACATCCCAGTTATCGGGGTTGGTTGATAATCCGCCATTATACTTTAACGTAATCTCGAATTTGGTTTCAATGTCCTCATCACCGGTGCTTTTGGTATCTACATATGAACGTATCATATAAACAGAGTCATGAAGTTTACCGTATTCATAACCCCTGGTTGAAAATTTCGCATTGAACCCGCTCAGGGTTGGACGTACAAAATCCTGTGCTATCTGGAAAACCCCATTGCTTGTGATCTCCTGGCTAACAATGGTCTCCTCGCCGCCCGATAAGGCGAAACGGATCATGACATAAACAAAAGCCGCTATTAATGGCAGCATGAGCCATACCAATCTTTCGAAGATTTTTTTTTCCTGTTTTCTTACAAGAGCGTAATCGATTACTTCCTGCATACTATCGTTTTCATAAGTATCTAAGCGATGTTAATTATAAATTAACTTATGCTCGTCTATTAGAGATTATTTTTCGTTAAAATGAACTTAAATTTTCATTTTCGATAGTTTCTTAATACGAAAAACAGGTGTTTTTGGTTA
>Ga0206859_1029_pt1 | contig 33290 bp, 30 predicted proteins | sample Alteio_BWOrgCont_47_FD_152882 | JGI IMG/M metagenome (GOLD analysis project Ga0206859, IMG submission 152882) | Enriched cells from forest soil in Barre Woods Harvard Forest LTER site, Petersham, Massachusetts, United States -... | ecosystem: Environmental > Terrestrial > Soil > Temperate forest >... | reverse complement strand
CGGGTTTCTTATTTACTGCAAAACAAATCAATTTCTGAATAATAAGCCAATAAAGCGTGAAAAAAAGTTATCAAGTTTTTGACATTGCCGTTGGCTTCAGCCGACCGGATTGAATACAATAATTAATATATGGGCTTAAGCCCAGGTTTGGCTAAAGCACATAACTTTTTAATCATCATACCATTGGCTTAAGCCAACAGCAAGTAAAGAATTTGATTTTTTATATTCTTTAAGCCAAATTCCTGCCCGCATTCACAATACCATACACAGTTCTTATGACCAGCTTATCATAAACTTCAGTCAATTTATCATCAGTGGCTTCATTGTTCAGGCATTGCAAGGCATAATGCTGAACAATAACCAGCGGAAGCACTATCCTTTCACGTATGCTGATAGACCGTTTTTCAACCGGGTATTCCGCCATTAGTGAATCGCTGTCTGTGAGGTCCGTCAACATCGTTTTAGTTAAATCGTACTCATCTTTCAGCATCTGCCAAAATGCACCAAATTTTTTATCCTTCTGTAAATAGGCCGTTACCCTGAAATCTGATTTCGACATGGACATCATGCAGTTATCCAGCATGGTCTTAAAAAAGCCAGAGGAATGGTACAATTGCTTTATTTCGCTCCAATGCCCTTCGTCTTTCATTTTTTTCAACGACGTACCAACACCATAAAATCCGGGTATATTTTGCTTTAACTGGCTCCACGAGGTTACAAAGCTTATAGCGCGCAGGTCTTCCAGCTTCAATTTGGAATCACCATTACGTTTGGTTGGGCGACTACTGATATTGATCCTTGAAAGCAATTTTAATGGGCTATATTGCTCCAGGTAATCCACAAATAAAGGGTGCTGACGCAGATCCATAAAAAGCTTGTAACTTTCATCGGCCATTTCTGATATCAGCTTTTTGTTTTGCTTGCTTAATACATCGTTTTTATTTGGATACAATTCTGATACTATACCCGCGTTGATGAGTTGCTCCATATTGTACCTCGCTGTTTCAACCGAACCATACTGCGAACTTACTGTTTGCCCCTGGATGGTGAGTTGAATATGCTCATTGGCGATCTCATCCCCCATTGATGCATAAAAACGATGTGTTTTGCCGCCGCCCCGCGCCGGGGGGCCGCCACGACCATCAAAAAACGCCAGGTCGATGCCGTATTTGCGGGCCAGCGTGGTCAATTCAACCTTCGCTTTATATATAGACCAGTTTGCCATTAAGTAGCCGCCATCTTTGGTACTGTCGGAGAAACCAAGCATAATAGTTTGGCGATTGCCCCTACTGTGCAAATGCTCTTTATAAAACGGATGCGTATAAAGCTTTTCCATAACCTCTGCCGCATGGGTAAGGTCGTTTACGGTTTCGAATAGCGGCATAAAGTCAACCGTAAGGCTTTCCTTTTTCCACCCGCTCCATAAAAACAGGTCGATGAGCTGCAAAATATCCGATGCCTGCTGGCAATTGCTGATAATAAAGCGCTGACATGCCTTTTCGCCGTTAGATTGCTGTATTTGTTTCATCAGCCTAATAGTATCCAGCGTATCGGATATATCCGCATCGGCACCAGCCGGGCATTTGAAATTTGCTTCTTTAAACGTGATATTGGTTAGCTTGTCGTCCTCATCAAAATCAAGATACCCGCTAACTATACTATCCTTAATTTTAGGCTGTTGCGAACCGTATTTAAACACCTTTCGCAAAACGCGGCTGTCCTGCCTGATATCCAAAGTGGCGAAATAACAGCCGAATAACTTCACTTTCCTGATGAGCCCTTCCACAATATCCACAAACAAGCTATCGTGGTTACTGATCAAAGTTTGATATACCGATTGCAACATGCTCAGTATCTCGCCCTGCAGGTCCTGTGCGTCTTCAGTGGGATTAAAAGCATTTTCATATAACATTGCCTCCAGTTTTACCAGCGTGTCGCCAAAGCCGCGGAAAGTGATGCGCCTTTTCAGCACCCTGAAATCACGGTAATAACAGCGGAAGACGATCTGCCTCAAAAGCTTTGATACTTCTTCTGTTGTTTTGGTGGTAACGTTTGGATTTCCGTCCCTGTCGCCGCCGGGCCAAAAACCTAATTCGAGTATTTGGTGGCTATCGGCAAGGTCTATATCAAACTCATCTTCCAGTTTCGACTGGATACCTGTGATAGCATGATAAAATATATTTTCAAGGAACCATACCAAACTAACTGCTTCATCCACAGGCGTTGGCGAGGTTTTATTAAAGAAAGGCGTTTTACCCAGTTGCTGTAGCAATTCATCAATATTATTGATGTCGTTGGTCTTTAAAGCCTCGATTAGGTCGGTCATGATACCCAAAACGCTGCCGGGGTAAAACTGCGTAGGGTGTGCGGTAAGTACTAATCGTAATGAAAAATCCTTAAGTTTCTCGCTAATGTTTTGCCTGGCCTTATCGCTGATTGCGGCTTGCTGTAGTAAACTTTGCAGGGTGCCTGAATCATCCACCCTTCCATTTTTAATAAATGAAGAATCCTCGATGGCATCAAACAATACTACCTGCCTTTCTATATATTGTATAAAACGAAACAGGCGGTTTAGTTGTTCTTCATGGTCGATATCGGGTACATACTTTTTAAAGAATGATTCGATAATCTCTTTGGGAGATTGGCCGCTGATCGTACCTTTTTCGCAATGTGAACTGAAAAACGGCAGTAAAATACCGATCTCCTTCACCTGATAAAAAGGCAATGTTTGGAATAAACTGTTATATAACTCAAAACGGGTAACTACTTCGTGATTGAAGGCGGTCTCTCTCTGGCTGAGTTTTAACGTTGAGGACATAGTAATGTAGCTGATCTTGTATAAAACGGTAGATTTAATGAGGTCGCATTAAAGCCGTGAATTTAACTATCTTAAACTTAAAATTCGCATAAAATTGAATATTTATTAACAATAACGCCAAATCACTGTCAATATTTATTACAAAAGCAGCATATCATTAAATTTTTTAAATTTGCAGATCTTTAATCAACCCAATAAATGCCCGGGAAAATTCATTTTAAGGACATAGTCAGCTTTTTTTACAGCCAGTATTTTTCCGATGGCCTTCGCATTACTATTGGTGTGCTGATGCCCTCATTGGTTATGGCGCAGCTTGGTCATTTTGATACGGGGGTAAGCCTATCATTAGGAGCTTTAGCGGTAAGCACAGTGGATAGCCCCGGGCCCTTGGCTCACAAACGCAATGCTATGGCTATTAGCTGCTTATGTATTTTCATTGTAGCGGTTATCACAGGTTTTGCAAGACTAAACCTTTATACGCTGGGAGTTGAAGTAACCATTTTTTCTTTTCTTTTTTCCATGTTCACTGTTTATGGTAACCGTGCGGCCGCAATTGGTACCGGCGCATTATTAGTAATGATACTGATGATGGACAAGGCTGAAAAACCGGAAGACGTGGTAAGTTACAGCAGTATTATTTTACTTGGTGGGGTATGGTACACGTTGTTCAGCCTTGTATTTTTCGGAATACGGCCCTACCGTGCGGCACAACAGGCTTTGGGTGAGAACATCAGCGATATAGCAAAATTTCTTCGGATAAAAGCTGCTTTCTATGAACCGGATACGGATATAGACGAGAATTATAAGATACTGGTTTCTCAGCAGATACAGGTTAGCCAGCACCAGGATTCGGTAAGGGAGATATTATTTAAGAGCAGGTTATTGGTGCGGGAGTCAACCAGTGCAAGTCGGATCCTGGTATTAACCTTTGTCGACCTGGTGGATATGTTCGAAAACATAATGGCCACCCATTATGATTATGCAGATATGCGTACAAAGTTTAAAGGAACTGGCATATTGGAAGATGTGGCGAAAATATTGTATCACATGGCCGACCAGGTTGAAAATGTGGCATTTATTGTTTTATCAAATATCAAATACAAGCACCCGGTTGATTTTACACCTGAACTGGACCGCCTTAAACAAAAAATTGATGCCTTTGGTGCAAACGATGAGGAAACGAGTAACCTCGTCCTCAAAAAAATATTGGTAAACCTGCGCGATATGAACCAGAAGATCACCAATATTTATAATTACTATCATTCAGATTCGGCGCAGTTATTATTTGAGAACCGTCGGAAGATAGAATACGCCAAATTTGTGACCCGCCAGGATTATGCCTTTCATATTTTCACAGATAATTTTTCGTTCGGTTCCGCAGCATTTAAGCATGCTTTACGGGTGTCCCTTGTTTGTTTGATCGGTTTCATCACTGCCAAAACCATATCGCAGGGACATCATAGCTACTGGATATTGCTTACTATTATCGTTATACTGAAACCGGGGTTCAGCCTTTCCAAACAGCGTAATTACCAGCGCCTCATCGGTACTATTTGCGGTGGTATTATTGGTATAACACTGTTAATGCTGGTACATAATAAAACCGTTGAGTTTGTATGCCTTATATTTTTCATGCTGGGTTGTTACAGTTTTTTACGGCTTAATTATGTAGTGAGCGTAATATTTATGACACCCTATATTCTGATACTGTTCAGCTTTTTAGGGGTAAATAATATCATACAGGAACGGATAACGGATACCATTATCGGCTCTGTAATTGCGTTTGCAGCGAGTTACCTGATATTCCCGTCGTGGGAATTCGAATTGATACAGCAGAACTTGCGGGAAGTGATCTATGCCAACGCTAATTACCTGGCGAAGGTGGCAGAAAGCCTATCCGGGAAGGTTATCGGTATAACGGAATATAAGCTGGCGCGTAAAGATGTTTTCCTTAAATCGGGGAATTTATCGGCAGCCTTTGAGCGAATGACCTCGGAGCCAAAAAGCAAGCAAAAAAATGTGAAGGAAGTCCATAAGTTTGTGGTGCTTAACCATATACTTTCGTCATATATAGCTACCGTAGCATCTGAACTCATCGGAAAATCGGTTGCTAAACCCCAACCCGAACTTAATAAAGCGGGTAAAAAAAGCCTTGCCCTGTTAAATGACATCAGCTTAAAGTTAGGCGGCAGGAAAGTAGACCTTGCTACAATGCAGCCCATGAATTTAGACCAGGAAAAAATTCAGGGCATTATTAAAGATGATAATTTATTAAAAGAGCAGTTGGGCTTTATTAATAAAATGAGCATGGATATTGCGAGGGTAACTGATCATATCATCAGTTAAATTAACTTTTCTCATTTATCCTGCATAAGCGCTCGCATCTTCCGAATTCACCACACTCACTTTATTATAATCTGGCACAAAACTTTCCGTGCTGCTGATGGCCATGTCCATTTCAAAACTTAACGGATAAGGCGTTTTAAGCAAGCTGCCTTTCGGAATGTAGGGGAATAATTCGCCATAAGTTTGTATCCTGTTGCTGCCCACCCTGCGGTAAATGAACATACGATGTATATCATCCGGGTGCTGTAAACCCGCCGCTCCAATCATTTGCACCGCACCGGCAACCGTGGCATTATGGAAATTAGCTACGCGTACTTTCTTCTGATCTACAACTAATCCCTTCATCAACGTTTTATCCTGTGTGGCCACACCTGTGGGGCAGGTATTGGTGTTGCATGATAATGCCTGTATGCAGCCCAGCGCGAACATCATACCTCTTGCACTGTTGCACATATCGGCACCTAAAGCAAAATTTTTCACCAGGTCAAAACCGGTGGCCACTTTTCCTGAGGCAATGATCTTTATATGCTGTTTAAGATCAAACCCTGTAAGCGCGTCATAAACAAATGCCAGCGCTTCGCGCAGAGGCATGCCTACCGAATTTGAAAACTCAAGCGGAGCTGCCCCTGTGCCACCTTCTCCCCCGTCAACCGTAATAAAATCAGGATAAACACCTGTTTTTATCATCGCCTTACATATCGCAAGGAATTCGCTTTTATGCCCTACACATAACTTGAAGCCCACAGGTTTGCCTTCGGATAGTTCGCGCAGTTTCTTAATAAAATCCATCATTTGCAGCGGATTACTGAAAGCAGTATGCGCAGGCGGCGATATTACATCCTCGCCCATTTCCACCAATCTTATACGGGCAATTTCGGGCGTAACCTTTGCAGCAGGCAATATGCCGCCATGGCCCGGCTTTGCGCCTTGTGATAGCTTTATCTCTATCATTTTAACCTGGGGCAACAATGCACGCTTGGCAAAGGCATCAGGATCGAAAGTGCCGTCCTTATGCCTGCAACTAAAATAGCCGGTGCCTATCTGCCATATAATATCGCCACCCGGCTGCAAGTGATAGTCGCTTAAACCACCCTCGCCTGTGTTATGGGCAAAATTGCCGATTTTAGCGCCGCTGTTTAAAGCCAGTATGGCATTTTGGCTTAACGAGCCAAAACTCATGCCTGATACATTATAAACACTTGCCGAATAGGGCTTTATACACTGCGGACCGCCTACCATTACTCTCGGATCCATTTCCAGTTTAGTATGATCGATGGCTGCTAAACTGTGATTCAACCATTCATAACCATCTTCATACACATTGAGTTCGGTACCGAACGGGCGGGTATCATCCATTTTTTTTGCTCGCTGGTAAACTACCGCCCTGCTCTGGCGGTTAAACGGTGTGCCATTGGTATCGCTCTCGATAAAATACTGGTATATTTCAGGGCGTATATCTTCCAGTAAAAATCTCAAATGGCCAAATACGGGGAAATTTCGGGTGATGGTATGTTCGGTTTGGATCATATCATAAATACCCAAAGCAAATATTGGTACAAATATGACCAGCGACCACACTGCGGGGTGCCAGATAATTGTCCACGCGGTAAGCATGGATAAAATGATCACGGTGGAAATTATAAAAAGCCTTCTCATTATGCTACGGATTATTAAATTTTACTGAACAAATGTGGTAGTTATTAGTTTAATAATGTCGAGCAATTGTAAATTTAATATAGAGTTTACATGTTTAAACATCTAATTATATATTTTTGTCTCATTAATCAATCATAAAAGAAATTAAATCATGGCAACAGCAACTAAATGGGTATTGGACCCAATGCACTCAGAAGTACAATTTAAGGTAAAACACCTGGTAATATCAACCGTAAGCGGCTTTTTCAAAAGCTTTGAAGGCGAATTAATTACAGAAAATGATGATTTTACAGGCGCCGAAATCGACTTTTCACTGGACATAGACAGCATAGATACTAACCAGTCGCAACGTGACGGGCATTTAAAATCTGCAGAGTTTTTTGACGCTGAAACTTATCCAAAGATCACCTTTAAATCAACTTCGTTTACTAAAGCTGGTGATGATGAATATAAATTAGCAGGTGATCTAACCATTAAAGGCATAACCAAACGGGTTACTTTAGCTGTTGAATTTGGCGGCGCAGCTACCGATTTTTACGGCAATACTAAAGCAGGTTTCGAGATCACAGGTAAGATCAACCGAAAAGAGTTTGGTTTAACCTGGGATGGCGTTACCGAGGCAGGTTCAATTGTACTTGGCGAAGACATTAAATTACTAATCAACGTACAGTTTGCTAAACAAGCGTAAGCTTTTTTTGGGATTAACAATCCAATATATTTTCTTGATCCGGGATAAATTTTTAAAGATTTATCCCGGATTTGTTTTATAGAGGATTTTTCAATAAAATACATTATTTTTGATATAAACAGGTTTGGATATGAAAACTTTAAGCGTTGCAATTTCAGATATTGAATATTCTAAATTCGGTTTAGAAAAGAATCAGCTTTCTTTTTCTGATTTAGTCGAGCTGATCAGCAATGAGTTATCCAGGCAAAACTTAGATAAAAGCATTGAGCTTGCTGAAAAATATGGTTTATCCAAATTAACTATGGATGACATAAACAAAGAGGTTAAAGCTGTAAGAGAAAATGCAAAAAATAATTCTTGATACCAATGTCCTGGTATCATCGTTAATTCAAAGAAGTTATCCTTATCAAATTGTTGTTGAGATACTTACAGGAAACAAAATTGAACTTTGTATATCTGATGCGTTGATGCTGGAATATTACGAGGTTTTAAACCGACGAAAATTCTCAAAATACCCTGATTTTTTATTAAGAGCTGAATTGTTGCTTGCTGACATCGAAAGAAAATCAATTTCATTTCGACCTCAAATCAAATTAGATATTATCAGTGATGCCGCTGATAACAGATTACTTGAACTTGCAACTGAAAGCAATGCCGATTTCCTGGTGTCAGGCAACACCAATGATTTTACCATGCAGCGCTATAATAATACAGAAATAATCTCCCCAAAAGATTATTATGAAAATTTTTTGAGGCGTTAATCAATGCGGAACTAACAATTTTCATATAAAACAGTTACAATTCTGGACCTACAATATAAAACATGCTCATCAAAATATATCCCGAAAATCCCAATCCAAAAGCTATTGAACAGGTGGTGGAGGTGCTGCGCAAAGGCGGCCTCATTATTTACCCTACCGATACAGTTTATGGATTGGGTTGTGATATTACCAACCATAAGGCTATTGAGGCGATTTGCCGTATCAGGAACATAAAACCTGAGAAGGCGAACTTCTCTTTTATCTGTTATGATCTGAGCCATATATCCGATTTTATCAAGCCGATAGATAATACAACGTTCCGTGTTTTGAAGAAAGCTTTGCCCGGCCCGTTCACTTTTATATTCAACGCAAACCACAACGTTCCTAAACTTTTAAGCTCCAATAAAAAAACTGTCGGAATTCGTGTTCCCGACAACAATATTGCCCGCGATATCGTAAAAGTACTGGGCAATCCAATCCTCTCTACCTCCATTAAGGATGATGACGAGATCATAGAATACTCCACCGACCCTGAACTTATTTATGAAAAGTACCAGGATATGGTTGATATAGTGATAGACGGCGGTTACGGAGAAAATATTCCATCAACGGTAGTCGACTGCACAGGAGGTGAATTTGAGATCATTCGTGAAGGAAAGGGGGAACTGGAACTGTATTTGTAACAATACAACATACCGGCCCGAAAATTATTAATGAAGGCCGTTTTATGTATGACGCGTTTATAATTGTCGTTCTACCCCTCACCTGGATATTGCTAAATGTATCCAGTTTCCTCATTATATTTATTCATGAGCTTAGCCATGCGCTGCCCGCGCTTTTATTTACCAAACAGCGGGTAACCATATTTGTTGGTTTTTATGGCGACAAAAACAGCCCCAGTTTTAAAATTGGCCGCTTAACTATACACATTAAACCGAAATTTAACTATTTGAAAAATCATGGCATGTGCATGCATTCCAATGATACTTCATTTTTTAAACAACTGATCATATTAGTTTTTGCGCCTGTTGCAGTAGCTACTATTGCCTATTTCATGGCTAAATTTATCATTGTGAGCGATGCCAATATGTATGTGAAGATACTTGCAGGTATTGTTTTGGTAACCGCCCTGGCAAATTTGCTGGTAAACCTTTTCCCGCAAAAAATACGCGTAAAAAATTACGACAGGCAGTTTTATTCAGAAGGTTTCCTGCTGGGACTACTTTTTGGCAATAAAAAAATGTACAAAACGCTTATTTCGGCTTGTAGATACTATGATGCTGCGGATTACAGGCAGGCGCTTGTTTATCTTAATAAAGTTACTGATAAATATTTCGACGAATCCATTTTCAGCATGAAGCTAAATAGTTTTGTGCAGCTTGAACATTATGGTTTAGCAAAAAAATTATTCAAGAAACACCGGAAAAGTGAACTATACAGGAAGATCAATAGTGATGATTATGGTAATATCGCTTATTCGGATATTCAATTAAGGCATTACCACGAGGCTTTGTTATACCTGAACCGTGCCTTGAAATTGAATCCGAACAAGGCTAAAAACCTGAATAATCGCGGCTATGTGTACAATATTTTAGGTGATTTTAAAAAGGCCAAAGAGGATTTTAATAGCGCGATATTTATTAACGAGGATACGGCAAATTATTACTGTAACCGCGCCTATTCCAACCAAATGATGAAATACCACGGTGAAGCAATGGCTGACGTGGAAAAAGCGGTTCAGGTGGAACCTAATAATCCCTACGCACACATCGTTAAAGGCATACATTTATTTTATGCCGAGAGATATGTGAAGGCGCTGGAAAGCTTTGAAAGAGCCAAAGAACTGGATAATAATTCTGCTATTGCAGATCAGTACGTTGCCAATTGTAAGGCACGGCTGGCATTAAGAATTAAGCCTGCGCGGACGATGAAAAAAAAAGACGCATCAGGTGGCAGCGAAGACATTAGTGTTTTATTGACCGGATAAATCCCGGGATTTTCTCCATATAATTTTCCTGCCCCAACAACTTTACAAAAGCGCTGCCTACAATAGCGCCACCGGCGTATGAACAAGCTTTTTCAAAGTTATCAGCATTAGATATCCCAAACCCTATGATCGCGGGATTTTTTAACTCCATTGCTTTTACACGTTTGTAATAAGCTTCGATATTATCCGATACATTCAAACTACCCCCCGTTATGGATGATGAAGAAAGCAGGTAAATAAAACTGTTGCTCAATTCATCTATCTTTCGGATACGTTCTTCCGATGTTTGGGGTGTTACCAGGAATATATTGCTTAGATTATTCCCGGTGAAATATTTGGCGTATAAAGTTTCATACTCATACATAGGTAGATCGGGGATGATCATGCCATCAACCCCCAATTCTGCGGCTGTTTTGCAAAAACGTTCGACGCCGTATTGTACAATAGGGTTAAAATAGCCCATTAACAAAACAGGGATATTCACCCGATTGCGCAGTTCTTTCAGTTGTTCAAACAATACATTTAGCGTCATTCCATTTTCTAATGCCTGTTCCGAGCTATGCTGGATGGTTGGCCCATCTGCAACCGGGTCGGAATAAGGAAAGCCGATCTCCAAAAAATCAGCACCCGCCTTTTCCAATGCTTCAGCTATATGAATGGAAGTATTTAGTTCAGGATAACCTGCTGTAAAGTAAATAGATAACAGGTTATTATTTTTAGTACCGAAGAGTTTTTGTAGACGGTTCATGAGCCTCACCCCAACCCCTCTCCGGTAAAGAGGGGCTATATAATTTATTTATAAAAGTCTCCCCTACCGGGGGAGATTATTCGTAAGCATTAGTTTTTATCGGAACTCATGATTGCTTCGCAGTTTAGAGGGGGCTGCTCTTTTAGAAATCAAAATATTTAATATAAGTATCCAAATCTTTATCCCCCCTGCCCGATATACAGATCACTACATTATCATTCTTGTCGAATTTCATATATTCCAGGTAAGCCAAAGCATGTGCCGTTTCAATTGCCGGGATTATTCCTTCTAATTGAGAGCATAACAAACCCGCTTTTAAAGCTTCATCATCAGTAATGCTCACATATTTCGCACGGTTTATTTTGTACAAATAGGCATGCTGCGGGCCGATGCCCGGGTAGTCCAGCCCGGCTGAAATGGAATAGGGTTCAACTACTTGTCCATCGTCAGTTTGCATTAAAATGGTACGGCTGCCATGCAAAACGCCTTCACGACCTAAAAACGTGGTTGCTGCAGAGTGCCCGCTATTTACGCCTTTGCCTGCGGCCTCAACCGCTATTAATTTTACTGCTTCATCGTTCAAAAAATGATAGAACATGCCCATTGCGTTACTGCCCCCCCCTACGCAGGCCATTACATATTGTGGTAGTTCGTTGCCTGTTTGCTCCAACAACTGCTTTTTAGTTTCCGCGGATATCACCGATTGAAATTTTGCCACCATATCCGGGTAAGGATAAGGCCCGACCACCGAACCGATGATATAATGCGTATCCACCGGGTTGGCAATCCAGTCGCGCAAAGCTTCATTGGTGGCATCCTTCAAAGTTTTACTACCTGACCTGGCCGGAACAACCGTAGCGCCAAGCATTTTCATGCGTGACACATTGGGTGCCTGTCGCTCCATGTCCACTTCGCCCATATACACCACGCATTCAATACCCATCAAGGCACAAACAGTAGCCGTAGCTACGCCATGTTGCCCGGCACCGGTTTCAGCGATGATCCGTTTCTTGCCTAAGCGTTTCGCCAACAGTATTTGCCCTATGGCATTGTTTATTTTGTGTGAACCGGTGTGATTAAGATCTTCACGCTTAAAAAATATATTGGCACCATATTTTTCAGAATATCGTTTAGCGTGATATAATGGCGATGGCCTGCCTACATAATTTTTCAGCAGATCATCAAATTCAGCTTTAAATGCAGGTTCATCTATGATCCCGAGGTATTTCTGCCGCAATTCTTCAACATTAGGGTACAGCATTTCAGGAATGTAAGCTCCGCCGAAATCGCCGTAATAACCAAATTCATTAACTCCGTACTTCATCATCTATATTTTTGAGCAGGTTAAATGCTTTTTCTAACTTATTTATGTCTTTTAGCCCCGGTTCAGTCTCGAAACGGCTATTCAGGTCGACACCGTAAAACTGCGGATGATTAATATTTTTCACTTCTGCCAAATTATCCAAATTCAACCCGCCGCTTAAAAAGAATGGGATATCCATATCATATTTATCAAGCACATTCCAATCAAAGGTTTTGCCCGAGCCGCCATGTATACCGGTTTTGGTATCAAAGAGGAAAAGATCAACCTTATTCCTGTATTTACTTAGTTTACTAAAATCAAATTTGTTATCAACCCCGAAAGCTTTTATAACAATAGCTTCATCTCTCAAAGCTTTACAAAAAGCGGGCGTTTCGTTACCATGTAACTGTATAAAATCAAATTTATATTTATCGATCAAAGCTGAGATAGTTTCGGCCTTTTCATCAACAAAAACAGCCGTTTTATTTATGGTAGCCGAGATATTCTCCAATGTTTCGATGTCAATATCCCCAACAAATCTCGGTGTAGGTTTATAAAAAATGAAACCCATATAGTCCGGCGATAAGGCCGCTACCTGTGCAATATTCTCTTTATCTCTTAAACCGCAGATTTTTATTTTCATTATTTATACCTTACATTTTGTCATTGCGAGGTACGAAGCAATCTCATCGCTAATACCTGACGAATATGCATAGTTACGAGATTGCTTCGTCGTACCTCCTCGCAATGACAATTGTTTTTTAATTTGCCAATAAAGTTTTAAAGCTACCCAGCGCTTTTTTTGTTAATAACGCCTCTTCGGCTTCATAAAAACAATCAGCAAAGCTTTTGTTAGCGTCAATGGTTCTTATTGCTAAAGTTGCATTGCATAACACCACGTTATTTTGGGCACTGGTGGCATCGCCATTCAAAACCTTCATAAATATATCAGCCGAATCGCTTACGGTATGGCCGCCGGTAATTTCAGCAGGGTTTAGTTTTTCAAATCCTAAATCTTCAATACTATTGATCTGTTCTCCTGCAGTACTGAAAGTTTTAAAATCGCAGGTTAATGAAACTTCATCATAACCATCCAGCGCGTTCAAAATGGTATATTTTTTATCCGATTTCTGATAGAGATAAGCATACACCCGCGCCAGCTCAAGGTTAAATACGCCAACCAATTGGTTGTCCGGTTTTGCGGGATTAACCAGCGGGCCAAGCATATTAAAAAACGTTTTCACGCCAAGTTCTTTACGTATCGGCGCTACGGTTTTCATGGCAGGGTGAAACAAAGGTGCATGCAAAAAACAAATATTGGCTTTATCAATGCCGCTTTTTAGTTTATTGGTATCATTGGTGAAACGGTAGCCTAAAAACTCCATCACATTTGATGAGCCGCAGCCCGATGAAACCCCATAATTACCATGCTTTGCCACTTTGTAGCCCGCACCGGCAACCACAAATGATGCCAGGGTTGATATATTGAATGTATCCTTTCCATCGCCCCCGGTTCCGCAAAGATCGATCAGTTCGCCGTTTTCGAGGTCTACATTCAAACAAAGCTCCAGCATGGCATCACGGAAGCCTTCCAGTTCATTTACGGTGATACTCCGCATGCAATAGGCCGTCATAAATGCTGCCATCTGCGAGTTGTTGTACTTGCCCTGTGCCAGGTTGATCAAAATTTCTTTTGATTCAGCATGACTGAAGGTTTTATTCTCAAATAAATGATTTAATATCGCTTTCATTGCTTGATGCTATTTACGAAAAAAGGGTTACCGCATGGCAACCCTTCAATCTTATATGTTTTAAAAACAAAAAATGGAATTGCCTTACGATCTCTCGTTAAGCCACCACCAGTTATTGTTTATTGCTCTCGCTTTCATTTGTTATGCGACAAATATGGAAATACTTTTCCGAAAAGCAAACAGAATGATGCTATATTTATTGAATTATTGATTTAATGAATGATTGATTATTTTTTTTGCATTGGATTGGCGCACATTAAATCATTAATTCAATAAATCAGTCAATCAACAATTAAGAAATGGCCCTCCACAAACACAAACATACAGTAAACCCCGAGGATGATCTTGGCTTTGGCCAGCAACCGGTAATGAAAAACCAGCCGTTACTGAATAAAAACGGCATACCAAATGTAAAACGCATTGGGTTATCAAAATTTAATACAGCAGATAATTACCACAAGCTCATAACCATGAGCTGGAACAAATTCTGGGTACTGGTGATCGGTGTTTATGTTGTATTAAATACATTTTTCGCTGTTATTTATATATTGATAGGCCCTAATAGCCTATTTGGCACACACCAGGACCTGGGTTTGAGCCGTTTTAGCGAGGCATTTTTCTTTTCAGCCCAAACCATTACTACAGTTGGTTACGGGCATATCAGTCCGCGCGGGTTGCCTGCAAACAGTGTGGCAGCCTTTGAATCGCTGATAGGTTTATTGGCATTTGCCTTGGCTACAGGTTTATTGTATGGTCGTTTTTCGCGGCCATCTGCAAAAATTGTTTACAGTAAACATATTTTAATGGCGCCTTACCAGGACGATGGTGTGGGCTTAATGTTTCGCCTGGCTAATAAGCGCCGGAATATTTTGATAGACCTGAATATTGAACTGATCTATTCTTATAATGAAAACGTGGACGGGAAAGAGGTCCGCAAATTTTTCCCGCTTGAACTGGAACGGAAAAGCGTGAGTATATTGACTTTGAACTGGACGGTGGTTCACCCGGTAACGGAACAAAGCCCGCTTTATGGATTGACCGCGGAAGATTTTGAAAAATCTGAGGCGGGTTTTGCTATTTTGTTAAAAACATTTGACGATGCCTTCTCACAAACCGTACATTCACGTACCGCTTACCTCGCCAGCGAGATCGTTTGGGGCGGCAAATTCAGGCCCGTTTTCGCACGGGATAAAGAAGGGCGTATAGTTCTTGACCTGAGTAAAATTGATTCGTTTGACAGGGTTGAATTACCTGTATCAAATACTTTACATGTAGGTTAATATGATTTTTTACGATTTTTAGTAGCTTGCGACCGTACATTAACGCAGGCCACCGGATAAGTACTACCCCAACCAAAGCCGATATTCTACTGATGTACATCAGATCATTTCAAACCTGCTTATATTTATGAATACCAGGCTTTTCACATGGGTCGATAAAAAGTTCCGTGAGACAGACAAAACACAAATATTCCGCACCAAAAATATCCGGCTGATCCCTGAAATTGCCAACAGGAGGGGCGGAAAAATATCTTATGCCGAATGGGCGCACGTTATTGGTATTTTTCAAACCATCATATACCAAACCCTTGAAAATAAAACCGGCAATAATATCCTTGATATTGGTTGCGGAACGGGCTTGCTGGGTATTGCCGCTGAACCATTTACAGCTGATGGCGGTACTTACACCGGTGTTGATGTTATGGCTGATGATATAAATTTTTGTAAGGGCAATTTTAAAGCTAACAATTATAAATTTGTGCATTTTGACGTAGCTAACCCAAGTTATGCTGAAAAACAATCAAAAGCACTCACTCAATGGCCCATTGAGAGCGATTCGCAAAATTTAGTAACCGCGCTTTCTGTTTGGACGCATTTGAGCGAACCCGATGCTATTTTTTATTTTAATGAAATAGCGAGGGTTTTAAAGAAAGGACAAAAAGCAATTATTACTTTTTTTTATATGGACGACGCTTATACCAAATCTTTACCCATAAGGAATGATGAAGCAGGGCGTTTTCATAATACCAATCAAAAGTCGTGGATATATGATATCAGCGCTTACGGGTCTAAAAACTGGTTCACCACAGCCTGGGCAAAAAACCCTGAAGATGCCATCGGTATTACACCTGCCGGGCTGCATATCCTGCTTGAAAGTTCTGGTTTGAAATTAGTGCAATACTACCCGGGTAATTGGAAGGAATATCCGGGCATTTTTTTCCAGGATGTGATGATATTTGAGAAATGACCGGATAGTTCCCAATCATTTAAACAACGAGTTTTTCTCTTTAGCAAAGGTTTTGTAAACCAGCCCATCCAAAATTCCGGGTATAAATTTGCTTAAAGCCACGGTTAGTTTACCCTGGCCTGTCATGATTAATGTGCGCGAGCGGTTTTCTACTCCATCCACAATAATTTTCGCCACTTCATCAGCACTCATCATCTTATCTTCCTCAAGTGTGCTTTCGCCTTGTTGTTTACCGCTTTTATCCAAAGCAGTATTACGGATATTTGAGGCTGTAAATCCGGGGCAGGCAGTTAAAACATGAACCCCGGTGTGTAAATTCTCGACCCTCAGGGCATCCAAAAAGCCATTCATGGCAAATTTTGATGCGGAATATCCGCTGCGCCCAGGCAAACCTTTGTACCCCGCTATGGATGATACGCCCACTATACTGCCTTTAGTTTTCAATATCTCGGGCAAAGCGTATTTGGTGGAATAAACCGTACCCCAGAAATTCACATCCATCAATTGCTTTAAAACAGCCACATCGGCATCTTTAAACAAGGCCCGCATGGAGATGCCTGCATTGTTAACCAAAACATCTATCTTTTTAAAGGTAAGCCTCGCCTGGTTAATGAGTTGCGCACATTGCTCCTCAACAGAAACATCGCATTGAACTGCTATAACCTGTACACCGTATTGCTGTTCAATGCTTTGCGCTATCTCGCATAAAGTAACGTATTGCCGGGCACCTAACACGAGGTTAGCGCCACGTTTGGCAAATTCATGTGCAAGTGATTTCCCGATACCCGATGAAGCACCGGTAATAACTACGACTTTATCATTCAATTTCATAAACTAAAGGCATTTTTGGAATGCCTTGTAATTTAACTTCAGGCATTTTGAATAAGTATTTCATGGCGAATATAATCATAGCGCCATAAAAGTCCTTAACGAAATGCCAGTTAAATTGAGGGGCGTTGCCGCCATTGGTATTGATGATAAATGTTTTGGGGAAATAGTAATTTTTATAGCCTGCCAGCCTTATGCGGTATGATAAGTCGGTATCATAACCAAATACAGCAAATCTTTCATCAAACAAGTCTATCTCCTTAATTACAGAACGGCGCAACAGCATAAATGCTCCATTCAGGAAATCAACTTCTGAGGTCTGGAACTCCTCCACCCAATCTTTTCGGTTACGGTCGCTGAGGCGTGATTTGGGGAAATATTTAGCCAAACCTATCAATTTAAAAAAAGCTGCCCAGGCTGGCGTTAAACCGCGGTTCGATTCGGGCAAAAATCTTCCCTGAGGTGTGATCATCCTAACGCCAAGCCCGCCGGAATCTTCATGCATATCCATAAATTCCATCGCATGCTCCAGTGTCTTTTTGGAGCAAATTATATCCGGTTTGACCAGTAAAACATACTCTCCGTTGGTAAGGCTAACTACCTCATTATAAGCTTTTGAATAACCTATATTCTTTTGGCTGGCAATAATGTGGAATTGAGGGAACTCCCTCTCTATCATGCTAATAGAGGCATCTGTAGATGCATTATCAAATATAAACACCTCGTAATCAATATTTTTACCCGCGTCAACTAAAGCGCTTAGCGTATGCCGCAGGGTGGGGCATAAATTGTGGTTAATAATAATTACAGATAGCTTCATATTTATTTTGACAATGAATTCTCGTACGGAACACGGGTTGCAATTGAACGGCCTAAGGTTAGTTCATCCACATACTCCAATTCCCCTCCAAAAGCTATGCCACGAGCTATGGTTGAAATGATTATGTTGAAAGATTTTAATCTTTTATTCAAATAAAATAAAGTGGTATCGCCTTCCATGGTCGCGCTTAGCGCAAAGATCACTTCTGCTACCTCATCATTTTTCAATCGCTCCACCAAAGTATCCACTTCAAGGTCCGATGGGCCCACCCCATCCATGGGCGATATTAAACCGCCTAAAACATGGTACAAACCATTATACTGATTGGTATTTTCAATAGCCATTACATCGCGGGTATCCTCAACAACACATATTACGGCATGGTCGCGTTTTGGTGCCGAGCATATCTGGCAAATCACCTGATCGGATATATTATGGCAGGTTTGGCAAAACTGTATCTCGTTGCGCAGCTTGCTGATGGCAACACTAAATCGCTCAACTTCAGCACTATCCTGCTTTAATAAATGCAATACTAACCGCAATGCGGTCTTTTGCCCCACACCCGGCAGTTTGGCAAATTCGGCAACAGCATCTTCCAATAATTTAGATGAAAAGTTCATAGTACGAATTTAGTAATTAGTGATTAGAGATCAGAGGTTAGGATGCGTATTTTTGTCACAAAAGGATAATCATTTACTAACAAAACTTAGGTAATTTGGAGCGGAAACATTTTTCTTCTAATCTCTAATTACCAGTCTCTGATCATTAAAACAATGAAATCGATCTGTGTTTTCTGCGGTGCCAATTTCAATGGCGATCCTTTATTAACCGAAGCTATAGAAGTACTGGCAGAGGTAATGGTGAACCAAAACATTACCTTAATTTACGGAGGTGGTAAAGTGGGCGTAATGGGGATGATAGCTGACGCGATACTGAAAAAAGGCGGTAAAGCCGAAGGTGTGATCCCGCAATTTTTAATGGACAAGGAAATTGCACATACCGTGTTAACCAAATTACATGTGGTGGCCAATATGCACGACCGCAAACAATTAATGAGCAACCTGTGCGATGGCTTTATCACGTTGCCGGGCGGTTTAGGCACCATGGAAGAGTTTTTCGAGGTGTTGACCTGGCTACAGTTAGGCCTGCACAGCAAACCCGTGGCTATATTAAATGTGAATGGTTATTACGACCTGCTGTTACGGCAATTGGACGTAATGGTTGAACAACGTTATCTGAAGCCGGTGAACAGGGAACTGGTATTATCCTCGACCGATGCTATTGAACTGGTAGATATGATGAGTAAATTCAATGTAAAGATGGATGAGAATTGGTTTAGGGACAGGAACTTAATTTAGCCGTAAGTCTTGAGCCTTTAGTCTAAAGTCAGTTACAATTAAGACTCAAGACTTTCTACTTAAGACTTAGAACTTCCCCTCCCCGCCTTCCGGGCCGTAAAATATAACCCAGGTAGCAAAATCGTTGGTAAAATTTACAAAACGATGTTCAGCAAATGCAGGGACAAACAGCACATCGCCTTGTTGAAAGGAGCTTACCCCTCCGTTCAGGTAAAAATCACCGCTGCCGCTGATAATTACATATAACTCATCCTGCATATGCGGCGTTTGCGGATCGATATTTACCGGGCGGTAGATCTCAACCGACATACTGCCGTGTTCAAATACTTTAACAAAGGTCTCGCCTTCCTTATCGCTTAAATTTTGTAATGCTTTTATTACAGATGATTTCATTCTCAAAAGTAGGGATTATAACAGATATTTATAATTTGCAATAAATTCGTTTAAACCACATTAATGTGAAAACCGCACTCATCTCTTTTTTGCTTTGTTCATCTATCACCTGCTGCAATGCCTCTAATAAAATTATTAAAGCAGATACCACCGTTAAAAAACCCAGGTATGAAGTGGTGATCGGGCTGAAGCCATATAACCCGGTAAGAATTGCACGTGTCACAGGTAATTCATTAAAAGGTGAAACGCTGCCAAATCCTAATCAAACAGCTAAAAACTATGACCTTGGCGGTACTGATCTCGGCATTATGTGGGCGATGGGCAATGGCAGGATCGGCATGTTTTTTGGCGATACTTTTGGCAGCGACTGGACCATGGATGAAAACGGTAACGACTGGCGCTCGAATGTTTTAGCTTTTGCCGGTAAGCAAGATTTGAACAAAGGCTTAAAATTCAGCGGGATGGCGATGAGTGACGATGGCAAAAAGTCGAGGCAAATTATTTACAGTCAGCATGATAAATCAGGCAACGGCGATTTTACCTCAATCCCCACCGGCGCAATACGAATAAATGGCGTTGATTATGTGAGCTACATGAATGTGCGGAAATGGGAAGAATCGGGCCAGTGGAAAACCAATTATTCAGGCATGTACCAGTCGATAGATGATGGTAAGACCTGGACAAAATGTGTGGCACAGTTTGCGGGTGACAGTCATTTCGCTCAAACGGCATTCGCGCAGAAAGATAGCTATGTGTATATGGTCGGCATTGGCTCCGGCAGGTTTGGCCCGGCTTATGCTGCACGGTTTTTAACAAAGGACATACTTAACCATGCTGCCTACCAATACTGGACAGGTAAAGAATGGACAACAAATGATGAAAAAGGCGCGGCAAGCATATTTGGCGGTATTGTGGGCGAACCCTCCCTGGCTTATAATAGTAAATATCATTTGTGGATGGTTACTTATGTAAGCATGAAAACCAGGAACATTGAATTGAGGACCGCGCCAACTATTAACGGCCCGTGGGGTGATGAACAAATGCTTGTAAAAGGCTTTGAAGGCTTGTACGGCGGTATGATATATCCTTATGGGAATAATGGTGACAGCTTGTATTTTGTAATATCTATATGGCCGTTGTATAATGTATTTTGGATGAAAGCGGAGTTGAGGCCGGTGTATGGTGAATAGCAAAAGAGCCGCTTTGACGGCAGCTCTTTATTCTTGCAGGTAATATTGATAAACACTGCCTTGCTGTATTTTCAACTTCACGCGTGTTATGTTTTCTTCAATATCACCGGTTTGTTTTTTGCAGGTGCTTTCCATTAGCGCACTACGATAAGCCTGCAAAGCATTTGCCAGGTTTTTATTCTTCTCATTGAACAAACCCAGTAAATAATAAACAGATGCGGCATCCACACCGGGCACGGTTAATGCTTTCGCAGCTATTTCTTTCACTTTGTTTTGCATATCCAGGAAAACAATGAGGCTCAGGTAATGATAATATACATCAGGGAACAAAGGTTCCAGTTCAACGCATATCTTAAAGTGATAGCCTGATGTTTGGTAGTCCTTTAATTCATAATAATATAATTTACCTAACTGAAAATGTGCCCTTGCATACAATGGATCATCGCCGATGATCCCGTTTAAAAGATTCAACGCTTTTGGATTCTCCCCGTATGCCAGTTCATCAACAGCCTGCAAATACTTTTCTTCAATAGTATAGTAAGTGTCCATAAAATTTAATAATAAGTCGGGATGCGTTTACCGCGTCCAGATGTTGTAAAAATGTAATTTGTGAACTTGTCGCTGAAGGGATAAACCTAAACAGGGCTCGAGAAGAGTTGTATAAATGCATAGCCCTTCCGCACTGCCACCATGGGCAGTTGATGATATTTACGGAACAAAGTTAGACGTAGCATTATCTTATTTTTGTTACAAAAGTACAGTTAAAAGTTCGATCTTCAAAAAGTATATTTGATTGTTATTCAACCTCATCACAAAATGAAAAAGATATTTGCAATTTGCAGCCTCATACTGCTACCCTGCCTCAGCTTCGCGCAAAATGATAATCCGCTTACCGACGATGTTTATACTGACTTTAAAGGAATAAGTCGTGTTATAAGGCTGGATAACAATATTAATGTAATGCAGGTTCAAACTGATAATAAGAGTTTCGACCTGGTGGCATACAACGAGAGCGAACAAATTATCTGGCAAACTTCAATTCCCGGTTATGCCCTCAATGCAGGCAGGTTCAAAGGAAAATTAGCGGCAGTCGCTGCCACCGAACATTCAACTATGAAGGGGAATGGTAATACCTACAAAGGGTTCATTATTGACCCGGCTACAGGAAAAATAATAACCGAAAAAGTTATTTACGAAGACAACAACGATTATATTGAACAGCCCCATGCGATGATAGGAGATAATTATTTTAAGTTCTCCATGAGGCAAACAGCGGTTACGCGTTCAGTGCATGTGGGCGTGCCCGTATTATTTATCTTCCAAATAATGCATTGGAGTAAAGAAATGAATGAAACTAAGAAATTAGAAATTACCGATTTTAATGATAAGCTTGATGTTATAAATACTTTTGATGCCGCTCCGAACGGAACATTCATTGAAGTGACCTGTAATGACAATTCGGACACTTTTGTATCGTGGCTTAACGGATCTGATATTGAGGTGTATAAATACGATGCTGGAAAAACCAGCCCATCAGGTAAACTTGATGCCGACGTATCCATAGAACCTTCTGACGATACAGAGCTATCCTCTTTGTTTTTTTTAGTGACTTCAAGCACAAAACCCAACAGCTTGTTTTATGCACTTATGTACCGTAACGAGGATAAAGATCCTGAAATTACGATAGGCAAGCTGGATTTTGAAAGCAAAACCAAAAAATCTGCAACAGAAGTGTTTAAAAGAGCCGATATAAAAGCGATTGAAAAAACATTTGTGCCGGTAAATAAAAAAATGGATGACCCGGATATTGGTGCGCCCAAGGAACTGGTACTCAAAAACGTATGCACCACCGATAACGGAATAGTTGTGGTATTAAGCGGCGAATACACCAAGGCTATTCAAAACTCATCATACCCGGTAGGAAAATCATTATTAATTAATGGTTATGATAATGATCTTAACTTAAAATTTCAGCAATTTTTTCCCATCGAAAATTTTAGTTATCCATCTGTGGCACTACATCCCATGAAGAATAAGTTATATGTAGTAACAAGTACAAAAGATGGTCAAAATGATTTTAAAGGCGTATATGGCCAGCTTGATATGAACAGCGGCCGATGGGACAGTATGGATTTCCTGACCAGGAAATCGATAAAAGGATACCTGGATGCCGACGATATATTATGGTTTGATAAAAATTATATCGTGCCTTACATGAAAGGCCACGGAATGTTTGCTGTTAAATATAATCTATCACTTCAGATGAATGACTACTAAGCGCTAACCGGATGATACGAAATAGCGGGCTATTTCAGGCTGCTATTTTTGCTTTTATATTCTCGATCAGGTAATTACTCATCAGTTCCTTTTCGCTCATCAGCACGCTGAAGTCGCCGAATTTTACGCCTTCTTCAAAAGGGTAAACGGTGTAGCCCCGTTTGTTGGGGTCATAGGTGCCTAATTCAAAAATTTCGTCCTGCTTTTTGCCTTTTATTTTGGCTCCCCGCACTAATTGGTAGGCGTCGGTTATGTATTCAAAAATGTTGTTTTTCATAGTGGACAACGAAATACAAATACGCTGCCAAAGTATTTTTTGTAATGGTAAATTTACGAAAATGGGGAGAATGACTTGATTTGGATTAACTCAATGGGATTGCCACGCCGCTGATAGAAGCGGCTCGCAATGACGGCTTTTTTTGCGGGAATTGGTTAGCCAAACCAATCGAACATATCGTGCTGTTTTAGCTTGGCTTTGGCGTGGGTATCTATATCTTTTAATATACAGCCCTCTCCCATTTGTATTACGCGGGTTCCGTAATTGTAGGCATCTTTCAGGTTATGAGTGATGAGTATGGCGGTCAGTTTAAAATCTTTGATGAGTTTATCGGCAGTTTTCATCACCACTTCGGCAGAACGCGGATCAAGGGCGGCTGTAGGCTCATCCAATAGTAAAACCTTACAATCGTCCATAATACTCATCAGTAAGGTAAGCGCCTGGCGCTGTCCGCCTGATAGCGTTCCCATTGGTTGTTCGATCTTTTTCTCCAAACCCATACCCAAAGTGGCTATTTTCTCTTTCACCTGCTTTTTAAAAGCTTCATTTACCCCTATTTTCAAACCTTTGGGTTGGGTGCGGATGGACGCGAGTCGGAAATTATCCAAAATGCTCAAATCTGATGCGGTACCGCTTACCGGGTTCTGGAAAACACGGGCTATCCACCTGCTGCGTTTGTAATCGGGTATATTGGTTACATCATTTCCATCAATACTGATAGTTCCTGAAGTTGGCATTATGCTCCCGGATATCAAATTCAGCAAAGTGGTCTTCCCCGAACCATTAGCACCTACAATTACTACAAATTCACCGTCAGCTATTTGCAGGTTTATACCATTGATCGCGCCCACCTGGTTGGCTTTGCCTTTATTGAATATTTTGGTAACCTTTTCTAATCCTATCATGCCGATCTGTTAAAGGTTAAACGGGGTAGGCTCACTATTAGCAATACAAATACGGCGGTCACTAATTTCAATAAAGTAGCATCAATGCCGATGCTGAGTGTAAATGCAAGTACAAATTGAAATATAATAGCACCACACAGCATTAATATTAAACTGAACCAAACGGATGTAATTTTAAACCAATTAATGATGGCTTCAGCTATGATTACCGAACCTAAGCCCACGATCACAATGCCGATCCCCATGTTGATATCCGAAAATCCTTGTAATTGCGACATTAAATAGCCGCTGGTGGCGGTTAAGGCATTTGCGATGGCTAACCCTGTAATTTTCATCCGGTCGGTATTTACGCCAAGCGATCTTACCATCGTTTCGCTGTTGCCCGTGGCGCGCATGGCTATGCCGAAATCGGTTTTAAGTAAATAGCCAATAATTAATGTAATTATCACTACGAAAACCGATAGTATCCAGAAAGTATTTTGATTGGGGTCGCTGACTAAATTCAGCCAACTATATATGGAGGAGGTACCGATCAGCGGCAAATTTGAACGACCCATAATATAAAGATTAATGGAATACAGTCCGTACATTACCAAAATCCCCGCCAGCAGCGCATTGATCTTTAGTTTTGTGTGGATGATACCTGTTAAAGCACCGGCAGTTGCTCCGGCCAGCATAACTGTTGGTAAGATGATATAAGCAGGTTCATGTTTTAGCAGTAATACGCCCGTAACCGCGCCGCCAAGTGTGTAACTTCCATCGGTAGTGATATCGGGGATATTAAATATCTTCATGGAGATATAAATACCCAGCGCTATCCCCGAAAAGCACAATCCCTGTAGTAATGCGGTGAGGTAAAAATCCATTATTTAACAGGTTCGAAATTTGGCGGCAGGGTGATATTGTATTTTTTTACCATCTCGGGGTTATACACGCGTTTCCTGATCTTCACCATTTCTGGTTTCAGTCCATCGGTTTTGCGGGTTTTGAGGTATTGCGCCGCTTGTTCCCCCGCCTGGTAGCCCCATTGGTAAATATCCGCGCCAAAAGCTAATACCGCGCCGCGTTGAACCAAACCTGCCTCACTGGTGAAGATGGGGACGTTCTTTTGGTCGCAATTCTTTTTTATGGTCTCAAAAGATGCGAACACCGTATTATCCGGGTTGGCAAAAAAAGCATCGATGTTATTACTGAGCAATGATTGCGTTACCAGTTGCGCATCGGCAGAGGTATTTAACGGCAATGCGATGAGCGTGATATTCAATTTATCCGCCAGGCCCTTGATCCGTTGCATGGCATCGGCTGATTGCGGTTCGCTTTGATTATAGATCATCCCAACCACGAGCTTACCGTTTTTTGGTTTTAATACAACGGGAATGAAGGAAAACGAGGTATCGATATATTGCAGGTCCTCCACCGCGCCAAAAAGATTTGCAGGCGCTTTACCGCTTGCATCAAGCACATTCATACGTGCAGGGGTTGGCGATACCATCTCAAAAATAGGAATGGTTTTGGTTTTTTGCACCGCGGTTACCGATGATAAGGTAGTACAGGTTGCCAGCAGGTTGACAGGCTCCGATACAAAATAGTTGACGATCTGTGTCAATGTCGGGATATCGCCCTGCGCGTTGCGGTATTCTATTTTGATGTTCTTTTTATCCTCACTAAAACCGCTATCTTTTAGTGCAGCTACAAAGCCTGTTCGGGCCTGTGATATGGTAGCATCCTCGAAGGCGTCCACAAATCCTACAACGGGAACGGTATTAGTAGTTTTCGGCTTGCAGGCGGCAAAGCTGCATAGCATTAAAATTGCGAAAAGGAGTTTTACAGGCTTCATGTTACGAAGTTAATTAATAGCCGCGAAAGCAGAAAGCTTAAAGCGGAAACCTGATATTTTAAATGATACAATATTAAAATTCAGAGGATGTTTAAAACCTTTTACTGCCTACTCCGGTAATTTGAGTTATTTTAGCCCACGCATGACACCTATAACTTCTAAATTACCCCAAACGGGGACTACTATCTTTACTGTAATGTCGGCGCTGGCTAACCAGTTGGACGCAATCAACCTGTCGCAGGGTTTTCCTGATTATGATTGCGACCCATACCTTATTGAACTGGTAAATAACGCCATGAAAGGTGGCCATAACCAATATGCGCCAATGGCCGGTGTGATGTCCCTGCGGGAGCAGATCGCTTATAAAACTGAGAAATTATACGGTGCGCAATATGATCCCAATACCGAAATAACCGTTACCGCAGGTGGCACACAGGCTATTTTTACTGCCATCAGCGCCATTATCCATCCGAATGATGAGGTGATCATATTTGAGCCTGCATTTGATTGTTACGCACCTGCTATTAAGCTGATGGGTGGTGTGGTAAAATCACTGGAACTGGAACCGCCGGAATACCGCATTAACTGGAACATGGTGAAAAAACTGATCACCAACCGTACTAAATTGATCATCCTGAATTCGCCGCACAATCCTACTGCCACTATTTTGCATAAGGAGGATATCGACGAATTAACTACCATCATCAAAACCCAGGATATTTATATCCTGAGCGATGAAGTTTATGAGCATTTGATCTACGACGGTGAAAAGCATCAAAGCATGGCGCTATACCCCGAATTACGGCAGCGCAGCTTTATTGTGGCATCATTTGGTAAGCTGTTCCATACCACAGGATGGAAAGTAGGTTATTGCCTTGCTCCTGCCCACCTGATGCAGGAATTCAGGAAAATCCACCAGTTTTTGGTATTCAGCGTTAACACGCCGATACAACACGCTATTGCCGAATATTTAAAGAATGAACAGGTATATTTAGGGCTGCCGGATTTTTTCCAGCAAAAGCGGGATCATTTCCGTAGAGGGCTTGAGCAAACGCGGTTTAAACTGCTACCGTGTTATGGTTCTTATTTTCAATCGGTGACTTATAATAGCATTACAGATGAAAAAGATACTGAGTTTGCTATTCGGTTAGCAAAGGAATTTGGGGTGGCTGCCATACCCACCTCGGCCTTCTATAATAAGGGTACCGATCATCATGTTTTACGTTTTTGTTTTGCCAAAAGGCAAGAAACTTTGGATAATGCCGTTGATAGATTAGTTAAAATTTAATTAATAGTTTATAGTTCACTGCTAATATCTTATAACTAAATTAGTTACACTAAATGTATATTTGCTGTTAGCAGTTGCTGATATGGTTTAATAAACCATTACCTAAAATAATGAGCATGGATAATCTGAAAGTTACTACGTTCCAGGGATATCTTTTTTGGGAAAATATCGATAAAAATCTACAGAATATTAGTTTGCGCCTATCGGCCATCCGCGAAAAAACCGAACTGATCATCCTTCCCGAAATGTTCACCACAGGGTTTACCATGAATGCCGCGGCACTGGCTGAACCGATGGACGGTAAGTCCATGCAATGGATGCAAAAAACAGCCAAACAGTATAATTGCGTGGTCACCGGGAGCCTCATTATCAAAGAAAATAACAAGTATTATAACCGCCTGATCTGGATGCGACCCGATGGTACGAATGAGCATTATGATAAGCGCCATTTGTTTGGTTTAGGCAAAGAGGACGAAACTTATACAGCCGGCAATAAAAAATTGATAGTAGAACTTAAAGGCTGGAAAATTTGCCCGATGATATGCTACGATTTGCGCTTCCCGGTATGGATGCGGAATGTGAACGAAGAATATGACCTGATGATCATTGTAGCTAACTGGCCCGAGCGCAGGGCGCTGCACTGGCGTACGCTTATACCCGCCAGGGCTGTTGAGAACCAGGCTTATGTTGTCGCGGTTAACCGTGTGGGACATGATGGCAACGAGGTTTATCACTCGGGCGATTCAACCTGCATTAGCCCGATGGGGAACGTGATCTATTACAAACGCGATGAGGAAGACCTGTACACTTTCACCATCAATGGGGATGAGCCCGAAAAAACACGCCGCGCCCTACCCTTTTTGAAAGATGCCGATAAGTTCAAAATAATTTAATACTGCTTTATCAGTCCGCAAACCTTCTTTAAAAGTTATCGCTCATTCGGAGCGAAGGCTTTTGACAGGGTTGGCAATTGCAGCCCTCACCGTTTGAAAGCTTGAGGTAAATATTGCTGCTAACAGCATCCCTGCACCACTCGCGGCAAATATCCACCAGCTGATGCCTGTTTTATCAGCATAGCTTTCCAGCCATTTATTCATGGCCCACCAGGCTACCGGTGTTACAATTGCAAGTGACAGCAGGATAAGCACCACCATTTCGGTTGATAATAATGTTACTATCTGCGATACTGTAGCCCCTAATACTTTGCGTACGCCAATTTCTTTCGTCCGCTGATTAGTAGTGTAAATGGCCAGTCCTAATAAACCGAGGCAACTAATGAGAATACATAAGCCGGTGGCCCATGTAAGTAATGTTGACGTATGCCGCTCGCTATCATAAAATTGGGCGATGGAGGCGTCATAAAACTGGTAATCAAAATCATCATCCGGGTAAACCTGCTTCCAGTCTTTACCCATAGCTGCTATAGTCGTTTTCCAGTCATTGCCGCCTGCTGTTTCTGGTTTTAAGGCAATATGAAATACACCATTCTGGTAGGTCCCTCTTGGGAACTCAATAACCAAAGGGTTAATTGGTGACTGGAGCGATCTTTCATAAAAATCGGCCGCTACACCTACGATGGCTATATTTTTATCACCGTTAACGCTCTGCAATTGTTTACCGATAGCATCATTAGGGTTTCTGAATCCCAATATTTTAGCATAGACGTTGTTAATTATAACCGCTTTGCCGGTATCTGTGGCCCGAACGTTTCTCCCGGCAAGCAATTTGATCTGGTATACTTTGATATAATTTTCGTCCCCGGATTTTACTTCCACCTCTGTTTTTATCTCTTTTTTTCCATCCAGGTACATAGCAATGGTGCCATTCATCTGGTCCGATGAAGGTGCGCCATTGCCGGAGCTCACCATCGTCACCCCGGGTATAGCCCTAAACTCGTTTAATAATACCCTGTTCTTACTAAGCGTCCGATTTTTCCATGGGCTTGGGAGTACAATAATGGCATCCTTTTTAAAACCGAGGTCCTTGTGCAGCGCATAATATATTTGTTTACTCACTAATAAGGTAGCCATTATAAAGAATTGCGCGATAACAAACTGGGAAACGGTAAGCGATTTGCGCAGCCAGGCATTCCTGGTTTTACTGCTGTTGCTTTGCGCCTGGTTTTTGAGTACCTGTACCGGTTTATAACCTGAAAGCATAATTGCCGGATAAAAGCCGGACAACAGGCTTACCACAAAAGTTAATATGAGCAGGAATAGTATAATATCGGGCTGGTGAATAAAATCTGCTTTGATGCCGGAAGCAATAAAATCCGAGAAAAGCATCAGTACCAGTGGCGTTAAGCCCAGTGAAATTACAACGGCAATTAAGCTGATCAAAAAGGTCTCGCTCAAAAACTGTGCGATCAACTGGCTGCGGCTGCTGCCCATAGTTTTGCGTATACCTATTTCTTTTGCACGTTGCGTGGCTTGCGCTGTTGTTAAATTAACAAAATTTATACAGGCCAGCACCAGCAAAAAAGCAGCAATAATCAGCAAACCATAAAGCGTGGTTTTGCTGGCGGCGGTGCTAAAATCGAAAATGCCGTATTTGCTAAAATGAAGGTCGCTTAAAGGTTCTAAACTAAACCAGTGGGCACTTCCTTTGGTTTCCGCTGTAGGCGGCGGAGTATTTTTCTTTAAAATCGCATTTAATTGTTTTTCAACATTCGCGGCAGATGTTTGGGGGAATAATTTAACAAATAGCTGGAATGCTGAATTTGTGCTATCCCATTGATCAAATTGCATTTGGTCATCTAAAGCCTTATTTGCATTTGCCGTACTATATGATATAAAGTCGTGAAAGGAAAGGTCGGTATTTTCTTTTATGGTTTGGACGATCCCGGTAACGGTTGTTTTCAGCGTATCATAAGTAACGATTTTGCCTATGATTTGATCGTAAGAAAGGCCGGGAAAATAAAGTTTGGCCCTTTCGGATGTTAAAACCACCTGGTTGGGTGCCTCCAGCGCATGTGCGGATGAACCTGCCAGCCACACATAATCAAACATTTTAAAATATTGCTGATCGGCTAAAATTATACGGTCCTGGTTTTTAAACCTGGTGGGTATATTTTTATTCCCGGCACGGGTAACAAACACATCAGGCGATAAGGCATAAACCGGGGTAGAAAGTTCAACGCCGGTAGTCTGCGTTTTGGCTGCACCTGCCGCAGGAGCACAAATACCACAATTAGAGCCTTGCTGCCCCTGGAACGAGAAATTACTTACTACACGGTATATCCGGTCACTATCTCTATGAAATTTATCGAATGTAAGGTCATAATGAACGATAAGGTATATCGCTATCGATGCAGTGATACCAATGGACAAGCCGATAATGTTGATCAGCGTGAGGAGTTTATGTTTCCAAAAGCCGCGGAAAGCTATTTTAAAGTAATTTTTGATCATGATGCTGCAGGTATGGTTATATTAAAAAAAATGTATTCCGAAAATATTGTAAAATACAATGCCAATATAATAACATGCTCATTAGTAAGTTATTAACTATTTTTTCAATCTAAAAAATGTATCAGAAACGAACAGGGAATGTTCGGTTTTAAAGCAGTATGAAAAGTCCAAGAAAAAACTTCCTAAAATATTTTAAGAAGTTTCTCAACATTTAGCATTTTTCAGTTTTAGTTTATAAATTGCACCATTTTAAATTAAATCCTCATGAAAATAATTGTACGTTCTTGCTTAATAATAGCATTTTTAGCCGCCTGTATAATCCCCGTATCCGCCCAAAACAAAAAGGATTACACGCATTTGGTTAATCCGTTTATCGGCACAGGCGGTCATGGCCACACTTACCCTGGTGCGGTAATGCCATTTGGTATGGTGCAGTTAAGCCCCGATACCCGTTTTGACGGCTGGGATGCCTGCTCAGGTTATTATTACACCGATACAACCGTTTACGGATTTTCACACACACATTTGAGCGGTACAGGCATAGCCGATTACAGTGATGTACTGTTTATGCCCACCACAGGTGAGCCGCAACTAAACAGCATGGATTACCGCTCCGGCTTTAAAAAGAAAAATGAGATGGCCACTCCGGGCTATTACAAAACATTTTTAGATAAATATAAAATAGGTGTCGAGCTTACCGCTACTACAAGAGTTGGTGTGCATAGATACGATTATCCGTCAGGACAGCAGGCCAACCTTATTATCGACTTGCAACCGCGAATTGATAACCAGACACGGGATGAGGTATTGGATTCATGGATAGAAGTGGTAAGCAATCACGAGATACGGGGCCTGCGCCGTTCCAAAGGCTGGGCCGATGATCAGTACGTTTATTTTTATGCTAAATTCTCCAAACCATTTAAAACTTACGGTATTTCGTCTGACGGACAGGTCATCCCGAATACATCTAAGGCACAGGGTAAAAACATTAAGATGTATATCACTTTCGACAACCCGGGCGAGGTAATAGCAAAAGTGGGGATATCGGATGTTAGCGCTGAAGGCGCCTTAAGAAACCTGGATGCTGAAGTGCCTGATTTCGACTTTAAAAAAGTACAAAGGGATGCAAAGGCAGCATGGAACAAGGAGTTATCGAAAATTGAGGTAGAAGGCGGCGCGCCTACCCAATCGCAAACAAATAGTGAAAACCAGCCTTATAATAATCAAAAGCAGCCTAAAACGCCTTTTGTCGATTATGCCCATAAAAAGCAGGTGACATTTTATACCGCGTTATATCATTGTATGCTTGCACCTAATATTTACAGCGATGCAGACGGGCAATACCGCGGTTTCGACCAAAAAATACATACCGCAAAGGATTTTAATTACTACACCGTGTTTTCCTTATGGGATACTTACCGTGCAGAGGATCCTTTGTTTAATTTGATCGACCGTAAACGCACCAATGATTTCGTGAGGTCATTTTTAGTGATGTATGAGCAGGGCGGGTTATTACCGATATGGCCATTGGCATCAAGTGAGACTTATTGCATGGTGGGCAATCATTCCATCCCCGTAATTGTAGATGCCTATGCAAAGGGCATACGCGATTTTGACGCGGAAGAAGCCTTTAAAGCCATGAAATCTGCCGTGAACCGCAACCAGTTCGGTTTGGATAGTTACCGCAATAATGGCGCTGTTTTATCGGATAATGAGTCGGAGTCCGTATCAAAAACACTGGAATATTGTATCGACGACTGGTGCATTGCCCAAATGGCAAAAATGATGAATAAACAGGCCGATTATGAAGAGTTTATTCAGCGGGCACAATACTGGAAAAATGTTTATAACGATCAGAATAGTTTTATGCAGGCCAGGGCAAACGGGGGCTGGTTCGAGCCTTTTTTCCCGGCTGAGGTAAATCATAATTACACTGAGGGCAATTCATGGCAATATTCTTTCCTTGTGCCACAGGATGTGGAAGGATTGATTGAGCGCATGGGCGGCAAAGCCAAGTTTGAAGCTAAACTTGACGAATTATTTACCACTGACGTTAAACTGAGTGGCGAGATCCCGCCTGATGTTGCCGGGTTGATCGGTCAGTATGCGCATGGCAATGAGCCAAGTCACCATATGGCTTATTTGTTCAACTTTACTGATTCACCTGATAAAACCGAATATTACATCAACAAAATACTAACCGAACAATACCGCGATGATCCCGACGGCTTATCGGGTAATGAAGATTGCGGGCAAATGTCGGCCTGGTATGTGATCAGCTCGCTGGGGATTTATAATACCATGCCGGGGCAACAGCAATTCCAGTTATGCGTACCACAGTTTGATAAAACGGTCATTAACCTGGAAAATGGCAAAAAATTCACCATTATCAATTCAGGCGAAGG
>Ga0206859_1028_pt1 | contig 33847 bp, 22 predicted proteins | sample Alteio_BWOrgCont_47_FD_152882 | JGI IMG/M metagenome (GOLD analysis project Ga0206859, IMG submission 152882) | Enriched cells from forest soil in Barre Woods Harvard Forest LTER site, Petersham, Massachusetts, United States -... | ecosystem: Environmental > Terrestrial > Soil > Temperate forest >... | reverse complement strand
AGTAACGCCACCGCTGCCTTCGTCGAGATATATGAGGACAGCAAAGCATCCTAGGGTCGCTATGCTATAGATGGCAAGGTAGAATAGAAGGGCTGTCAAAGCGTCGGGAGTGGCGACAGCAAGGGGTATGAGTAAAAAGCCGGCGTGGGAGATGCCCGAGTAGGCGAAAAAGCGGCGCAGCTGCTGCTGGCGCAAGGCAACAAAGTTGGCATAAATGAGGGTAGGAAAGGCCAGCAGCGCTACGACATAATTCCAGATAGGATCAAACTGGGGAAGGGCGTCTACAAAGACGCGGATGAAAGCTGCAAAAGCAGCTATTTTCGTCGCTACGGCCATGAAAGCTGTGACGGGGGTAGAAGCTCCGGCGTAGACATCGGGGGCCCAGACATGCAGCGGCACTATAGCGGCTTTGAATCCCAACGACAGCGTCACCAATGCAATACCGCCAATAAAGAGCTGCTTCTCAACGATATCGTTTATACCGCGGTAAGCATCTAATAACCCCTCGAAGTGGGTAAAACCTACAGCACCATAAATCAAAGCGATGCCATAGAGGAGAAAAGCCGCTGAGAGGGAGCCCATGAGGAAATATTTGATGGCTGCTTCGTGGGAGATGGGCCACCTCTTCATATAGCCACACAGAATATATAGAGAGATAGAGAGCGTTTCGATGCCGAGAAATAGCGTGAGGAAGTCGGCAGCAGCGCCGATGAGTAGCAGTCCAAAAATGGCGGAGAGAAGAAGGAAATAGTACGCCCCACAAGAGGCTGTAAACTTCTGGAAGAAGGGCACGGAGAGACATATAGTAGCAATCCCTACGGTGAGGAAGGCCCCAGTAAATAGGCGCGCAAGTAGATCGAAGCGCAGCCACGGCGCTATAAGGGGGCTGCTGCTGGCAGGAGCTACTATGGCGGCGAGCAGGGCTAAAATGGCTCCTAATAGAGCACCAGCAGGGCAGAGGCGCTGTGCCATGCCCTTAGGGGCAAAACTTTCTATGAGGAGTACAAGCAGGCCAGCTGCTAGCAGTATCAATAAGGGGCTGATAGCAGCAATATCGCCTATTTCAAGTCCTATATTCATCTATTTCCCACATCGCTGATAAGTTCTAAAAGAGGCGCTGGGTAGATACCGACCCAGAAGATAAGCAGCGCAAGTGGCGCAGCGATAGCCAGATGCTTCCCGCCGATGTCTATCCAACTCCTTGCTGCAGAAGTAGGTACTTCGAAGTATACCTTTTGCATCCAACGCAACATGTAAACGACGGAAAAGATGACTGTCAGACCTATAAGCGCCACGAGTAGGGGATTGCGGTCAAAGAGGCCAAAAAGGATCATAACCTCTCCGACAAAGTTATTAAGGCCGGGAAGGGCCACCGAAGACAAGACGAATAGGAGGGTAAGCCAGCATAGTTGTGGCATATATTTTGCCAGTCCCGTAGCTGCTGCCATTGCTGTCGAGCCAAGGCGCTCTTCGAGCCAACCAGCGACGAGAAAAAGGGCTGCTATTGTTATGCCATGGTTTAATGCCTGCAAGAGGGCCCCAGAATATGCTGTACCCTCTCCAACGAAAAGACCCGCTAAGACGAAGTTGATATGCGAGAAACTCGAATAGGCAATGAGCCGCTTGTAGTCGCTTTGCCACCAGGCGGCAAAGGCGCCATAGAGGACGCCAGCGATAGCCAAAGAGAGTAAAAAAGGGCTCCATTGTTGCATAAGCGAAGGAAATAGGGGCATCGCTATGCGCATGAGGCCATAAATGCCGGCCTTAGAAAGCAGGGCTGCGAGCAGGATGGTCCCCGTTGTAGGCGCCTGGCAATAGGCATCTGGCAGCCAGGCGTGGAAAGGAAATAGAGGCGTTTTTACAGCAAAAGCAAGCAAAAAGATAGCGCATAACCAAGGAGCATAGGGGCTGGTTTTGGCTACCTGTGCCAGAGAGGTTAAGTCGAAGGTAGCTGTTCCTGTCGCAGTTTGAGCAGTAAAATAGAGAGAGAGCAGCGCCGCTATCAACAATATGGACCCAGCAATCATATATAATAAAAATTTTAAAGAAGCCTGCTGACGCCCGGATCCTCCCCATAAATTGATCAAAAAATAGAGGGGAAGAAGCATAGCCTCCCAAAAGATGGTAAAAACAACCAGGTCTCTGGCGGTGAAAAAGCCGATGAGAAGGCCTTGGAGCAATAAGATAAGGCTATAGAAGAGACGTGGCGAGGCGAGGCCGCTGCTGGGGATGGCAAGCAGGCTGATGGGGATAATGAGGGCTGTTAGGAAAAGAAAGAGCAAGGAGAGAGTATCCATGCTGAGGTGGAAGTGAATGGAGAGGGAAGGGATCCATGGGGAGTCGATAGTAGCGCCCATCCAGCTGTTGGAGCCATAAGCCAGCAGGGCAAGCGGTAGGGCGCTCATAATTACAGCGCGGCGCTTAAGGCAGCACCCAGACCCTATAGGACACATTAAGACCGCTAGAGAAGCGATAAAGGGCAGAATAAATAGCCCTAACAAACCAACCACAACTATCTCCTCACAAAAATAGATCCCACCGCAGATCAATAGGCTTCTCTCGCTTGGTCTGGTAGGCGGCTGAAATAGTTCCTAAATGATTTGACAAAAGCCGTCAACTCTTTTCGGTCGTGACCCAGCGGGAATTACTGTTATCTGGATGAGCGTTGCAGTAGTGCGTGCAGATGCCTTGTAAATATCTCCTGCATCTGGCTTTTATCTCTGGCAGAGGAATGTTCTAGCTGCGCTTCACCTAAATCAACAGCCTTTTGAATCCATTCGATTTCCTGCCTCGTAGCTAATCTTAGAAGAAGAGGATGTTGCAACAGAAGAGAGTTGATGAGGGCACAGTTGCTATGTAGATCCCTAGGAGTTAAAACCCGCGTTAAATTGGGGCCGTATTCACCTGTAGTCCATGGAATGTAAAGAGCCTCTACATATCCATATTTCGTTGTGCTGTTTTCAGCAATAGTATAGCCCTTGTGGAGGCCAAAATATGGAGAAGTAGTCTCATAAGCTACCATATGCCCCGCAAAAGGGCTAATTTCACCTAAAGATTGAATGGTGGTGAACATAATTATGCTCCTGAATTTTGCTCTGAGGTCTATAACAACACTGCGATATCAGCGGTAACTGTTCAGCCCCCTTACATCGCGCCCGTGTGCGTGCCCGTGTGCGTGCCCGTGTGCGTGCCCGAATTGGTCGATACTTGAGCCATCTTGGTTAACATAGAAACTATACGTAGCAACAATTGTCGCCCTTTTGAATATCGCTCTTCTTCAATAAGTTGAAGATGGCGGCAAATATCGAAAATTCCTGCGCACTCCGTAGCGGAACGTTTCGCCATGCGATAAAACCTACATTTTTCACTGCTTGAGTATTCTCCTGCACCTTCAGCTATATTGAGAAGCACCGAAGAACTCGCACGCTGGAGCTGATCAGCTAAATAAGCTTTGCCGCGGGGCAGCTGTTCTATAACCTCGTCTGCCAATACTACAAACTCAATAGCCGCTTTGTACACATCTAATTTTTCGTGATCAAAAAAAGCCATCTTGCTCCTCTTGGCATAGACATAAGCACGACATCGCGCAAATTGTCTGCATCTGTTTTTTATGAGTGGAGGGGGGGCTATAGTTACTCTAGCATGACGCCGATTTTGCCACAGTCACTGTGGATAATTAATTTCATTCGGGCACGCACACGGGCACGGGCACGATGTATAAGGGGGTGTGAAACTACTAACAACCTGTCTTCGCATTTCAAATTTCAAGGGTGAAGACAGGTTCTAAATTCGAGGTTTGAGGCTTCGCCTGGTACAGCTCTTAAGTCACAAATAATGAAGGACATATGAAAAACAGTAAAAATTTTTTTGATAAAAAATACAGAAAAGATCAATGTGACGAATAGGGTACTCCTTAGGGGCTGTGCAAGAGGAGTTTGTCAAAATTAGACTGCGCGAAAGCTCCCACGGCTGAATGATCGCAGGTCACCTTGTTAATATTACTGGGTGACTGGGATCGATTCAACCCTGGGGTTCTGGTATAGTCAATTCAGGCAAATCACCCTTGCACAGCCCCTTAGGCCTTGATTGCTGAGTGGGTAAGAAAGGAGATAGGTCATATCATGCAAGCCATATGGACTCATCTCCTCGCTTACCGCTGCCAGCAGTCTGAAGGAAAAAATATTTTTAACTGTCTGAGAGGAGATCGCCAATGAGGAAGCTATTTTACCTGGGCGCAGTCTTTTTCGCCGTTCTCACGACACAATACAGCTTTTCACAGTCCTATGACGCCGATCAGGGAAGGTCTGAGTATGAAGATAATCAGGCCGCTCCCCCGGCAGATCACCCCTGTGGAGATCAAGCCACTGGGGAATGTTGGTGCCTTTATTGCCACTATGAGCCTTGTTATTATACGGCTCAGCGCTGCATTCAAGTGCCCCAATATTACAAGAAAAAATGCTGCAGGATGGTTCGCAAGAACTATGAAGTAAAACGCTGCAGAATGGTACCTCAATACTACACAGAAACGGTATGCCGCGAGGAGCCAGAATACTACTGTACGGATGAATGTAAGATGTGTGAGAAGGTAGTTTGCGATCGCAAATGCAAATATGTCCCCAAATATTACTGGAAACATGTATGTGGCCAAACGGGTTGTGATACGCCGTGCCCCCCTCAGTCGCCTGGCCCTAGATAAGTGGTATATTCTTAGATCTTGTTCCTAGATCGGTAGCGTAGAGCTATTCTTTGGTGGGAACAAGGTCTTTTTTCAACAACTTCACGCACCTTCCAGATACCCTCTTAGGGCTGATCCTTACACACAAGTCATAAAATTCCGGGACTGCGGCACGCTAATCTGCTTCACATCCCTCCTCAGCAAGATCGAGGGATATTCCCTCATCGCGATGTGAAGCATCTTGGGTACCTCGTCAGCGGACTCTTATGACTTGTGTGTAAGGATCAGCCTCTTAGGGGCTGGGCAGGCAGGGAAAAGTGGGACAAGAAAAAGATAGGGTGAATAAATTTCTGTAGAGGAATGGAGAGGGCAACAATATCGAGTAGGGGTGTAGTTAAAGAGGCAAGAGGGAAACTCATGTTGTGATAGGAGTACCAGACGGCCATGAGCATACGCATATACAGCCCATTGCCCCTACAAGTAATCATAATGTTAGCGCCGAGCCAGAATCCCTTAGCAATAAGGGCGTGAAGTTCCTGCTCTGTCTCAGGACTGTCTAAGTCTACTGTGTGTAGCAAAATTTTCTCGTGTATATATTCTAGGTATTCCCAAGCCATCAAAGAGGCCACGTCGTGCTGCCACATCCATCTGCCGGTCTCCGGGTGCAAAAAGACATGCCCCATAGTCAGCTGTCTTTCAGTGCCCTCAGGGCAATAGATAAGAGTATATCCGAAAGGCTCTTGTCGAAATATTGCTCCCGGTATTTCCCCATTGCTCATCACTTCTTTGCATGTCTTTTCTACAAGGGGAACAGCGAGCGAATAGACAGAGTCGCCTAGGGAGTTGCCAATAGGGGTTTCTCGCTCCTCACGCTCACCTTCATCGCGAAAATGGCAGCGCTCATAGGCCATTTTTTCCTGACGTCGCTGCTGTGCTATTGCTGCATGCCAAGAGGAAAACTCTCGAAATAGCTCGCGCAGTGCAACCAGAGGATTATTAGAAATTTTTTTCACAGCGCTTTTTACAACGGCCACTGCTTGCCGACCAAATTCCCTCTGCTGCTCAAAATATTCTGCCACAGAAAGGCGATGGAGATCCACTTGAAAGGCACTGAGTGCTATAGAACCATAGCGAGCGATCATAGCCCCCCATTCTTCTCTCTCAGCTTGGGCTTGGTGCAGAAGAGCCGCTATCTCGGGATGCCTATTTGCCAATAGAATATTTATTTTTTTTATCTCTGTATTTTCTGAAAAAATAAATAGGCGGTCGAGCTCTTCAGACAATAAAGAAGAGATAGTTTTTTGTTCAATCCAGAGAGCTAGTCGCTCTGAAACGGTTGCTTCCGACAACTCCTGAGAGAGCAGAAGTTCTCTGGCGATGGCAATATTGCCCAACTCTAAAGCAACATCAACCAATGTTTCTGATCTGATCAGCTCAAAGAGAGAAATATTGTCGATAAGCCAACGAATGATAGCTGGCGTGCCATAGATAAGCGCTGTCAATGCTAAGTCGGTTTTATAGAAGTAACTGGTAGGGAGTTGAAGATGATAGTCATTTTTCAACATATTGAGGTAGTCGACATCGGCGCGCGTTATGGCGACCTCCCACAGCAATAATTTTGTGCAGTCACTCATAGAGGCAAGGTCATATTTTTTCAGCAGAGCACAAAGCATGCGCAGGTACCGAAAGCGTATTGCTACAGCTATTTCCCGAGCCCCTACTTCTGCTCCATATTCTAAGAGCAGCTCTAGCTTGGTAAAACGGTCGGCGGGCGATAACTCCTCAGGAAGATAATCTTCGAGTAGGCTTTGAAGAGCTGTTTTTTGTCTAGCACCTGGACAGGTAAAGTCAATGCCTAGGATAAGAAGCTGCTGTAAGCAAGAGGGCGAAAGTTGATGAATGGCACTGTTGATAGGAAAGAGGTTGCTGCCGATGCCCCCTTTGTGGGGGTCGATATTTGCTCCTTGCGCGATAAGAAATTGTGCCGCAGCAATCAGTAGCGATTCTTGCTGAGAGGAAAAGGAACGGTTGCAGTAATGGCCAGAAGAGGGGAAATAGCTGTGGAGATATAGAGTTGCTAGGGAAGGAGTGATGGCACCGCTCTGCTGAATGAGCTCTTGAAAAGAATTACAATTCATCTTATCTCTATCTATATGCTCTTCTGTTTATTATAAATTTATTTCTTTAAAAAAAATATGATTTTAAAAATCAGTCTGAGGATAGGCAATTTGCGACGAGTGCGAACCAAGGGCATAAGCGCGGATTTTGTCCCAAATTGGAGTTTTGCAATTCCCTCGTTAGTAACCTGACAACTTTTATCTGCCCCGCAAGGGCTGCCCGAGCTAGTGCTATTTGGCCATTTTGATCCCTAGCATTGATGTTAGCTCCGTGATGTAGCAATAGTTCAACAGCCTCAAGCCTCCCCCATACAGCTGCAAGATGCAAAGCATTGCCTCCACCATCTCTCTTACTGTTAAGGCGGTCAATTGTTGCCGTAGCGCCAGCTTCAAGCAATAGGCGACTGATTTCAGTTGAATGATGTAAAGAAAAGATTAAAGGGGTATCTCCCCATCTATCTACTGTATTAACATCAGCCCCATTGATAGTTAGTAACCTGACAACTTCTGTCTTCCCTGCAAGGGCTGCCCGAGCTAGTGCTGTTTGGCCATCTTGATCCCTAGCATTGATGTTAGCTCCGTGATGCAGCAATAGTTCAACAGTCTCAAGCCTCCCCCATGTAGCTGCACGATGCAAAGCATTGCCTTGATTTCCTTGATTGGTAGTGCGGTCAATTGTTGCCGCAGCGCCGGCTTCAAGCAATAGGCGACTGATTTCAGTTGAATGGCGTGAAGCAAGGAGTAAAGGGGTATTTCCCCATGTATTTACTGTATTAACATCAGCCCCATTGATAGTTAGTAACCTGACAACTTCTGCCTGCCCTGCACGGGTTGCCAGGGCTAGTGCTGTTCGGCGTTTTCTATCCCTAGCATTGATGTTAGCTCCGTGATGCAATAAGAACTCGCAAATTTTCTTATCGCCTTTTTTTGCAGATAACATTAACGCTTTACTTCGTTTCTTTTTTGCAGGCTCATCATTTATTCTTGATAATTTCCAAATTTTTTCTATATTGAATATTTTCCTAAATTTCTGGAAATAAGATGAATATATTTTTTTATTAGAAAGTATAGTGAAGATATCATCGGTAGATGAGTTTTGTAAATTCTGTAAAATTCTTTCTGAATCAAGTTTCTCTCCCTTTAGAGCGAGGAATTTTTTTGGAATAATTTCTTGTTTAGCTAAGCTATTTACCTCTTTAAATAAATCACCTATATATTTGGATCCTTCAACATGATTACAGCCTTCGTATCCAAATTTCTTGGCCCGCTTGGCAAGGGAAGTTGCTGTATGAGTTTTTCCATGATGGTTTAATTGGGCTAAAGCTCCTAAATCCGAAAACCCTAAATATTTAACAATTTTTTGAATCGCTTCATTTGGCAAAGGCAGTATTTGAGGGGGTTTAATATAATTATCAATTTTTTGATGCATTACACTTATCTTTTTTTCTTTGCTGAAAATCTTTCTACAAATCCAACTTAGTTCTGATTGTTTTTTTGTATATCCGTTATGAATTTGCGATGACTTTTCTTTTAAAATATCAAACAATTTATCCCGAGAAAGAGGTGAATAAACATCTTTATGATTATGGTTGTATGTTAAATTATTTTTTACTATAAGTTCTATTTTTTCTAATGTTGCTAACGCTAAATCATTAATATTTGGTTTAAGAGGCCATTCGTTTATATAGAAATTGTCGCCATTAATAACAACATCAAAATAGTTAGTCATTTACAATCCACGGTTAGTTTGTGTAACAATTTTACACCTTAACTCGAGTTTAAAGCGGCTGCTCATAAAGTTGGGATAAACTGCATTTAGCGAGCCTATCTCGCCTTACTTATAATGATTATAAACAATGATTATTAATATTTTATAAACCGCGATTTTTTGCAACTGCGGTTCATCCGGTTTTGTAGGCCAGTTTATGTAGCGTAGGCTTTAGCCTGCGCTCGTTTGCACAGGTTTTAACCTGTGCCTGTTTCCGCGGGTTTTAACCCGCGCTCGAGTGTGCGTCGGGCATGGCGCACACTATAGGTTGCGGGTTAAAACCCGCAAAAACAAGCGCAGGCTAAAGCCTACGCTACATAAACTGGCCTACAAAACCGGATGAATCAGCAATTCCCGCTGGAATTTTGAATGACAAAAACAAAATGGCAGTGTTCACCTTTTCAGTCAGAGCCCCTCTCTGTGATCTCTGTGGTAATTTATTATTTTTACCACAGAGTGCCGTACCAGGCTAGCGCCTGGAGAGATCTACAAATAACAAACCATGTTATTTAGAAGATCACAGAGTACACAGAGGAGATAATTAACTGACCAAAAATCCTTTCAGCGAAGGTGAACAAGGCCTGATTGTTCTGGCTCATTTTTTCTCCAGGCTTATGGACAAGGCCAAATTTTACGATGAAGTATTTTTCATCCGGGGTGAGAGTATGATGCAATCGCCCTGGGATAGGTGATTAGTTCTTTGCAAAAACAGAGCCATCACCTACTATCCAGACTGCAGGCCAATCCCTGGAGAATTGCTGTGATCCATCCCTCTGCCCTTCCATTCCTCCTCCTCCTCTTTTTTCCTCTCGTCAGTTCATGCCATTCTTCGCTGCTTTATGAGGCATATTTTGGCCCAGAGCTGGAAACACTGCCTAAAAGATGCCCTGCCGACGAGGTATTCCTCTTAGAACAGGCTGCCGAGTACGAAGCATTGGGTTACAAGCCAGAGGCAGAAGAGATACGAGAAGCTGTGCGCATTGAAGCTGCCCGCGATACCGTATCGCGCGCCGTCATCAGCTACTCGACAGAGATCAAACAGAGCAAACATCTTCATCTACAAGATGCCAAAGTGCTTTTTACTCCAAGCGGCCCTAAGATATGTTTAGAATATATATCCCAAGACAATATATACCTTGGCTCCGCTCGCATGCTATTAGTAGATGTTGTCGAGGGCCTTATGCGCGCTCTTGCAGAAGGGACAGACTTTCCTGCGGCGGTAGAGAACATTGAGCTTTATATTGACTTTGAAAGCTATCAAGGGATTTATGTCGATCCTTTCTTTATCGGATACATATGGCTTCAAGATGCTATCTCTCACTTTTATGCCTTCGACACAAAAAATAGAGATCTGGACATATGGCACACACGTGTAGAGGCATATTACAAGAGTCGTGCTTTCGTCTCTTCCTACCGGGAAGCAGAGGAAAAGCAGGAGATATCTCCAGTAGAGCCTAAGGTGCGTGCTTTGGCTGAAGAAGAGTTTGCTGGATAACAGGGCGATAAATGGGTGGAGATCTCTCGTTATTAGCAAATAATTTAGTTGAACTAGCGAATGTGAGAGGGGAACTCGAGCATCTCACTGCTAATAGCTGTGGAACGCGTCTTTACGATGCTAGATGCGGGTGGGGGAGGCTCTGGTACCTATGGGGGCGCGTATGGCAGCTGTTGTCTTGGCTGTTGCCCCTGCCGCCGAGTGAGCCCCAGCAGCTTGTCCTAAAGGCCCTTCAAAAAAGTAACAGAATCTTCCAACAAGAGTTGCTTTATGCGCAACAGGCCGCTGATATATATCACAGTCATATTTGCGCAGCGGCTGAAGATAGGCTTTCCACTTACTCCGAAATAGAAGTCGATACAGCAGAGGGCATGCTTACCAGTTGGCATCAGGTAACCTCTTACCTAAAAGAAAAATATATTCCCGGCGATATTATTACACAGCACTTCGCTCTCGATGACAAAATAAAAAAAAAGTTGAAACGCTGTCAAGCTATCATCGATCTACAGGATATTATGGAAGTAAGGAGGCCGCTTCCTTTTTCCCGCCTGCGCACAGCCATCATAGACCCCAAGCAGCCTGTCGATTTGGGGCTCTGGTGTCGAGAGCTCAATGATGTGCGCGAGACAGAAGAGCAAAACGAAGAAAAAGAGCTAATTTGTTCGCTTCATAAGGCACTATCGGCTCTGGTCTACTTTTTTTCCCCCTCCGAAAAGATGCAGGAGCAGCGCCTTGCCCTTGCAGGGCTCGAAGCCCAGCTCATCGAAAAGGGCTGTACCGTTTTTGCGCAAAATGAGAAGAAGCTTTGCGATCGCATGGTAAAGTTGCAAAAAGGTGAAACGTTTACCCTCTTGGACGGTAAAAAGTTCATTTTGGATGAACGCATCGATGGTGAGCAAAGGAAGGACTTTGTCGTTTTCGCCTTGCGAAAGAGTGATGAGGTGGCAGCTGGCCACAAAATTGAGGGTGATCCCCACATGCAGAGCATCATTGCCCCTAGAGATAGAGTTAAAAGGGATGAGCCGCTGCATCTGGAGCTTCTCATTACCAATAATAGGGCGCGCATCGGTTTAGAGCTATATCGCAATGGGCAGCAACAAGGTTGTGCCCCACGCTGCAGAGATGTCGACATGAGCAATACGCCCTCTTGGTGTGCTTTAACCGCAAGCTTCCAAAATGTTGTTCCGCCTATAAATCCACAGCAGAGTATAACACTTATCGCTTGTATAAAGAGCTGGATAGACAAGAATACTATCCCCACGCCACTCAATATAGGCAGTATAGGGTGGGACTATTCAGGCAATATTCGGAGTAGATATGCCCTTGACGGTATTCCCTTTGATTGCTCTACAGTCGAACAGTTTCTCTGGGATTGTACGGGAGGCAATCAACCAAAATTTAGTGATATGATGCAGAAAAGTGGGCTCAAAAGCCATTATCAAGCGCAGTTTTATTGCGCAGCTATAAAGGGGGCGATTGAACAAGGATGCCCTGACTGCTCTGAGATGGCAAAATATCGCGCTATTCCTGATTCCAAACATGCTGCTCTTGCAAAGGATCTATGTAACAAGGCGATAGAGCTGCGCGATGCAGTCCTTCGGACTTTACTCTCTCCTACATTTCCCCAGAAAGAAAAAGATAAAAAAATGGTAGCAGAAGTAAACAAGATTTTTCTCAATCTACATAGCTCATGGTGTATTTGCAGCATACTACCTCCAGAATTTAAAAAAAAAATAGAGGCCACTGTTCTGGAGCAAACAAGGAACATTCTAGATACAAATTCTTTTTCCAACTGTTTAACGACATAAAATGGCCTTAGAGGATGTCTGAAAATTCGTCGCAACCCAAGAAGTCTATTGATTTTTTCACCCCTCATTCCCATGCTGACGATCAAGAGCCTGTTCTGTTTAATGAGCTCGCGAGGCAAATGTTATGCAAGATAGAGACGGCGGAGACGGCCTCAAGAAAGAGGCTCCACGGGGCAACCATTCACGTCCAGTGAGCCTTATTATTAAAGCTTTGATTATTTTGCTCTTGATTGTTGGCGCTCTTATATGGGGTGTGCCTTTTTTTCAAAAAAGTCCCGTGCACACCGCTAATGATTTTTTATCCACTTTGCAACGCGGCAATATCTCGGAAGCTTACTATATCTATATGGATATACGTTATCGCAACCACTTTTCCTTGGATCTCTTTCGAAAAACTATCGAACAACAACCCTTGCTGCTACATGGCAGCGCGCGCTCCCTCTCTATTTTGGAAAAAATAAAACGGGGGAACTACACCCTGCTTCACGGTAGCCTAGAGGTGACACATGAAGGAATTATTCCCATTGATTTTTTCTTAGTCGAAGAGGAGGGGCAATGGAGAATCGACTCTATCGATTTTCCCTCTCCCCAAGGCAAAGGCCCACAAGCAGATAAAGGCCCGATAACTATCATAGAAAAACAATTCGAAGCCTTACAAAAAGGACAGGTATCTGAAGCCTACCAGTATACCTCTACGGAATTCCAATCCAAGACATCTCTAGAGGAATTTGAACAATTTATTCGCGACTATCCTCTATTATCTACAAGCAAACAGTTTACGGTGAAAAGTAACGAAAGCCGAGAGAATAACCACGCTCTTGTCCAAATTATCCTAGATCCTACTGGCCATGCTGTCGAAGCTGAATACAAGCTTGTCAGGGAGGCAGGAAGATGGCAGATCTGGAGCTTGCGCCTTATTTTTCCTTCAGAAGAGGCACAGCACCACCCCGTTTTTCAACGCATGGCGCAGCCCGTATTGCAGCAGCTAGCATTACTGCAGCGCGACGAAATCGGCCCTGCCTACCGCAATAATACCTCCCTTCCCTTTCGTAAAGCTACCTCATTGGATGATTTCACTACCTTTAGCAATAAATTTCCCGCTTTTCGCAGCCATGATCAGGTAGAGGTAAAAGAGCTTACTCTACAAAATGAAAAGGGAAAAGTGCGTATAGAATTATATGGGGTAGGAGGTGTCACTGAAGTAGAATACACTGTGGGACAAGAAGGGGATGAGTGGAAAATTTGGGGCATACAGCTTATCAAATCGCCGAAGGCGGCTTCTTCCCCCGAGTCATCGATGACAACGGCATCTCGAGGCTATGCTAATTTCAACTCAGATGAAATTCTTGAGGTCGCCGAGAAGTTCTTAGCTGCTTTGAGACAGGGAGAGATGGCCAAAGCTTATTACAGCTTTACAGCCAAGGAATTTCAAACATCTTCCTCTCCTGAAGAGTTCGAAGCCTTTGTTCTCTCTACGCCCATATTGCAAAAAAAACATAAAGATAATTTTACTAAATTAATGCTGAATGATCAGATAGCAAATTTTAGCGGTGTCCTCACCTCTCCGGAAGGGGCACATTATCCTATCGAATTTGATCTCGTACAGGAAAATGGGCAGTGGAAAATAGTTCAGGTTTTCGTCCGCCCTCCCTCCATTGGGCCATAAGCCCCATACTTCGAGGCTTTGACTCAGCCATCGTTTAACTTACTAAACCTCTCGCATAATTCATTCCCTGCCCTTGCCCCTGCCCTTGCCCCTGCCCTTGCCCTTGCTCCTACAGTTTTTTTCGGGCCGGGGCAGGGAAATGAATTATCCTAAAAACGGCAGTTGAAGCCGGCAAATTGACGCAACCTTTTGAGCTATAACTGCATCCGCCAAATGTCGCCTTCACCGTTTGGGAATGATCGACATTTGGCGGATGCAATTCTAACTCAAAATCTTGCATCACTTCGCCAACTTGAACTGCCGTTTTTAGGATTATGCGAGAGGTCCACTGTTGTACACTTCCTTACTCACCTGATCGTTACCCACAAGTTGCAAGGACAATTCAACGCAAAGAAGCAAAAGCGCTGAGATTCAAAGGAGGGCAATGGTTATTTGTCGCCCCTTTATAATTCCTTAATATTTGTTATTTAAAATAAAAACAAAAAAACAATTATTAAGTTGGTAAAAATGAATTTAGGATTATTTGTTCTTTGCCAGAATAATCTGGCCCTGTTTAAAAATTTTGCATCTCTTCAAGAGAATGAGAAAAGGGCATGGTCTAAAAAAATTTTTCTAGCCATAGAAGAACCTTTCAAGGCTTGTGGTGCACTCTCTGATGAACTAACCTTTGTCGAAAAAACAATTTTAAACATAAATAAAAATGTTTATGTATTTTTTTATAGAGAACGAATTGTAAAATTATCGGAAAAAATTCTCACCGAGCAGCTGAACAATCTCTCAGCAAAAAAGCGAGAATTTTCCCTTTTTATCGAGAAAACACCCAGAGAGCAAGCCGCTCAAGCGCTGTTTTTATCACTTGCCCACTCTCCCGATCAGTTATCTCTCTTTCAAGAGCAGCGTACCCTTGTAGAGCGAAGCATTTTAAAAATAAACCCCAAATTATATTGCGTTTTATATAAAGAAAATATAACAGAAATTTTTAGTGACATTGTTAACTTTTTACAGAGGCACCATCCTACTGATCCGAATGGCAGCACGGCCGCACAGGCCACGTTCACTCCTGCGGACAGAATTCCGGTCGAGCAAGAGGCCTCAGGTAGTGCACCCGGCGACAAGGAAATAGGACTACTATCTATTGCCGAGGCCGAGGAGCTGAAAGCATCAGATAGGAGTCTCGTAGCCGACGAAAAACTGAATATGGCCGCTGCGCAGACCTCTTCAGAGCTCCTACCTAGCGAGCTAGTAAGTAGCGGGAGCGGGCTAGTCTCCTGGCCTAATCGAGAAATCGTTTGGCAGGAGATTGAATGCTTGCAAAAGGAATTTTGTTCTCAAGATGAAAAGAAAAAGAGTATTTTTGTGCGTTATCGTTGGTTAGAATTAGAAAAGAAAAATGATCTCTCCTCTGAACGCTATGCATTACTCTCTTTAGATATTTTAAAATACGTTTTAGACACATTAAAACTGAATGAACAAGAGCTGCAAGAATTGCGAAATATAGAGACAAACGGCCTTTCCTCTACGAAAAAGCAACGAATCCCTAAATACTCTTTTACCCAATTTTGGAGCTTGCTCACCATTGCTGCCGCACGGGGCCGCTCAGAATGCATTCTTGATTTGCTCAAAGCAGGAGTAGATCCCAATCAGCAAGATACTTACGGAAACACAGCGCTGCTTTGGGCTGTTGCTAATGCCCAAGTGGGGTCTGCTTTACGTCTACTCGAGTTACAACTAAGCTATAAGATCGATTGTGACATAGCCGATTGGAGTTATGACAGGATGATCCCGCTGCAATTAGCAATAAAAAAAGGCAGAAGACAACCGCAGTGGGATGAGCTTGTGTTTCGGCTAACAGAAAAGACGAAAAATATTAATTATCAAGATAGACACGGAAATACGGCTCTCCACTGGGCATGCCTGAGGCGTGAGAAGGTATGGGCAGAAAAGCTCCTCGCTCATGGAGCGGACTTTCAGATAAAAAACAAAAGAGGAGAAACTCCAGAGACGATGTGGGAGAAGGGGTCTAAAGAAGCAGAGCTACTGGTAGAAAAATGCGCAATAGCGATTTCATTTGATGAGGCGGAGAGAAATCGACAGCCAGGCAAGTGTCCTTTACCCTTTGCAAGGTTTTGAAAAATTTCATATTGCTCATCTTGCCCATTCTGATAATAGAGGGAGTTGCAAAACTCGCTTTGGAGGCAAAATTTGATGATTGTGCCCTTGGTTTGATCTCATTGCAAATTGACATATCCGGCTGAGGATAGGCAATTTGCGATGAGCGCGAACCAAGGGCACAAGCGCGAATTTTGTCCCAAATTGGAGTTTTGCAACTCCCTCAATAAACTGGTTTCAAAGAGCCCCCAAATTAATGTCAGGATGGGCAAGATGAGCAGGATGTAGTAATAAAGGTTTCGGCATGGTTCTTGATCATCCTCTGTTACCCGTACTATAATTGCACCCTCAAGCCTTCCGTTTCTTGCCTATTTTCTTCTGAGTTGTTAGTCTAAAAACAGCTTTATGCCCTAAGGGCTAGTGGCTCGTGGGGAGTTTTTCTTCCTACACCGCTTGAAAACAGTGGAATGCAGCGCAATGCTGGGGCCAAAGAGGAGGTGTTTTTACGCATTATATAGCCCGATACCATGACCTTTAAGCGCTTTAAAAAATGTTATTATGCCGACTTCTAGTCGGGACTAAGTGAAAAATTAGAGAACGCTGGCCTTGAGTGAGCCAGGATTACAGGAAGACATTCTACTGAGGGGGTGATGTGCCCTCCCACTGCACATCTCACTGATATTGCCGAGAAGGCGATAAGAGGCAATGATGTCATCCATCTGTTTTTTATCGAGACAACGGACTATCAGCTTGTCCTCAAAGAATATCTTTCTATGCATTATAACCTGGTGCAGCCAGGAGCGTTACTCGCAACTGTCTTTTAAGATAGCTGGAGACCAGTGTGAGTTCCAAATGTTGCTCACTAGCATATGAAGAAGCGAGCGAAGAAGGTGCCGGTGAGGATGAGCTTCACCAAGGTATTTCATCATCGGCATCTTCCTGCGCTACTCATCGCAATAGCCACTATTATTTGAATCAAGAAAGTGATGGCTTCTCTTTAAAGAAGACCTTCTCTATTCGCGGTCAAATCACCGTTTCCTTTTGAGGAATTCCCAGCAGCGGCCATCTTAACAGGATGGCCGCACTATTCCTCTCCACGAAAAATTATCAGGGCATCTCTTTTTACTAATAAAAACGAATTTTACAACTCCTTGTGCTCAAACATGCTCTCAAAATTTTATGGAAAAAATGCCAAAAAGGGCAGCAATTCCCGCTGCAAAAAGGGCAAGCTTAGCAATTAAATGGGGTTATGCGAGAAGTCTATTGGGAGTTGATAAGGGGAGGGAAGTTATTTAAACTCGGGCCCTAGTGAGGATAAGGGCGTAGACGTTCACGGCAGTAGGAGGCATACTGGAGCAACTTGAAGAGGGAGTTGCAAAACTCCAATTTGGGACAAAATTCGCGCTTGTGCCCTTGGTTCGCGCTCATCGCAAATTGCCTATCCTCAGTCGGATATGTCAATTTGCAATGAGATCAAACCAAGGGCACAATCATCAAATTTTGCCTCCAAAGCGAGTTTTGCAACTCCCTCTGAAAATTAGCGATTTGGGTTAGGACTCGACTTTGCAACTTTTCTGGGCGAAGATTAGACCTCTTTCGAAATTCCATTTGGTTATTAAAATGGCCCTTTTTGGGATCTTTTCCGTTAAATTCTTCGACCATATGTACGCATATGCTCTCAAAATTTCTCGAAAAAGCTGCCCAAAAATTGCTCATTTTTCTAATCAAAGCAAATTTCGAAAGAAGTCTATTCTCTCTGGAATCTTCGCCCAGAAAAGTTGCAAAGTCGAGTTATAGTTCCAGTCAAATGAAAAGCGTGAGAAAACTTTGCGAAAGCTCCCGCGGTTGAACGATCGATTCAACCCCGGGGCTTTGGCGCAGTCGAATCATTTCACTTATTGCTTTCCAGTCCCTAAGAGGGTGTCTGGAAACTATAATTGCTCCTGTCCATTAAAACAGTCGCTCATTGCGTGTTTTATAGGTGACTGCTATGGCCGCTGTGCCCCTGGGCATTTTGCACTGCTAAAGCCACGACAGCGATAACAGCTATCGAACCTAAGGCAATTGCCGGAGTCAGCGTAGGAGCTCCGCGGCTTTCCACATAGCCATTGCCATTAGCATCAGCCATATGGTTAGGTTGAGCCTCTACGGGGACGCCGGAGATTACTGCAATTAAGAGTATAGAGGCCAATAATTTTTTCAATAGTTTCATGAGCATACTCCTCTTTCTGGTAATGGTTAGAATATGTGATCTTCAATTTTTATGTATGACAGAAAGCGCCTTTTCTAGCAATTCTTTTGTTATTTTTCAGCCATTTTCGCGATAGCCAACGAGCGCATGGCTGCATAAAAATCCTTATAAAAAGCAGAAAACTCACTTTTCAGGGCACTGACAGTCATTATATATATAACATTTTCTCTAAATAAAATAGCATGCATCATCTTTACTTCACCCCACTCCGTACGCATGTCCACTTGGGAGAGGTTCGCCTCGCCTGCGGCTGTGCAAATGGTTCCAAGGCTTTTCCAGGAAAATCCGCCATTGTTATTTATCTTCTTCACAATCTCTAAATAGTTCGTTAGATTGCCGAAATACTCTTCGCTGGCCAGATTGATCGAAGGGGGGTAAGCATGCTTTCCTTTTCCTACCACCATAATGTGGACGTGAGGAGGTAGAGATTGCTTTTCGGCAAGACGCCAGCCTAAAGGGGGGGCGAAAGCAGCGATAGGCGATTGAGTAGGCTCTTCAGCTCTCGATTCTAAAGGAATTCCTAAAGAGAAAAGAGAGCATAGAGAGACCAAAAGTAGGCGAGCGGGCATATTTTATTCCAAATGAAGTTATACTGTGGGGCGATGAAATTTTGCGTTTTGAGCGCTCCACAGTATATGCAAGAGCTCTAATGGTCAAAGTCCAGGTGTATAGCAGATGCCGTTATTGGTTGCAAGTTTGTAGTTAACTGTGCAGCAATTCCCCATGATTTCAAACAGCGTCTAAGGATATGCTGTAAGCGCATATGTTCGTCTTCATTATGTTATGAGCTTTGTGCATTGTTCTGGAAAAAAGCCACACGTTTGCGAATAGGTTTTTTGGAGGGCCGTTCGCAGCTATTTGAAGAGGGCGTTTCAAAATCATGGGGAATTGCTGTTAACTGTGCAGCAGTTCCCGCTGGATCATAAACAAAACAGCGTGAGCAGGATAGGCAGGATAATAGAGACAAAATTTATGCGATTTTCAGTAAAAAACAAATAATCTCGCAACATCCTGTAATCGGTCACGGGGGGTAGCCTTCTTCAGGATAGTGTTTAGAGGGTGTAGAGGCAAGAAATTAGCCGAAATTAATAGCCTTTTAGCTATTAATGAGGATAATTTCGAAGTCTATGCGCCTCTAAATCACATCCTGAGAGGGATAGACCCCCGTGACCGATTACAACATTCTGCACATCATGCCCATCCCGTTCTTTTTCTCTTTTCCCATTTAAGAGCTTGTCTAAATACGAATAACGAGGTACATCCAGAATTCGATACTACATTTGGTGAACTTGGGCTAGTATGGTATAACGTTAGTATTTAGAGGGTGTCTGGAAATTATAATTTCCAGACACCCTCTTAGGATTTTATGAGATTTTCTGTCGACAAGGAACATCGGCATCAATTTGAGCAGGAGCGCATGATTGAGTTCGACTCGCTTATGAAGCCCTCTCTTATTACAGATGTCAACAAAGCCATCGACCAGGCCTTGGCTCGCCGGCTTGCCATTCCAGCTTCATTACTTGGTTGTGAGAGGGCAGAGTGCATAATGGCACATGGGCGCGACCTATGGCGCGACGCAGAGCCTGTCCGCCATCTCGCTACACAATATGCCCTGGCCAAAGCTGCTGCAGAGCTGCTACTTGTACAAGGATCCATGCGGCTAGGTTATGATCAACTATTTATAGCTCTTGATGAGCCCCCGCAGGCGGGGGCGCAAGTATCGTATTTTCGCCCGAATGGTCAACATATCTCTCTAGAAGATATCAGTTGTGTTCAGGGTATATTAGGTGCTGTTATGCTCTGCATCCAAGCTCCTATAGCGGTATCTATTATTAATATGCCCACCATTTTTTCCCATGTCGCAGGCGCTGGTGTTTTCTTCGCTCCCGACTTGCCTATCGATTGGAATGCCTTGACGAGGCAACGAGGAGGGCGTCACCTGCTTATTGCTTATACCCATGAGAGCAGTGTGTATATCCGCCAGCAGGAAGACCCTTGTTGCCATGTGTTGAAAAAATGGGGGATGACTTTTGGAGACCGCCTCACTGAAAAAACCCACCCTACTATTTTAAGGTCTCATTGTTAGATCCTGGTATAACCAGCTATGGAGTCAAAAGAACATAGCGTCTCAACAGAGGTGAAATCGAGGCCTACGTCGGCAAGGCGATGGAGTAGCTCAGCGATATGCCGATGAGAGATCCCCTCGGAAGGCGTTGTTAGCAGATAGCGACAGCACCAGTTGTCGACACAAAAAGTCTCGTGCATGCCATGCGGCCAGACCCTGGTGCCCCTATTCCTAATCATACTGAGCTCAAAAGGGAGGGGGTCGATTTTTTTCAGCTGCTCCATAAGCCCTTCTAAAGAGCCTTCTCTGTAGATAAAAATATCTACGCCTTCAAGCTGCTTTGGCACTCTGATCTTTTCTTGGTATTTGGCTTGCTTTTTCTGCTGCTGATGAGGAGCAGCATATTCGACCTGCTTGAGCTGCTGCGGCGTAGCTCCCAAACGCTCTACCACTGCCTCAGCAAATTCTTTAGTCCCCACCTGTTTCTTGCTCAATCGGTCTGTGAAAATGTCGTAGGTATGTAAGCCATCTTCTAAGGTTGTAAGCCATGCATTGTGAATGCGTTTGGCTACTTCAGGCTGGCCAATATGTGCTAGCATTAAGACAGCGGCGAGCAGTAGCCCCGAGGGGTTGGCAAGATTTTGACCAGCGCGCCGTGGAGCTGACCCATGAATAGCTTCAAACATTGCCCCCTGGTCTCCAATATTTGCTGAACCAGCAAGCCCTACGGAACCGGCGATTTGGGCGGCGACGTCGGAAAGAATATCGCCATAGAGGTTTGGCAATACGAGAACATCGAAAGCCGTAGGAGTATCGGCAAGCTTGGCCGCGCCGATATCTACGATCCAGTGTTCATTTTCTATAGAAGGATATTGCTGGGCAATCTCATCAAATACCTTATGGAATAATCCATCAGAGAGCTTGAGAATATTATCTTTAGTGAAGCAGGTGACTTTTTTGCGTTTATGAGTCACAGCATAGTCGAAGGCATAGCGAATGATCTTCTCAGAGGCAGGACGTGTGATCACTTTCAAAGCATGGTATGTATCTGGCGTCTGGTGGTATTCTATGCCTGTGTAGAGATCTTCTTCGTTTTCTCGAATGATTACTACATCCATTCCAGGATGTTTCGTTTTGATGATGGGATAGTAAGAGATACAGGGGCGCACATTGGCATAGAGGCCCAGGGAGGTGCGGATGGTAACGTTAAGGCTTTTGAAGCCGCCCCCTTGTGGCGTCGTAATAGGCGCTTTGAGAAGGGCCTCTGTATGGCGTATTGTCTCCCATGTTTGTGCAGTAATTCCCTCTTTAATACCCTGTAGATAAACTTTTTCCCCTATTTCGATGCGATGGATATCCAAAGCGGCACCAGCCTGGGCAAGAATATGTAAGGTTGCTGCCATGATTTCTGGGCCAATGCCATCGCCTTCGGCCACTGCTATAGGAACTCTTTTTCCAACCATATTGCCCCTCCCAAACCCTTTCCCTCACCATTGAGGTTGAGAGGGAGTTGCAAAACTCCAATTTGGGACAAAATTCGCGCTTGTGCCCTTGGTTCGCGCTCATCGCAAATTGCCTATCCTCAGCCGGATATGTCAATTTGCAATGAGATCAAACCAAGGGCACAATCATCAAATTTTGCCTTCAAAGCGAGTTTTGCAACTCCCTCTTGAGACTAATCATTTAGCCATTTAAAATCCAATTAAGGACGAACAAGGAGAGAGGAATGCTGAGGGAGTTGGTGGAAAAGCAGCGCAGCTATTTTTCCCATTTTTGGGATGAGCTCGATATAGAGGCTGCAGAACAACTGCTCTCTCGTCTGCTAGCCTGCGAGGGCGCCCTTGTCTTTTCCGGCATAGGAAAAAGTGGCCTAGTAGCCAAAAAGATAGCCCTTACCATGACTTCGACGGGGACTAAGGCTTTTTTTCTCTGCCCTACCAATGCGCTCCATGGCGATATCGGCATTGTCGCTCCCCAAGATATCTTCATTATGCTGAGCAAAAGTGGCGAAAGCGAAGAGCTACTTCACCTGGTGCCTTTTTTGCGCAACCGCTCCATCCCTATCATCTCGTGGATATCGCGACCCCATTCGCGCCTTGCTAAAGCCTCTGACATGGCAATTCTTCTGCCCGTGGCCAGAGAGATGTGTCCCTTTGATCTTGTTCCCACCACCTCTACGGCTGTGCAGCTAATTTTTGGCGACATGATGGCCATAGCGCTTATGTCACAGCGCAACTTCAGTTTAGATCAATATGCTTTGAATCATCCTGCAGGGAGAATCGGAAAAAGGATAACCATGCGGGTGACGGATCTTATGCTCACTGGCATACATATCCCCATATGCACCCCCCGCGACCGGCTAGTCGACACCCTTGTCGAGCTATCGGATAAACGCTGTGGGTGTATTCTCATCACGGATCCTACGCGCAAGTTGCTCGGCATCTTTACCGATGGCGATTTGCGGCGTTCTCTTCAACAATTGGGATCGCATGCTCTGGAAAAACCGATGGAAGAGCTGATGACTATGGCGCCGCGCACTATAGCCGCACAAGCTCTAGCCTGGGAAGCTTTGCAACTTATGGAAGAAAATCAGCAGCGCCCCATCTCTGTTCTTCCTGTCATCTCCGAGGAGCAGATACTCATCGGCCTCATCAAGATGCATGACTTGATACAATCGGGTATATGAGAGAGGCAATTGCAAAACTAAAGTGCCCTGATTTTTAGGGCATTTTTTGCGCCTAGCGGTGCTTCACCTAGCGATTTTGGCCATTTTTCACACTTCAAATGGCTACATTCGAAGTTCTGACAGCTAAGCCTTCATTGACAATATTTACTTCCCTTTCTATCTTGCAAAACTAGGCGAGCAGAACCATTTATGTCTCTGCTCGCTGAAGTCTCGCACCATATTATGGGGGCTTAAAATTTTTTTTTATGAGGTAGCTTATGTCTCTAACTACAAGGCCATTTTGGGGTTTCTCTAAATCCCGTTCTAGTGGCTCGCTGCCCTCCCTTTGGGAGCAACTCGAAGACCAGATGGAGGACTTGGCTGGGGATACCAGAGGGGTGCATGTATGGGAAGACGATCAAAACCTTGTCGTCGAAGTACCTGTGCCCGGCGTCGAAGCGAAAAATATCAATGTGACATTTAATAAAGGTGTGCTGTGGATATCAGCAGAACAGCGCGAAGAAGACAATGAGAAGCAAAAAAATCGCCACTACTATGTCAGCAGCAAGCGTTCTTACTCCTGCAGAATAGCCCTTCCTACGCAGGTAGATGAAAGACAAGAGTCTTCTTCAGAACTGCGCAATGGCATGCTCGTCATCACTTTTAAAAAAGAAGCCCAAGCGCAAGCGAAGAAGATTGCTGTGAAGTCAAAAAATTAAAATACGCAAAAACATGCACAGGTTAAAACCTGTGCAAACAAGCGCAGGCTAAAGCCTACGCTACATAAACAGACGGCTATTGGTTTAATTTCGTGCAGCGGGTAGCCTACGCTACCTGCTGCACGAAATTAAACCAATAGCCCCTATCCTGACATTAATTTGGGGGCTCTTTGAAACCAGTTTATTATCAGAATAGGCAAGATGAGCAGGATGAAAATGCAGAGGACAAGCGTTACCTGCGTTTGAACCATACCCAGAAGTCGACTTTCTCGCCTTCCCACATGGGTGTGCATGAATAATCCTCCAATAGAGGTAAGGTTATGGGTGAGCAGAGGGCCTTTCCATTCATCGCACTTAACGAGCGCGAGAAAAAACCGAGGAAGCGCGGTATCACGGAGATTCGCGGTCCCTATTACACGCCAATGGGTAAGCGCTATCTAGAAGACATTTTGGAAACGATGGGGGAATATGTAGATGCGCTCAAATTTGCTGGAGGATCATTTACCATGATGCCCAGCAGGGCTGTCAAAGAATTGATCGACATATGCCATGCCCACGGTGTACTCGTCTCTACAGGCGGCTTCATCGAAACCGTTCTGACAAAAGGCGCAGATCTCGTAGGCAAATATATTCAAGAGTGCCGCTCTCTTGGCTTCGATATTATCGAACTCTCGACAGGATTTATTACTCTTCCCCATGATGACCTGCTCAGGCTCGTGGAAAAAGTAAATAAAGCAGGGCTCAGGGCTAAGCCAGAGGTCGGCATACAGTTTGGCGCTGGGGGCACCTCAACAGTCGAGGAGCTGGCGGCCGAAGGTCAACGCGATCCAAAATGGGCCATTCAGTTGGCAAAGAGAGCGCTAGAAGCTGGCGCTTATATGATTATGGTGGAGTCGGAAGGCATTACGGAGAGCGTGGCCCACTGGAAGACAGAGGTGCCGGCCCAATTTGTGAATGAGTTGGGATTAGAGAAAGTGATGTTTGAGGCTGCTGACCCCCCTGTTTTTGAGTGGTATATTAAAAACTACGGCTCTGAGGTCAATCTTTTCGTCGATCATAGCCAAATTGTCCATCTGGAATCGATGCGTTCTGGCGTTTGGGGAACTAAGAGCATGTGGGGAAGGGTCGTTACTTATAAGGAGTAACTGTTCAGCCCCCTTACATCGTGCCCGTGCCCGAATTGGTCGATGTTTGAGCCCACATTCCGCGGGTTGCCTGCGGCTCCGAGGATTTTCTTTAGCAGTCAACAAATAAAAAAACATTTTTTGGTTCATCCGGTTTTGGAAAAATATATGCGAGCGCAGCTTAACCCGCGGAATGTGGGATGTAAGGGGGTGTGAACAGCTTCACGGCTTACCTCCATTTTATGAGCAGTTACGAATTTAGCACGAACCTAATTCTCAATTAATTAGATTCGTGCCGCTTGTTATAGTCTTTCTTGGAAGTCTCTGGAATCGCATTTGAATGTATCACAGAGCAAGTTTTTCGATTTATTTCGAAGGGCATACTTCCTGCTGCTCCCGAGAAATAAAGCGAAAAAATTGCCTGTGAGACAGTTAAAGGCGATTCCAGAGACTTCCAAGAAAGACTATAAATTCGCTATTGTGTAACTGCTTTGCGAACTGCCTCGATAGCGGCCTCTCGGTCTTTTAGTGCAAAGTTGGCTTTTGCAGCCATGCCACCAGCTGTAATTCCAGCTTCTTGGATAATCTTTAATACATTTAAATCTTTTTTATAAGTTGCAATGGAAACAGCGGCTTGCATCTTGCCTTCAATGAATACATTTGTGCCACTCAATACAACAACAGGGCTTGTTTTATAAGCTTCGCTAAAGATAGCTGTAGCATCATGACGGCCAATCGTGCAATCATAAAGAAAAATTCCATCTCCTAAATTGTCGCCTGAAGTTAAGATTTTTGGTAGGTTGTCCTGCATTTCAACATATTCATTCATCCAACTTTGGATTTTTGCGTCAGGAGCATCATGATGTGCCATATGCTGTACAACATAGGGGCGACGACTGGGATCGCTCATATTCGATTTAGTGCAATTATTGAAAATTTCACCAAACTGCGTATTAAAATTCATCTGATCTGCCTGATCTCCGGCGTACAATAAGGCCTTTGTGTGAGAATCTGCCGACTCGTCGAGTGCTTTACTTAAGACTGCACAACTACTGCTATACTTTGTTCTATCTTTTGGCTTAATAGTCAGCTCATTTTTGCTATGACCAGACCGCTCTAGCACTTCTCCCCACGCTTTTTTGCCGTGCTCATCCGCAATAAAAAGAATCATATGACCAGATCTATAGATTTTGTTCACGAAATCTACTGTTAGTTGTTGATTTGGTGTTGAGCCTTCATTATTGACCCCTAGATCGATAAAACCAACTTTACTGTTTTGTGGCCATTTTGAGACATCAATGCTGTTAACTTGAAAAGCCTGAGTAAAAACGACTTGAACGTTTGGATTTGAAGAATGGCGAATACAGGCCGCTGTTCCAGCCATTCCATCAACGCTACCAACAGCAACTATGATATTGACTCCTTGAATTGGACTTGCACTTATCATATTCATAGCTAGATTTCCTTTATGTATTTTTTGATTTTTCGATTATTGATTTCCAGTAAAGAGAAAGTTTAATACGTGAAGATTATCGGGCACGGGCACGATGTATAAGGGGGTGTGGACAGTTACTCCTGACACGCCACTATCCACCTTATAGGTCCTGGTATAAACTTGTTATCATAATTAAACTCCTTTTAGAAGGCATTTATTTGTAACCCGGAACGAGATTCGAAATCTCGCGATATGTCCAACCGCCGCAATTTGAAATTAGCCCGGCATAAGGTGTTAGAGCTTCCAATATGCGATACTCTTTACTATCTTTACTCATTCTCGCTACCTTGACCAGACGATCCAGGTATTGATCCGTTGGACAACTCCCAGAGGGGGGTGGAATTTTATTTTCGGTGACCTTAGGAATGAAGTAGCTATTCGTTGAAGGATCTTTGATCGGCCAACAAGAGTTGCTAATTTCATTTTCTAACTGCCAACTTAAAATTTTGCCATCATTTATAGGAATGGGCAGAAATTTTTGTTCTCCTTGTTTTTCTCCGTAGTAAAGAGGGAAGCCAAATCTAAACCAGTGGTAGTGAAGTATTATGTCTTTCTGGAGAAGTCCTTGCGTCAGCGCTACGCTCTTTACCTTTTCAGCAACCTCTTTGTATTTCCCTTCACCTAATGCATTTCCTTCTTGATGCCACCATTCAAGGAACTCCGTTCGAGCTGATTCACAGGCAGAATTTTTATCTATCGTCATAGTCATGATCTCTATCTCAAAAAAAAATTTCTAAACTATAGAGGGAGTTGCAAAACTCCAAATTGGGACAAAATTCGCGCTTGTGCCCTTGATTCGCGCTCATCGCAAATTGCCTATTCTCAGCCGGATATGTCAATTTGCAATGAGATCAAACCAAGGGCACAATCATCAAATTTTGCCTCCAAAGCGAGTTGTGTAACTCCCTCTATACGTCTTTTGTCTGCATGATCCAAGCTTGCACGCTATCATAAATATACCTTATAGGTCAAACTAAATTCTTTAGTGCAGCTTAGAGGGTAGATGAATTGTTTTGACCACGAAAAATTGGATGTTGACAAAAATGGCGTGCGGTCTAAATTAAATTGGGCGCGGGCTCGTTCACGATTTACCCCACATTTTATGAGCTCTCACCTTTAGCTGGAAGTCATTGAATCTTAACATTTATAGGTGTTTATGTCTCTCATATCAAACGATTTTCCAGGTGCGTCTTATTTAGCGCGTTTGAAAGCTTATACAGATAATCCTACACCTGTAAAGGGAATAGATTTTGTCTGTCCTCTGGCTCTAAAAGCATTGGAAAGGCTTAAAGATAGTAATGCAAGCGAGAAGACCATTAAGTTGGATAATGACTTAAATCTCGATGATAATATGGATGAAGTTTGGATTAGTGGTATCCAGAAAGCGGCAGAAAACCTGCCTCCAGAAGTAATTGAAAAACTATCCAGTATTTTCAATACGTTCCTACAGGGCAAAGAAGATACAAAAAATGAATTAGCTGCACTATTAGTTAAAATAACTCATGAAAACAGCGTTGATTTATTTAATATTTTTGAAGAAGCTTTAAGCGGTTGTGGAAAAATAGTTGAGAAATTTAAAGCAAGCCTTAAAAATATAGTTAATTTATCGATTAAAATTGAACTTTGTAATGAACTTTTAATCTGGATTAAAAAGGTTGAGTTTAAACGAATTTCTATAATTTATAAACATCACGAACTACTTCCTTTTTCATCTGTACCAATAGGATTAAATAAAGCAAAAAAGGATGAGATTTATGATTTAAAAATGAAATATTTCAATCTTACTAAAGAAAATGATCAAACAATTTACTCGAATGAGTTTTTTTTAAACTTCTACAAAAAGACATGTGAACTATTTTGGGAAGAAGAGGTTAAAGCATTAATTGAATCTAATGAAATTTGTTACGCACAAAAAATATCCCTACAAGAAGAAGAGGCTAAAGGGTTATTAAGCATTAATGAAAAATATGAAATCCTGTTTAAGGAAGAGAAAGAGCAGCAAGCTCGAAGAGAGGAAGCTTTCAAGATCCAGCGTGAGGTCGAAAGGCAAAGAGAAACTAAACTAAAAGAACAGGTAGAGGTGCAAAATCGTGCAGTTGAGGCAATTCAAGAGCAAGTACTCAACTTACAAAATCGACAGCCAAATCGCAATTCATTGGATGAAATAAATAGGCTGATGCTGGCCTTAGAACAAAAGCAGAATAATAAAAATAAAAAATGTGTTGTCATGTAAAATGAAGGCTTGATTCTTTGGCTGTGTTCACCGAAATTGACGAGTATAGAGGCACTGTTCACCTTTTCGGTCAGTTTTATGCCGTCCTTTCAGGACTCAATGATTTATCGACGTTACCCGGGCCTCACGGCCTGGGCTATGGGATATCGGCCTTTCAGGTCTGGGAGGAGGCTTTTTATAAAGCCCGAAGGGCTGGCATCCCATAGCCCAGTCTCCCTATGACTTCGTCGTGTTTATCTGTAAATAACACGATCAAATTAGTTCAGTTTTTAAACCGCTACCCATAAAAGCTACTGCTCTGCAAGAAAAAATATTTAGAAGGTTCTCGCATGTCTACTTCAGTGGGGAATAGGTAAGGCGATAGTGAAGGCGGTATAGGAGTCTTCTTGGGAGCGAAAAGAGAGCTCGCCTTTGCAGCGGTGGGTGATAATATCATAGCTTGTAGAGAGGCCAAGGCCATGGCCACTACCTGGGGGTTTTGTGGTAAAGAAAGGGAAAAAGACCTTTTCTCTCAGGTGCGTAGCGATGCCCACCCCATTGTCTTGAATGGTAATCTCTATCCAATCCTTCCTCGCTTCTGAAGTCACTATTGTAATCGTTGGGGTGTAGGCTATTCCAACAGCTTCTTGCTTCTTCTGCATGGCATAACAGGCATTATCCAGCATATTTAGTAGAGCGTGGCGCAAATCGGGGTAGTATGCTGTAGAGTGTCTCTGCAGGGTGCAGCCAAGTCGCACAATGTGCAAGGAGGTATCGCTTTGTGCGGCGAACAGTCTTTCGCTCCAAGCGATGACCTCTTCTAGCAGTCCTTCCACGTTCCTGGGTAAGAATGTGCCTTCTTCGGGGGAAAAGTGAAGCATGTCGATAACAGCTTGGGCTCGCAAGCTATGTTCGCGTATTTTCTGCACATTTTGCTGCAGAATCCCTACAGAGCTGAGGAGTTCTTCCCCCTCTAATCCCCAATTGTGGAGTTGACGCAGAGGTTCTTCAGCTTGTGCTACGAGGATATTGATGTGGGAGAGGGGAGCATGGATCTCTAGGGAGACATCTTGTGCTAAAGAGCCAATGGTAGTCAGCTTTTCCTGTTCGATAATTCTCTGTTGTATTTGTTGTGTCTGTTCGAAGGCCAGCTGCAGCTGTTCATTCTTTCCCTGTAGTTCCCGCGTGCCTTCTTCCACTTGCTGTTCTAGCTTCTGAGTATAATTTTCCAGACGCCCTTGGAATGTTTTGAGCTTATTTGTCACTTCAGATAGGCGTGTGCATAGCAAGATATTTTCTATGGTCATAGCTCCATGAGGTATTAGTAGGCGTATAAAGGAGAGTTCTTTTTTTTGAAAAATGGGGGGGCACTCGGTAAAGTAAAGGAGAAAAGAAGAGGAAGCTCCATGAAAAATCGGCAGGCACAGATCCCAAAGAACAGCCCCTTCAGGCGGGGCAACAGTAGTGCTATGGGGATAACTCAGCAACTGGTGATGAGAGACAGCTCTGTCGAAGAGATCCCATAGAGGAGAGGAAAACTCTTTTTGGTTGGGGTTAGCAAGGAAGGCAGAATTATCCGAGTAGGTGTGAGCTAGAGTAATCCATTGTTGTTTCTCTTTTGTGAGCAAGGTGATTTGTTTGCTCTCCATTTGGTCTTTGGCAAGCAGTAACAAGGCGGGGATGCTAGATTCCTCCCATTTATAGGAGGCGAGAAGTTCCGCAGCCTGCTGCAACGTATGCAGCTCTGTTAGCTCGTTTGCGACCTCTTCTTGCGAGAGGCGGAGGCTGTGGGTATAGGGGTGTTTGAGGGAATAGGCCGTTTGTGTCTCTGGGCGACGTGCAGTAAGCCATGTGGGGTATAGCTTTTCAAGCTGTTTCAGCTTTGCCGTACAGCCCCAGCGGTAGTAGCAGTAATGTGCCTCACGCAGATGGGCGGCAGCAGCATAAAGGATGTTTTCTTTGAAGAAGAGGAGGGCGAGTTGCTCATTAGCGAGAGCTTCGTCTAAAGTAGATTCTTCTTTTTGGGCCAGTTGGAGGGCTTGATTGAACAGGCGTTCTGTCTCTGTTATAGACCTGTGGAGCCAGGCGCGCTGGGCTTCTAAGAGGGTATAGCGTGCGCCATAGTTTGCTGGGCATAGGGAGCTCCATTGGCGAAAGCGGCGCAAAGCAAGGTGTAGGGTATGCCATAGAAGGCGATCGTGCTGTCCCATTCTCAGCAGGCATGCTGCCGTCATGGCGTGAAAAAAAAGCACTTCTGCTTCGCGCGGCATGGTGGTGATGCATTCTCTATTATCTTTTGAGGACTCATAAAGCTGCCAAGCGGCATTATACTGTCCGAACAGAAAGAGCATCATCCCCTCATAGGAGACATAAATCTGATAGGAAATGGGCTGAGTGGGGTCGTTGTGCAGAAGCGCTGCAAAAGCTACCTCATCGGAAGAGGGATAGAGCAATCGCTCTTCGCCTTGTGGACTTTGTAAAAGCTCACATAGCCTTTCTTGGATGAGATTTTGATTGATGATGATAGGGTTTTTGGAAAGAGCGACCTCTTCGCGATATTTTTCCACGTAGGAGGCTGCCTGTCCGATTTTTTTATAAAAAATTCCATCGAGAAATCCATATTGGGCAATTATGTAAGAGAGAAAAAGAGCATCATTGCACGCCATACCAGCTAGGTGGCTGGCATCGAGATAGTGTTTGCATTGTTTTCTGGGATGAATCCAATGGCTCAAAAGCAAGCTGGTGACAAAGTTGGTACGGCAGCGGTAGACATCGCTATCGAAACGATTTGCTAAGTAAACGCTCAACTCACCAAAAGAGAGCGCCTTGCGATAGGCGCCAAACACTGTGGCAATGCTAACGGCATAAGCAGTGTAGGCAAAGCTTGAGGGGGCGCAGTTGCCTTTTTTCAGCGACAGCTCGATCATCATCAAGCTGAGCAGGCATAGCAAAGGCTTATTAATGATAAAACATGCAGGGCAAAGGGCTCCGAAGTGTTCTAGTAAGAATAAAGCGGTAGTATCTTTCATAGGAGGAAGCTGGTAGAGCTTGCGCAGTCCTTTTTTTCTCAGATAAAAAGTACTGCGCAACAGGCGCAAGAATATCAGCCATTTAGGCGGATTCTCTGGTAGGTCGATGCCAAATAGGCGCAAGCACTCTAACCCCGTGGCTATCGCCTCTTTATGACGGGAGCAGTTAGTGTAGTAGTTGACTTTCCAAGTATAGAGGCGTCCTTTGTCTAAAGGGCTATTCGCATGGCTTAAAATAATGTTTGAAAGGGGTTCAATCTGGTCTAAACGGCGCATTAAGTAAGATATTTGCGCAGACTCTAAGTAAATTTCGTAGGTGAGCTGATAGTGGCTATTCCAGTAACTTGCATCGAGGAGGTTGCGAGCGATAGTGATATATCTAAAGGCAAGAGGTATATTAGAGACTTGCTTGGCAGCGAGGCTCCCTTGCAAATTGAGCTCTGCCAGCACTACGCGTTCTTCAGCGCTTTGGAAAGTGAGAATCGCTTGATTAAAGTGGAGTAAAATATCGCCAACATTTTCTTTCTGTTGCTGTTTTTTTAATAGATAATTGCCAACGATGCGGTGTATCGAGTGTTTTTCTTCAGCACCGACGAGTTCATAAGCCTTTTCATAGAGAAGGTTGTGAGTAAATTGCATAGAAAAATCTGTCTCAGAAAAGAGGGCATTGGTTAGCTGTTGAAGGGTCTCCGAGGCAAAATGCTTATCGCTTGCTTCGATGAGACCCGCAGTGGCCGCTGGCCATAATATTTTGAGGCAGTGATCTGAAGAAAGCCTCGCCACATGGGAGAGCAGAGATAAGTGAAAGGTAAAGCCTAATTGGGCGCATAGAGCCAATAGAGACCGACAGGGATCTGGTAGATGAGCGATTTTTTTTTGTAAAAGTAGGAAAACGTTTTCTGTTAACGTCTTCTTTCTTACTTGCTCGATATTCCATTGCCAACGATATGCGGAGAAATTGTACCAGACAATTTCTTCGGAGAGTAGCTCTTGGAGAAATTTACCGACAAAAAAAGGGGTTCCCTCTGTTTTGCGCCATACCAACTCCCCTAAATAAGTTACTTCGCTATAGGGGAGGGCAAATAATTCGGAGAAAAAAGAGCAGATTTGTTCAAGGGACAAAGGCTGTAAAGTAAAGGAATCTGAAGGGTAGACATGGGCAAGCTGAGGCAATTGTTGGGAGGAGATGAGCAAAAGGCGCTGACACCCTTGGCCCCTGATAAGCCTACCGAGGAGCTGCAGAGAGTCGCTGTCGATCAGATCTATGTTGTCGATAAGCAATACTACGGGTGCGGTAGCGGTTAGAGCGGTAATAATCCTTTCAATAACTGTATAAGGGGGGCAGTTGCCAGCAGGTGGAGAAGAGGGAGGAGCGCGGTGCAATAGGGAGGCAATTTCAGGAATGAAGTCAATGATCGCCTCTTCGCTGCCTGCACATGCTGTCGCGATAGAGTCCTCTAGCGGCAGCCAAAGGGCCTCTTCGACGCCAGCCACTTGTTTGAAAATATCGCGAAGCAAAAGGCGCAAAGTAGCGCCCGGATCTTTAGCACTATTGCCCTCTTTTGTCCACTCGTTGAGGGCTAAGTAGCAGCTTTTATTAAGTAACAACTGGAAGCAGCGGCGAAGTAGCGCGCTTTTCCCCATTCCTTGCCCCCCTATAAGGGCTATCCAATGCGAGGATCCCGCTAATACCGCATTGAAATAATGGAGCAATGCTGTTTCGATCTGTTTGCGTCCATACAGCTTTTTTGGTGTGAGAGATAAGGGTGTGTAGATGCTTTTTTGAGTCTCTTGTAGTTTTTTTTCCCCACCAGCCTCCAACAGTTCCATATGCCATTGTAATAAGCGGTAGACCTCATTAGCAGTTTGATAGCGCTTTTCAGGAGCTTTAGTTAAACAGTGCATCACTACATCGCTTAAAGACATAGGTAGGTGTGGTGCTATTTCAAACAGGGATCGTGGCTCTACAGCTAGCTGTTGATGTATTAAGGAGAGCGGATTATCGGGGGAAAAAGGGGGGCGACCTGCTATGCATTCATATAAGATAGCCCCTAAAGAATAGATGTCGGTGCGGCTATCTATTACAGCATGGACCCTTCCACTTCTTTCAGGGGCGGCATAAGGGAGGGTAGCCAACGGCAGCGGGGGAGGGGGAAGGCTATCTCCAGGTAAAATCACTTGACTATATTCTGCTAACTTTACTCTTTTTGTTGAGGGGTCAAACAGCAGCTGATCTGTCGCCAAGTAGCCGTGAATGATACCATGGCCATGTAAGCTTTCTATAATATGGGCGAGGTTCATGCCAATGTGCAGAAGAGAGTATAGGTCTATCTGTTTTTGCTCTTTGAGCCAGGAGCGAAGTGATTGACCATGGAAGTCTTCCATGATGAGAAAGGGCACATGTCCTTGTCTCAGCAGCTGTTGAGGTTGAAGGATGCCTTCTAAGTTGTGCCATATTTGGCTGATATGCCACTCTCGCTGCAACTCCTCTACAGCAGCCACTGAAGGGTATTCCTCTTTGAGCACTTTAAGAGTGCGTTTTGAAAGGGATTTTTCATGGACAATCTGAAATATAATTGCCATGACCCCGGTCCAGAGCTTATTTTCCACTGTGTAGTTGAGGATTTTTTCCTGGCTTTTTATCATAAG
>Ga0206859_1027_pt1 | contig 34026 bp, 32 predicted proteins | sample Alteio_BWOrgCont_47_FD_152882 | JGI IMG/M metagenome (GOLD analysis project Ga0206859, IMG submission 152882) | Enriched cells from forest soil in Barre Woods Harvard Forest LTER site, Petersham, Massachusetts, United States -... | ecosystem: Environmental > Terrestrial > Soil > Temperate forest >... | reverse complement strand
AATAAACTATAATAGTTACAAATATAAACTATCGATAGTATCTTTGCGAAACAAATTTAAAATAATTGAAAATGGGTAGGTTAAAAGATAAAGTAGCAGTTATTACAGGGGGTAATAGTGGCATTGGGTTCGGCATAGCCCAGGAATTCAAAAATGAAGGTGCTAAAGGCGTTATTGTCGGCAGAAACCAGGAAACCTTAGACAGCGCTGTGGCTCAACTCGGAGATGATTTTATAGCGATCAACGCCGATGTAACCAACCTTGCCGACCTGGAAAGAGTGTTTGCAGCAACAGCAGAAAAATTTGGTAAAATAGATGTGATTGTAGCCAACGCCGGTGGCGGAGCAGTAGGTACGGTGGCAACTCTTGGCGAAGCCGACTTTGACAAGGCAATTGATTTAAACCTGAAAAGTGTTTACTTCACTGTAAATAAGGCACTGCCCTATATAAACGATGGTGGCTCTATTATTTTGATCGGGTCAAATGCCGCACATCGGGCATATCCGAATTTTACGCTTTATGGTGCTGCAAAAGCGGCTGTGATCTATTTTGCAAAAGGATTTTCAAGCGATCTTTTAGATAGAAAAATCAGAGTTAATGTGATAACTCCTGGTACAACAGATACACCGGCATTTGAAAAGTTTGTTCCCGCAGAACAAATTGAAGCTGTAAAAACACACTTTGCAAGTATAATGCCGATAGGCAGAATCGGGCAACCAGCTGACATTGGTAAAACAGCGGTTTTCCTGGCCTCTGATGATTCTTCGTTCATGCTTGGTGCCGAACTCATCGTTGATGGTGGTATGACCTATTTGTCTAAGTAATTGACATTATCCAAATAAAATAATTTCAAAATGAGTATATCTGAAAACAAAGTAGCTAACTACGCAATAATCGGCTTTGGAAAAATTGGCCAGGCCTTAGCCAACGCGTTTGCCCGCAAGGGCATCGCAGTATCCGTTGCCACCACACGCAACCCGGAGAGCTTTTCATCAGCCGCGGCCGCTATCGGACCCGGGATCATTCCCACCACACTGGCGGAAGCCCTGAAGGCGGACGTTATCTTTTTGGCCGTGCGTTTCGAGTCGCACCCAGAGGTCGCGAAGGCGCTGCCCACCTGGCAGGGGAAAACCATCGTCGATGTGAGCAACGCCTATGGCGTGCCGCTTGAGCAACTGGGAGGACAGCCTTCCGCAAGGGTCGTTGCGCAAGCCTTCACCGGCGGGAAGCTGGTTAAGGGCTTCAACCATTTGGGCGCTGCCATTCTTGAGCAAGATCCTGCCGTACATGGTGGAAGGAGAGTCGTTTATCTGGCAAGCGACGATGACAGTGCCGCAGCTGAGATCGGTGAGCTTGCAAAAAATCTCGGTTTTTCACCAATCCAATTGGGTGGGCTTTCGGAAGGCGGACTGCTTGTGCAGGCGCACGGAAATAGCTGGGGCAAACTCATCTTTAAGGACCTGGTCAAGTTCGACTAATAAATCAAATCTTAAATAATAGAAATAATAGAAATCATGAGTAAATTAATAAACAAAGTAGCGGTAGTTACCGGTGCTTCAAAAGGAATAGGTGCAGCTATCGCCAAACATTTCGCGGCAGCAGGTGCAAAAGTTGTTGTAAATTATGCCTCAAGTAAAGAAGGCGCAGATAAAGTGGTGAAAGCCATAACCGACAATGGCGGCATAGCCATCGCGGTACAAGCCGATGTATCGAATGAAGCAGATGTAACCAGGCTGTTTGAAGAAACAAAGCGGGCTTTCGGCACCTTGGATATTTTGGTCAACAATGCGGTTTATCAGGGATATGCACCTATAGAACTGATATCAGCAGAAACTTTTCATAATAGTTTTAATGTCAATGTACTTGGTCCCATACTAACTATTCAAGCGGCTTTGAAACTGTTTGGCGATAAGGGCGGGAATGTCATCAATATCAGTTCAGGTGCCAGCAAGATGCCCCTTCCTGGAGCTTCTCTATATTCTGCAACTAAGGCGGCGTTGGATGCCATCACCATCTCTTTGTCGAAAGAACTGGGTGCACAAAACATTCGTATCAATTCTATTTTGCCGGGCGCTACGGAAACAGAAGGTGCAATTAGTGCGGGTGTCACCCCTGGCAGTGAGTATGAAAAAATGTTTGTTGCCAACACACCGCTTGGTCGCAGAGGTCAGCCTGAAGATATTGCGAAAGCTGCCGTATTTTTGGCTTCCGATGATGCAGCCTGGATCACGGGAGAGCAAATTTCCGTTTCTGGTGGTATGTATGGTTTTTAAATTCATAAAATCAAAAAAATGAAAGATAGAGGGACGGAACTATTTGCCGGCGATGGTTTCACCAAAATGCACTAAAATGATGGTTTCTAAAGTATAAGCTTCTTTCAAATCCCTGTTTCTTCCGGAACAGGGATTTTTGTTGCTTCAAATAGCTTTACCAATTGTCCTTTAAACCCGCCGCATTATGCAAATCAGCCATAAAAGAGTTCGAGTTTTGTAGTCTAAGGACCACATTTAAATTAAAAATATCCTGTAAGTCAATTACTTGCAGGATATTTTATTTTGATACGGACAAATATCGGATACCAATAAGACTTTTTCTTAATTGAGTTTTGGTGCTTCCAATTGATCCGGGTAAATTTTCAGCTTAAAAAATCTATCTGTAACCCCATTTTCATTATACAATTGTCGCTCTAAGTCTTTATCTTGGTTATACTTACCTTTATACATAATCACCATCCCTTGCCGCACAACCAATGTAAGATACACCGGTTTCCCGGTACTTGTCATCCATCGTATGCGTTCCATATTAATAGCCATTTTGCGGATCAACCCTTGTGGGATATCATAACAATCACCGCTACGCTGACCAACTAATAATCTCATATGGTCCTGCAAATCAAAATACAATTTAGATTTTGGCTGCACACTATCAATAGCGCTCAGGAAATCATTACTATGTAAGGCGTTCAGTAATGCTTCATCAGCGCTGAACGTAACTCCTTTATCAACTTTGTCAGGCGTAAATACCGGGTTTAATTTTCCGTAATGCAGATCATTTATAAAGCGCATCATCGCATCAGTTAACAGGACATCGTAAATGGCTGTTGCCGCAGTACTCATTTTTTGTTCGATCAACGTATGAAGCGTTGGATATAATAATTGCTTCGGATGATAATCGCCGTGATTTAATCCATATTGCTTCACACAATCCAATAGCAGCATGGCATCCCAGGCATGTGTTTTTATGGTATCAGGCGCTATCCAGGCCAATTTATAGCCGGTTTGCTTATAGAACCTTTCAACAGAACGGGGATAATATAAATTCGCATATTGGCTTTTAATAGCCAAAGCAATATTGTCCTGGCCCCATAGCTGAAAAGGAATTAACAATATACTAATAAGCGATAATTTGAAAATCAGCCTGCTGTGTATCATATCGTTTTCATTTTGAGTTGAAATTCAACAGTTAACAAATCTTTCGTTTGTATCATGCCTCCAAGTTTACGGGGAGGTATAAGTTTAAAATCAGAGAAGTTTAAATCCCTTGATCCTAACAAATGGATAACGTTCTCCTCATCCTTGCTCATTAGGTAATTTATCTCAAACCGTTTATTCACTCCTGCAATTTCAATATCCACCAGGCCTTTTATTGGTTCGGGTTTGCGGGTCATTGCCGGAAGGCTATTAAGTGATAAAAACCTGATGTGTAGCATGGGGAATTGCTTTTCATTTAGCGTTTTTTGCAGTTGCTTGGTCATACCGGAATTGTGGCAATCAAAACTATTAATGCTGAGGTCTATCATTCCTGATAATATTACTGACCCAGCATTATTATTTTCATTTACTGTAAGCGTATCAGCCTGGTCATAAGATGGTATTACACAGGAGAACTTATTGATATTTGTGCTCCCGCTAACGCTCAGACTGCTGTTTTGGCTGACTACCCATCTTTTCGTATCTGCTTGATTTCTCATATTGTTTTTCATACTAAAGCCGGTAACTGATAAAATCAGCAGGATGATCAGTAAAATATTTCTGTACTGCATTTGCTTAGCTATTAAATCAGGGATTAATTTTGGCAAATACCAGCCCGGCAATTATGGCTTGTGTCAGGCCATACAAAAACCAGCTTACTACCATCACAACCGTAATATCCAGGGAGCTGAATGAGATCCACATTACGGGCAATAAGGCTATAATGGAATAGACAAAGCCAAATTCTAACCCCCGCATAATGAATGTACCCTTGAACAAACTTTTAAACCTGTCCCAAAACCACGACAGTGCAAAACTGATGATGAATGCGTGCATATAAAATAATACATCCCTGCTGCCGTCGCTATTAAATAATGGATTATCGTAGGCTACAAACAGGCCGGGGAAAAACCTGATCCCAAGAAATAGCCCGCCATAGCTCAGTACGAACAGGATACAACCTGCTATTAACCCTGTGATCAATGTTTTTTTCATTTTAATATAAGTTACCGTGGATGGAATTAAAACCCGATAGATGCTTCTAATACAGCCCCATGAAAGTTCCCACCGTTAAGGATATTATCAGATGGGTAACCCTGGTAGGTTTGGTTCACATATTCGGCCTTCGCCATTATGTTTTTGGTGATAAACCAACCTAACGAACCGGCTTCGCGGTTAACTGTAACATTTGAGGTATAGCCCTGGAGTAATGCTGTTACCGTATTGTAACGGAAGCCCACCCAAAAGTTTTCTTTGCCTTGCGGGAACCTGTAGATCAAATCGGCTACATATTGTGTTGCCTTGCGCTCAGTAGTTTCAGTAATGGCCCTGCCTTTGGCATCTTCAGCCGTTCCGAAAAACTCCAGTCCCTTATATTTCAGGAACAAATTTGCCATAGCGGTATTCACCTCTTCGCTAAACCCGGGATTTAACCGGCCTGAAAACGGGCTGTAATCATTTTCGTCAGATAGTGTTGTCCCATTGGCTATGTTTTGGTTTTCCATTACATTAAAGTAATGAGAACCGGTACGGTCGCCGCCAAAAAGAGTGGCGCTATTCGCGCTGTGAACAGTGTAGGCCGATCCGGTGACCCTAACCCTAAAGTCTTTATTGACTTGTTTATCGAACCCAATTTTCCCATGGAAAGCCGGATCAAATTGATTTGGTTTACCTGTTGCCGAATCAATTTTAGTACCGGCAACTACTGTTGCATCCAGTTCGCCATTAGTTGCGCCGCCCATTAAAAAGAACCCGGAATTGGTATGATAATAAACTTCAGCGCCGATCTCGGTAGCAAACTCATCCATAATATAGTTCTCTATAAAAGGATTATAAATGGTATTACCACCATCCGATCTCCGGTAATGCTGATCGCCGTAATCCACATCAAACTGGCCTACTTTTATCGTAACGCTTTTCATGATATTATTGATCACGTCGCTGTTTAAGAACAACAATTTATCAAATTGGACATATCCGCCTTTTACCCACGTATCCTCGTGGTGCCTTGAGGCTAAATACATGGTTATGTTCATACGAATACCGTCGGCCAGTTGGGCATCAACATTCAGGTTGGCCATGGGTAGTGTAAATCCATTGGTAAGGGGCTCCAAGCTGTTAACATTACCGGTAAAACCGGTTTTTGTCATAGGGGTGGCTGTATTAAAGTTCCTGAGTCCCTGGAACTCCATTTCAAAATTGCCGCCAACTTTTACTTTAAGCCCTGTAAACTTAACCGTATCAATTTTTGGGGTTTCGAATTCATTGATGCCCAGCATATTGTCGGGACGGTAAAATTGTAATTCCTGTGCTCTTACGCCGATAGGCAATAGTGCTGCTGCAATGAGCATATAGATAATTTTCATGATTGTTTTTTGTAAGTAAGTGTGAAATCAAGTGTAATGGCATCGCCGGTTTTCATAGCGCCAAGCATAAAAGTTGGCGGCTTTACAGCATAATCGGTCATGTTTAGTTTTTCAGAACCGGTGCAGGTAATGGTGGCATCCGGGTTAACTACACATTCAACATCCATGGTGACCTCGTGGGTGACCCCGGCAATTGTAAGATCGCCATGTGCTTTTACCAGGTATTTATTATCTTTTTCGGGTGTTACCGTGGCTGAAAGTAGTTTATAATCAATGTCTTTATTGTCTTTTGCTTTCAATGCCTTGTAGGCATTTTTATTTAAACCGCTCTCGCTGCCTTTTAAATTGGCTACAGCCAGCGAAAAGGTCAGAAATTTAACAGATGTTAATTCTCCTGAGGCACCGGTTTTAAAATCAGCATCGCCCGAAAACGTTTTCGCATCCATTGTCCAGCTATGCAGGGTGGATGTACCGGACAATTTCATATCCATGTCTTTCGATTCATTGATCTTATAAGCTGATTGCGCATGTGCCATGCCGAGAGATCCCATAATGCTTATCGCCGTAAGCAACAGGACTTGTTTAATATTTTTCATTTTGATTTTTTTAAAATTTGTGGTGATGAATTAACTTTCTAATAATACTTTCAATGCTTTTTCCTTTGCTGCATGCTCAAATGTGTCATAGGCCTTGATCATGTCATTCAGCTTAAAGCGATGGGTAATTAGCTTTTTCGGTTGTATTTTTTTTGACTGAACTGTTTTAAATAGCATAGGAGTGGTAACCGTGTCCACCAGCCGGGTAGTAATAGAAATGTTCCGGTCCCATAGTTTTTCCATATGCAGTACTACACTTTTACCATGCACACCAATATTGGCTATGTGACCGCCTGCTGAAATTATTTCTTCGCATAATTCAAAGGTTGGCGGTACACCTACTGCTTCAATTGCAGTGTCAACACCTTTGCCATCGGTAAGCTCCATTACCCTGATCAATGCATTTTCTTTGGCACTGTTAATGGTATGAGTGGCACCGAAAGTTTTGGCAACTTCCAGTCGGTTATCGTCCTGGTCTATTACAATTATTTCAGCCGGTGTATAAAATTGAGCCGTTAACAAAGCCGCCATACCTACCGGCCCGGCACCTACAATGGCAATGGTATCACCGGGTTTAACCTGCCCGTTCAGCACACCACACTCAAACCCTGTAGGTAAAATATCGCTTAGCATTACCAATGCCTCCTCATCAGAGCCTTCAGGTATGGGGTAAAGGCTGTTATCTGCATAAGGTATCCTTACATATTCGGCCTGGGTACCATCGATCATGTAACCCAATATCCAGCCTCCTTTTTCACAATGCGAGTACATGCCTTTTTTACAGTAATCACACTTGCCGCAGGAGGTAACACATGATATGATCACATGATCACCTATTTTGAAATTACTGACTGCGCTTCCAATTTCTTCAATAATACCAACACCTTCGTGGCCCAATATTCGCCCGGCCGCAACTTCAGGCATATCGCCTTTCATAATATGCAGGTCGGTACCGCATATGGTTGTTTTTAAAATTTTTACTACTGCGTCTGTTGGTTCTTTAATAACCGGTTTAGGCTGTTCTTCCCACAGTTTCTTCCCGGGTTCGTAATACACTAATGCTTTCATATTTAATTTTTTAAGTAGAAATGATATAGAACAAATGTACCTGCGCACCCAAGGCTCGCCGGTGACCAGCATCACCCATACAAATGATTGAGGACATATTCCACAGCTTTACCCAAATAAAAATGCCCGTTGTCATTTTACTGACGACGGGCATTCGCTTAAATTTATTTTTATTATTTAAAATACAGTGAGCGTTTCCTTTACCGCAAAGCAGGAAAAAATAAGTATCGGCTTACTGGGGCGGTTAGTAATTTTTTTAGTTACACTCCCGTTAAAAAGGTTTTGCAAAAAACTATGCTTTTGGTGTACCACAACCAACAGATTGACATCGATATGTGCACTGAGTTTTTTGAGGCCGTTAGCAATATCTCCTTCCTCTGTAGCGTGATAAGTTATTTTAGGATAATTTATTTTACCGGGGATCTGGTTAAAGAACTCTTCCATTGCAAGCTCTTCTTTTTGATCGGAGGTAATATTAGTAACTAAAATTTCAGCGTTTGAATAACCGGCCAAACCGGTTAAAGATTGCAGAATACCGATATCGGTATAATTCATGGCAGTTGCGAAGGCTATTAGCCTAAAAGGGGTAAACCTGGCTTGGTAAGGTATAACCATTACCGGGAAACAGGCATTATCAACAATATCCCAGGTGTGATCAGTTGCAAAATATTCGCTGATCTTGTCCGCGCTATGTTCACTTATTATAGCCAGCAAAATATCTTTAATACCTGCCAGTTCATTTAACGTATTGCTTAAACCGCCTTCCTGGCTATGTTGTGCAATTTCAGGCCTGAAACCATCGCCCGATACTTCTGCATCCAACCTGCTTTTCAATTGAGCCACTTGCGCGCCCAGGTCATTCACACTGTTTTCTTCACAGGCCAGCATCGGCCACCTGTCACCATCGGTTGTTTCCTCGCCGGCCGGCACCTGGAAAATATTGCATAACAGGATATTAGCCCCGATATTTTGAGCAAACCGCAGCGCGTATTGCCCTACATAATCTGCATTGATGGAAAAATCTGTAAATACAAGTATAGTTTTCATAACCACAAACTTCATGTTTAATAAATGGCCCGGGATGACGGCCATCATTTACCGGAAAATTAAAAGTGATGATGATCACTTTTTAGCTTGAAATACATCACTTAATACCGCCCGGCAATGTTCATCTTTGAATATGGAAAATGCAGCATTGTTAACTGCCATTATTAAAAATGCTATTGATGGAATTATTACCATTGATGACAGGGGTAAAATTGAGTCTATTAATCCTGCTGCCTGCACCCTGTTCCAATATCTGCCTGAGGAAGTTATCGGTAAAAACGTATCTTTTTTAATGCCCCCGCCTGACAAACAGCAACACGATGAATATTTGGAACGCTATCAACGGACAGGGCATGCCCATATTATCGGTATAGGCCGAGATGTGGTAGGATTAAAAAAAGATGGCACTCAATTTCCGTTTAGACTGGGTGTTAGTGAAGTGCAGTTTTTGGGCCGGAAGATATATGCGGGTTTTATTCATGATATTAGCCACCAGCGCGAGGCCGAAGAACGGTTGAGGGAATACACCTTACACCTGGAAGACCTGGTTGCGGAAAGAACACATTCATTAGAAGCCACGGTTGAAGAATTACAAACAGCCAAGGAAGACCTGAGTTCGTCTTTAGATAAGGAAAAGGAATTGGGTTTGCTAAAAAGCCGGTTTGTTTCCATCGCTTCGCACGAGTTTCGCACACCTTTAACGTCTGTACAATTATCTGTCTCCCTGATCGAGAAATATGCCGAACCGTTTAACAATCCTAATATTATTAAACACGTAGGTAAAATAAAACACGCGGTTGGCAATTTGACTTCCATATTGAATGACTTCCTTTCCTTAGAAAAACTGGAATCGGGCAGGCAGGAACCCGCGTTCCACGATTTCGACCTGGTGAATTTTTCAGAAACTATAATTGAAGAAATGCAGGCGCTTGCCAAACAAAATCAAAATATCATTTACCAGCACACCGGCACCAAAAGCACCATCAGGCTTGATCAAAACCTGCTAAAAAATTGTATTGTTAACCTCATCAATAACGCTATAAAATATTCGGGAGAAAATACCTTTATCGGGTTTACGACTGAAATTAATGAACGCGAGTGCATCATAACCGTTAGTGACAATGGCATTGGCATCCCCGAGGCCGATCAGAAACACTTGTTCGAGGCATTTTTCCGTGCGCACAATACAGGCACTATCCCCGGAACGGGATTGGGGTTAAATATTGTTGCCCGTTATACCAGCCTGATGAACGGAAAAATTGAATTTAAAAGCGATGTTAACCGGGGGACATTATTTACGATAACTTTTCAAATGTAATGAGCAAAAAAGTATTAATAATTGAAGACAACGACGATATCCGTGAAAACGTGATAGAGATATTGGAACTTGCCGGTTACCAGGTCTTTTCTGCGAATAACGGGAAAGCCGGGGTTGATATGGCTTTTCAAAACATGCCCGATATTATCCTGTGTGACATTATGATGCCGGAGATGGATGGCTATGGTGTTTTATATATGCTGTCCAAACGCCCCGAAACTATTGCCATACCTTTTATATTCCTGACCGCTAAGGCGGAGCATTTCGACCGCCGTAAAGGCATGGAAATGGGGGCAGATGATTATCTCACCAAGCCGTTTGATGATATGGAACTGTTAAACGCTATCGAGAGCCGTTTAAAGAAAAAAGAAGGCCAGCAGGCATTTTACAGCAGGTCGCTTGATCGGTTAAATTCACTCGTTGCTAAAAAGGATGGGCTTGCTGCATTAAAAAAAATCATTGAAGAGCGCAAAGCGCGCCCTTTTAAAAAGAACCAGGTTATTTATTATGAAGGTGATAAAGGCAATGGCTTATACCTGCTGTTAAGTGGTAAGGTTAAAACTATAAAAATGGCTGAAGATGGGCGTGAGCTGATGACAGGAATGTATTCGGCAGATGATTATCTCGGTATTAACGCCATGTTATCCAACGAGGAGTATGCCGATACGGCCACCGCCTTAGAGGATAGTTTATTATGCCTGATCCCCAAAGAACAATTAGAAGAATTACTAAACTTATATCCTGAAATAGCCCGTGAGTTCATCAAGCTTTTAGCGAATGATATTCGCGAAAAGGAAGAACAGTTGTTACAGATGGCCTATCATTCTGTACGTAAAAAAATGGCCGAGGCCCTGCTTCGCCTGCAACGGAGTGATGGACTGGAATTTAAGATTTCCCGTGAGGACCTGGCCGCGATGGCTGCGATGGCTACTGAAACCGTTAGCCGTACCTTGTCAGACTTTAAAGAAGAAGGGCTAATCGAGAAAAAGGGCAGTATCATTACCATTCTCGACCTGGCAAAACTCACCAAAATGAAAAATTGACAAAAATCATTTTTCTGCCTGACTATGCTCATTGCAGACAAGTAAGGGTAACGCTATCATTGCACCATGAAAGTAGTAGCTTATAGCGTAAAACCTTTTGAAAGGGAACCGCTGGCCAAGGCCAATCAAAAAAAACACGATATCACCCTGATCTTTAACTCGCTGAATTTAGAAACAGCTTTATTCGCAGCAGGCAAGCAGGCGGTGATCGTATTGTCTACCGATGATGTATCTGCTGCTGTTATGGACAAATTGGCCGCGCTGGGAATAAAATATATTGCCATACGTTCATCCCTTACCGGTAACATTGATAAAGCTGCAGCAGTGAGAAACGGTATAAAGCTGGCCAATGTGCCTGAGCTTTCAGATATCGCAGAACAAACCATAAGGAACCTCGATTTGTGGGAAATGAATAAATGTGTAGATACAGCCTGCATTTGCGCAAGGGGCTGTAGATCATAGATCGCATAAAAAAACCTCCCGGTAATTTACCGGGAGGTTTTTTTGTTTATAATTCTTAGAAAATATAAAAAGCCAACATAGCAAGATTGACGACAACGCAGAATCCAAAAAAGCCGATCATTACGCGTATGCCAAAGCCTCCCATACCAACGATAATACTGCCCAGGTATAAACCAAACGTAATTGGCAATACAATTATTGAAGCATGATAATAATACATTAGTACTGCGGGTATCGGCAAAAAAAACACGCCCTGGAAAACAAGTGAAAATAAGTACCAAATGGTTTTATGTTCAGACTGGTGATCGGCTACATTAAGCATATTAGCCCAAAAGTGATTTTTGACGGTTGATGTGTTGATTGAAGTTTCCATTTTTTGATTTGTTTTATAAACAAATGTGCTGTTAATGAACAGCTTAAAGAATGACCGCTATCATTCAGAAAATGATGTAAAACATTAATTAAACGGATGATGGTGCCGATAATATCGCTGAACCGTTATCCGGTAAACATCGGCCAGCAAAGTAAAAGCCAAAATAGCCAGGGGAATAAAAAAAGCATGAAAACTCAAAAGCTTAAACAAATATGCACCGGCTAAAGCGCCGCACATAAAAAAGAAGATGATCGCAGAGCGCAATTTGATCCGCGATTTTAAAGCTTTCTTATCTTCTGTTGTTTTTTGAAATACCTGGCCTAATTCTATCCCCAGGTCGGTAAAAGTGCCGGTAAGATGTGTTGTCCTCACCACCGAACCGGAAACCATAGATACCAGCGAATTTTGCAGTCCCATGGCAAATAATAAGCTACCTGCAAATATCTCTTTTGCTACCAGGCTGCCATCATAACGGTAACCAAATACAGCTACGCCAAATAATATGGCCATTTCTACTAATATGGGTATAACATAAGAAAAACGCTGGTTTCGCCCGATAAACGAAACGATCAAACTGGAAACAAATGCCCCTGCCAAAAAAAGTAACATCCATAAGGCCACCACCCTTGCAGTTTTCCAATCTTCCATAGCAATCCGTTCGGCAAATAACGCGGCATGGCCGGTTACATTGGTGGTTAATACCGAAAATCCTAAAAATCCCGCCGCATTTACAAACCCCGCTGTTACACATAACAGCGAGGCCAGTTTAACATTATGCGCATAGGTGCGTTTTGTACCCAGGTGCCTTAACATCTATATCATTTAACAGGTGCTTTTGGCACTTTACAGGTTAAAGCGGCGCTCCAGGAAATACGTTTGGCTTCGTCCCGTTGATAGTAAGGGATATGATTAGTAAACGTTTGGTTGTTTTTCTTCGGCTGTTTCATTTTCGTTAAGTTAAAAGTGTTTTAGCTGCTTCTAAAAGTACTGGCAAGTGATGATCGCCATGGTACATGGGTGTCGGCTTTTTATCAAGGCCTAACAAGGTATAAACTGCGGTTTGCGCCGTTCTTACGGAATATTCTACTGTGAATGCTACATCTTCAGGAACCTCGGCAAACTGTCCGATAAAGGCCAGGTTTATGCAGGCATCTGTTACCACCTGTGGCCTGTCGCCCTTTGAACGGGTTAGGAACTGGCTGGTGATATAAGGCAGCATGCAAGGTATGCAATTACTTGTTTCCAGCAATTGAGGGATCACATCATTAAAATGCAGGTGTGATAATAATTCCGTCATGATCTCAGCGCCACTGCAATCGGCCATCTTCTTTTTTACAAAATTTCCTGTATTGTCAGTGAATAAACCATAACCCCAAAATACATTTACATCTTTTGGCTGGCCTATAAAATGCGGCTGGTGAGGAAGTACGATAGACATAAGCCAGTTGGAATCTTTAAAAGTGACTAAGCCGCCCGTGCCGGCTGCATTCCCGGTAAATGCTTCCATCAGGTCGAAAAAAAGTGTCCCCTGGCAGGTAACTGTAAATGATTCCCACTTGGATTGGCTAATCCTGCAGTCGAAAATAAAAGGCTTCCCAAATTTAGGACTATGTTTAGCCATACTATACCACAATTTCCAGCTCCCATCCGCCTTATCGGTGATCAGTTCCGGTGCTGTATCCATGGTTCCCAATCGAGAATCAGCAGTCATAGAACCATTGGTTACCAGTAACAGGTCGCCTGCCGAAAAGTGAACTTCCTTATTATTTAAGTTTTGTACATAGTGTAAACATTCCACCATATCGGTACCCCTGAAATTTGTGAAATCAACGCCGGTAACTTCCGCGCCCATTTCAAAATAAACGCCCTGATCCTGCAGCCATTTAGTTAATGGCTTCACCAGCGAATCATATTGATTATAAGGTGTGCGATCAACGCCTTCAAGCGTATTAATGCGTTCAAATTCGTGTAAAAAGCGGTGCAGGTAACGCTTAAATTCCACAGCGCTGTGCCATGCCTGGAAAGCAAACATGGTATCCCACATATACCAGAAATTGGTCCTGAAAAATGAATCCTGGAACCAGTCATCAATCCGTTTTGTACCGAGGTATTCTTCGCTTACAGCCATCATTTCAATAAGGTCCAACCGGTCCTTGTTACTGAAATCCATAGCGCTGACATCTTCTATCTTACCATCGGCAATTACTCGTGCTTTCGAATGTGTTTTTATCTTTTTGTTGAACGCCTGTATCTCATCATATACGCTTACATCAGGATCAGTAAGCGAAGGAATAAATGAAAAAAGATCATAGGTGCATACATAGCTGAAGTTTAACATTCTGCCGCCACGCAACACATACCCATTTTCAGTAGAGCCTGAACCATCAAGGCTGCCGCCGCTTATTGGCAATTGCTCATATATGGTAATATGGTCACCGGGTATTTTGCCGTCCCTGATAAAATAGGCGGCACTGGCTAAGGAAGCGATGCCACCGCCTACCAGGTAAACATTGCGGTTAGTTGAGTTTTTCATTGGTGGTTTGTTTAGCAGGGAAAATTAATAATGGTGTAGTGGTATGTTCAGCCATTTTTTGCGTCTGGCTTCCCCTGAAAAGGCTATCGATAAAATTATGATCGCGATGTACCATCGCCACTATATCTACAAGGCCGTGTTCGCAGAGCCAGTCGAGCCCGTCTTCGGGACGATGGGCTTTCACCAGGCGGTAATAAATTTGTGGGTAATTTGCTTTGTTTGAAAGTTCGTCCATCATTTTTTTAGGATCGCGCTGCTCTTCATCAAAAACATTCATAATGAGTATCTCCGCGTTGAGCGGCCTGGCTAATGTGATCAGCTGGTATATACATTCCAGGTCTTCCGATATATTATGAAAATCCGTTGCAAAAGCTATCTTTTTTATCGGCTTAATTGCGGCGGTGGGCGGAATCAGTAGTAAGGGCCTGTCTAATCCATCTATCAACTCACGGCTGTGGTTGCCCAGTAGAAAAGTGCTTAACCCGCTGTTGCCATGTGCCCCGATGATGACCAGTCCTATATCATTCTCCTCGCCCCAATGGTTAACCATATCCACCACTGTTCCGGCCTGATTTTCATAGGTGACCGTCGGATTAAAACTGATAGTTTGTTCTTTATCTTCCAAATGCTTTTTTAATAGCTTCAGTTCATTTTTGCTATCTAATAATAGCAATTCCGATTCTTCCACCGGCCAGCCAACAAATCCTGCTCCAGGTACTTCAGCCGGTTCTATTACAGCATTACAAATAATAATATTTGCTTTAACCTGTTTGGCAAGGCTATAGCCGTATTCCAGCGCATGCTTTGCATTGGCCGAAAAATCTGTTGGAAATAGGAATTTTTTCATGGTATGCAAAACTGCCCTTATTGGCTTATTTAGGGAATGACGACCATCACTATTCACCATGTTTGTCATCATTCCCTGCTAAACAGATATTGAAGAAGTTTGCCTTCATGTTAGGAGAATTAAGCAAAGAACAGGTCGAAAACCTGTTAAAAGAACTTCCCATTGGTCGCATTGGCTGCCATTCGGATGGCATTACCTATATAGTTCCAGTAAATTATGTATATGACGGTATAAACCTGTATGCGCATTCAGCGAAAGGGATGAAAATAGACATGATGCGGAAAAACCCGGAAGTGTGTTTCCAGGCAGATGCTATTACCAGCCTGCAGAATTGGGAAAGTGTGATTTGCTGGGGGAAATTTGAAGAAATTACCGATATGCTGGAGCGTGAGCATGCGATGCAAAAGATCATCAACCGGGTAATGCCGCTGATGCAGGGCGCAGCCGCGCAGCCTTCGCATGGATTTACAAGAGATGCAAGTGAAGTTGGTGACGAAGTTGAGTTGATCTTGTATAGAATCATTTTAACCAAAAAGACTGGCAGGTTTGAAAGCATTTAAAACAAATGCGACCGGGAGAAGTTAGTTAAAGCAGGGATTGGTATAAATATAAATCAATCCACCTCCTACCTTCCATCTTAGGAATTGCCAACATTCTGCTACGGTAATATTTAAGCTTTTTGCTCTTCATTATATTACTATTAAGCATGAAACAACACAATTATTTAAGGTATTTCCGTGTTTTTAAGAATGACACTGTTGTAACCGAAATCTCTACCAACGATTTTATCCCGGTAAAGCGAGAGCTAATTACAGGGAAAGAAATCACTTACACACTCCCCATAAGTGAGCCCCTCTTCTATGGATACCTTGACCGTGCGAAAGCAATGGAAATGGCCAAAGCGGGTGCATTGGCGCATATTAATTCATTAATCGCTATGGGTGAAGACGGAGAACTTGCACTATATGAATACCGGTTTCACCATTACCAGGATCTTACCATCAATCTGGCCGACGCCAATATCAATAACCCGTTATGATCTTAACCATAAACGGCGGATCGTCCAGTGTCAAATTTGCTATTTATAAAACGGGCAAAGTACCGGGTAGGCTATATTCCGGCGAAATTAAGCGGATAGGTTTAGCGGGGATGGCATTTAATTTAAAGGGATCAACGGCAAGCATTCCCTGTAAAGGAAATGATTTTATTTCGACTATAAGCTGCCTAATTAAATGGCTGAAAGAAACGGATAATATTCAAATAACCGCCATCGGCCATCGCGTAGTACATGGGATGCAGCATACTGAACCCTGCCATATCACGCCTTATTTTCTTAAAGAATTAAAAAAGATTATCCCCTTCGACCCTGACCACTTACCTGCTGAAATTAAACTGATCGAGGCATTCCTGGAACATTTCCCTGATATTAAGCAATTCGCCTGCTTTGATACCGCCTTCCACCGAACTATGCCTGCGGTTGCCAAGGTGCTGCCCATCCCGCGCCGTTTTACCGAAATGGGTATCCATCGTTATGGTTTTCACGGTCTATCCTATCAATATCTGATTAATGAATTGGAAAAACAGGCCGGGAAAAAAACAGCGAATGGACTCGTGGTTTTAGCGCATCTGGGGAATGGTGCCAGTTTAGCAGCGGTATATAAAGGTAAAAGTATTGATACCAGCATGGGGTTTACACCAGCAGGCGGCATACCGATGAGCAGCCGTTCAGGTGATATTGATCCCGGTGTTGCGTGGATCATGATGAAAACAGAAAATCTTTCGCCAAAACAGTTCAATCACCTGGTCAATCATGAATCCGGGTTGATAGGTGTGTCCGGTACCAGCGGCGATATGAACGACCTGTTGCAACAGGAAAAAAAAGATGAACGATCCGCAGACGCTGTAAACCTTTTTTGCTACCAGGTAAAAAAATGGATAGGCGCATTTGCAGCCGCTTTAGGCGGTATAGATACTTTGGTGTTCGCAGGTGGCATTGGCGAAAATTCGCCCGTAATACGGACAAGAATATGTGAAGGATTGGATTTTTTAGGTATCGAACTAAATGAAAAACAAAACCAAAAAAGTGCTTCCATCATATCAAAAAATAGAGGCCGCGTATGCGTGCGCGTCATCCCTACCAATGAAGAATTCATGATCGCAACAATAGTTGCTGAAAAGATAAATAAGAACGATAAATAAAACCAACCCCTATGAAAGTTGTAACAGAAACCCTAATAGATGAGAAAGAAACACTTTCTCCCGAACTATTAAAAAACATACATGCCTATTGGCGCGCGGCTAATTATATATCGGTTGGCCAGCTTTACCTGCGGGATAACCCGTTGTTAAAAGAACCCCTAAAACTGGAGCATATTAAAAACATGCTTTTAGGGCATTGGGGGACAACACCCGGGCAAAACTTTATTTATACCCATTTAAACAGGGTGATAAAAGAATATGATCTGAACATGCTCTACGTATCAGGCCCCGGTCATGGCGGCCCGGCTGTTGTAGGCAGTACTTACCTGGAAGGGACATATACTGAGGTATACCCGAACATAACGCAGGATGAGGATGGCCTGAAAAAGCTATTCACGCAATTCTCTTATCCGGGTGGCATATCCAGTCATGCTTCACCCCAAACGCCCGGCTCAATACATGAGGGTGGAGAATTAGGTTACTCCTTAAGCCATTCTTTCGGCGCAGTAATGGATAACCCGGAATTGATTGTTGCATGTGTTGTTGGTGACGGCGAAGCTGAAACCGGCCCATTGGCAACAGCATGGCATTCCAATAAATTTTTGAATCCTATTACAGATGGGGTAGTGCTACCTATACTGCACTTAAACGGGTATAAAATATCCAATCCTACTGTTTTAGCAAGAATAACACACGAAGAACTCGAACAGCTTTTCCTGGGTTATGGATGGATACCTTACTTTGTTGATGGAGATGAACCGATGGCTATGCACCAGGTAATGGCCGCCACATTGGATAAAGCAATTGCGCAGATCCACCAAATAAAAAATAATGCAATATCAAATGAAAATACCGGGCGCCCGCGCTGGCCAATGATCGTGCTTAAATCGCCCAAAGGCTGGACGGGCCCTAAAGAGGTTGATGGGTATAAGATCGAAGGCAATTTCAGGGCGCATCAAATTCCGCTGGCAGTTTCCGCATCTACTCCGCCTGAACACTTGAAGATACTGGAAAACTGGATGAAAAGCTATAAACCGGAAGAATTGTTCGACGAAACAGGGAAGCTGATGCCTGAATTACAGGAATTGGCTCCTAAGGGTGAAAGCCGTATGGCCGCTAACCCAAATGCCAATGGCGGCCAGCTTTTACGCGACCTGCGGTTACCCGATTTCCGTAATTACGCAACAACTGTTGCAGAACCGGGAGCAGACGGCGAGGGCGATACCTATGTGTGGGGCCGTTTCCTGCGTGATGTAATCAAAGAAAACCAGGTTAAGCGCAACTTCAGGATCTTTGGGCCGGATGAAACGGTATCCAACAGGCTGGATCTAATTTTTGAAGCTACTAACCGGCAATGGATGGCTCCCATAGTTGAACATGACGAATTCCTTTCTGCCGATGGCAGCGTGGTGGAAATGCTGAGTGAACACCAGTGCGAAGGCTGGCTGGAAGGTTACCTGCTTACCGGCAGGCACGGCTTATTTAACTGTTACGAAGCCTTTATCCATATCATCGATTCCATGTTTAACCAGCATGCCAAATGGTTAAAGGCAAGTGCGGAACTGCCCTGGAGGCGCAAGATAGCTTCGCTTAACATTTTACTAACTTCTACCGTATGGCGCCAGGATCATAATGGCTTTACACACCAGGACCCCGGGTTCATCGATCATGTGGTCAATAAAAAAGCAACTATCGTGCGGGTATATTTACCGCCCGATGCCAATTGCCTGCTATCGGTAATGGATCATTGCCTGCGTAGCTATCATTATGTGAATGTAATCGTAGCAGGCAAACACCCGGCACCGCAATGGCTAAATATGGACGAAGCCGTTGAGCATTGCACTCGCGGTATCGGTATCTGGAACTTTGCCAGCAACGACCAGGAAACTGAGCCTGACGTGATCATGGGCTGTAGTGGCGATGTTCCTACACTGGAAATTCTTGCCGCTGTCTCTATTCTGCGGGAACACTTACCTGAAATAAAGATCAGGGTAATTAATGTGGTGGACCTATTTAAACTGGAAAAAAGTACCGAGCACACACATGGGTTAACTGATGCGGATTATAATGCCTTATTTACTGCCAATAAACCTGTTGTATTTGCTTTTCACGGCTATCCGTGGTTAGTGCATCGCTTAACTTATAACCGGGCTAACAATGTCAATATGCACGTGCGCGGATATAAAGAAGAAGGAACGATCACCACCTCGTTTGATATGACGGTGCTTAACGAGATGGATAGATTCCACCTGGTGATTGATGTAATTGATCGCCTGCCGCAAACAGGCACCAAGGGTGTTTATTTGAAACAACTATTACAGGATAAATTGATTGAACACAAGCATTATATTAGTGTTCATGGAAAAGACATGCCCGAGATATTGAACTGGAAATGGCAGAATTAAAAACACATCCTGCCACGGGCTTAAGCTCAATTGAGGCAAGCAGCCTGCTCAGAAAATACGGATATAACGAGATCACTGAAAATAAAACACATCCGCTGCTCAACTTTTTGTCAAAATTCTGGGGACTTACCGCCTGGATGCTGGAATTTATTGTGGTATTGTCTTTATTCCTGCATAATATTTCCGATGCTTATGTGGTCGGCGGCTTATTGATCTTTAACGCACTGATCAGCTTCACCCTGGAGCAAAGCGCAGCCAATGCCGTAGCTGAATTACGTAAAAAATTACAGGTAAATGTAAAGCTGCTGCGCGATAGTACCTGGAAAACAGCATTGGCCCGCGAACTTGTTCCGGGAGATATCATCCGGGTAAGGATAGGTGATTTTGTTCCGGCTGATTTTATAATTATTGATGGCCAGTTGAGTGTCGACCAGTCGGCTTTAACCGGTGAATCAGGCGAAGTTGATATGGTTGCAGGTAAGACTGTCTATTCAGGGTCTATAGTAACCAAAGGTGAAGCTACCGGCACGGTTACATTAACAGCGCTGAATACTTATTTTGGAAAAACAGCGCAACTGGTTAAATCAGCTGCGCCGCAATCACATATAGATGAGGTTTTGGCTAAAGTGGTAAAATGGCTGTTATTCATTGTTACTGCCTTACTCATCGTCGCCTTCGTCGTTTCTATGATACGGGGCATGAACCCATTGCAACTATTGCCTTTAATGCTTGTATTGTTGCTTGGTGCGATCCCTGTTGCATTAACAGCTATGTTTACTATAAGCATGGCTCTTGGGTCGAAAGAACTTTCCGGGCAGGGTGTTTTAGTCACACGTCTAAACGCGCCAAATGATGCGGCCAGTATGGATATTTTGTGTGTGGATAAAACAGGTACGCTCACCATTAATAAATTAACTGTCGCCAACTTAATACCTGCACAAGGATTTACGCAGGACCAGGTATTGCTGTTCGGAGCGTTAGCCTCACAGGAAGCTGACCATGACGCAATCGACATGGCCATGATCAATGCTGCCAGTGAAAAGAAATTGGTCAATGACACTTTTGTACAAAAGAGCTTTATCCCTTTTGATCCTAAAACCAGGAAAACTGAAGCCGTTATCGTGAATGGCAACGAGCAGTTCAGTATAATGAAAGGTGCCGCAGAAACCTTGTATCAGGATTGTGGATTGAATAACATAGACATAGCAAATTGGAATAAGCAGATTGACGAACTTGCGAAATCCGGGTACCGGGCCATTGCTGTTGCGCGAATAAAAGATAATAAAACACAATTTGCAGGCTTAGTCGCCTTACATGACCCACCACGCCCCGATTCTATGCAGATCATTAAGGACCTGGAGGATTTGGGAGTGATGGTGAAAATGCTTACCGGTGATGCACTTCCAATAGCTGAGGAAATGTCAAAAGCACTGGAAATAGGGGATAAAATATTGAATGCCACTGTATTCAAGGACAGCTTAAAAGACCCCCAAAAGGCGATAGCGCTACTGGAACAAAATAGCGGATTCGCGGGCGTTTATCCTGAGGATAAATATAACATCGTAAAAACCTTCCAGGCTAACGGGAATATTGTAGGCATGACCGGCGACGGCGTAAATGATTCACCCGCTTTAAAACAGGCAGAAGTAGGCATCGCGGTAAGCAACGCTACTGATGTGGCTAAAGGTGCTGCCAGTATTGTACTTACAAAAGAAGGCTTGTCAAGCATTCCTGCGCCGATCATTACCGGCCGTAAGATGTTCGAACGCATCAACATCTGGATTCTCAATAAGATCACCCGTTCCATCTTTAAAACCTGCTTTGTGGTATTTGCCTACTTAATTTTCGGTAAATACATTATCTCCGCTTCTGCTATACTTATTATCATTTTCATGACCGATTTTGTAAAGGTGTCGCTTGCAACAGATAATGTAATTATTTCCAAAAAACCGGCTAAATGGGGTATTAACAGGCTGGCAAAAGTTGGATTGGTATTAGGGTTGCTGATGACTATCGAGGCTTTCCCTTTGCTCTATTATGGCCTTCATCAATTAAATCTGAATACAGATAACAATGCGCTTTGTACCTATAGTTTTGAGATCATCCTTTATTTTGGCTTATTTTCTTTATTCGTTGTAAGGGAAAAACGGCATTTCTGGAATTCATGGCCAAGTAAAACCCTGCTGTTCCTCCTCATCGGCGATATGATACTTGGGGTGTTTTTAGCCACCTTTGGTTTGTTAACCTTTAAAGCAATACCGTTAAATGATACCTTAATCGTAATTGGGTACACAGCTTTGATCTCATTTGCCATTAATGATCTTATTAAATATGTATTATTAAGGCTTTGGCGGATGGATATGCCATAATTGCAAACTTTGATCGTAATTCATCTCGCAACAGTATGATCAACAATAAATTCACAAAGGATAGCTTATAAATATTTGCGATATAAAATTTATTAGTCTTTACAAGGTTACCTTTTGCTATAAGGTAACGTATTGACTAAAACGGAATTTATATTAAGCCCTATTGGTCTGGATATGAGGTAGGGTGGCAAAATAGTATGGGTAAAATTGCAATAATTATTGGTGCCGGCCCTGCCGGGTTAACTGCGGCTTATGAGTTGATCACTAAAACGGATATTAAACCGATAATAATTGAAAAAACAAATGATATCGGGGGACTATCTAAAACGGTTGTTCATAATGGTAACAGGATGGATATTGGCGGCCATCGGTTTTTCTCAAAATCAGATGTAGTAATGCAATGGTGGCAAAATATATTGCCCCTACAGGGATCTGGATCAAAGGATAATGTTCGGAAGGATATCAATTATCAAAACAAAAAAAATTCTGTAAAACTTTCGGCAAATGGCCCCGATCCTGAAATGGAAGACGAGGTAATGCTGATAAGGAAAAGATCATCACGGATATTTTTTCTCAGGAAATTCTTTGATTATCCAATTACCTTAAACAGGAAAACGGTATCAAACCTTGGTTTTATAAGGATATTTAAAATTGCATTTACTTATACATGGGTTAAATTATTCCGGGTGAAAAATATCAGATCGCTTGAGGATTTTTTTATAAGCAGGTTTGGTACCGAACTTTATAAAACCTTTTTTAAAGATTACACTAAAAAAGTGTGGGGAAAGCCATGTAGTGAGATCGGGGCTGATTGGGGAGCGCAGCGGATCAGGAAATTGTCTGTTTCAAGAGCGATACTCCATGCTATAAGGCCAACTTTCAGAAAAGATAAAACGATTGGACAAAAAGGAACCGATACCAGCCTGATCGACCAATTTATGTATCCAAAATTAGGGCCCGGGCAAATGTGGGAAACCGTTGCGCAGCTTATCGAGGAAAAAGGGGCGGTAATTATAAAAAACAGCGATGTTATTGGGCTTGATATTACAGTAGGCGGCATAGGCGGACTTAGCTATTTCGATCACACAACAAGCCTGCAAAACACCATAAAAGGCGATTACTTTTTTTCAACCATGCCCGTTAAAGACCTTATTGCAGCAATGGGAGATAAGGTACCGGGAGAAGTAAAAGAAGTTGCGCTGAATTTACAGTACCGGGATTTTATAACAGTCGGGCTGCTGCTTAATAAGCTCAAAATAAAAAATGAAACAAAGGTTCCGTCTTTAGATAACCTGGTGCCCGACAACTGGATCTATATCCAGGAAAAAGATGTAAAGATAGGCCGGTTGCAGATCTATAATAACTGGTCGCCTTATATGGTTGCCGATGTGGAAAAGGTTTGGATAGGTCTTGAATATTTCTGCAACGAAGGGGATGAACTATGGGCAATGAGCGACATCGATTTTATGCAGTTTGCTATCGACGAGCTTCATCAAATTGATATCATCGACCGCTGCGAGGTAATTGATAAAACCATGATCCGGGTGCCCAAAACCTACCCGGCTTATTTTGGTGCATATACCCAATTTGATGTGGTGAGTGATTTTACAGATCAACTGGAAAATTTGTTTTTAATAGGCCGCAACGGGATGCACAAATATAATAACCAGGATCATTCCATGCTTACGGCAATGGCAGCTGTAAATAATATCATTAGCGGCGAAACATCAAAAAAGAACATTTGGGAAATAAATACCGAAGAGGATTTTCACGAGGCTCACAAAAATTAACGTTTTATTTTTTGATAACCCTGTATATATAATAGTCCTCACCTTCAATTACTGCTCCGTCAAAGCTTGCCAGTTTATTAAAAGTGTAAGCTGTGTTATCAGTTATTACGTCACTCCGGTTGGTAACAAGAATGAATTCTTTAAGGCCAATTATATGTTGCGATGAGGTGATCTCATCCATTAACGGCCTGCGCGGGTAGGGGAGATATGCCTTTTTCCATATACAAAAACTGCCATATTGATCTATGTCCAAATACAATATTTTTCTTCCCAAATACGCGCTAAGCGGCGGCCCGGCATTATACCCGTCAAACGCTAATGGTGGAGCAGTTAAGTGATTTGATTGTAAATAACCGATAGTATTTTTAGCTTGTGAAAAAGGTTTTTTATAGTCCGCATTATACATATATAAGCCTGTAAAAAGTTGGTTAATAAGGATAAGATAGATAAATGCCTGCGGCCCCCATTTTTTTATAAAGCTTACATTTCCTTTTGGGAAAAGTTCCACCCCATCATAATAAGCCAGCCACAGCGCTGCTATAAAAAATATAAAGAACATGCCAAAATACCTGCTGCCAGCCATCCCCGTCATAGCTAAAAAAGCAGTTAACAGTGCCACTGCTGGCAGATAGAATAGCAACGCTTTCCTGCTTTTATAAATGAACAGGATGGTGACCGCAAATAATAGTAAGCCGATAATTACAGTAACCGTTTGGGGCAGGTATTGTATAGATTGCTTATCCCAGAAATATTGCTGATGAAGCGGCGGAACAGTTACATATCCTCTCGCAAAACAACCGATAGCAAAGGAAATATCATGAAAATTAAGCCAGGACAAGCCATGAGCGACATGTACAATGCTATCGCCGGGTATGCGGCGGGTTTGAAAAAAAGCGCACACTAAACCGGTAAGAAAAAGACAGGTAAACACCGCAAACCGCCCGTATAAATTCTTTTTGCCGATGGTATAAAAAAATATATATAGAAAAATGCCAATAGCCGCAAATACAAAAAATAGGTGCGTAAAACACATTAAAAGAAGCACGATGCCTATGGGCATGATCTTTTTCCCGGGATTGGCCATTAGTATGCAGCAAATAAAAAGCAGCAAAATGCCTAACGCGTAATTACGACTGATAATGCTGTACACAAATAAAAAGTAGCAGCCAAAAACTATAAGCGTTTTTACAGTCAGGTTAAATGGCGCATATCTTAAAAAAACAAATACTGCGCTGTTGATCACCAGCAAATGGAACAGCTGCATATAAATGGGTCGGGCCGAAATGTAATGAGTAATAAAATACAGGAAGGTGTTCCAAAGCGTAACATGCCCTTCATACAGCATGTTATTAAAAACATCCATCACAGAGTTACTGTCGCGGCCAATGGTGAGCTGTTGGGCCTCTTCCAAAAATATTTCGTGATGAAGCATACCAATGATCGATATGATGATATACACGATCATTATTGGTAAAACATACCTGTAGCGGGTTGCCTGTAATTTCATTATGCTGGAAAGACCATATTTACTTTGTGGAATATAGGGAATAGCATCGCTGAACCCTAGTATAATCCTAACTGGTTTGATGAAATTTTTTCAATTTCATATTGTATATGAGTTCCTCTGTCACTATCTGGCGCATCCATGGTCAGTGTATAATGAGGCGATATATTATTAAAATTCATCACTTCATATTTATAAATGCCACCGTCCTGCTTTATATAAGCAACACGTACCAAAACATTCTCCAGAGCATAGTTTGAATTATTGGCAACTGTTATTTTCAAATTACTGATTCCTCCTATCCGTCGGTAATTGTATGTGCTACTAGTTGCTGTTACGTAGGATCTGATATTATTTCGAACTACTGTTTTGGCTGCTTCTATAACTTTTTCCTGATTAAGCCGTGCAGTATTTGCTGAATCAAGCTTTTCTTGTTTAAGCCGTGCAGCGTTGTCTATATCACGTTGTTGTGTTTGGTTGATTAAAAAAATAGCGATTAAAATTATTAGAACAATAACAACTGCAATAATGATCTTAAGCAAAATGTTATTATTTTTTTCTTCAATTTGCTCATGTGGTAATGGCGCATCAGGAACCGGAGGTGATAAAATTGCAGGATTTGAAGAAGCGAAATTTAAAGCAGCGGATTTGAAACGATCAGGTCTTATTCCACCGGGGACTTTTTCATAGTCATCAACTAATTCCATTGGCAACCTGATTAGGCCATTTGATAACTTAACAGAATACTCGAAAGAGTCTGTTAACATGCTTTTATTATAACTGCCAATGGAATGATTGTATACTCTTAGCTCATCTAATAAGGGCATTATAACGTGCCTTTTTTCATCTAAAATCATGACAATAATTGGTTTGGTAATCTAATAAAGATAAAAAAAGAATATAAACCATTGATATAAAATATTTTAACCATTATTTTATACCCGCCGCAAAAATGAAAGCACTTCAACCCTATTATTTAAAAACCCTAAGAAGCATTAGTTTGGGAGTGCCAGTGATACTTCGTGCGCGTATTTTTCAAATAAAGCCCTGCTGATCTGCATGCTGTTACCTGCCGGCACCGAAGGATAAACCTTGTGTTTTGTTGTCCAGCTCCACTCAAAAGCTTTGGATTCATTATCAAATGCCTTTTGATCGAACGCTATACCGCTTTTTGCTGCCAGTGTTACGTCGGCAATAAACATTTCCCAGCGCTTGCCATAATAATCATTCATCAGGCCCGATAAGTTACAATTGGCATAATCTGTCAGTTCGCTTCCTTGTTGCCCCCATGTGGTCAATATGGTGCGGGCATCATCTTCGTAATATTTTTTTTCTGCGGGAGTTATGCCAAGGGCCCGTGCATCACTTATCCTTTTGCCTAATAAGAATGATTGCTGGGTAGCCAATAAAGCATCCATATCATGAATAATAGCCATCATTTTTTTACCTTCAACATCCATACCCCCCAGGTTATGCCTTTGGTAAGCTACATTAAAGCGGTCGCGTACGGCGTTAAAATAATTCCCTAAAACCTGGCGGCCAATATTCACCACATCGTATGTATAAACACTCGGCAGCTTATCGTCTGAAGGATGGTTCAGCAGGCCCCAAACCTTCAGCAGGTCGCGGTTATCATAATCAATTTTAGGGTTAGTGGTCCATGAACCGCTGCCGGTTAATGTTGGGCGCGCATCCGTAAGTGCGCCATTGCCTAATTCGCCATGCTGTATCAGTATTTTTTTGTTGAGGATATCCCACGCTTCCACTGTGTTCCTGTCATATTTTCCCCGGCGGCGGATGGCCCAGTCATCAACCCATTTGCTTGTATTTACCGCCCCGTTCGACCATGCTTTTTCAAAAACGTATTCGTAGATCACGGGGTTAACGCTAAATCCTTCGGTTGTAGAACCGATGCCCCACATATTTTTGCCGCCGTTTTGGAAGGCATTTTCCATGCGTTTTTCTGTCTCACTAATATCGCCGGTAAGCATGGTGTTGCCGCCAAAATTGCCAAGGTAGCACCATAAATAAGGCTGGCCGAAGAATTTATCCGTTATTTTCCATATCTCGGTGTTGTCGCAGTAATAATCAAGCAATATCATTTTATCCTGCGGAACCGCCCTTAAATAGGCTTCGATCCGGGGGTTTGTCCAGTTATCACGGGCGTTATAAAATATCCATCCCATTTGCAGCCATTGCGCCTCTGGATCGGTGGTTTGCATGGAACTGTAAATGGTTTTTGATACGCTGGCCAAATAGTCGGGCTCCCAGCTTGGCGGTGTAACTTCGTTAAACGGGTCGGTGCCATAAATATGGTCGGTGCCGAATAACCTGGTTTGTTCGGTTAAAAACGCGGTTTGTATTTTGTTGAATAATGGATCGAAAGGATCAAGAAAATAGCTTCGGTATTTCTCCGCGAAACTGCCCCATTCGCCAAGCGAAGTTATTTTTGCTGAGGGATATTTTTCCTTCAATAACTCTGGCACATGACCTGCAAACGCCGGGAGTACGGGTTTCATTCCTAACTCACGCTCGCGAGCAACAATTTGCTGCTGCAAGGCCAACTGTCCTTTTATCCACGATATTGGCAACGGCCCTTTCCAATGATCGAGGTTAGCCATGCGGTGCCAGGGCAGGAATGCCGGGCCGGTAAAGAAACCGCGGATCTGCTCATCCGTCAACCCGAATTTTTTCCATACATTATACCAAACGGCTTCCTGCCCTGTAATGGCCAGCGGCATATTAATACCATTAAGCGCCATCCAGTCAATAAACCATTGCCAGTCGTTCCATTTCCACCAGGGCATAGTATAACCGAAGGTGCAATAATTTAAAAAGAAGCGGTTTTTGCAGCGTGCCGTTTGGCTTACCTTACCATCAATCATTGGCAATTGCGCAGGCAGGCTCAATTTATCATCCCGGTACCACGATACCGAAACATGGCAGTAATATTTCAAATAGTGGTTAAGGCCGACAGCCATCGAATTAGCATTGTTGCTCATTATGATGATCTTGCCGTTTTTGGATTGTAGTTGATAAATATCACTATCCCCGGGCGTAACCATCTGCTCAAAAACTATTTGATCTGCGAATTGCGGCATCAGCCTTTTCACCAGATGCGAGGCAGCGACAGGCGCGGGTTCCTGCGCAAAAGTTTTAGAAGGAGAAATTTGCAGCAGGATAACTGCAAAAATCAGTATAGGCCATCTTTTTAGGCTGTTGTAAAACAATGCTTTCATCTTTACCAAACATACTATATATTTTGCTTTTTACATTTACCCGCAACATCATTCACACGCAGTAAGCGCCATATAAATGATACTATTTAACATTCAGGGTTATTTCATTTTCCTTATGCAAGAAATCTGTTTTATCAGATAGCCCGGATGGGGATGATCCCAGTAAAACGCTATCGGCAACAACCTTTATCGGTGTAATGCACGATGTGTTTTTTTCTCGGAACGGCTTGTTATGATCCAGGTTGTAGGCAGATATGATAGACCAGCGGGGTTTATCAGACAAATTCGCGCCGGAGGCATGCAATAGGTTACTATGGAAAAATAAGGCGTCGCCGGGCTCAAGCTCAACAAAAATAGTTTCACAATTTTTAATGGCCTCGTTCACAAAATCCATATCGGCGCCTTGCTGCTCACCTGCAAAATTATGCTCAATACGGCCCATTTTGTGCGAGCCTTTTAACACCTGCAGGCAACCGTTCATCTTCGTAGCCTCACTTAAAGCAAGCATTACACTTATCATCGCATCGGGATAAGGGAAACCATTTTTATACCAGTAACCGTAATCCTGGTGCCACTCCCATGCACCACCAACCTTTGGCTCCTTCTGCATTAGTTTGGAGTGAAAGTGGCAAACTTCACCATCGCCCAATAACGCCTGTACTGCATTCACCACGCTTTCGCGGCGGGTAAGCAAGCCAAAGGTATCGTCACCCGGCGTAAACCACAGGGTAAGCTTTGTCCTTTTCCCGTCCTGGTCTCTCAGGTCGAACGCGTTGCTGCTTACGGTATCATCGGCAGTTGCTAAATTATACAGTAATTCTACCTCTTTGTTATCAACAAACTTGCGGATGATCAGGTAGCCGTCACGATCATACTGCGCTTTTTGGGCGGATGTTAAAATAATTCCGGACATGATTTATAAATTGGTATTCCAAATATTATCTTAAAAAAACAGTATTACAACACTTTTCAATCAAAAAAAGTTCTTTGCCATCCACCTGCTTTGCCATTTAACATTTCATGCTTATCCGGGCCCGTTATTTCACTACGTTAAACATAAAGCTACTGCTCCCAGCTTCGCCGTTTGCTGTAAGGCCCTGTATAAAGCCTATATATTGGCCTGTTTTGTCAGAAGTATAAAAACTCAGGTTATTTTTGCCCTGTGTTTCGGTGGTAACATATGGTGCCCAATAAAGTACATCCCTAAAGTCGGGGATACGGCTGTTAGCTGTGGCTTCAGTATCGTATTGGGGCGAATAAAATTGCCGCTGCACCTCAAGCCCGTCATAATCCAATACTACGGCGTGCGGGTCTATCTCGTTACCGGCAAGGTCGCCTTTATAGCTGGTATAGCTAAATATACCGGCCTGGAATGACGGCCCCCAGCAATAATTGAAAGGCACATCTTCAAGTTTGTATATTTTCAGCGGGTCTGTTGCGAATATCTTATCTGTATCAAAAAACGGAACACCGTCTATCAGTATCATCGGATCCTGAACATCTAAAAACCCGGACTCATTCAGCGTTTTTATAGTATAGTGGTTTTTTGAAAGCACAATATTTACCTCGCTCACATATTCGCGCATTACTTCTTCCATAGTGGTAAAGCGGGTATAATTATCTAAAAGATAAGTTTTATAAGGATGGCCGAAATATGCGCTGCTGTCAACATCCGGCTCATAAAATTTCCTCATTTTTAAGCCATTATATATGTTCTGCACCTGTATGTTCAGGTTTTTATCCTCAATTGTTTTTTCAAGTCCGGGCGTAAGTGTTAAATGCGGTATGGTTATATTGGCATACTGCTCCGAGAAGGGGCTTAATATATCGATATGATGAATGGTATCGGTTTGGGTATTTGTTTGCACCACAATTTCACCGGGGCCATAAAAATCTTTCATATTAAATATTAACCTGCCCAGCGAGTCGCTTTCTGCGGTATATAATTGTACCTTTTTGCCCGGTATGGCCAGGTAAGCTATTACACCCTTATCTGTTTTATTGGTTACCTGGTTGGTGATTTTTGCATTAATTATTGGGCCGTTAAATTCAGGCAGGAAATCAAATGCAGGGGTTTTATTTTGCAGCACATCGGCCCAGTTATATCTTCTCCAGCCTTGTGTAAGCATTAAATTATCTATAGCCTCGTCTGCTTTGGCATCGGTATTATTAAAATAATATGCCGGTGATTCAATATTCCCCTTCAGGTCGGAGCTTAGCAATAAATAATTCCGGATATCTTCCTGGTCGGGGTGTTGTAATGAGTCTATCCTGTAAACCGATAATGAAAGATCGGCCACAACGGGCTTATCACCGCCGTCTTTGGCATCAATGCTTATGTTTACCTTTTTACGGGTACTGTATTGCAGCTGATCGGCATTTGCGTTTATGGTTAAACCTTTGCCCGGACGGTTAAAAACCAATCTTTCACATACCGGTTTCCGGTTATTATTAAATACAGTTAATTGTGATATGCCATCGCCCAACTGCGCCTTGTTTATATTGAATTGTGCCGTGCCGCTACTTGTATTGGCGGTTTGAATAGTTTTTATACTACCCCGGGTATGCGCGAAAAGATAAATGCTGCCATCGGGCATATTGGTATTTACGGTTATGGTTAACTGGCCGCCGTTATCCTTTACATTCATTACATAGCCATTGTCATTAATTTGCGGCAGCTCTTTTTCAATTGTTTTACCGCCAATTTTTATAACGGCATGGTAAACTGTTTGATTATCCGGCTTGAACTGGAAATGCCCGATACCAAATTTCAAAGGTGTAAAACGGGCCACGGTATCATTGTTTTTATCTACAACAGCCCCCTTATAATCTACACCCTTTCCGAACTGATCAGTGGCCTTAACACCTACTACGCTGGTAATGCTATTAATTAGGTTGCCACCCTCAGGAAAAAATTGAATATCATAAACCGGCCCAGGGGCTATCTTAGCCTGTGCATCCGGTGATCTTAACGGATTTATAATGATCAGTTTTTTAGAGAAATAATAATCAGGACTAAAGTTTTTCATCCAGCTGGTATATGCCCTCAATAAAAAATCCCCCGTGGTAAGCGTTATAGGCACATATATCGAGCCGCTTCCTGTGCCGTTTTTCATAGCTATTTTAGCCTGTATTACAGAGTTCCGGTTGTTATCCAAAATATCAACATACACCACCTTGCTTAAATTTAGAGGTTGGTGGTCAATACCATCAACATCATAAACCTTAAACCATATCAGCTCACCTGCCGAATACGCGTTTTTATCGGTATGTACAAATATTTTCTCCTGCAACGCATTTAAATTGTATTGGCTAAAACTGCTTTGCACATTGGGCAGTACCTGTGCCATACTTGCGGTTGCAGTTAACCCTGTTAATGCAAACAGGCAAATGATGATTTTTATATAATTTTTCATGTTATACTACAGCTGATGGTAAAACATATCTTTCAGATTTTGTGCCGGCAAATGTATCGCCGCCGATAGATAGCATCGGTTTTAAAACGGTGAACAATAATTTACAGGTTTATGTAAATACCCACGATCCTAATAACGCCACGCATTATTACCGTTGGGATTATACCGAAACATGGCAGTTTCATGCCCATGATGCATCGGATTATATTACAAATGATACCATCATAGTTTCTCGTACAGCCGCCCAGGATATTTACCAGTGCTGGAGCAATGATATTTCTACCAATATTGAATTGGCCTCATCGGCTAAACTTTCGCAGGATGTGATCTATCAAAATCCCTTATTATCCATTCCATCCACATCAGAAAAAATTGAGATAAGGTACAGCATACTGCTTAAACAATATGCCATGACCAGCGCCGGATACAATTACTACAGCCTGTTAAAACAAAATACCGAGCAACTGGGCAGTATTTTTGATGCGCAACCATCAACACTTACCGGCAATATACATTGTACCACCAACTCCACTATCCCGGTGATTGGTTATGTAACGGCAGGTGCATACGCGATGAAAAGAATTTATATTGACCGCTCCCAGCTGCCGGACAGCTGGATCACCATTTATCCTTATACCTGTAGCGTCGATACCGCATTATATGCTGATCCTAAGGCGCATGGCGCCAATGAGGTTCAGGCAATACTCATTCCTAAATATAACCCTAATGTAATCATACAAGCGTTAACACATTCAGGTCAAATTATAGGATATACCTACACCGACCATGATTGTGGCGATTGCAGCATCCGCGGAACAACGGTACAACCCGGTTTCTGGATAAATGCCCCTTATGATAACTAATAGATTAAATAAATGAGAGTGAAAGTAAAATATATCATATTATTTATCAGCATCGCTTGTATCGGCTTGCGGTGTACCAAGCCATATAACCCGGCTGTAGTGGCGGGCAATAATAACTACCTGGTGGTTGAGGGGAATATAAATACAGGTACAGATTCAACTACTATCCTGCTAAGCCGCACCACAAACATTGCTTCGGGGATAACCACACTGCCTGAACCAGGCGCGACGGTGGTGATACAGGATAATCAAAACGGATCGTACAGCTTACATAGCAATGGCAACGGCAGCTATACCAGCGCTTTGTTAACCCTCGACCCTACAAGAATGTACCGTTTAAGCATTACCACTGCCGATGGCAAAGTATATCTTTCTGATTTTGTTCCGGCAAGTGTATCGCCGCCTATAGACAGTATCGGTTTTAAAACGGTGAATAATAATTTACAGGTTTATGTAAATACGCACGACCCTAATAATGCCACACATTATTACCGTTGGGATTATACCGAAACATGGCAGTTTCATGCTGATTACCCGTCTACTTACATATCAAATGGCTCTGAGGTGGTCTATCGTACTGCTGCTCAAAATATTTATCAATGCTGGACCAATGATATTTCTACAGATATTGAATTGGCCTCATCGGCTAAACTTTCGCAGGATGTGATCTATCAAAATCCGTTATTATCTATCCCCTCAACATCAGAAAAACTTGAAATAAGATACAGCATTTTACTTAAACAATATGCCATGACAACCGCCGGGTACAACTACTATAGTTTGTTGAAACAAAACACCGAGGAGCTGGGCAGTATTTTTGACGCGCAACCATCAACACTTACCGGCAATATACATTGCACTACAAATGCAACCATACCTGTAATAGGTTATGTTACTGCGGGTACCACTGCTCAAAAAAAGAATATATATAGACCGTACCCAGCTACCAAACAACTGGATAACAACTTATCCTTACACCTGTAGCCTTGATACTGCGTTGTATTCAGATGCTAAAGCACATGGTGCTAATGAAGTTTTAACATACCTGCTGCCGCTTATTAACAATCCTGATTACATAGTTTCAGCTATAGTACAGCAAAGTGTAGTTGTGGGATATA